>Ga0207667_10010706_pt1 | contig 10700 bp, 13 predicted proteins | sample KBSCornC52_FD_184301 | JGI IMG/M metagenome (GOLD analysis project Ga0207667, IMG submission 184301) | Corn rhizosphere microbial communities from Kellogg Biological Station, Michigan, USA - KBS Corn C5-2 (SPAdes) (version 2) | ecosystem: Host-associated > Plants > Roots > Rhizosphere > Soil ...
GCGGTGAAGCGGATACGCTGGTGCAGGCCTCGCCGCTGGCATGGACGCTGTTGCGACCTTCGGTGATCTTCGGCGCGGGTGATGGCCTGTTCTTCCGCTTCGCCTCGCTGCTGCGCATCGCGCCGATGCTGCCGCTCGCGCGTGCGCAGGCGAAGTTCCAGCCGGTCCATGTCGGCGATGTCGCCGAGGCCTTCGCGCGCGCGCTCGCGCATCCCTACACGCAGGGCCACATCTACGAACTCGGTGGCCCGCGCGTTATCGCACTCGGCGAACTCGTGCGCTGGACCGCACGCATGATCGGCCGGCGCCGCCTCGTGCTGCCGCTGCCGGACGCGCTCGGCTGGCTGCAGGCGTGCGTCGGCGAATGGCTGCCCGGCAAGCCGATCTCGCGCGACAACTTCCGTTCGCTCGAACTCGATTCGGTCGCGCGTGTCGATGGCCTCGGCGCGCTCGGCATCGTCGCGACGCCGATGGAAGCGGTGATGCCGCCCTTGCTCGCGGGCGATGGCCCTCAACGCACGCTCGACGCCTATCGCGCGCGTTGAGGATGGGGCAGCAGCGCGCAGCGCGTGCCGCCGCTCGCAGCGTGTAGGGCGGTACGCGCGAAGCGCGTGCCGCCGTCGCTCGGGAGCGATGCCGATGATGAACCCTCGCGGGTGCCGCGGACGGCGGGACTCGCCGCTACGCGGCTCGACCCGCCCTACTGGCCGACGATCTGCGAGCGCATCGGGCCGAACAACGCGAGCAGCTGCTGCTGCAGGTCCTTCGGCACCGCAGCCTTGTCGAACGCGCGCACGAGGTCGCCGACGAAGCGGTCGAAGTCCTCGTCGGTGAGGTTGAGGCCACCGTGCGCCTCTTCCATGCTGCGCCCGGTGTATTCGCACGGTCCGCCGGTCGCGGCGCAGAACTGTTCGATCAGCAGTCGCCGCAGGTCCGGCATGTCGGTGTTGGCGAAGAACAGGCTGATGTGCGGATCGTTGTGGATCTCGACGAGTGCCGCGTCGACGACTTTCTCGATGCCCGCCTGCGCGCCGAGCGCGCGGTACAGGCTATCGTCGTGCTTCGCTGCCGCAGCAGGCGGCGGCGCATTCGGCTTGTGCGGCGGCGCCGAACAGGCGGCCGCGAACAGTGCGGCGGCGATGACGCTCGCGTAACGGGCTGCTGCTTGCATCGTGCGGTCCCCCGGGTGCGTTGCTGGCACAATGCCAGCCGGTCTCCGCGGGCAGTCTAAGGCATGCGCATCTATCTCGTCGGCGGCGCGGTCCGCGACAGCCTGCTCGGCGTCGCCAGCGCCGATCGCGACCATGTCGTGGTCGGCGCGACGCCGGAGCAGATGCGCGCGCAGGGCTATCGGCCCGTCGGCAAGGACTTCCCGGTGTTCCTGCATCCTTCGACGCAAGAGGAATACGCGCTCGCGCGCACCGAGCGCAAGACCGGGCCGGGCTACCACGGCTTCGCCTTCCACGCCGATCCGTCGGTGACGCTGGAACAGGACCTCGAGCGGCGCGATCTCACGATCAATGCGATGGCGATGGACGAGGGTGGCGCGCTGGTCGATCCGTTCGGCGGCCGGCGCGACCTCGAAGCGCGCGTGCTGCGCCACGTCTCGCCCGCGTTCGTCGAGGACCCGCTGCGCGTACTGCGCGTGGCGCGCTTCGCCGCGCGCTATGCGCGGCTCGGCTTCCGCATCGCCGACGAAACGATCGAGCTGATGCGGCGGATCGTCGACGCCGGCGAAGTCGACCATCTGGTCGCCGAACGCGTCTGGACCGAGACGCGCAGGGCGCTGGCCGAGCCGACGCCGTCAGCGTTCGTGCGCGCCTTGCGCGCGTGCGGCGCGCTGCGCGTGGTGTTCCCCGAAGTCGATGCGCTGTACGGCGTGCCGCAGCGTGCCGAATTCCATCCGGAAGTCGACACCGGTACGCACGTCGAGCTCGTGCTCGACATGGCCGCGCGGCTCGCGCCCGGTGACGACCTGGTCGGCTGGTGCGCGCTCGTGCACGACCTCGGCAAGGCGCTGACGCCACCGGACGAGCTGCCGCGCCACGTCATGCATGAGCATCGCGGTGTCGCGCCGGTGCGCGCCGTGTGCGCGCGCATGAAGGTGCCGGCCGAGCATGCGGCATTGGCCGAACTCGTCTGCCGCTTCCATCTCGATGCGCACCGCGCACTCGAGCTGCGCCCTGCGACCGTGCTCGAACTGCTCGAGAAGCTCGATGCGTTCCGCAAGCCGGATCGGCTGGCGAAATTCCTGCTCGCCTGCGAAGCGGACAAGCGCGGCCGCCGCGGGCTCGCCGACGAAGCGTATCCGCAGGCGGACTACCTGCGCGCGGCGCACGCGGCGGCGCGCGCGATCGACGCCGCGCCGTTCGTCGCGCGCGGCCTCGCCGGGCCGCAGGTCGGCGAGGCGATGCGCGCGATGCGCACCAACGCGATCGCGGAAGTGAAACGCATCGCTTGAGGCCGCACGCGTCGATCGACTTGCGAAGGGGTGCCTGCCGGTCGTCAGCCGACCTTCTCGAAGCCGCTGACGAAGATCGCATCCGGACGCACGAACTGCCCGATCGCGACCGGGCTCTGGTTCACGTCGACGCTCGCGACGCGCACGTCGGCGTCGGCGACGATGTCGACGACATGCATCTGGTCGTTGCCGGTGTCGGCGACGAGGAGTCGCGTGCCATCGGGCGAGATCGCCACGCCATTGACGGCGAAGATGGCGGCGTCGTCGATGACGTCGATGACCGGATCCTGGTTCGTGTTCGGCACGCGCGTGAGGTCGATCACGATGATCCTGCCGAGGCCGGTGCCGACGTAGGCGCGCTTGCCAGACGCGCTGACCGCAATGCCGTTCGGCGAAGAGAAGCCGAGCGGGAACGTGCGCATGACGGCGAATGCGCCCGTGTCGACGACCGAGACGGTCGCTTCGCCATGGTTGACGACGTAGACGCGGGTACCGTCCGGGCTGAGCGCGAGCGCGTTCGGATTGGCACCGTCGTCGTCCGCGGCACCGACCACGACGCAGTCGCCGTTGCCCACGCTCGCCGGCGGCGACACGAGATTGATCCGGCACAGGCGATGGCCGACGGACGCATCGGTGACGTACGCGCGCGTGCCCGCGAGATTCAGCGCGACGCCATTCGGGCTCGGATTGGCCGCGCCGGAGAGCGAACCGAAATCCACTGCGGTGACGGCCTGCGTGGCGGTATCGATGATCGACAAGCCGGTGCTCGCGAAATCGGCGACGATCACATGCGCGCCGCGCTGATCGACCGCGATCCCCCTCGGGTTGGAACCGACGAAATAGTCGTGCACGGTCGCGCCGGTCGCCGTGTCGATCTGGAATACGGTCTCGTTGACCTGATCCGAGACGTAGAGCATGTCTCCCTTGGCGGAGAGCGCGACACCGTAGAAGCCGGTGGTGTTCTCGGTCCCGCTGACGCTGATCGTGGCCGGCGTCGCGGCGGTGTTGGAAAGATCGACGACGGAGACGGTGGCGTGGTCGTTCGACGGCAGGTAGGCGTACGGCCCTGCCGCGTATGCGCTCGTGAAGACGGCGCCGGGCAGGCCGGCGAGGAGCAGGAAACGCGCGGCGAGCCCGTGCGCTCCCGATCGAACGATCCTGGTCTTCATCGAATTTCTCCGCGTGTGAGGGACACGGAGGCAGAACGCGGCCTGGCGGATGAATGTGCCAGCCGTGAACGGCAGTCGAGGCTACAACCGATGCGAAAGGTCGAACGCGCGCAAGCCGGGCAAGGCCTCGACACCGCCACGCGTGAACGCGATCGCCTGGAAGCGCTCGCCCATGTCGCCGGGCAGGGTCAGGCGCTTGACCTCGGCGACGCGGCGCAGGCGTTCGACTTCGGATGAAGCCGCATCGGCCTCGACGAGGTCGAGCAGGCCGCTCGCGAGCAGGAACTGGCCTTGTGGTGCATAGCCGCTGAAGTCGAGGCCGGCGGCCACGCCGGCTTCGGCGAGCGCGGTGAAGTCGACGAAGGCGGTGAGGTCGGTCAGGCCCGGCCAGTGCAGCGGATCGGCATGCGCGCGATGACGGTAGTGGCAGACCAGGGTGCCGTCGTTGCGCGCGGGCAGGTAGAACTCGCGGCGCGGATACCCGTAGTCGACGAACAGCACCGCGCCGGATTCGAGCGAAGCGCTGACCGCTTCCACCCAGTACGGCAATTGCGGCAGTACCTCGGAGCGATAGCCGTCCTCGAACGGCGCGCCGAGTGCGCGCTCGAGATGTCGCACCGCATTCGCGACGAGCAGGTCGGCTGGCCGATCGACACGCACGAAGCGTGCTTGTTCGAGCGCGACATGCTCCTCGTACACCTCGCCGTCGCGCAGGGTGAAGCGCGTGGTCGGCAACGCGTCGACGACCTCGTTCGCGAACAGCACGCCCTGCCAATCGTGCTCGGGCGGACGCGCGATCCATTGCGCGCGCGCGGCGACCTGCGGCGGCAGCTCGGCGGTGATGCGCGCACGTTGGCGTGCGGCGAGGTCCGCGCTCGGTTCGAGGATCAGCAGGCGTCGCGGCAACGCGTCCAGCGTCGCGAGTTCGCGCAGCGCGGCGACCGCGAACGCGCCACTGCCGCCGCCGATCTCGAGGAAGTCCGCTTCGGCACCGAGTGCGCGCAGGGTCGGCGCGAACGCGCGTGCGATGCAGCGCGCGAACAGGTCGCCGAGTTCCGGTGCGGTGACGAAATCGCCGGCGGCGCCGAACTTGGTGCGGCCCGCACTGTAGTAGCCGAGGCCGGGCGCATACAGGCACAACTCCATCCAGCGCGAAAACGGCAGCGGGCCGCGCGCCGCGATCTCGTTGCGGATCAGCGCGGCAAGCTGGTCGGAATGCGCGCGCTCGTCCGCGCTCGGTTCGGGCAGATTCGTATTCAGGACTGGTCGACCGCGCGCTTCTGCGGCACTCTCGGCAGGATCACGTCAGTCCAGCATAACCCGGCACGGAGCAACCCACGATGGCGAAGGCGAACGAACGGCCGGTCGCGCTGGTCACCGGCGCGGCGCGTCGTGTCGGCGCGACGATCGCGCGCACCCTGCACGCGGCCGGTTACGACGTCGCCCTGCATGCGCGCAATTCCTACGCCGAGCAGGAGACGCTTGCGGCGGAACTCGAAGCGTTGCGCCCCGAGAGCACGCTGACCCTGCAAGCCGAACTCGGCGATGCCGATTGCCTGCCCGATCTCGTCGACGCGGTGCTGGGGCGCTTCGGTCATCTCGATGCGCTGGTCAACAACGCGTCCGCGTTCTATCCGACGCCGCTGGCGACGGTGACGCCGAGCCAGTGGGACGAGCTGTTCGCGGCGAACGCGCGCGCGCCGCTGTTCCTCGCCCAGGCCGCCGCGCCGCACCTGGCCGGGCGCAATGGCGCGATCGTGAACCTGATCGACATCTACGCCGAACGCCCGCTGCCGCGCCACAGCGTGTATTGCATGGCGAAGGCGGCGCTCGCGATGGCGACGCTCGCACTCGCGCAGGAACTCGCGCCGCTGGTGCGCGTGAACGGCGTCGCGCCCGGCGCGGTGCTGTGGCCCGAGAGCGGCAAGGACGCGGCCGAACAGCAGGCGTTGATCGCGCGCACGCCGCTGCAGCGGCCCGGCACGCCCGAGGACGTCGCCGGCGCGGTATTGTGGCTGCTGCGCGATGCACGCTTCGTGACCGGCCAGATCATCCGCGTCGACGGCGGGCGTTCGCTGTCGATGTGAACGTGGTCCGTGTGCGAAACGACGCGTAGGGCGCTACGCGCGCAGCGCGTGCCGCCGGCGTGAACACCATCGGTTTTCGCGAGCTCGCGGCGGGACTCGCGCTGCGCGCTCGACCCGCCCTACAGCGCCACGTACTCGAACACGGCGGCATGGTCGCGCGAGGCGGCCCAGAGCTCGGCGAGCGTGCGCCCGTCGCCGGGGACGCGCACGTCTGGAGCGATGTCGGCGAGCGGTTTCAGCACGAACGCCTCGGCGAGCTCCTTGCGCGGTACCTGCAGGTTGCCCGGACCCTCGATCAGCGCGTCGCCGAGCAGCACGATGTCGACGTCGAGCGTGCGACTCGAAAAACGCGGCACGTCGCGGCGACGGCCGTGGCGATCCTCGAGCGCGTGCAACCAGTCGTTCAGCGCGGGTGGATCGAGGTCGCTGTCGATGCCGGCGGCGAGATTGACGAAATCGGGCCCATCGAAACCGACGGCGGGAAAGCGGTAGGCCGGCGACACCACGACCGCGCCGAAACGCGCGCGCAGTTCCGCCAGCGCCGCGCGCAGGTGGCGTTCGGCTTCAAGGTTGGAGCCGAGGCTGAGCCAGGCGCGATGGCGCGCATTCACGCGCGCTCGCCACGCTCGATGAGCACGCCGACCGCGCGCGATCCGGTCACCGCGCCGGGCTTGGACAGCTTCAGGCGCAGCCAGCGCACGCCGAACTCCTCGCGAATGATCGCGGCACAGCGTTCGGCCAGGGTCTCGACCAGCTCGAAGCGCGATTCGCCGACGAAGCCGATCAGGCGCTTGGACACCGCCTTGTAGTCGAGCGTGTCGCCGATGCGATCGCTCGCCGCCGGCTTCGTGTTGTCGAAAGCCATCTCGATGTCGAGCGCGACGACCTGGCGCGTGGTGCGCTCCCAGTCGTAGATGCCGATGATCGTTTCGATGCGCAGGTCTTCGATGAATACGAGGTCCATTTCGGGAGCTGAGACTGAGGATTGAGGACTGCAGTGTAACGACGACGCGCGCGCTCACGCGACCGGCGGCAGGCTCGCGAGATCCCATCGCGGCTGCACCTTGATCAGGGTCGACTCGTGCTGGCCGGCGGCGAGACGCAAGGCGCCGGCGAACGCGATCATCGCGCCGTTGTCGGTGCAGAATTCGAGGCGCGGGAAATGCACGCTGAATCCTTCGCGCGCCCCCGCCGCGGCGAGGTCGGCGCGCAGGCGTCGGTTCGCACCGACGCCACCCGCGACGACGAGGCGGCGCGCACCGCTCTGCGCGAGCGCGCGCCGGCACTTGATCGCGAGCGTCTCGACGATCGCTTCCTCGAACGCGCGCGCGACGTCGGCGCGGGTCTGGTCGGTCTTGTCGCTCGCCTGCCAGGCCAGCAGCACCTGGGTCTTGAGCCCGGAGAAACTGAAATCGAGCCCGGGGCGGTCGGTCATCGGCCGCGCGAAGCGGAACCGGCCCGGCCTTCCCTGTTCGGCCAGTTTCGCCAGCGCCGGACCGCCCGGATACGGCAGGTCCATGAGCTTGGCGGTCTTGTCGAACGCCTCGCCCGCGGCATCGTCGAGGGTATCGCCGAGCAGGCGGTAGTCGCCGATCGCGGCGACCTCGATCAGCATCGAGTGGCCGCCCGAAACGAGCAGGGCGACGAACGGCGTCTGTGGCGGTTCCGGCTCGAGCAGCGGCGCCAGCAAGTGGCCCTCCATGTGGTGCACGCCGATCGCGGGGATGCCGAGCGACCAGGCCAGCGCGCGCGCCGCGGTCGCACCGACCAGCAGCGCGCCGACCAGGCCGGGGCCCGCGGTATAGGCGACGCCGCCGAGGTCGGCGACCCCGAGGCCAGCCCTGGACAGGGTTTCACGCAGCAGCGGCAGCAGCTTGCGCACGTGGTCGCGCGAGGCCAGCTCGGGCACCACCCCGCCGTAGTCGGCATGCATGCGGATCTGGCTGTAGAGCGTATGGGCGAGCAGGCCGCGCGCCGGGTCGTACACCGCGACCCCGGTTTCGTCACAGGAGGTCTCGACCCCGAGCACGGGGCCGGTCTGCCCGGGTTTTGCAAAGGACTGATCCATCGGGATAGAATACACGGCTCGCCCGACAGCCCCGGGTGATTTTGCATTGGAGAGTTTATGCCCAGCGTCAAAGTTCGCGAAAACGAACCGTTCGAATTTGCCCTGCGTCGCTTCAAGCGCACCTGCGAAAAGGCCGGCGTGCTGGCCGAAGTGCGCAAGCGCGAGTTCTATGAAAAGCCGACCCAGGAGCGCAAGCGCAAGCGCGCCGCCGCGGTCAAGCGTCACCTTCGCCGCGTTTCGCGCGATGTGACGAAGCGCCAACGCCTGTACTGAGGCGCCTGCGCCGCTGCGGGAAGCGCTCGCTGCGACGCGCGCCCGCAGGTTGAATGGGCTGTTTACCGGCCGGCACCCGCAAGGGTGCCGGCTTTTTGCGTTTCGCCTGCGTCAGTCCCCGGCGTTTGCGGCGAGCGCCTCCGCCGCCGCGGCCTCCGCTTCGTATTCCTTGCGGTCCGCCTCGCTCGTCGCTTCGGCGGCCAGACGGCGCAGGTAGGCGGCGAAGGGCTTCGCCTCGTCACCCTCGAGGGTGACGCGGATCTCGACCTCGTCGCCGACCTGCGGCACGTAGCGGCCGAGGCCGAAATCGGAGCGCTTGAGTCGCGTGGTGGCCTCGAAGCCGATCGACGGCATGCCGTTGCGCGGATTCGTGCCGATCTTGTTGAGCGTCGCGTCGAGCACGACCGTGTGCGTCACGCCGTGCACGACGAGATCGCCGCTGACGCGGTAACGATTGCGCCCGTGTGCCTCGACCCGGTGGCTCGTGAACGTCGCCTCGGGAAATTTCGCGAGGTCGAAGAAGCTGTCCGAGCGCAGGTCCTCGTCGAGGTCGGGCAGGCCGCTGGTCATCGCCGCGAGCGGAATCTTCACTTTCACCGAGGCCTTCGCCGGCGCGGCGGGATCGAACGCAAGCACGCCTTCGACGCGCGCGAACTGCGCGGTCGGGAACGCGAAGCCGAGGTGGTCCCAGCGCACGACGCCTTGGGTGTGGTGCGATTCGACGACGTAGGTCGCCGCGTGCGACGGCATGATGGCAGCGAGCAGGAGGGCGGGCAGGAAACGACGCATCTTCGGTACTCCGTGGGGGGAGTCGCGATGCTGCCGCGAGCCGCCGCCGCAAGTCCTGACGAGGCCCTGAAGAATCCTGAAACACCCTGAAAGCGCGCTGCGACGCGCCGGGCTACAATCGAAGGTCAATCCCGCCACTCGAACCGGACGCAATGCCCGAGTCCATGGACAGCCCCTTGCGCGTCGGCGACTGGCGCGTCGATCCGCTGCTCGGCGAGATCGCGCGCGACGGTCGCAGCGTGCGCCTCGAGGCGCGCAGCATGCGCCTGCTCGTTCACCTCGCTGCGCGCGCGGGCGAGGTCGTGCGCATCGACGACCTGCTCGAGCAGGTCTGGGCGGGCGTCGTGGTCACGCCGGATTCGGTCTACCAGGCGATCACGTCGCTGCGTCGTTCGCTCGGCGACGACGCGAAGAAGCCGGCCTACATCGCGACGGTACCGCGGCTCGGCTATCGCATGGTCGCAAGCGTCGAACCATGGCGCGATGCGCCTGCCCCGGCAGCGGTCGCACACGGCGGCGCCCGCTGGCGCCGCATCGGCGCAGCGGCGACGGTCATCGTCGTGCTCGCGGCAGCGCTTGCGTGGGCGACGTTCGGCGCACGAATCCTCGCGCCCGCGCCGCTGTCGATCGCGGTGCTGCCGTTCCTCGACCTGACCTCGCAGGCGATGAACGAAGAGTACGTCGCCGACGGCATGACCGAGGAAATCATCGACGACCTCGGCGCCCTGCCCGGCGTGCACGTGCAATGCGCAGCCTCGACATTGCACGACAAGGAAACGTCGACGCCGGTCACCGACGTCGCACGTTCACTCGGTGTCGCGTACGTGCTCGATGGCAGCGTGCGCAAGTCCGACGCCACCTACCGCGTCGCCGCGCGCCTGCTGCACGCCGGCGACGGCCACGTGGTCTGGACGCAAAGTTACGACCGTCCGCTCGGCGACGTCGTCGCGTTGCAGAAGGATCTCGCCAGCGAAATCACCCGCTCGCTGCAGGCGCGTCTTGCGGCTGCGGCCACCAACGACGCCCGCTGACCCACGCGGTCCGGGCGATGGAGTTTCCGATGTCACTCAAGCAGCAGCTCACCGACGACATGAAGGCCGCGATGAAAGGCGGCGAAAAGGACCGCCTCGGCGTGATCCGCCTCGTCAACGCCGCGATCAAGCAGCGCGAAGTCGACGAGCGCATCGTGCTCGACGACGCGCAGGTGCTTGCCGTGCTCGAGAAGATGCTCAAGCAGCGCAAGGATTCGGTCACCCAGTACGAGGGCGCCGGCCGCGAAGACCTCGCCAGCATCGAGCGCTACGAGATCGGCGTGATCCAGGCCTACCTGCCCGCACAGCTGTCCGCGGCCGAAGTCGAAGCGATCGTCGTCAAGGCGATCGCCGATTCGGGCGCGGCGAGCGCGAAGGACATGGGCAAGGTTGTCGGCCTGATCAAGCCGCAAGTCGCCGGTCGCGCGGACATGGGTCAGATCTCGCAACTGGTCAAGCAGAAACTCGGCGGCTGACGGGCCGAGCACGCCGATGACCGCAACGCATCTCCTGCGCCGTTCGCGCCGCAATCGCATGATCGGCGGGGTCATGGGCGGCCTTGCACAGCGTTTCGGCTTCAGCCCGAACGGACTGCGCATCGTCTACGTGATCGGTTCGATCGTGTCCGCCGCATTCCCGGGCGTGCTCGTCTACCTGGTCCTGTGGCTGCTGATCCCGCTCGAGGACTAGATGACGCCGCACGGACCGCATCCGCGCGTGGCATCCTGAGCCATGCCCGGCCGCATCCCCGAACAGTTCGTCGACGACCTGCTCGCACGCGTCGACATCGTCGACGTGATCCAGGAGCGCGTGCCGCTGAAG
>Ga0207667_10010708_pt1 | contig 10699 bp, 9 predicted proteins | sample KBSCornC52_FD_184301 | JGI IMG/M metagenome (GOLD analysis project Ga0207667, IMG submission 184301) | Corn rhizosphere microbial communities from Kellogg Biological Station, Michigan, USA - KBS Corn C5-2 (SPAdes) (version 2) | ecosystem: Host-associated > Plants > Roots > Rhizosphere > Soil ...
GCAGGGCCGGAAGCAGGGCCGGCGTGCCGATGAAGCCTGTCCCGATGCGACCATCGGAACGGGCAATCGTGGCCTTGAAGTAGTCCCCGGCCGCCGGCAGCAGGTCAGGAGGAATGAGGTCGTTGAGGATCGCCAGCGCATACGACGTCTGGTCGTCATTGGCGACGCGGCCCGACGGCGTGATGAATTCGTGCGCGAACGCGGCCTTCACCTCATCAGCGCGCCTCTGCATGCGCTCGGCCGCCGCGATGTCGCCTACAAGTGCTGCCGCCTTCGCCGTCAGCACCGATGAGATATAAAGATAAAGCGTCGCCGCCGCGTCGTCGCCGATCGTCGGCAGCGGCTTCTCGCTCGGGCCCTTCGGCTGCAGCCAGTCGCCGAATGTCGCGCCGCGTGCGCCGCGATCGCGCGGCGGCCGGACGATCGGTCCGTTGCTGATCGAATAGACGAAGTCGACCCACTTGATCATCGCCGGCAGCGTCTCGCGCAGCACTGCCGTGTCGCCATAATGGAGGTAGAGCGTCCACGGGATTACCGTGATCGCGTCGCCCCAGCCGGTCGAGCCGAAGAACCCCGGATACTGGTCAGGCTGCATCCGCGTCGGATCCGGCGAGACGTGCGGAATCTCGCCGCCCTCGCGCTGGTCGGCCATCAAATCGCGCAGATATTTGCGCAGGAACGTCTCGGAATCATGGAGGTAGCAGGCTGTCGAGGCAAACACCTGCGCATCGCCGGTCCAGCCCAGCCGTTCGTCACGCTGCGGGCAGTCCGTCGGCACTTCGATGAAGTTCGAGCGTTGCGACCACAGGGTATTTTCGACCAGCCGGTTGACCAGCCTATGCCCCGACGAAAAGCTCGCGGTCGGCACGTGTACCGAGCTGATCGGCACCGCCTCGATGTGGACGATTTCTGCCTCGCCCTCGATCGTCACCCGGGCGTAGCGGAAGCCCTGGAAGGTAAACGTCGGCCGGTACGCCTCCTCTTCGCCGCCGCGCAGGACGTACTCGATCCGCGCCTCCGCGGTGCGGTAGTTGCGGTTGTCGAAATTGTTGTCGCGGTCGACGATCTCCGAGTGCTCGAGGATGACCTTCGCGCCGGCCTTGCCGCGCACGGTGAAGGCGACATAGCCCGCCGCGTTCTGGCCGAAGTCGTGGATCATCCGGCCCTCGCCGTCGGCCCACGACAGCACCGGCGCGAACGGAGTGAGCTCGCGCACCGGCGCCGTCTCCTGCGGCAAAAGGATCGAGGTATCGAACCCGAGCGCCTGTGCGAGGCCTGTGACCGTCAGGTCCTTCCGCGCATCGTAGATTTCGCCGAAATAGATGCCCGACCTGAGGATGGGCAGCGTGCCGCTGCCCCAGCTCGTATCGGTCTTGAGCAGCACCTTGGCATCCGGTCCTGCGCCGTCCGAAAGCTCGGCGATGGCGGCGATTTCCTTGCCCCAGGTGTTGTAGATCGGGTTCTGCTTCCACATCATCTGCGAGCGGTACCACCCGTCCGCCAGCCAGATGTCGATGACGTTGCGGCCCGGCATCAGCAGGTTGCCGACTGTGTAGGTCTGGTAGGCGAGGCGCTTGTCGTAGGCGGTCCAGCCCGGCGTCAGCAGGTCCTCGCCGACCCGCGTGCCGTTGATGTAGGCGCGGTAGAGGCCGAGGGCGCTGATCCGCAGCACCTCGTTGCCCGAAGGCCGGTCGATGGTGAAGTCCTTGCGCAGGAAGCTCGCCGGATGCCCCATGCCGGCGTCCGCCGTCGGGCGCACCATCTGCGCCGTCCAGGCGAATTTCGGGTGTGACGAAGCGTCCGCCCGCAGGGGCGCAAATTCGTTCATCGGCTGATCTCTCCCTGGGCCGTTGCCGGCCTCTTTACCAACGCTGCCAGCGTGTGCATCGTTCTACGTGCATCGTTCTACACTCATTGCGACCCGTCAAGAGGGTATTGAAGATTCTATTAAGCTGGTACCTGACGGCGGTGGAGGGGCAATGGCGCCGAAGAAATCCGACCGGGTGACGATCCGCACCGTCGCCGAGGACGCGGGCGTCTCAGTCGCCGCCGTGTCGAAGGTGCTGCGCGATGCCTACGGCGTCAGCGACGCCCTGCGCGACAAGGTGCAGGCGTCGATGCAAAAGCTCGGCTACCGGCCGCATGCGGCCGCCCGCGGCATGCGCGGCCAGACCTATACACTGGGCTTTCTCATCCCCGACCTGCACAACCCGTTCTTCGCCGACATTATGGCGGGGGTGAACACCGCTCTAGAACGAACACAATACCAGACCCTGCTCGGCGTCAGCGATTCCGCCCGCACCATGGAGCGCGCGCTGGTCGACAACATGATCGACCGGCGCATGGATGGCCTGATCATCATCGGACCGCGCATGCCCCGCGAAGAGGTGGCGCGCATCACCGAGCAGGTCCCGGTGGTGCTCATTGGCTATCACTCCGACGAGCAGCGTCATTTCGATACGGTCAACAACGACGACCAGCTCGGCGCGACGCTCGTCGTGCAGCATCTGGTCGCCTCCGGCTACAAGCACATCGCCTACATCAGCCAGGCGCTCGACGACCCGGAGCAGATGATGGTGACGACCCATCGCGAGATCGGCTTCCGCCGCGCCATGCAGCAGGAGGGGCTGTCGCGCTACCTTCAGGTGGTTCCCGCGCCGCAGACCTCGCGCGAGCTGCAGACCATCGCCCGTCACCTCCTGCAGTCGCGCAACCGTCCGGAGGCCATCTTCTGCTGGACCGACTTCGTGGCCCTCGAGGTCCTGAGTGTCGCCCACGACCTGGGCCTCAGCGTCCCCGGCGACCTTGCCGTCGTCGGCTACGACAACACTGGCTACTGCGACCTCGCGCAGAATTCGTTGACCTCGATCGACCAGTCCGGCCAGGTTCTCGGCTTGCAGGCCGCTCGCCTGCTCATCGAACGGATCAAGGGCCGCGAGCAGTCCGAGCATTTCGTCGTGACCCCGCGCCTCGTCGCCCGCAACAGCTCTGCGCCGCGGGCGAAATAGCGCTTTTCACGCCCAGCCGTTGTGCGCGCCGCCCAGCCGCACTAGATGAAACCGTCTTCAACTTCGACCGAGCGACAATGATCGACGCAAGCCGCCGCTTTTCGGTGGCGCCCATGATGGATTGGACGGATCGTCACTGCCGGGTCTTTCATCGGCTGCTGACGAAGTACACGCTGCTGTTCACCGAAATGGTGACCAGTGCCGCGATCGTCCACGGCGATCGCGAGCGGCTGCTCGGCTACAGCCCGGTCGAGCACCCGCTTGCCGCGCAGCTCGGCGGCTCCGACCCGAAGGAGCTGGCGGTGGCGACCCGTATCTGCACCGAATTCGGTTACGACGAAATCAACCTCAATGTCGGCTGTCCGTCCGATCGCGTGCAGTCCGGCCGCTTCGGCGCCTGCCTCATGGCCGAGCCGGCGCTCGTCGCCGACTGCGTCCGCTCCATGCGTGATGCGACCGACGTTCCAGTCACCGTCAAGTGTCGTCTCGGGATCGACGATCAGGATACCGAGCAGAGCCTCGACCGCTTCGTCGACCTCATGGTCGAAGCGGGGGCGGCGCACATCTATGTCCATGCCCGCAAGGCATGGCTCAAGGGCCTGTCGCCGAAAGAGAACCGCACCGTCCCGCCGCTGGACTATCCACGTGTCTATCGGCTGGCGCAGCGCCTCGCGCCATATGCGATCTCGATCAACGGCGGCATTGCCGACCTCGATCAGGCCGAAGCGCACCTGCAGCACGTCTCGGGCGTCATGCTCGGCCGTGCTGCGTATCACGAGCCGATGCTCCTCGCCGACGTCGATGCCCGCTTCTTCGACGATGTAGAACGCCGTCCTGACCTTCCTGCGATCATGCACGCCATGGCCGACTATGCCGAAACGGCGTTGGTCTCCGGCGCGCGTCTCAGCAACGTCACGCGCCACATGCTCGGCCTCGCCAACGGCCGGCCCGGCGCGCGCCTGTTCCGACAGATTCTCAGCGTCGATGCCGCCAGGCGCGGGGCAGGGCCCGAAATCCTGCTGCGCGCCCTGGCTGCCGTCGAGCCCCAAGCCGTCGCCGCCTAGCCTTTGTGCGTCCAGAAATCGGCTTGGAGCTGCGCCGCCTCGTCGGCGAGCAGGGGCCCCACGATTTCGGTCGGCCTCTGACCCGCCTCGAACACGATGTGGCAGGGCAAATCGAGCGTCGGGTTCTCCTCATGCGCGCCGGTCTGCGCCTTGAGGTCGCGCTCGGTCTGCCCGAACACCACCCGGCCGATGCCCGCCCAGTAGATCGCGCCCGAGCACATCGCGCAGGGCTCCGCCGAGGTGTAGAGCGTACAGTGCTTGAGCTCGTCGAGGCTCAGAGTCTTCGCTGCCCAGGACGCGAGCAGCCTTTCGGCGTGCGCCGTGCGGTCATGGCCCTCGGAGGTGAAGCCGTTGCCCTGTTCGCGCAGCACCCTGCCGCTCCTGTCGGCGAGCACGCTGCCGAAGGGATGGTCGCCTCCGTCGCGGGCGCGTTTGGCAACGGCAAACGCTTGGCGCAGCAGGCGCCGGTCGTAATCGCGTTCGGGCATGCACGTCTCCTCTTTTGCGGAGACTATGCACGCGCCCGGCGGCCGGCAAAAGAGGGGTCAGTCGGCGAGCTCGAGCTTGTCGCCGGTCACCGAATAGCGGCTGAGTGTCGACAGGAACGTCATTCCCAAGAGGCTCCCGTCGAGCGCCCCGCGCTCGGCGACGAACGCCGGCACGCGGCTCCGCTTGATGCCGCCCACCACCATCTGGTCGAGCGTCACCACGGCGGCGCGGCCGGTGCCGTTGGCCGTGGTCACCGGCGTATCGAAGGTGAGATTGGCGACGTCGATGCCGGCCTTCTTGGCGTCGGCATAAGAGAGCACCACCGCGCTGGCCCCGGTGTCGAACAGCAGCGGAACCTCGGCGCCGTTGACGTTCGAGGACAGCAGGAAATGGCCGTCGAGCCCGCGCCGGAACGTTGCGGTGCCGTCGTGGGAATCGATGATCGCCGAGGTCGGCGACAGTTCGCCGAACACCTGCGCCGCCATCGCCTTGAGATCCTCGCGATAGGTGTAGCCGACCAGCACCAGAACGAAGATGCCGGCCCATACCGCGACATTGGCGACGATGGTCGAGAACCGCTGCCGCCGTGAGAATGCGCCGGCGGCAAAGATGATCGCCAGGATCACGAGGACAATCAGTTGCCCGAACTGCGCCTGGTTGAGCCCGATGAGCGATCCGGCGTCGGCGCTCACGAGGAGCCCGAGCCCGATTGCGACCAGCAGCGCGACGCCCACAAACAGCATGGCTCAGATAATGGGGCCGATTGGGGCGAAATCAAGCGTTCTGGCGAGCGGCTTACCGAGGTTTAATGCCGGTTGAGGCTCATGCGAAGATCAGGAAGGCAGCCAGCGCCGTCACCTCGAGCAGCGCCGTCAGTGCTCCGATCAGGTCGCCGGTCTGGCCACCGACGAGCCTTCGGCAGAGCGTGACCCAGCCCCAGACGACCAGCGCTCCGAGCGCATAAGCGAGGATCAACCCGAACACGCCCACCGCAAAGGCGCTCAGCACGAAGCTCAGCACCACCATGAATACCGCCCCGATTCCGAACGCCTGCCGGCTGACCCGACCTGCCGTCGCCGCGGCGCCGCCCGAGCGGGCAGGGGGCAGCGCCACCGTGAGCCACAGCGCCCCCGATCGCGCCATCACGCCGGCGGCCAGCCATACCCCGGCCGCCGCCAGCGGATTGGCGATCGAGCCGACCGCGGTGATCCGCAGCGCCAGCAGCAGCACGATCGCGCACACCCCGTAGGTCCCGTGCCGGCTGTCCTTCATGATCTCGAGCCGGCGCTCGATGTCATGGCCGCCGAATAGGCCATCCATGGCGTCGGCAAGCGCATCCTCCGCCATCGCGCCGGTCACGGCGACCATGGCGGCGACGGCGGCCGCGACGGCAAACAGATGCGGCACATTCAGCCATTCGAGCCCCAGCAGCACTGCTACCGGACCGGCCCCGATCACCACGCTCGTGAAGGGCAGCGCCAGCGCGATGCGCGACAGATTCGGCCGCACATGCGGCGCCGACCCGGTCGGCAGCCGCGAAAAGAACCGCAGACCCATCAGCAGATCGTCGCTGAGCCGCAGATCCGACTTCAACGGGTTGTTGTCGTTGGTGGGGAGAGGTCCGGGAGGACCCGGCGCAGGCTCGGTCAATGCAATTCAGCTTCGGCTCGATATCGGTCGAACGATGGTTTCACCTGCCAAAACCTAAGGCAAGCGGCGGGCCGGGGGGCTATGCAGATGGTAAGACTCGGCCCATCACCCCAGCCTTAGCAGGTGCCCAGCAAAAATGACCGCCGATCCGTTCGTTGAGATTCTCGACCTCCTGATGCTCGTTCCCGAGGGCAATGAACAGGCGGTCGATGCCGTCCGTATGCACGACGCGCAACTCACCAAGCCGCCCGGCTCGCTCGGCCGGCTCGAGGAGCTGGTCGAATGGCTGGCGCGTTGGCAGGGCAAATCCAGGCCGACGCTCGAAAACCCGATGGTCGCGATCTTTGCCGGCAATCACGGCGTGACCGACCAGGGCGTCAGCGCCTTCCCGCGCGAGGTGACGGCGCAGATGGTCGCCAACTTCACCGAAGGTGGCGCCGCCATCAGCCAGATCTGCGCCCAGCACGAATTCAATTTGCGCGTCTTCGAGCTGGCGCTCGAGCTGCCCACCGGCGACTTCACGCAAGTGGCCGCCATGGACGACAAGACCGCCGCCGCCACCGTCGCCTACGGCATGGAAGCGATCGCCGGCAAGCCCGACTGCCTCGCGATCGGGGAAATGGGCATTGGCAACACCACCGTCGCCGCCGCCATCTACGCCGCGCTCTATGGCGGCACCGGTGCCGACTGGGTCGGTCGCGGCACTGGCGTCGACGATGCCGGTCTTCGCCGCAAGGCGGATGCGGTCGATCGCGGCCTCGCGCGGCACAAGGATGCGCTCGGCCATCCGCTCGCTGTCCTCGCGCGCCTGGGTGGCCGCGAGATCGCCGCCATGCTCGGTGCCCTCGTCGCCGCCCGGCACCACAGCACGCCCGTAATCGTCGACGGCTTCGTCGCGACGTCGGCCGCCGCCATTGCCCACGCCGTCAACCCGGCTGCGATCGACCACTGTATTTTCGCCCACGTTTCCGCCGAGCACGCGCACGGCAAGGTGCTCCGGCAGCTCGGCGTTCGGCCCTATTTCGACCTGGGCATGCGGCTCGGCGAGGGGAGTGGGGCCGCGCTCGCGATGCTGTTGGCCAAGACCGCCCTCAACCTGCACCTGCACATGGCGACCTTCGCAAGCGCCGGCGTCAGCAATAAGGACTGAGCCTCATCCTCGGGTGCCGTCGGCCTCCGAGTAGATCTGCAGCTTCTCGCGCTTCTCGACCACCGGCGCGAGCGCGTCCATCACCCGCGCTCGCGGAAAGGTCGCGATCACTTCCGTGCCGAAGCGCAGCTTGCTGAACAGGTCGAACCGCCCCTGGTGCAGCTCCATGATCTTCTGGACGATCGGTAAGCCCAATCCTGCGCCCTGTTCTGCCGTCTTCTGCGCCAGCGAGCCCTGTCCGAACGAGCTCAGTACCGTCTCGATCTCTTCCTCGGGGATGCCCGGACCGTTGTCGCGCACCGAAATCATCTGCCCGCCGTCGGGCGAGCGGTTGACGACGCACTGAATCTTGCCCTGCTGCGGCGTGAACTTGATCGCATTGCTGAGCAGGTTGAGCAGCACTTGCCGGATCGCCCGCTCGTCGCCCCAGAGCTTCGGCAGATTGTTGCCGTAGTTGAAGGTGAGCTCGATGCTCTTGGCCTTGGCGCGGATCTCCATCATGCGCCGGCAGTCTTCGGCGATATCGACCAGCGACACCGCTTCCTCGTTGAGCTCGTACTTGCCCGCCTCGATGCGGCTGAGGTCGAGAAGCTCGTTGATGAGGTTGAGCAGGTGCTGGCCCGAGCGATGGATATCGCCGGCATATTCCTTGTACTGCGGTACCTGGTGCGGCCCCAGCAGTTCCGACTTCAGCACTTCCGAAAAGCCGATGATCGCATTGAGCGGCGTGCGCAGTTCATGGCTCATCGTGGCGAGGAACTGCGACTTGGCGATATTGGCCTGCTCGGCGTGCCGCCGCGCCTCGTCCGACATCTCTCGCGCTTCTTCGAGCTCGTTGATCAGTTGGTCCTTTTCGGCCTGGTGCATGATCTCTTCGAGCTTCGAATTGTGAAGCTGCCGGGCCAGGTAGAAAAAGAATACCTCGGCGCCGATGGTCACCGCCGCAAGCGACAGATTGAGCGTGTCGAGGCCGTGCAAAAATACCAAGTCGATCGCTACCGTCAGCGAGACCGGCAGCGTCGACATCAGCGTCGCCCCGGGCAGGGTGCGCGTCGTCACCGCGTTGGTGGCCATGCCGACCAGGGCGACGGCGAACATCACCACGGCGATGCTGCCGCGGTTGCTCGCGAACAGCGAAAACAGCGCCAGGGCCGACCAGGCCACGCCGTAGACGGTCTCGGCCGAAATGAAGCTGGCCGTCCAGCGTGCCGCGTTGAAGGGGCCGGAGGCCTGCTTGAACCGGCGGCACGCGTAGATCACCGCCAGATTGGCGGCGATCACCATGCCCGCCCAGCCGGCGGCGACATAGACCGGGACCCAGAGGCTCGAGAACAGCGCCAGGATGCCGAGCACCACCGGCAGGACGAGCGCGCTCGAATTGCGCGCATCGGCATATTCATCGAGTAGTTCGAAATCGAAGTCGGCGCGCGTCCCCGACGAGGACGTCAGCTTCTGCCGGGCGTCAAATACCGTCCTCTGCGCGTTGCGGCGCAGCTCGCGTCCCATCTGGGAGCGTACATCGGCCTGATGCGCCGGCTCGAACGGCATGACGCGGTACTCAACTCAACTGATGCTGCGAACGGGCTACGCATTCGCTACGCTGCAGCCCAAAACCTACGCAGATCGTGGTTAACAGGGGGTATAATGCGGCGCTCGGCATGGCGACAAAGCCGACATTTTCCACCTCTCTTGGGAGTTGTCCTGACCCTGGTGCTGGTGGGAGGCATTGCGCTTGTCGATGCGATCCTTGCGCCGCGTCCTCTGCCGCTCGTCGGCCATGCCGAGGCCGTCGACGGCGACACCCTGCGCCTCGGACGTACCCGCATCCGGCTGGCTGGCCTCGATGCACCGGAGCTCCGGCAGACCTGCACCGATGCCTCGGGTGGGAGCTGGCCGTGTGGCGCCGCTGCGCGCGACTTTGTCGTCGATCAATTGCGGTCCGGAGACGTTTTCTGCGCTCCGTCCGGCCGCGACATCTATCGCCGCACGCTTGCCGCCTGCACGATCGCTGGCATCGACCTCGGCCACGCCATCGTCGATGCCGGCTGGGCCGTCGCGGAGCTGCCCTATGCGGGGGAAGAGGGCGACGCCCGCGCTGCGAAGCGCGGCATCTGGGCCGGCACCTTCGAGCCGCCCGCGCAGTGGCGTCACGACCATGGCGAAGGCCGTCCCACCCTCTGGGACTGGATCAGAAGCTGGTTCCAGTAGGGGCCGCCGGCCGGTCGTTCTGCGACATTGACTGGCGCAACAAAATTGCGTTGACTAGGCAAATGCGGCGGGGCTATTTGCGCGCACTGCCAATTGTGCGGCATTTTCCGCAAAGTGATTTTATCGGGGGGCTCGATGGCGCTTGACAAGATCGACCGCAAGATTCTTGCGCTTTTGCAGAAAGATGCGACCACGCCGGTGGCCGAAATCGGCCGCAAGGTCGGGCTCTCGACCACCCCATGCTGGCGCCGCATCCAGAAGATGGAAGAGGACGGCGTCATCAAGGGCCGCGTCGCCATCCTCGATCCGGCGCGGATCAATGCCGGCGTCACCGTCTTCGTTTCGATCAGGACCAACGAGCACAACGAAGCCTGGATGCGGAAGTTCTCGACCGTCGTCGAGGACCTCACCGAAGTCGTCGAATTCTATCGCATGAGCGGCGACGTCGATTACCTGCTGCGCGTCGTCGTCCCCGACATCGCCGCCTACGATGCCTTCTACAAGAAGCTCATCAGCAAGATTAACCTCACCGATGTGAGCTCGTCCTTCGCCATGGGCCAGATCAAGTACACCACGGCCCTGCCGCTCGAGTTCGTCAACATCGCCGACGACGACAAATAACCGGAGGCCCTCTTGCCCGATGAAGCGCGGCCGCGCCGTCTCGCCGTCCTGATCGATGCCGACAATGCGTCGGCCAAGATCGTCGACGGCCTGTTCGAGGAAATCGCCAAGCTCGGCGAGGCCAGCGTCCGGAACATCTACGGCGATTTTTCGAGTTCGCGGTCGAAGGCCTGGGCCGATGTGCTCTCCAAATACGCGATCATTCCACGCCAGCAGTTTGCCTACACCACCGGCAAGAACGCCTCCGACATCACGCTGGTGATCGAAGCGATGGACCTGCTGCACACCGGCCGGTTCGACGGCTTCTGCCTGGTCTCCTCCGACAGCGATTTCACGCGGCTTGCGGCCCGCATCCGCGAAGAAGGCGTCGACGTCTATGGCTTCGGCGAACAGAAGACGCCGGAGAGCTTCCGCCAGGCGTGCCGGCGCTTCATCTACACCGAGAACCTGCTGCCCCAACCGGCCACCGAGGCGGGGGCGGCGGCCAAGCCGCTCGAGCCGCTCGGCAA
>Ga0207667_10010712_pt1 | contig 10697 bp, 5 predicted proteins | sample KBSCornC52_FD_184301 | JGI IMG/M metagenome (GOLD analysis project Ga0207667, IMG submission 184301) | Corn rhizosphere microbial communities from Kellogg Biological Station, Michigan, USA - KBS Corn C5-2 (SPAdes) (version 2) | ecosystem: Host-associated > Plants > Roots > Rhizosphere > Soil ...
CATCGGCGTTCTTGAGCAGCCGCTCCGCGCGCAGGATGCCCAGCGACGTGATGCCGGTCATCACCTCGGTGCCGTTGACGAGGGCCAACCCTTCCTTCGCGCCCAGCACGATCGGCGTGAGGCCGGCCCGTTCGAGCGCCCGCGCGCTGCTCGTGCGCTCGCCGCGGTAGTACGCCTCGCCCTCGCCGATAAGCGTGAGCGTCATGTGGGCGAGCGGCGCCAGATCGCCGCTCGCGCCGACCGATCCCTGCGACGGGACGACCGGCGTGACGTCGCGATTGAGCAGCTCGAGCATCAGGTCGAGCGTGTCGAGTTTGATCCCGGAGTGTCCGGCCGCGAGCGAACTGACGCGCAGCACGCCGGCGGCGCGCACGTACTCGCGCGCCAGCGGCGGCCCGGTGCCGGCGGCGTGGGAGCGCACCAGGTTGAGCTGCAGGGCGGCGGCGTCTTTCGGTTCGACGGTCACGTTGGCGAGGCGGCCGAAGCCGGTCGTCACGCCGTAGATGGCGTCGCCGCGATCGAACTTCTCCTCGACGAAGCGGCGCGCGCGCGCGACCTTCTCGCGCGCCTCGGGCGTGACCGCGACCGGCGCGCCGTCGACCGCGATCGCCGCGATCGACTCGAGCGAAAGGTGCCGGCCATCGAGTCGGACCGTGGCTGGCATCGGGATCAGAGCGAGCCCCAGTCGACCTTTACAGGCCGGACGAACGGGGGGCCGTTCTGGATCACGATCGTCTCGTGGTTCTTGAGCACGATCTTGTTCGGGTCGCCGGCGTAGGGCGCGCCGTTCACCCAGATCGCGAGCTTGTGCCCGCGCGTCGCGTGCATGCTCGCCGCCTTGGTGGCGCTCAGGTCCATGCCCCAGATATCGAAGAACTGGCCGAGCGTGAACGCGCGTTTTACCGGGGCCTCGATGTGGATGAAGCCGTCGGCCGTATGGGTGTGCACCCAGTACAGGCAGCCGTACCCTTTGGGGATCCCGACCGCGGCGGGCACCTGCAGCGCGCGACCCCGATCGACCAGCAGGAGGTGCGCGTGGATGTGTTCGACGGCGCCCTCCATGCTGTCGCATCGAATGCCGTCGATCGGCGAACCTCCGAAGAAGCTCTGCGCGATCAGGAGTCCCATAGCAAGCAGATTCACGCGCGAACCTTCGGTGGAAAAGGCGAAGAACCCACTCGCGACGGGGGAGAACTCGAAATTCTTGTGCAGAAGCTGTGGATGACCGGACCGCCTACTTGCGGACCGTTTCGACGCGGTGCTACCATGCAGACACTTCGAGACGATCGAAGGACGGCTAACGTAGGCAGTCGTGATCCGGTACGGTCGACGAACCATCGCGAAGGCGATGCTCAAGGCCGCCGGACGGATCGCTCGGACGACGTCAGTAGGGCTCCCTCCCGGGAAGTCAGACAGGCGCGGACGGTGCGAAAGCAGACATCGAAGCCCGCCGGCTCACGCCGACGGGCTTCGTTTTTCTCGTCCCTCGACTCTGGTCGCTTCGCTCCCGACGCTCGGGATGACACGTAAGGAATTGTGGACGGGGCGTGGATAACGCAACTTTCTTGTGGATAGGCTGTGAGGGAGCGTTCGGACGTATTGCAATGCGGAATTGCGCGTGCTAGCATGCAATTACTTCAAGCGATTGGAGAACGGTTCACGTAACGATCGTGATCGGGCGCTGTTGACGAACCCGCCGCGCAAGCGGCGATCCGAGGCTCCGAGCAAACCGTCGGTCGACGTCAGTGGGGTCGCCGCAAGGCGGTCAAACAGGCGAGGCTCGATGCGAAGATACGTCAAGGCCCGTCGGGTAAAACCGGCGGGTCTTGTTTTTCACGACGCGGTCGCGTACCGCTCGGCGATCCGATCGGCGAGCGCGCGCGCGTCGGCGCGCGCCGTCGGCGGCGCGAGGATCTCGGCCTGCGCGCCCCAGCCCAGGACCCAACGGATCAGTTCGGCGACGTCGCCGACGCGATACGTGATCTCCACCGAGCCGTCGTCGGCGCGCTCGACCTTGCGGTCGGCGACGACGCGCGCGGCGGTCGCGGCCTTGGCGACGCGCTTGTCGAACCGGACGCGGACCTCGGTCGTCTCGCCGCCCGCCAGGACGCCCGAGATCGAGCTCGCCGCGTAGGCCTCGACGTCGAAGTCGGTCGGCTTGACGAAGGTGGTCGCGAGCACGTCCGGATCCTCGATGTTGTCGATCGCGAAGGTGCGGATGGCGCCGCGCGAGCGGTCGTGGGCGACGCAGTAGACGCGTCCCGAGCTGACCACGAAACCGTACGGGTCGACGATCCGTTTGCTCGCGTTGCCTTCCTTGTCGCGATACGAGAACGCGACGCTGCGCGACGCGCGCTCCGCCGAGGAGAGCAGCGAGAAGGCGCGGTCGCCCTGCTTGTCCAGCCCGACCTCGGCCAAGCGGAACGCGACCGGCGAGCGGCCGTCGACGCGGTCCTTGGCGCCGCGCGACGATCCGACCAGCTTGTCGGTCACGCCGTTGATATAGCCGCCGATCGCGCCGCCCAGGCTCGCCCCGAGCGAGCGTAGGGCGACCAGCCCGAACAGCTCGTTGTTGGAGAGTTCCAGGCGCTTGAGGCTGTATCCGTCGGCGAATTTGTACGCATTGGCGGCCCGGTCGAAGAACCACGGGAACCCGGCCTCGGCCAGGATCGCCAGGTACCGGCGCAGACTGCGCGTGCTCGGCTGGCGGCCGTCCTCGGCGATGCGCTCCTTGAGGACTTCGAAAGAGTGGCGCCCCTCGTCGATCGCGTTGAGCAACCGGACGAGGAGGACGATCTTCGGTTCGTTCGTGCGTTCCATGGCGTCACCAAAGCGTATCACGGCGGCGGGGTTTGGTGTGCCAAGAAGGCGGCGCACAAACTCAATTTTTCATCAAACGCGTGGGGTCGGCGATGCCTCCGGGCTGGGGCTCGGCTCGGGGCTCGGGGCCGCCTTCGGGAAACAGCCGTCGGGCGCGTCGATCGGCGGGGTGGTGGCGACCGGCGGGGTGGCGCTGACCCCGATCTCGATCGGATAGTTCGAGCCGCCGTCGGTCATGGTGGCGACCGTCAGCGGCACGGTCGCTCCCGGCGCGAGCGCGTAGGTCGAGATCTGGTACCGCCGGGACGCGTCACGGACGCAGCCCATCTCGACGGCGGTGCCGTTGAGGAAGAACGTCGAGCGTACGACGCCGCCGATCGGACGTTCGTAGAGATAGGCGACGGCCGGCTTGTCGGTCGGATTGTTCAGCGAGAACGCGATCGTCTGCAGGACGCCGTAGTCGCCCGCGTCGCGGCCGGCATCCGCATCCGCCCCGGCCGGGCCCGCGTCGCCGTAGACCAGGGAGACGTCCGGGCCTCCCGCCACATAGTTCTTGTAGGCGTTGCCGTAGCCGCCGTCCAGCTTGAAGATGCCGCTGCGCCTGTGCCCGTCCTTCGCCAGCGGTGCCTGGAGCGCGATCTGTGCGATCGCATCGGCGTCGGCATCCGCCGGGACCGCCAGCAGGGCGACCGTCACCGGTCCGCCGCCGAGCACCCGGAGGTCGACCGAGCCCGCGATGCCGGCGCCGCCGCCGAAGGTCACGTCGAGGAACGGATAGTCACCGCGATCCTGGGCGAGTTCGATCACGACGCCCTGATTGCGCAGCTTCGAGAGCACGTAGTTGCGGCTGACGTTGTGTCCGACCGTCATCACGTCGACGTTCGGACCGCCGGTCGCCGCGACGACCTGGACCGGCGTCGGCTCGGCTGTGGTCGCCGAGAGGAACATCACGACACGATGCTGTCCCGCGTCGCTGTCGTGGTAGTAGTACAGCCGCGCGGGCTGGTCGGGCTGCACGGTCGCGCGGAAGAGCGGGCCGTCGCCGACGATCCGCTCCGGGTCGTCGTCGTAGAGGAGCAGCGCGGGCGCGAACGGATCGAGCGTCATGTTCTGCACGTTGACGACGGTCGTGCCGGCCACGTCGAGATAGTCGGCGCCGCCCGCGATCTGCACCGGCACGGAGACGCTCGTGCGCGCGCCGCTGGCCAGCGGAGCCGGCAGGGGTACGACCGAGAAGGTCGCTTGGGCTCCGGGCTCCAGCTCGGTCGAGCGGCGGAGCAGATCGCGGATCTGGGCGGCCACCCAGTCCCCGTCGGCCGGCGTGCCGGTGACGTTGAGGGTGAGCGTCTGCGCGAGGGTGCCGCCGTACGGCGCGATCCGGACGGGCACGTCGACCTGCGCGCCGCTCGGATCGGTGAGGTGCATGACGTCGTTCCCGGTCGCCGTCCCGGCCGTCACCCGGACGACGTGCGCTGCGAGATCGACGGTCGCGGTCGCGAGGTTCTTGTCGAACGTCGCCGCGACGTCGCCGCTCGCATTGCCGACGGTCACGTCGGCGAACCCGCCGGGCGGCATCGCGACCGACAGCGGCGACACCGCCAGGCCGGCGGAGGCCGGCGTCGCCGAAGCGGCCGGAGACGGCGATGTGACGGGCGACGGCGACGCGCTTGGGGTCGTTGTCGGAAGCGGGGGCGGCGTCGGCGGCGGCGTGGGTGACGGCACCTGCGCCGTCAGCACGCCGATCACCAGCGCGCCGACGGCGAGCGAGCGGATCATGTGGCCGGAGTCTTTACCTCCGCATAGCCCGCGGCCTTGAGGGACGCCGAGAGCGGAGCGAGCGTCCGCACGTACGCCGCGTACGCGCGCATCCGCGCGTCGTAGTTGGCGTCCACGCGACCGGCGTATTCCAGGATCGCCGGCGTCACCAGGCCCGTGCCCGTGCTCCCGAGATCCTCACGCAGCCGCCCCGAGCGCTGCACGAAGTCCTCGAAGTTCTGGTAGTCGGCCGTCAGCGAATCCTGGAGCGTCTGGCGATCGGCCAGCGCCTTGTCGATCGTCGCGACGGTAGCGGCATCATGCTTCGCATCCGCGGCCGCCCGCGTCTTGGTCAACTGCGCCTTGACGTCGTCCAGTCCGTTGAGCACGACGTCGAGCGCGGAGAGCTTCTGCACGTACTTGTCGTTGAACGCGGCCGCCGCTTGGATCTCGGCGGGCGTCTCGAGCGTGTCCGGGTCCGGCTTGACGATCGCCGGCACCGTAAACGTCTTCCCCGAGAGCGTCATCGAGACCGTATAGGTGCCCGGCGGAACGCCCGCACCTTCGTCCGGGCCCTTGAAGAACTTGCCGGCGCCGTTCCACTTCACCGGACCGTCGCGGGTGAAGTCCCAGACGAACGATTGCAGTCCGGCGTCGTTGGTGATCCACGGCTGGGCCTTCGGCGCGAACGGGTTGCTGCGGTCGCCCTGGACGGTGCGGACCAGGCGATGCTTCGCATCGTAGATCTTGATGACCGGCGGCGTCTTGGAGGGCGTCGGCTGGTAGTACGGGATCACCATGCCGAAGGCCGGATTTCTGCCGGCGTAATCGGTGTAGGTGCCTTCGTCGTCGCCGTGGAGGTTGTACTGATACGAGACGCGCGGCGCGAGCACGAACGGATCCTTGGGCGCCGTGCAGGCGGCCCGCTGCAGCGGCCGCAGGTCGTCCATGATGTAGAGCGCGCGGCCGTGGGTCGCGATCGCGAGATCGTCCCAGGTCGATTGGAAGCGCATGTCGCGCACCGCCGCGGTCGGCAGCTCGTTCTTGAAGTCGTGCCAGGTCGCGCCCCCGTCGCACGAAAGCCAGAGGCCGGTCTCGGTCCCGGCGTAGACCAGGTCGCGGTTGTGCAGGTCGGGCCGCACCGAACGCGCGTATGCGCCGGCCGGCAGACCCTTCGCGATCGCGCTCCAATGCGCGCCGAAGTCGTGCGTCACGAACAGGTAGGGCGCATAGTCGCCGAGCAGGTGGCGGTCCATCGAGGCGTAGGCCGTGCCGGCCACCGTCGTCGACGGCGCGACCGTCTCGAACTCGCCGTGGTCGGGGATGCCGGCCGGCGTGACGTTCTTCCAGTGCTTACCGCCGTCGCGCGTCAGCTGGATCTGCCCGTCGTCCGTGCCGACCCAGATCTCGCCTTTGGCCAACGCCGAGCCTTCGATGTCGAGAATGGTGTTGTAGTTCTCGGCGCTCGACACGTCGCGGGTGATCGGGCCGCCCGGCGGGACCTGGTGGTCCTTCTCGTCGAGCGTGAGATCCGGACTGATGCGCGTCCAGTGGCGGCCGCGATCGGTGGTCTGGAACACGGCGTTGCCGGCGAGCCACGCGACGTGCCCGTCCCACGGCGCGAACGCGATCGGCGTGTCCCAGTTGAAGCGGTACTTGGCGGTGCGCTGATCGAAGTTCTCTTCGGCCGTGGCGACGTAGGGCTGCACGTAGAACGTGTCGCGCGTCTTGCGATTGTAGACGCTCACGAAGCCCTGCTGCGAGTCGGCCCACAGCCAGTCGGGGTCGATCGGATCCGGGATCGCCCATTGCCCGTCGCCGCCGGCCACGTCGACCCAATGCTTGTTGAGGATGCCGGACGGATCGGTCGTGAACGACGGGCCGCACCATCCGTTGTTGTCCTGCCAGCCGCCGCAGATCCAATACGGATTGCCGGTAGCGCCGACGCCCACGTGGTAGACCTCGCCGATCGGCAGGTCGCGCGCGTAGGCCCACGAGCGCGCGCGGTCGAGCGAGATGGCCACGCCGCCGTCCTCGGCCACGATCATGCGTTTGGGATCGTTGGGCGCGATCCACAGGCCGTGGAAATCGCCGTGCGGCGAGCCGGGCGAGAGATGGAAGGTCTTGCCGCCGTCGCTCGAGACCGAGAACGCGGCCGAGAGCGCGTAGACCCGGTCGGCGTTCTGCGGGTCGACGACGACGTGCGAGAAATAGAACGGCCGCTGGTTCACGAGCGTGTCGCTGCTGACCAGGGTCCAGGTCCCGCCGGCGTCGTCCGAACGCCACAGGATGCCTTTGCTCGCCTCGACGAGGGCGTACACCCGGCCGGTGGTCGGCGCCACCGCCAGGCCGATGCGGCCGAGCGTGCCGTCCGGCAAGCCGTGTCCGCTGAGTTGCGTCCAGGTGCGTCCGCCGTCGGTCGACTTATAGAGCCCGTCGTCGCTTCCGCCCGAGTTGGTCGTCCACGGCTTGCGCACGAAGTGCCAGATGCCGGCATAGACCACGTTCGGGTGACTGGGATCGATCGCGACGTCGGACGCACCGGCCTGATCGGAGACGTAGAGCGTCTTCGCCCAGGTCGCACCGCCGTCGAAGGTCACGTAGACGCCGCGCTCGGTGCTGGGCGCGTAGACGTCACCCTGCGCGGCGACGATCACGTGCTTCGAGTCCTTGGGATCGACGACCAGGCGCGTGATCGTGCGCGTGCCCTCGAGTCCCATCTTCTTCCAGGTCTTGCCGGCATCGGTCGACTTGTAGACGCCGGCGCCCGGGATCACGTCGTTGCGCGGGTTGCCTTCGCCGGTCGCGACCCAGACGGTGGCATCGTCGTTCGGGTCGATGACCACGTCGCCGATCGATGCGACCGCCTCTTTCGCGAAGACGGGGTGCCAGGTCAGGCCCGCATCCGTGGTCTTCCAGACCCCGCCGCCGGCCGCACCGGCGTAATAGAGATTCGCATCGCGCGAGGAGCCGGCCACGTTGGCCACCCGGCCGCCCGGCAGGGCCGGCCCGATCTCGCGCCAGGTCATGCTCTGGTAGACGGGCTTGGCCGTGGGGATCGGGGTCGGCGAGGCGGTCGGGCTCGCACTCGGAGTCGGCGCCGGCGAGGCCGCCGCTCCGACTCCGGCAGCCGCCAGGAACGCACACACCGCGAATGCGCCCGCGCGCAACGAGAAGCCGACCTGCATCAACGAAACCTCCGGAAGTGACGGCGAACTGCCACTACTATGCGCCACGGCGTCTCAAAAAGTCTTTAGAAAAGCGGCACGCTCTCGCGTGCCGCTCGTTTTCTACGTGTGTGCCGGCTCCGGCGGGGCCGTTGCGGCGGGTGGTTCGACCGACGGGATCTTGCTGAACTTCAGCTTGTCCGGATTGTCGGGGTCGACGTCGGCCAGCACGTGATCGCCGGCGACGAAGTGGCCGCGGATCATCTCCTCGGCCAAGTCGTCCTCGACCAGCCGCTGAATCGAACGGCGCAGCGGACGCGCGCCGAACTGCGGATCCCAGCCCTTGGCCGCGAGCAGCGCCTTGGCCGCGTCGGTGACCTTGAGGATCATCTCCTGGGCCTTCACCTCGGCCGCGACCTTGGTCAGTTCGAGGCCGACGATCTGCTCGATCTCCGGACGCGTCAGCTGATGGAAGACCACGATCTCGTCGATGCGGTTGAGGAACTCGGGCCGGAAGGTGTGCTTGACCTCTTCCAGGACCTTGGTCTTCATCCGCTCGTACGACTTGGCCTCATCCTCTTCGCTGTTCTTCTGCAGGCGGAAGCCGATATCGGTGGTCGTCTGCATGCCGGTGGCGCCGACGTTGCTGGTCATGATGATGACGCAATTCTTGAAATCGACCTGGCGGCCTTGCGAATCCGTCAGGCGACCGTCGTCGAGCATCTGCAGGAGCAGGTTGAAGACGTCGGGGTGCGCCTTCTCGATCTCGTCGAGCAGCACGACCGAGTAGGGGCGACGGCGGACCGCTTCGGTCAGTTGGCCGCCTTCCTCGTAGCCGACGTATCCCGGAGGCGCGCCGACCAGGCGCGAGACCGAGTACTTCTCCATGTACTCAGACATGTCGATGCGGATCATGGACTCTTCGTCGTCGAACAGGAACTCGGCCACGCTGCGCGCGACCTCGGTCTTGCCGACGCCGGTCGGGCCGAGGAAGATGAACGAGCCGATCGGGCGGTTCGGGCTCTTGAGGCCGGCCCGAGAACGACGGATCGCGCGCGTGATCACCTCGATCGCCTCGTCTTGGCCGACCACGCGCTCGTGGAGCGACTCCTTCATGTTGAGCAGCTTCTCGGTCTCGGCTTGCGCCAGACGGCTGACCGGGATGCGGGTCCACGACGATACGATGTGGGCGATGTCTTCTTCGGTGACCCGGAGCGGCTTCTCGGCCTGCGCGGCCTTCTTCTCTTGCCACTGTTCGTCCAAGCGGGCCCGCTCGGCCTTGAGCGTCTCTTCCTGGTCGCGCAATTCCGAGGCCTTCTCGAACTCGGCCGACTTCACGACGTTCTCGCGTTCGGCCGTCAGACGCCGCAACTGGGCGTCGAGATCGCGCAGCGCGGGCGGAAGCAGGGTCGCCTGCAGGCGGACGCGCGACGAGCCTTCGTCGATCAGGTCGACCGCTTTGTCCGGCAAGAAGCGGTCGGTGATGTAGCGATCGCTCAGCTTGGCGGCGGCGACCAGCGCTTCGTCGGTGATGACGACCTTATGGTGCAGCTCGTACCGTTCGCGCAGGCCCTTGAGGATCTCGACGGTCTCCGCGACCGACGGTTCGCCCACCAGGACCGGCTGGAACCGACGCTCGAGCGCCGAGTCCTTCTCGATGTGCTTGCGGAACTCGTTGAGGGTGGTCGCGCCGATGCATTGCAGTTCGCCGCGCGCGAGCGCAGGCTTGATGATGTTGCTCGCGTCGATCGCGCCCTCGGCCGCGCCGGCGCCGACCAGCGTGTGCAGCTCGTCGATGAACAGCACGATCTCGCCGGAGGCGGCCCGGATCTCGTCCATCACGCGCTTCATGCGTTCTTCGAACTCGCCGCGGTACTTGGTGCCGGCGACCAGGCCGGCGAGGTCGAGCGTGATCACGCGCTTGTCGCGCAGCTGGTCGGGGATGTCGCCCTTGATGACGCGCTGCGCCAAGCCCTCGGCGATGGCGGTCTTGCCGACGCCCGGCTCGCCGATCAGCGCCGGGTTGTTCTTGGTGCGGCGCGAGAGGATCTGGATGACGCGTTCGATCTCGGTCGCGCGCCCGATCACCGGATCGAGCTTGTTGTCCCGCGCGAGTTGAGTGAGGTCGCGGCCGTACGCGTCGAGCGTCGGCGTCTTGGACTTGCCCTTGGGGGCGGGCGGCTGCCCTTCGGCGCCGAGCAGCGAGGTGGTCTGCACCCGGACCTTGGCCGGATCGACGCCCAGATTGGCCAGCACGCGCGCGGCCACGCCCTCGCCTTCGCGGATCAGGCCGAGCAGCAGATGTTCCGTGCCGATGTAGTTGTGGTTGAGCTGGCGCGCCTCTTCGAAGGCCAGCTCGATCACGCGCTTGGCGCGCGGCGTGAAGACCATCTCTTGCTGGACGGTCTGGCCGCCCCGGCCGACGATGGCCTCGACTTCTTGGCGGACCTTGGCCAGATTGACGCCGAGCGACTCGAGCACTTTGGCCGCGAGGCTCTCGCCCTCGGAGATGATCCCGAGCAGGATATGCTCGGTGCCGATGTAGTTGTTCCCAAGGCGCTGCGCTTCTTCTTGGGCCAGCACGATGCTGCGCCGCGCGCGCTCGGTAAACGGTTCCCACATGGACATGGTGTCGGTCTTTCTCCTAGCACGCCGGCGAGGCCGGCGGTATGTACTACTATTCGATATAACCCGTCAAGGTTGCGCCGGTGACGGTCTGCCGCGTAAAGATGCTTCCTTAGAAGCTGAAGCGCAGGCCGAGGAACCCGGCGGTCGCCCCGTTGGTCTGGGTCTGCTTGATCAGTCGCAGTTCGATCGACGTGAACGGCGCGATCGACTTGCCGCCGAAGACGGTCACCACCGGTCCGGTGCTCTTGTCGGTCGAGAGGTTTCCGACCCCAAGCCCGCCGCCGAAGTACGTACCCCCAAATCCGCCGCCCGTAAAGCCGCGCACCT
>Ga0207667_10010714_pt1 | contig 10696 bp, 5 predicted proteins | sample KBSCornC52_FD_184301 | JGI IMG/M metagenome (GOLD analysis project Ga0207667, IMG submission 184301) | Corn rhizosphere microbial communities from Kellogg Biological Station, Michigan, USA - KBS Corn C5-2 (SPAdes) (version 2) | ecosystem: Host-associated > Plants > Roots > Rhizosphere > Soil ...
AGATCTTGCCAACCAGGTCCAGCGACGGCTTCAGCGTTGCAGCGCCTTCGGTCCACTTGGCCGGGCAGACTTCGCCCGGGTGCGATGCGACGTACTGGGCTGCCTTGACCTTGCGCAGCAGTTCCGAAGCGTCGCGGCCGATGCCGTTGTCGTGCACTTCCATGACCTTGATCTGGCCTTCCGGATTGATCACGAAGGTGCCGCGCAGGGCCAGGCCTTCTTCTTCGATCATGACTTCGAAGTTACGCGACAGCAGGCCGGTCGGGTCGCCGATCAGCGGGTAGTTGACCTTCTTGATCGCGTCCGACGTGTCGTGCCATGCCTTGTGGGCGAAGTGGGTGTCGGTCGACACGCCATAGACTTTCACGCCCATCTTGTCGAACTCCGGCTGGAAAGCAGCCAGGTCTTCCAGTTCGGTCGGGCAGACGAAGGTGAAGTCCGCCGGGTAGAACATCAGGACCGACCAGGTGCCTTTGAAGTCGGCTTCGGTCAGGTCGATGAACTTGCCTGCGTGGTAAGCGGTTGCTTTGAACGGCTTGATTTCGGTGTTGATGATGGACATGCAGTACTCCTCTTTCGGGGTTAAAAAAAGCTTAGGTGCGTACTATAACCCGCACGCGGATTCGTGTGAAATTGATTGAACAGATTTTATCTATTAATTTTAACTATCGGAAGGCCATAGGCTGGGCCTATCGTCGGGATCGGTACCGCCAAGGACGTCAGGCCGGCGTGGCCGCTGCCGGCTGCGCTGCCGTGGCCATGCACGGCAGCGTGAGGCTGAACGTGGCGCCCTCGCCCGGGGTGCTCTCGACGGTCAGTTCGCCGCCGTGCGACTTCGCCAGCTGGCGCGAGATGTACAGCCCCAGCCCGAGGCCCTTCGGCTCGCCGCTGCGGGAACCGCGCTCATACGGTTCGAAGATGCGGTCGATGTAGTCCTCCGCGATACCCTTGCCGTGATCGCGCACGGCGATGCGCACGTTGCCGTCTTCATCATGGACGCTGACCTCGACCGCACCGCCGCCGCCATAGCGCATCGCATTGGTCAGCAGGTTGACGACGACCTGCTCGACACGGAACTCATCCCAATACCCCTCGACGGGCAGGTGCGGCGCCAGCATGACGTTGGCGCCGGCCGCCGCGGCCTGCAGCGACAAATCGTTGACGACGCGCTCCAGCAAGGCCATCAGTTCGACCTTGCCCGGGCGGATGGACAGGGTCCCGCTCTTCATGCGCGAGACGTCCAGCATGTCGTCGATCAGGCGGATCATCGCCTTGATCTGGCGCTCGTCGCGCTTGATCATGTTGTTCATCTGCTCCGGATTGAACGCCGGCAAATTGCCCCGCTTGAGCTGCAGGCTGCGCATCTGCGTCTCCAGGAACAGCGTGTTCAGCGGCGTGCGCAGCTCGTGGGCGACGAGCGACATGAATTCGTCGCGCATGCGCAGCGAGCGCTGCAGCTCGGCCTGCGTCTCGTTGAGTTCGCGCAGCAGCACTTCCTGCTCGCGCCGCGCCGCTTCCAGCGCCTCCATCTGGCGCTGCATCTCGCGCCGCTGCTGGTCCAGCGTGACGAATACATTGACCTTGCTGCGCACGGCGTCCGGATCGAGCGGCTTGTACAGGAAGTCGACGGCGCCCGTCTCGTAACCCTTGAACGCATAGTTCAGCTCGCGGCCAGCGGCGGACACGAACACGATCGGGATATTGCGCGTGCGCGACGTCGAACGCATCAGCTCGGCCAGCTCGAAGCCGTCCATGCCGGGCATCTGCACGTCCAGGATGGCCAGCGCGAAATCATGTTCGAGCATCAGCGACAGGGCTTCCTCGCCGGACTGGGCCTGGAACACGAGGCGTTGCTCGTCGCGGATCAGCGCGTCGAGGGCGCGCAGGTTTTCCGGCAGGTCGTCGACGATCAGCAGTTTGCTAGGGTCGGGAGCGCTCATGATTCATTCATCTCCAACATGGGCAACAGGGCGTGGATGCACGCCAGCGGCAAAATCAGGTTCGGTTGGCTGCGTTCGATGGCGGCTTCGGGCATCGTCTCCACCTGGGCGTCCGCCGGGTCTTGCACGACCGTGAAGCCGCCGCGGGCGCGGATGTGCGCCATGCCGTCGGCGCCATCGTGGTTCGCGCCCGTGAGCAGGATGCCGACGAGGCCGGCGCCGTACGCGTCCGCGCCGGACTCCATCAACACATCGATGGCCGGGCGCGCGAAATGCACGGGCGGCTCGCAGCTGAGCGAGAACGTGCGGTCGCGCTCGACCGACAGGTGATAGCCGGGCGCGGCGAAATACACGGTGCCGGGCACGATCTCCTCCTTGTCCGCCGCCTCGCGCACGGGCAGCGGCAGGCGCTCGTCGAACAGCTCGGCCAGCCGGCTCTCGCGGTCGGCCGGCATGTGCAGGATACAGATCACTGGCAGCCGGTAGCCGGCCGGCAGCGCCGGCAGCAGGGTCACGAGGGCGTCCACGCCGCCGGCCGAGCCACCGATCACGACGGCCTCGAACCGGCGCCCGCGCAGGGCCGCGCGCAGCGCCGCGTCGCTGGAAGGCGTCGTCGCGAACGTCATGACGCCACCTTGCGGAACACCCGTTCCCGCTTCGCGAGCGGCTCGAAACGCTGGGCATAGGTCGAAAAGTCGATGCTTTCCTTGCTGCCGAGGCCGAGGAAGCCGCGGTGGCACAGCGATTCGTGGAACAGGCCGAGCACCCGGTTCTGCAGCCGCCGGTTAAAGTAGATCATCACGTTGCGGCAACTGATGAAATGCGTTTCGGCGAACACATTGTCGGTCGCCAGGCTGTGGTCCGCGAACGTGACCCTGTCGACGAGCGCGCGGTCGAACAGCGCGCCGCCGTAGGCCGCCGTGTAATAGTCGGAGAACGCGCGCGTGCCGCCCGCCTTCTGGTAGTTTTCCGTGTACCGGCGCATCTTGTCGAGCGGCATCACGCCGCGTCGGGCCGCTTCCAGGGAATCCGGATTGATGTCGGTCGCGTACATCTGCGTGCGCTCCAGCAGGCCCTCCTCGTGCAGCAGGATCGCGAGCGAATAGACTTCCTCGCCCGTACTGCAGCCGGCCACCCACACGTTCAGCGACGGATACGTCTTCAGGAACGGCACGATGAGCCGGCGTACCGCCAGATAATAATCCGGATCGCGGAACATTTCCGTTACCGGGATGGTCAAAAACTGTAACAGCTGCGTGAACGCGGCCGGGTCGTGCATGACGCGCGCCTGCAACGCCGAGATCGTATCGCACGCCATCGCACGCATGGCGGCGAGCACGCGGCGTTTCTGCGACGACCCCGTGTAGTCACGGAAGTCGTAGTTGTACTTGAGGTAGACAGCCTCGATCAGCATCCGCAACTCGATGTCGACGTCGCTCGGCAGGTGATGCGTCGTCTTTTTCAAATGCGCTCCAACGTCGGCATCCATACGCGCAGCAACGAGTACAGCCGGGTCAGGTCGATCGGCTTGGCCAGGTAATCGTTCGCGCCCGCCGCCAGGCATTGTTCCTGGTCGTCCTTCATCGCCTTCGCCGTGATGGCGATGATGGGCAGGCGCGCGAAACGCTTGTCCTGGCGGATGCGGCGTGTCGCTTCCAGCCCGTCCATGCCGGGCATCATCACGTCCATCAGCACGAGGTCGATCGCATCGTTTTCATCGAGCTTGGCAATGGCCTCATAGCCATTGCGCCCCACTTCGACCCGGGCACCGCGTTGCTCCAGCGCACTGGTCAGCGCGAACACGTTGCGCACATCATCGTCCACGAGCAGGATCGTGCGGCCCTCGAACACGCGATCGCGGCCACGCACCGTCTTGAGCATCGTCTGGCGTTCCGACGACAGCTGCGATTCCACCTTGTGCAGGAATAGCGTGACTTCGTCCAGCAGCCGCTCCGGCGAGCGCGCGCCCTTGATGATGATCGAGCGCGAATATTTCAGCAGCTCCACTTCCTCGTCGCGCGTCAGGTTGCGTCCCGTGTACACGATGACGGGTGGGAACGAACACAGTTCTTCCTGCGACATCCGCTTGAGCAGGTCATTGCCCTGCATGTCCGGCAGCTTCAGGTCGATGATCATGCAATCGAAGATCTGCGTGCGCAACAGATCCAGCGCCTCCGCGCCGGATCCGACGGCCGCGATCTCGACGTCGGCATCCGCGATCAGTTGCACGACGCTGTCGCGCTGGCGCTCGTCGTCCTCGACGAGCAGCACGCGCTTGATCTTTTGCGACGACTTGTCCTTCAGCTTGCGGAAGACTTCTTCCAGCTGCTCGCGCGACGTCGGTTTCAGCGCATAGCCGATGGCGCCCAGGTGCAACGCCTCGCCGCCGTTGTCCTGGCTGGACACGACGTGGACGGGGATGTGACGCGTGGCCGGGCTGTCCTTCAATTGTTGCAGCACGGAGAGGCCGGAGCGGTCCGGCAGGCGGATGTCGAGCAGGATCGCGTCCGGACTCTCGCTCGCGGCCAGCTCCAGGCCTTCCTGCGCCGTCAGTGCGACGAGGCAGCGGAATTCCATGTCGTGCGCGAGTCCGTACAGGATGCGCGCGAACGCCGGCTCGTCCTCGATGACGAGCACCGTGCGCACGCCGGCGGAAGGCTGGGCGCGGTCGTCCGCGAACGACGGCAGCGCGCCCTCGTGCGGCGCGGCGGTCGCCAAGGGCTCTTGCTTCGGGGCGGGGGCGGATGCGGGCGCATGCACCGGGACCTGGACCGGCGGCGGCACGGGCGGCGTCGCCGCGACGGCGCCGTCGCGCGGCAGGCTGAGCACGAACGTGCTGCCCTCGCCCGGCGTGCTCGTCATGCTCAGGGTGCCTCCCAGCAAGCCCGTCAGGTCGCGCGAGATCGACAGGCCCAGGCCCGTGCCGCCATACTTGCGCGCCGTGGAGCCGTCGGCCTGGTGAAAGGCGTCGAAGATCTTATCCTGCTGTTCGGGCGCGATGCCGATGCCGGAATCCTGCACGGCGAACTGGATCCAGCCGTCGCCGTTCGCGCTCACGGTCAGCTTCACCTGGCCCTTGTCGGTGAATTTCACTGCGTTCGACAACAGGTTCTTGAGGATTTGCTCGAGGCGCTGGCGGTCCGTATGGATGCTCGCGGGCACGTTCGGCGCGACGTCCAGCACGAAATCCAGGTGCTTCTGGCGCGCCAGCGGTTCGAACGTGCGTGCGAGCGCCTCGACGACGCGGCGCAGCACCAAGTTTTCCGGCACGAGTTCCAGCTTGCCGGCCTCGACCTTGGATATGTCGAGGATGTCGTTGATTAGGTTCAGCAGGTCATTGCCGGCCGAATAAATGGTCTGGGCAAAACGCACCTGCTCCTCGTCGAGGTTGCCGGCGGCGTTGTCCGCCAACAGCTTCGCAAGGATCAACGAACTGTTCAGCGGCGTGCGCAGCTCGTGCGACATGTTCGCCAGGAACTCCGACTTGTAGCGGCTGGCCCGCTCCAGTTCCAGCGCACGATCGCGCAATTGCTCCTGAACCTGGACCAGTGCCGTATTCTTGTTGTCGAGGTTGGCGGCCTGCTCGGCCAGCCGCTCGTTCGTCTGCTCCAGCGCGGCCTGCTGGTTTTCCAGCGCCGACTGCGATTCTTCCAGCGCGCGCGACTGTTCTTCCAGTTCCTCGTTCGCCGTGCGCAATTCTTCCTGCTGCACCTGCAGTTCTTCGTTCAGCGCCTGCTGTTCTTCGAGCGCCGCCTGCAACCGCTGCCGGTGCAGCACGTTCGCGACGGCCGCGCCGAGCGGGGCGGCCAGCGTTTCCATGAAGCGGACGTCGCGGTCGCTCACGCCGTGCAGGAAACCGATCTCGATGACGCCCTTGATCTTGCCGAAGTTCGACACGGGCGCGATCAGCAGCTCGCGCGGCGCCGTCTCGCCCAGCGCCGAGCCGACCCTGATATAGTCAGGTGGCAGATCGCGCAAGGTGATCATGCGGTTCTGGTTGGCGGCCTGCGCCGCCAGGGACTCGTTCGGTCCCACGATCCGGCCGCGGTCCTCGTCGTCATGCGCGAAGCCAAAGGCGCCAATGCGGGTCAACGTGCCGTCGTCGGCACGCACGTACATCGCCGCCACGACGCCCCCCAGGTACCGGGTCACATAGTTCAGCACGACGTCGGCCAGCGGTTCCAGCGTGATGATGCCCGTCGTCTTGGCCATCAGTTCCGTCTGGCCGGTGCGCAGCCAGTCCTGCTGGCGCAGCCGCTCGTTGTATTCGGCCTCGTGCTCCAGGATCTCGCTGTACGCCTTCGACAGCGCCACCAGCTCGCGCCGGCCGAACAGCGCCAGCAGGCCGGCCACGACGAGACTGAACGTGAGGAAGGCGGCCACCGACCAGGCGATCACCGTGCGCGACGTCGCGTTGCGCTCCTGCAGGATGCGTTGTTCTTCCAGGATGAAATCGAGGAATTCGCGCCGCACCTGGTCCGTCATTACCTTGCCGCGGCCACCCTTGATGTTCTGTACGATATCGACGAAATCGCTGTTCTTGCCGCGGCGCGCGATCATTTCCTCGGCAAAGCCCTGCCACTGGTTCTGCGCTGCGCGCACGCGTCCGATGCGCTCGATCTGCGCCGCATTGTCGCCGACGAGGCGCTCCAGGTTCTTCAGCTCGGCATCCATGCGCGGCTTCGCTGCCAGGTAAGGCGCCAGGAAATCGTCGTCGCCGGACAGCAGGAAGCCGCGCATGCCGGCTTCCATGTCGGACGACAGCCGGTTCACCTCGTTGGCGCGGCCGATCACGTGTTCGGAATGCTCGACCCAGCTCAATACATTGATGAGGTAGGCGATGATCCCGACGAAGACCAGCGCGCTGAGCACGCCCATGCCCAGCGGTATGGCGACGTTGCGCGCAAGGATGCGGCGGAATTGGTCTTTGTCGATGCTCGATCCGGGCATGAGGTGTCGTTACTCTTATGAAAAAAATATCTCAAGTGTAACGCAAGCATGGAAACCGGCGCGCCCGTTTGAACGTATATTTTTGTAAAGTCGACGGGGTTAATCGTATTTACGTCAGAGATAGGCGACGTTAGGCCGACTTGCGCGTCGTACGACCCGCTGGAGACACGTTCAGGAAGGACCGAAGATAGGGTGCCGTCCTGCTCGCCGTCACTGCGGCGAGCTCGGTCGGCGGCCCCGCCGCCACGACCTGCCCTCCGGCCTCGCCCGCGCCGGGGCCGATGTCGATCACCCAGTCGCACGCCGCCACGATGCGCATCGTGTGCTCGACCATGATCACGGTGTTGCCGGCGTCGACGAGGCGGTCGAGCTGGGCCAGCAGGCGGTCGGCGTCGAGCGGATGCAGGCCCGTCGTCGGCTCGTCCAGCACATATAACGTGCCGCCGCGGCCAGCGCGCTGCAGCTCCGTCGCCAGCTTGATGCGCTGGGCCTCGCCGCCGGACAGCTCCGTCGCGCTCTGCCCCAGCCGCAGATAGCCGAGCCCGACCTCGCGCAACACCTGCAGCGGCCGCGCGACGGACTCCTCGTCGGCGAAGAACGCGTGGGCCTCGTCGACCGTCATGCCCAGCACCTCCGCGATGTTACGGTCGTTATAGCGCACGGCGAGCGTGTCGGGGTTGTAGCGCGCGCCGCCGCACGTGGGGCAAGGCGCATAGACACTCGGCAGGAACAGCAGCTCGACCATCACGAAGCCCTCGCCCGCGCAATGCTCGCAGCGCCCCTTTGCGACGTTGAACGAGAACCGCCCGGCATCGTAGCGGCGCTTTTTCGCGGCCGGCGTGGCGGCGAACAGCTTGCGCACCTGGTCGAACAGGCCCGTGTAGGTGGCGAGGTTCGAGCGCGGCGTGCGGCCGATCGGCTTCTGGTCCACGCGCACGAGGCGGCGCACGGCCGCGAGGCCCCCGGCGATGTGGCCGACGGTCGGGATGTCGGCTTCGCGCTCGAGGTCCATGCCCTCCGCCGGCTCGTCCTCCGCCACCCCCTGCCCCAGCGCGGCGCCGACCAGGTCCACCAGCACCTGGCTCACGAGCGTCGACTTGCCCGAGCCGGACACGCCCGTCACGCCCGTCATCACACCGAGCGGGAACGCGACGGCCAGGTCGTGCAGGTTGTTGCGGGTAACGCCCGCCAGCCGCAGCCAGCCCGTGGGCGAGCGCGGCGTGCGCGCGGGCGGCCGGACGCCGTCGTCCATGTCGGGGAACAGGTAGCGCCGCGTATGCGACGCCGCCACGGCGCGCAGGCCATCCGGTTCGCCGCTGTAGAGGATCCGCCCGCCCTTCTCGCCGGCCTGCGGACCGACGTCGACGATCCAGTCGGCGTGGCGGATCACGTCCAGCGCATGCTCGACGACGAACAGCGAATTGCCGGCCGCTTTCAGGCGCGCGAGCGCGTCCAGCAGCGCTTCCGTATCGGCCGGGTGCAGGCCGGCCGACGGTTCGTCCAGCACGTACACGACGCCGAACAGGTTCGAGCGCACCTGCGTGGCCAGGCGCAGGCGCTGCAATTCTCCCGGCGACAGCGTCGGCGTGCTGCGCTCCAGCGCCAGGTAGCCCAGGCCCAGCGCCAGCATCGTGTCGAGCCGCTCGCACAGGTCCGCCGCGATGCGCTGCGTGACGATCAGCTGTTCCGGGTGCTTCGCCGCGCGCGCCTTGCCCTTCGGTGCCGTGCCGTCCGCATACGGGCGCAGCAGCGCCGCGAGCCGTTCGAGCGGGACGCGCGACAGGGTCATGATGTCCATGCCGGCAAACGTCACGGACAAGGCTTCCTGGCGCAGCCGCCGGCCCTGGCACAGCGGGCATTCCGTGCTCACCATGTAGCGCGCCACGCGCTTCTTCATCGCCGCGCTTTCCGTGTTGGCGAAGGTCTGCAGCACGTAGCGGCGCGCGCCGCTGAACGTGCCCTGGTAGCTGGGCGTGTCCTTGCGCTTCAGCGCGCGCCGCGTCTCCTCGGGCGTGAGGCCCGCATACACGGGAACGGTCGGCGTCTCGTCCGTGAACAGGATCCAGTCGCGGTCCTTCTTCGGCAGGTCGCGCCAGGGCGTGTCGACGTCGTAGCCGAGCGTGACGAGGATGTCGCGCAGGTTCTGGCCGTGCCATGCGGGCGGCCACGCGGCGACGGCGCGCTCGCGGATCGTCAGGCTGTCGTCCGGCACCATCGACGCTTCCGTCGCCTCGTACACGCGCCCCAGGCCCGAGCACTGCGGGCACGCGCCTTCCGCCGTGTTCGGCGAGAACGATTCCGCGTACAGCAGGTCCTGGCCGGGCGGATAGTCGCCGGCGCGCGAATACAGCATGCGCAGCGAATTGGACAGCGTCGAGACGCTGCCGACGGACGAGCGCGTCGTGGGCGTGCCCCGCTGCTGCTGCAGCGCGACCGCGGGCGGCAGGCCGTCGATGTCGTCCACTTCCGGCACGGGCATCTGGTGGAACAGCCGGCGCGCATACGGCGACACGGATTCCAGGTAGCGCCGCTGCGCCTCCGCATACAGCGTCCCGAACGCGAGCGACGACTTGCCCGAGCCGGACACGCCCGTGAACACGACGAGGGCGTCGCGCGGGATGTCGAGGTCGACGTTTTTCAGATTGTGCTCGCGCGCGCCGCGCACGCGCACGTGGCCTGTCTTGACGGACTGTTTACTGGATGGGTCGCGCATGCGTGCGGCTCCAAATGCTTCACGATGCCCCATTCCAGCACGCGCGCACCCGGCGGTCGGTGCGCTCGCCCACCATCACGGAATCAACGCCCGCGCCCGCAGCTCGGAAAACAGGTCGTAGAACGACTCCTCGGTCGACTGCCACGCGGCGAAACCGAGACGGCGGCTGTTGGCCATGTCCGTCATCACCTCGATGGGACGGCCGAGGTCGAGGTCGGTGTGCCAGGGCGACACGAGCCGGTTCAGGTCCGCCTCGACGAGCTTGTGGCGGGTGGCGATCTCGCGCCAGGTAGCGTGGTCATTGGCCATCTCCGCTTCGAGCGGCCGCATCTCGCCCTCGAAGCCAGCCGCTTCCACGGCGAACCACGCGGCGAGGCGACGCCACAGCCAGCTCCAGCGGAAATAATCGCCGTTCGTGATATTGAAGGCTTCGTTGCGCGCCGCGTCGTGGTCGGCGGCCCAGCGCAGCTGCTTCGCCAGCATGCGCGCATCCGTCACGTCGGACAGCCCTTCCCACTGCGCCCGTGAGCCGGGAAAGCGGAACGGCCGGCCCGTCGCCTTGCAGATCGACGCGTACACGGCCAGCGTGGTGCCCAGGTTCATCGCATTGCCGACGGCCATGCCGACGACCGTGTGCGGGCGGTGCACGGTCCACGTGAAGCGGTCGCGCGCCGCGGCCGCGTAGACCTCGTCTTCCTGCGCATAATAAAAATTGTCGAGCGGCAGGCGCGGCTGGGATTCACGCAGCGGCGTGTCGGGCAAGGTGCCGGAACTGGCGTAGGCCTCGAACGGGCCGAGGTAGTGCTTCAGGCCGGTCACGAGCGCCACGTGGCGCAGCGTCTTGCGCGGACTCAGCGCATCCAGCAGGTTGCGCACGAGGGCGGCGTTGACGCGGATGTTCTCGGCCTCGCTGTCCTGGCGCATCCACGTCGTGATGAAGACGTGGGTCGGGCCACCGTTGCCGAACGCTGCCGCGAACGCCTCGTCCAGCCGCGCCGGATCCATCAGGTCGGCCGGCACCGGGATCAGCCCCGGCAGGTCGCTGGGGGGCCGGCGCGCGAGGCCGTACACGGTCCAACCGTGGGCCAGCAAT
>Ga0207667_10010716_pt1 | contig 10695 bp, 9 predicted proteins | sample KBSCornC52_FD_184301 | JGI IMG/M metagenome (GOLD analysis project Ga0207667, IMG submission 184301) | Corn rhizosphere microbial communities from Kellogg Biological Station, Michigan, USA - KBS Corn C5-2 (SPAdes) (version 2) | ecosystem: Host-associated > Plants > Roots > Rhizosphere > Soil ...
GGTCGGGGTCGAATTTGATCTGGGTTACGCGGCAATTGCCGGACGGAACATTCCCGACACGATTCGCCGGTATCCCGGGCGGTTCCCGGTTTGGGATGTCAGGGATGCTTTCGGGATCAAGAATGCGGACGCAAATCCGGCTGCGACTCCAAATCAGCGGCGTCAGTATACCTATTCCGTTCCAGTCGGACTAGGCGAAGTGGATTTCAAAACGATCTTCGCCGGCGCCGAGACCGCCGGATTGAAGTACTTCTTCGTACTGCAAGATAATGCGGCGGCTTGGGGCGACTCCATTGCGGTCGCCAGAGTTTCCTGGGAAAACCTGACGAGGATTCTGGCTCCCAGCGTTCGCTGATGATCGCGTAAGGCGTTCCGCTTCTGGCACTATTGAATGGTGTCCGGCAAAAGCCCGCATTCTCGTGTGCGTTCCAAGGCGCGTTCCAATGCGGCACGCGACACTGAGATTCGACCTGGGGTCCGGCCCGAGCTTCGGCCCAAGATTCGCCCTGCCGGCAACGACGATATGGTCGCCATCCGCGAATTAATCCGGCTATTCCCCCAGCATTTGGTACAGCGTAATCTTCCGCGTGCGCCGTCATTTTTCGTTGCCGACGCGGGCGGAAGACTGGTAGGGTGCTGCGCGCTTCAGGTGTACTCGAAAAGATTGGCCGAAGTCCGCAGCCTGGCGGTGCATCCCGATTTTCAAGACCGCGGTCTGGCTTCAGACTTGGTGGAACGCTGCACCCAAAGAGCGCGGGAACGGGGAGTCAGGGAATTGTTTGCCGTTACCAGCCAAACTTCGTTCTTCGCAAGGCTTGGCTTCGCCACTTTCCGCCGCGAAAAAACCGCAATGTTTTTGGAATTGACCCCGCGGACGTCGAATTGACGCCTCGCGACTGAAAGAACTAAATGACGGTAGGAACTAAATGCTGTCGGGCGAGCTCTGAAGCCCTTACTTGGCCGCGCGAACCCAATCGGCCATGGTCTTCCAGGCTGGATCGTCTTTCGTCGCGAACTGGCGTCCCCCGGAGTGGAACTCTTGTCCCCCCGCTTCGTGGGCCAGCGGCTGCCGAAGCAGAATGCTCGCGTCGGGGTTGCCTGGTCTCACGATCCGCGACACCATTTCGAAGTTCTTGCGCGATTGCTCCTCCGTCCAGGTAGTGGCGCCCTTGTCGAGAGGTTGCAGGCTGAAGGCATGATTCGCTGCCGCATGACACACCACGCAGCGCGCATGGCTGGGACGTTTTTGGAGAAAGATCGGCTCCACTTTAGTCTTGAAGACATCGTAGTCGAGCGATTGCGCCGCAGCGGGTAGCGAGGTCACGCAGGCCAGAACCATTACCGACAGCGCCGTGAAGCGGGTTTTGAGGATGAGTGCAAGAGTCATGAGGGCAACGCTCCTGTTTACCGCCGCCCATGATATCAAAAACGCAAGACCGCGCAAGCAGACCGGCAGCTCGACCAATCCGTGATCCGTCCGTAAGGGATGTTGAGTGATGGTTGAAGTCAAGAGCGTATTGATGAGGATGGGTTTGGAAGTTTTCACCCGCTGGGTGAAGGCAGGCTTTAGAATGCGTGCATGGCTCACCAAGAGCGGCAATCACCGACGCACCGCGAAGATCGCGAGGCGGTGAGCGAGTGCGCCGACGTGTGGAACTACTGGCCGGAAGCCGAGGATGACAAACCGTTCGGGCCCCTGCGTTTTGTGGCGATTCGCATCCGCAAACGGCAAGGCGAGCTATTCGCCGACGGGCCGAAGCCAAGCACTTCGCGGTGGTCACGAACGTATGGGAGTCGGAAGCCAAGCGTCTGCTGGAATGGCATCGCGAGAAGGCCGGGACCATTGAAGCCATCCATGACGTGCTGAAAAACGAACTCGCCGCCGGCGTGTTGCCGTGCTCCCGTTTCGGAGCTAATGCCGCCTGGCTGTGATTGGCAGTGCTCACGCACAATGTGATCACCGCGCTCAAACGCATGGCGCTCCCGGAATCCTATCTGACGGTGCGGCCCAAACGGCTGCGCTTTCTGATCTTCAACACCGCTGGCCGCATTCTGCATCATGCGCGCCGCGTGCTCTGCCGTATTGCCGGCGCCGCTGGAGAGATTGGATGCGCCTCATGCCATTGCCCACCCGCTAAGCTCCGCTCCCCTTCCTCAAACTCGCCCCGATGCTTCAGCCCTGAGCCAACCCGTGACTGGACCTGCAACGCGCAGCTCCATTTTCCCAGCAGATTCTCACTCTGCCGTCTCCGCATTCCTTCCCTCTCCGCTCCGATCCTGATTTTCTTCCCTGCAAGGCACTATCCGCCGAACTCCAGCCCCTTAACGACGGATCACGGTCTATTTTGTTGTAACTCTATTTTTACGGGACCATTCCCGCCGCTGCTATCCTAAGAAGTTAATGCTGCGAGTTCGCTTTGCTCCTTCGCCGACGGGCTATCTGCACATCGGCAGCGCGAGAACCTTCATCTTCAATTGGCTCTATGCCCGGCATAATCAGGGCGTGATGATCCTGCGCATCGACGACACCGATGTCGAGCGCAATACCCAGACATCGCTCGATTCCATTTTTGATGGATTGCAATGGCTGGGGCTGAGCTGGGATGAATTCTATAGGCAATCCGAGCGCCTGGATCTGCACCGGAAACTGGCGAATGAGATTTTAGCGAAGGGGCTCGCCTATCGCGATTTCACGCCGCTGGCGGTGGAGGCCGAAGAGAAAACCCACGTCGAGGGCCACTGGATATGCCATCCGACGATGCGGGAACTCTCGGTTGAAGAAAGCGACCGGCGCGCTGCGGCCGGCGAGTCGTTTGTGGTGCGCTATCGGGTGCCGCGCGAGTCGCGCGAGGCCATCACGTTTACTGATCTGGTCTACGGAGAACAGTCGAAAGCCACCGCGGATATCGAAGACTTCGCGCTGCTGCGCAGCAACGGATTGCCGACCTATCATATGGCATCCTGCGCGGACGACGCGGATCTGCGCATCAGCCATATTATCCGCGGTCAGGATCATCTGACGAACAGCTTCAAACACGTGCTGATCTTCGAGGCCCTGGGCGTCCAGCCGCCACAGTTCGCCCACTTGCCGCTGCTGATTGCGCCTGATGGCTCCAAGCTTTCGAAGCGCAAGCATGGGCCCGTGGTCAGCGTTACCACCTATAGAGACGGCGGCTTCCTGCCGCATACGTATGTCAATTTTTTGTGCCTGCTGGGCTGGTCGCCGAAGAACGATCGAGAAGTGATGTCGCGCCAGGAACTCATCGACGCGTTCACGCTCGAAGGAGTGAACCGCTCCAACGCGACGGTGAACTTCACGGAAGACGATCCCTACGATCCGAAGGCCGTCTGGCTCAACGCCGAGCACATACGCGCGCTGCCGGCGGAAGAATTGTCGGCGCTGTTGCTGCCGTTCGCCCGCGAGGCCGGGTTCGACGCGGACGCCTCCAGGATGGCTGCTATCACGCCGCTGATTCGGGAGCGCATCCGCACGCTGCGCGAGGTCGCGACTGCCGCGGATTTCTTTTTTGCCGCCGAGCTGCCGCCTTACGACAGCAATGAACTGATTCCGCAGAAAGGCGACGCGCGCATGGCCTTGGCGGTTCTCGAAAAGGCCGGCGAAATTCTGAAGACGGCGGAATTTAGTCACGACGGGTTGGATAGCGCCCTGCGCGCGGGTGCCGCCGAACTAAAGGTTAAGACCGGCCAGATGTTTCAACCCATCCGCGTGGCTGTATGCGGCCGCAAAGTAGCGCCGCCATTGTTTGAGACGCTGGTAGTGCTGGGCCGCGAGACCTGTCTCCACCGCATCGAGCGCGCCATTGAGCTGCTGCCCGCGGGAGCAATATCATGAGCGACGATACTTCCATCGCAACCACTCCGGCTGCGTCGAACTTCATCCGCGACATTATCCAGGAGGATTTGCGGACCAACAAATACGGGGGCTGCGTAGTTACGCGATTTCCTCCGGAGCCCAATGGGTACCTGCATGTTGGGCACGCGAAAGCCATCAATCTCGATTTCGGTTTAGCCAAAGAGTTCGGCGGAAAGTGCAACCTGCGCTTCGACGATACCAATCCTTCTAAGGAAGAGACCGAGTACGTCGAAGGGATTATCGAAGACGTCAAATGGCTGGGCGGCGATTTCGGAGACCGTATCTATTACGCGTCTGAATATTTTGGACAGCTTTATGAGTGGGCCGTGCAGCTCATTCAAGCCGGTAAGGCCTATGTGTGCGATTTGACCGGCGAGCAGGTTCGCGAGCAGCGCGGCACTCTCACGGAACCGGGCAAGGAGAGCCCCTATCGCAACCGTTCGGTGGAAGAAAATCTTGATTTGTTCGCGCGCATGAAGGCCGGCGAATTTCCGGACGCCTCGCGCACCCTGCGCGCCAAAATCGACATGGCGTCGAAGAATCTAAATATGCGGGACCCGATTATGTACCGCATACTGCACGCCGAGCATCATCGCACCGGAAAAGAATGGTGCATTTACCCGATGTACGACTATGCGCACGGTCAGTCGGATTCGATCGAAGGCGTGACGCATTCGATCTGCACCCTCGAATTTGAAGATCACCGGCCGCTCTATGACTGGTTTGTAGAGCAGCTTAGCATTCATCATCCGCAGCAGATCGAGTTCGACCGGCTGAACCTCACCTACACCATGATGAGCAAGCGCAAGCTCTTAAAGCTGGTGCAGGACAAATACGTGAATGGCTGGGACGATCCGCGCATGCCCACCATCTCCGGAATGCGCCGCCGCGGATACACGCCCGAAGCATTGCGGAACTTCTGCGGCCGCTTGGGTGTATCGAAAACCAATGGCACTACCGAGCTCTCGCTGCTCGAATACTGCGTGCGCGAAGACTTGAACCGGCGTGCGCTGCGCGTGATGGCGGTCCTCAATCCGCTGCGTGTGGTGATCGACAATTATCCCGACGGCTTGGTGGAGCAGATGGAAGCCGTCAACAATCCTGAAGATCCCGGCGACGGCGCGCGCCATGTGCCGTTCTCGAAGGTCCTCTATATCGAGCAGGATGACTTCCGCGAAGATCCGCCCAAGCAGTTTTACCGGCTATCGCCCGGCCGCGAAGTCCGCTTACGCTACGGTTACTTCATAACCTGTACTGGGGTAGTGAAGAATACGCAAGGAGAAGTGGTGGAAGTCCATTGCACTTACGATCCGGAAACGCGCGGCGGCAACTCTCCGCCGGATGGCCGCAAAGTGAAATCGACCATCCACTGGGTTTCGGCGGAGCACGCGATTGACGCTGAGGTTCGCCTGTACGAAACGCTGTTCACGAAGGAAAACCCGAATGACGTTGAAGAAGGCCGCGAGTTCACGGACAATTTGAATCCGCAATCGATGCAGACCCTAACCGGGTGCAAGCTGGAACCGAGCTTGGCGAACGCAGCTCCCGGCAGCCGCTATCAGTTCGAACGGCTGGGCTACTTCTGCGTCGACCCCGACTCCACCCCGCACCATCCGGTCTTCAACCGGACAGTCACCTTGAAAGACACGTGGGCCAAGATCGAGAAGAAGAAATAGCCTCATGATTATTCTCGGATTGGGCGGTCTGCAAGGTGGCGGGGCGTGCGCCGTTCTGAAAGATGGAACGATTGTCGCCGCCATCGAAGAATCCAAGCTTAGCCGTACGCCGCGCGCGGGAGTCCCGGAGGCGGCGGTGGCGGAATGCCTGCGTCTCACCGGAGTCAGCCGCGATGCGGTCGATTGCGTTGCCGTGGTGCGCCCGGTGGACCCGTCCTTGCATTTCTCGCTGCGCGAATTATTCCCGAGAGCCGAAGTCGCCGTAGTGGAGCATCACCTGGCGCACGCCGCTTCGGCGTTTTTCGCTTCTCCCTTTGAACAGGCGACAGTGCTCACGCTGGATCATACCGGCGACTTTGGCTGCGGGGCACGTTGGAACGCGCAGGGCAATCATCTCCAACTCGAAAAGGAATGGCAGTATCCGGATTCGCTGGCCTGGCTGTATAGCGCCGTAACCGAACTCCTGGGCTATCGCGCGGGCGCCGACGAGCACAAGGTCCAGTGGCTTTCCACTTCTGGAAGCGACCGCTTCCGTGAACTGTTCCATGAAATTGCGGCGCCCTCGGGACGGCTCGACGCTAGCTTCTTCGACGGCCATCCCAGCGCTAACGGCGGCTTCAGCGCTAAGTTCTTCGAGCGGCTGGGACTGGAGGACGGCGCCGCGATTCCGGCGGCTATGGATCCCGCAATCGCGCACGGATTGCAGCGTGCGGTCGAGGACACGGTCCTAGCGATGGCAGGAGAGGGCGAAAATTTGTGCGTCGCGGGCGGCTTGTTTTACAACGCCCTGTTGGTCGAATTCCTGGAGCGCAGCGGCCGCTGGAAGAATGTTTTCGTGCAACCGGCGGCGGGCAACTCCGGCACTGCGCTCGGCGGAGCGTTCCACATGTGGTATCAGCGGCAAGGGAACCGTCGCCAGGGAGGCGTGACTTCGCTGTTGCTCGGCCCCAGCTATGGCCGCGAAGAAATCAAGAAGGTTCTGGAAAACTGCAAGCTGCGGTTTCAATATCAGCAATCCATCGACGATGTGCTGGCGAAGGCCGTGAGCATGTTGGGCGAGCGCAAGATCGTTGCGTGGATGCAGGGGCGCATGGAATTCGGTCCGCGCGCGCTGGGCAATCGCAGTATCCTGGCGTCGCCGCTGGATCCGTATTCCACCGAAAACCTGAACGTCTTCATCAAGCATCGGGAACCGTTCCGTAAATTCGCCGCGTCGGTGCCGGCGGAGCTGGCCGCGGAATACTTCGACGCCGGTCCTAACGCGCGTAACCTTGCGACGGTGGGCCGGGTGAAGCCGGAACATCGCAAGACCTTCGCATCCGCAATTCTGGGCGACGACATCGTGCGCGTTCACGCCGTGACCGAAGCCGATAACCCGCTCTACCACCGCTTATTGCATGAAGCAGGCAAAGCCACCGGGCTGCCGGTGCTCTACAATACCAGCTTCAATTTATTTGGCGATCCCATGGTCTCAACGCCGCGCGATGCCGTGCGCAGTTTCTACTCGTCGGGCATCGACGCGCTGTTCGTGGGAAGTTTCGTGGTGGAGAAGTAAGGCCGTCCGCTATTGCGCAGCTTTAGTGAAGTCAGCCGCCTGGCGCGCGGGACCGGTTAACTCAACAATGTGCATACCAGTGTTGGCGCGGTCGACGGCATAGACGTAGCCGCGGTCGTCGACGTCGACATTGTTGGTCTGAATGGCCACCTTGCACGTCTGGTTCGCGCCTTCTCCAACGCAGCGTTTGTCGGTACGGTCACTAATGGCTGGGATGTAGTATCCGATCTCTTTCGGCTTGTAGGGATCGCGCACATCGACGGCGCGCACGCCGGCATTGAAATGAGCCACGAACACCACGCGGTTGGCATAAACCGGCGGCAGATTCTCGTTGGTCGAATGCGTGCCGAAGCGCCCGCCCGCGGAGCAGAAGTTGCCGCTATCTTCCGGGACCGTCCAGGTGGAAACCCCCACGGGTTTCGACTCGGTGGTAATGTCGAAGATCCGCGCCATCTGTCGGCTCTCATTGCATTCATTGGGAGTAGTCTCGCCCACCATGAATATGAAGTCTTTGACCTTGCTGAATTTCTGATTGGCGAACTCGGAGAGTGGCATGCGCAGCATGGGGACGATGTTGTGCGCTCCCATATCGTCCGGCAAATCAACGCGAGCGACGATGGGATATCGCAGGTTTTCGTCGGTAGCTTCCTTGGGTCCGTTCAACAGTTTTTCACGATCGACGATTTCGATCACGCCATTGCGCGAGTTGTCGTACGCCAAATAAACGCGATTGCCTTTCGGCCCGGTGGAGAAAGCTCCGTGCAGGCCTCCGGGTGTTGGACCCTTGGCGCCGGGTTCCTGTCCCGGCAAGCCAAAGTTGCGGATAAATACTGGTTTGGCGGGGTCGCTCAGATCGTAAATCTGCATCATGCGCGGGGTGCGCCAGCCGACCGGGCCCGAGACCAGGTACGCGATGCCGGTGTCGCATTCCCACCAATTCTTGTGAGTATCGCGGAGACCGCTGACCACCACCGTAATGCGGCTGGGCTTGGCCGGATCGGTGACGTCCCAGATTTCGTGCGCGCTGTTGCCGAAGTCGCGCAACAGATAAAACTTTCCTTTGATGGCATGCGGCAGGTCGTTGCCGCTGCACACGCGCACCATGGATGCACCGCCGAACTCTCCGGCGCGGTCCTTCGGCTCGCCAGGAATGTGGAAAAGATATTGGGGATGTTTGGGATCGGTAACGTCGATGATGGAGGTGCCGTTAGGCTCCATTTTGCCGGTCTGCGGATTGAGCGCTTCTCCGCCGTGATGGCCGACGTAAGCGATCCACCGCTCGCCTTGCTTCTGAATCACCGGCTGATACGCGCTGCGGGCCTGCAGGTCGTTGTAGCCCACCAGGTCCATATTGCTGGCACGGGGGCTGCGCTGCGCCGACGTGGGCGGCATCATCGTCTGTCCGGCAAGCAAACTGCAAAACAGCAAGCCGGACGCCAGTACGTTCGAACCCCCGCGTTGCATGAACCGGGATCCTTTCGGAAGCGCGCTCTAGGGCGTCTGCGCGGCAACGTAGGCGCAGATTTCGAGCAATTGCTGATCGGTCAGGTTGGCGACCACGGGCTTCATGAGGTCCGTCCACAAGCCGTGGCGGAAGCCATGTTCCATATCGTACATCTGGCGCATCAGATAGCTGGGGGAACGACCCGCCAGCGGCGGCACTGGGCCAAGACCCTTCAGTCCTTCGCCGTGGCAGAGGGCGCACTGCTTGTTCTTCACCAGCGCCTCGCCCCTCTTGATGCTGCCAACAGGCACGTAGGCGATGAAACCGGAGTGGGGATCGCGCAGCACCTCGGTGGCTTCGGCGTTGACGGGTACTTCGACGATGCGGTTGCCCAAGGGCTCCTTTTCGTCACCCTCGGCTAGGAACAGACCGCCCTGGACGCGGGTCTTCGGCGCGGTTTTGCTTTCCACCACTTTGATCCACGGGGTCCACTTTATGGCGCCGAAGTAATCGGCGGCCTGCTTGATTTCGTCGTCGGTCATGTTCTTCGCGAAGACCGCCATAGCTTTGGTGTTGGCTTTGCGCGACTCGGCGCTTTTGCGGTTATCGTTCTTGAAATCCAGCATCTGCTGGATGAAGTAGGAAGTCGGCAAGCCGCTCACGCCAGCATTTTCCGCGCGGCCCTTCCCGTTGGGATAGTGGCACAACCCACACGCGCGCACCGCCGGTTCCTTCCCTTTAGCCACGATCGGAGGCATCTGCGGATGGTCGCCCGGATACCAATCGGCCGGACCGAAACCGTTGCTGATCTGAGCTCGCGTGAACCCCAAGTTATTGCCGGGGAGGTGCTTAATGCTGGGGTCGGGCGCAGCGGGCGTCGCTGCCGCCATCGCCCCGGGCGGGATACCGTAAGCCCAGAACGGCGGCGTGTCCTCCGCGAAGACAAGCCCTGCCGTCAATAGTGATCCGGCCGCAATTGCTGCCACACCCAAACTGCTTCTCATACGAGCTCCTTTTGGGGGCGAGATTTCGCTCGGCCCGCTGATCTTAAATTGTGTCCGTTTACTTGTGCGCCAGCCGGCTGCACGCCATCTCTGCGCCCGACGGATCGATGGCACCGGTACCTTCTTCGATGTGAACGATCTTGCCGTCCGTATCGACCACGAAGGTGGTGCGGTTGGCCATACCCAGATTCGGCAGCAACACGCCGTAATCGGCCATCACTTTGCGCTGGGCGAAGTCGCTCAGGATAGGAAAGCCGACGTTAAGTTGCTTGGCGAATTCTTTCTGCGAAGGCGTATTGTCTCCACTGATGCCGAAAACCTTGGTAGCCGCGCCTTCGAACTTCGCGGCGTTTGCCTGGTAAGCGAGCATCTCCTTAGTGCAGCCGCCGGTAAACGCGGCGGGGAAGAAGGCCAGTACGACGGGCGCCTTTCCGCGGAAACTCGAAAGCGTGACTTTCCCGCCGGTGGTGGCGGGCAGCGTGAAATCCGGCGCCATATCGCCAACCTTCAAATTTGTGTGCGAAGGCGTCACGGCGCCTTGCTGCGCGGGAAGGGCCGCGCACAGCAGCGCTCCCAAAAATGCGATGATCAGTGGCCTCATAGATATAGTTCTCCAGTCCTGCCGTAGATTATCATTTGGCGGCCACCCCCGCAAGAGCCCTTAGGCAAGGGCAAGACGCGCGAGCCAGGAGTGTCGGGAACGCGCCGTCAGCTTCTCCGGACGCATGACGGCTGCGAGGCAGGAAAGCGCGGTTTCAAGCGGGGCCAAGCCGCGGAACGGCCGGCGTCACATTCGTCGATGCGGTCCCGCGATTTCGTCAATCGGCCGCCTCCCTACTGCCAGCCTCACGCCAGCGGATAGGAGACCCTGAGTCAATTGGCGCAAACAGCCAAAGACTAAACTGCAATTTGGCGCATTTCCTAGCCCAAATAGTCGACGGCCGAGCTTTGTTTGCTTCGCGACAGAGCGGCGGTCCTTTGGAATCACGCATGCCTTTGGATAAATGACCAAATGTGGTCACTCCGGTTGTGAGTGCCGGATTTCGAGGAAGGGAGCGACGTAATGCCCGTTTCAGCCACGCAACTGCAAAGCGTGGCCGCTCCACTCGCGGGTCTGCTGATTCTCGCGTGGGGACCGTTTG
>Ga0207667_10010728_pt1 | contig 10688 bp, 10 predicted proteins | sample KBSCornC52_FD_184301 | JGI IMG/M metagenome (GOLD analysis project Ga0207667, IMG submission 184301) | Corn rhizosphere microbial communities from Kellogg Biological Station, Michigan, USA - KBS Corn C5-2 (SPAdes) (version 2) | ecosystem: Host-associated > Plants > Roots > Rhizosphere > Soil ...
GGCTCGGCGCTGCTGGTCGACGGCAATACCGGCAAGCTGCGCGCCACCTGGCTGAAGAGCCTTGCCGAAGACATCGCCGGCCTGCGCGGCGAGGGCCGCGACGTGGTGCTTGTCTCGTCGGGTGCCATCTCGCTTGGCCGGCGCCTGCTGAAGCTCGACGGCATCAACCTGCCGCTCGAGCATCGCCAGGCCGCCGCCGCTGCCGGCCAGATCGCCCTCAGCCAGGCGTGGGCCGGCGCTCTCTCGGCCTTCGGCATCATCACCGGGCAGATCCTGCTTACCCCCAATATCACCGAGGAGCGGCGCTATTACCTCAATGCCCGCACCACCATCGCCACCCTGCTGGGGCTTGGCGCCGTGCCGATCATCAACGAAAACGATTCCGTCGCCACCGCCGAGATCCGCTATGGCGACAACGATCGCCTCTCGGCGCGCGTCGCCACCATGACGGAGGCCGGCGTGCTGGTGCTGCTGTCCGATGTCGACGGCCTCTATACCGCTCCGCCACACAAGGACCCCAACGCGACCCACCTCGCCTATGTCTCCGACATCACCCCGGCGATCGAGGCCATGGCGGGCGGCGCGGCGAGCCATCTGAGCCGCGGCGGCATGACGACAAAACTCGAAGCCGGCAAGATCGCAACCCTTGCCGGCACCGCCATGATCATCGCCAGGGGCACCGAGCTGCATCCCCTCAAGGCGCTACGCGAGGGCGGCCGCCACACCCTGTTCGCCGGCCAGCAGAGCCCGGCGGCGGCGCGCAAGCGCTGGATCATGGGCACCCTCGGCGTCGCTGGCGCGCTGCACGTCGATGCCGGCGCCGCACGGGCCCTGCAGACCGGCAGGAGCTTATTGCCGATCGGCGTCACCCGCGTCACCGGCGAGTTTTCCCGTGGCGACACGGTTGGCGTGTTCGACCCCGATGGTATCGAGATCGCCCGCGGCCTGATCAGCCTCGGCAGCGCCGATGCGCTGCTGGTGAAGGGCAAGAAGAGCCAGACGGTGGTAGAACTGCTCGGCGTCGGCCATCGCGGCGAACTGATCCACCGCGACAATCTGGTACTGCTGCACGGGAGCGAGTCGAAGCCATGAACCAGTTGCGCACCCCCGACGCCGCCCTTGCCGAGCTGATGCACGGCATCGGCCTCAAGGCGCGTGCCGCGGCAAGCGTACTGGCCCGGGCTCCGGCGGCACAGAAGGCCGACGCCCTGCATGCGGCGGCCAGGGCATTGCTCGCGGCGCGCGCCGAAGTGCTCGACGCCAACGCCATCGACCTCGCCGCCGCCCGCGCGGCGGGCATGAAGCCCGCCTTCCTCGACCGGCTGGAACTCGATTCCCGCCGCTATATGGCCATGCTCGGCGGCCTCAAGGAAATCGCCGACCTGCCCGATCCGGTGGGCCGCCTGCTGGCCGAATGGACCCGGCCGAACGGCCTCGTGATCCGCCGCGTCGCCACCCCGCTCGGGGTCATCGGGGTGATCTTCGAGAGCCGCCCCAATGTCGCGGTCGACGCCGGGGCGCTGACCTTCAAGTCCGGCAATGCCGTTATCCTGCGCGGCGGTAGCGACAGCACGCATTCGGTCGCGGCCATCCATCGCGCGCTGGTCGCCGGCCTGCAGGAAGCGGGCCTGCCGGGTGACGCCATCCAACTGGTGCCGACCACCGACCGCGCCGCCGTCGGCGAAATGCTGCGCGGCCTCGATGGCGCCATCGACGTCATCGTGCCGCGCGGCGGCAAATCGCTGGTAGCGCGGGTCCAGGAGGAGGCGCGGGTGCCGGTCTTCGCCCACCTCGAAGGGCTCTGCCATACCTATATCGACCGCTCCGCCGACCGCGACATGGCGGTCGAGGTGACGCTCAACGCCAAAATGCGGCGCCCTGGCGTCTGCGGCGCCACCGAGACGCTGCTGGTGCATCGCGACGTGCTGGAAACCCACCTGCTGCCGGTGCTCGAGGCGCTCGCGGCAAAGGGCTGCGAAATTCGTGGCGACGAGACGGTGCAGGCCCTCTACCCCGCGGCAACCCCCGCGACCGAGGCGGACTGGCACACCGAATACGAGGCGCCGATCATCTCGGTAAAGGTGGTGGCTGATGTCGGAGCCGCCATTGCCCATATCGAAGAATATTCCTCCCACCACACCGAGGCCATCATCGCCGAGGACCCCGAAGCGGTGCGGCGCTTCTTCGCCGAGATCGATTCCGCCATCCTGCTGCACAACGCCTCGACCCAGTTCGCCGATGGCGGCGAATTCGGCTTCGGCGGTGAGATCGGCATCTCTACCGGCAAGATGCACGCCCGCGGCCCGGTTGGCCTCGAACAACTCACCAGTTTCAAATATCTGATCGAGGGCGCCGGACAGGTGCGCCCGTGACCGACGGTTCGCCGGTGGCTGCCTCGTGACGACGCCCCCCGCCCCGCTGCCGCAAAGCCTCACCGCCCTGCCCCTTGCCACCCCCGGCATGCGCATCGGCCTGTTCGGCGGCAGCTTCAATCCGGCCCATGCCGGGCACCGGCTGGTGGCGCTCGAAGCGCTGAAGCGGCTGCGGCTCGATGCCGTCTGGCTGCTGGTGTCGCCCGGCAATCCCCTGAAGAAGCACGACGACCTGGCGCCCCTCGCGGCGCGCGTGGCCGGCGCCAACGCCGCGACCCACCACCCGCGCATAAAAGCCACCGGCTTCGAGGCGGCGCATGGCTTTCGCTACACCTACGACACGCTGTCCTTCCTGCGCGCGCGCTACCCCGCCGCCCGGTTCGTGTGGATCATGGGCGCCGACAATCTCGCCCAGTTCCACCGCTGGGAACACTGGCGCGCCATCGCCGAAATGCTGCCGCTGGCCATCTATATCCGCCCCGGCGCCACCCGGTCGGCGCTCGCCTCGGTCGCGGCGCGCGCCCTGCTGGCCTACCGCATCGACGAGCGCGACGCCCCGCTCCTCGCCGACCTCGAGCCTCCCGCCTGGGTCTACCTGCACGGCGTGACCTCGACTCTCTCATCCTCGGTCATTCGCGCCCGCAGCCCCCGAAAAATCGAGGCTTGACATGGGCTTGACACGCGGGCCTTGCAGAATGGCGGGGTGAGCGCATATTATGACTGTGTCAGAACGGGAAATAACGCCATCTCTTGCGACGCGCGCCCCATTCGAGAATTTTGCCAAGGACCGAGCAGATACGCATGACCCAGGCTCATCGAGCAGGGGCGGAGGCCAATTGCTGATGGCGCCTTCGCCCACAAGACCGCAATTGCAACCCATTGAGCAGACACACCCCACCATGATCGACGTCGTGCTGCAGAGCCTCGAAGACGCCAAGGCCGAACAGACGGTCGCCATTGACGTTACCGGCAAATCCCCGCTCTCCGATCACATGGTGGTGACCACGGGGCGCTCCAATCGCCATGTCGGCGCCGTCGCCGACCAGTTGGTCAAGGCGTTCCGCGAAGCCGGCTTTGCCAAGCCACGCATCGAGGGCCTGCCGCATTGCGACTGGGTGCTGGTGGATGGCGGCGACGTCATCGTCCACATCTTCCGCCCGGAAGTCCGCGAGTTCTACAACATCGAAAAGATGTGGCAGGCCGAATTCGCCGCCGACGCGCAATAGCCTCGGGCCAAGGCCCCCCTCACCCCGCCCTACCGGGCCACCCTCTCCCCGACGGGGAGAGGAATACGCGAAGGTCTTGCCTCATCATTCCTCTCCCCGTCGGGGAGAGGTCCCGGCAGGGGTGAGGGGTCTTCGCCCACTCCCAGTCTCCCCTCCCAAGCCATCATCCCATGCGCATCTCCATTCACGCCATCGGCCGCATGAAGCAGGGGCCGGAGCGCGAGCTCGTGGCGCGCTATCTCGGCCGCGCCCAGGCGACCGGCAAGCAATTGGCGCTGACCGGCTTCGAAGTGGCTGAAGCCCCCGAATCGCGCGCCGGCAGCAGCGCCGTGCGCAAGACCGAGGAAGCCCGCGCCCTCGCCGCCGGCATCCCTGACGGCAGCCTCCTCGTCGCCCTCGACGAGGGCGGCAAGTCTCTCGGTTCCGCCCCCTTCGCGGCGCTGCTGGCGCGCTGGCGCGATGATGGCCGGCCGGCCGCCAGCTTTCTCATTGGCGGCGCCGACGGGCTCGATGCCGGGCTTTCCCGGCAGGCCGAGCTCATCTTGTCGTTCTCGCCCCTGACTTGGCCGCACCAATTGGTGCGTATCATGCTGGCCGAACAGCTTTATCGCGCCACCACCATCCTTTCCAGCCATCCCTATCATCGTGAATAGGCCCATTGTCGCGGCCAGCGGACGCTCCCTCGGCCGAGGCAAACAGAGGGAGGTCCAGAAGCCCCGGCTTTGCTATGGTTCGCCCGATGATTCGGCAGCAGATGATGCAGCGCCTGGCGCTGGCGGGGGCGATCGCGCTGGGCACCGCGACCATGCTGGGCGTTGCCGCCCGGAGCGTCGCGCAATCGAACGTGCCGACGACCCCGCCCGCCACTGCCGCCCCGGCGGCCACGCCGCCCGCTCCCGCCGCTCCTCCCGTGCCGCTCGCCGGCGCCCCGGCCGCTGCCGTGCCGAGCACCGCCGCCGAGGCCGCCAAGGCCGCTGCCGCCAACCAAGCCGCGCTCGATCAGCTCGAAGCCAGCATGTCGGTGAGCAAGGAACAGGCCGATAAGCTGCGGCAGGAGATCGCCGCCATGAACGGCGATCGCGCCAAGCAGAACGCCGCCCTGATCGCGGCGGGGCAGCGAGTGAAGGTCGCCGAGATCGAGGTCGGCTCGATGGAAGAGCGGCTCGCCGCCCTGGCGCAGGCGGAAACCGAGGTGCACGGCCGGCTCGACGGCGCCGACGCCTCGATTTCCAACGTGCTGGCGGCGCTCGAGCGCATCTCCCTCAATCCGCCGCCGGCGCTGATCGTCAACCCCTCGGACGCCCTGGGCTCGGCCCGCAGCGCCCTGCTGATCTCGGCCATCCTGCCGCAATTGCGGGCCAAGGCGGACCAGGTGGTCGCGGACCTCAAGCACCTGTCGGACATCAAGGCCGAGGCGCTGCAGGAGCAGGAAGAGCTGAAGGCCAATTTTGCCGTGCTGCAGGAAGAACAGCTCCGTATCGCGACCCTGATCGAGGCGAAGAAGCAGGGCCTCGCCAGCGCCACCGCGGCACTCGATGCCGAGGACAAGGCGGCGGCTGAGATGGGCGCCAAGGCCACCTCGCTGAAGCAACTGGTGGCCGAGCTCACCGCCAAGGTGGCGGCCGTCAGCGCCGCGGCGAGCGCCGCCGACGCCGCGCATCCGCAATTGCCGGAAACGACACCCGAAGCCATCCGCACCGCGCTCGCCGACACGTCGCGCACCAGCCCAGCGATTCCCTTCGCCCAGGCCCGCGGCTATCTGACGCGGCCGGCCGCCGGCACCGATGTCGAGGATTTCGGCGTCAATGACGGCTTCGGCGGCATTTCGAAAGGGGTTTCCTTCACCACCCGCCCCGGCGCGCAAGTGGTGGCGCCGGCCGACGGCTGGGTGATGTACAAGGGCCCCTACCTCAATTACGGCCAAATCGTCATTCTTAATCCCGGTCAGGATTATACCATCGTGCTCGCCGGGCTCGACGCGGTCAAAGTCGATATCGGGCAGTTCGTGCTGGAAGGCGAGCCGCTTGGCACTATGGGTTCACGCACAATTGGTCGTACGGTCGCGACCGGTGCTGGCGTCTCCCAGCCGACGCTTTATATTGAACTGCGAAAGAACGATCAGCCCCTCGATCCGACCGGATGGTGGGCTCCCCCAGCCAACCCGACCCAAAGTGGATAGCCTCTTGATGCGTATGTCGCCCGTCCGCGCCGCTCTGATTTCGCTCGCCCTGCTCATTCCGCTGGGTCCGGCAGCCTTTGCCGACGACAAACCGGCCGTGCCCGCCGCCCCGGCAACCCCCGCGGTGCCCGCTCCGGCCACGCCTGCGCCGGCAACGCCAGCCCCGGCTACCCCCGCTGATCCGACCCCGGCGACACCCGCTCCGGCAGCGCCGGCCCCCGCGACACCGGCTCCGGCAGCACCGGCACCTGCCGGCCCCGCGCCGGCCGCTCCGGCCCCGGAGAACGCTTCGGGCGAAACCTCTGGCTCCCCGGATGCCGGCAAGCCGCGCACCCCGACCGAAATCTATTCGGACCTCGATCTGTTCGGCGAAGTGTTCGACCGCATCCGCGCGCAATATGTCGACGTGCCCGATGAGCGCAAACTGATCCACGCCGCGCTGCAGGGCATGCTGTCTTCGCTCGACCCGCACTCGGGCTACCTCGAGCCGCAGAGCTACGACGACATGCAGCAGGACACTTCAGGCGAGTTCGGCGGCCTCGGCATCGAGGTGCAGATGGAGGATGGCGTCGTCAAGGTCGTGTCCCCGATCGACAACTCGCCCGCCTCGCGGGCCGGCGTGCTGCCCAACGACCTCATCGTCCAGCTCGACGGCGTCCAGGTGCAGGGCATGACCCTCGATGACGCGGTCAAGAAGATGCGTGGCCCGATCGGCACCAAGATCAAGATCACCATCCAGCGCCAGGGTGTCGACAAGCCGATCGATCTGACGCTGACGCGCGACACCATCGCCATGCAGGCGGTGCACTGGTCGCTCGAGGGCGATGTGGCCGTCGTCCGCCTCGACAAGTTCTCCGAGCAGGCCTTCCCGGGCATCCAGAAGGCCGTCACCGACATCTGGGCCAAGCGCGACGGCAAGGCGCCCAAGGGCATCGTGCTCGACCTGCGCAACAATCCCGGCGGCCTCGTCGACCAGGCCGTGGATGTCGCCGATGCCTTCCTCAAGCAGGGTGCCATCGTGCTCACCCGCAGCCGCCTCGACCAGGAGAGCGCCCGGTACGACGCCAAGCCCGACGCGCTCGACGCCCAGCTCGCCCCTGTCCCCATCGTCGTCCTGATCAACGGCGGTTCGGCTTCCGCGGCCGAGATCCTCGCCGGCGCACTGCAGGACCACAAGCGGGCTACCCTGGTCGGCACCCGCTCGTTCGGCAAGGGCACCGTGCAGTCGATCATCAGCCTCGGCGACAACGGCGCCATGCGCATGACCACGGCGCGCTACTACACGCCGAACAATCGTTCGATCCAGGCCGCCGGCATCCAGCCCGACATCGTCATCAAGGAAACCGTCCCCGAAGAATTCAAGGGCAAGGACGAAATCGTCGGCGAAGCGGCGCTGCCCGGCCAGATCGGCGGCGGCACCGCGCCGGTGGCGACCACCGGCTCATCCGTCTACGTGCCGGCCGACAAGACCAAGGACGATCAGTTGCAGTATGCCTTGAAACTGATCGACGGCACCGTCACCGACCCCGCCTATCCCCCCAAGGGGGAATAGGCTCCGGCCGGCACCGCCAACCGCGCCGAATATGATATCAGGGGATCTCGAAGGCGCGGCTGATTCGCCGCGTCTTTTGATTCCGGGAGCTTACGGACGGGCCAATGGCCGATGAACTGAGCGCGCCGCTCGGCAAGAAGAAGCACCGAACCCCCAAACCCGCCCGCCGCTTCGGCCTCGGCGAGTTGCCGCTGGCGCGGCTCGGTTTCGGCATCGTGGCCCTTGTGCTGGTCGGCGCCGCGCTGCGCCTGGCGCTGGTCAGCGATCCGGAGGGCGGCCGCCCCTCGGCCACCGTCGCCATCAACTCGACACGCGACGACAATCGTATCGCCGGGCAGGTCGCGGCCCCGGCGCCGGCGGCCAAGGCCGCGCCGATCACCGCCGGCCCCGAGATCGCCGTCGGCCCCAATGCCTCGATCACCACGATCGGCGACGACGTGCCCTCCGGCGCCCCCACGACGGCGGCCGTCAACAAGCAGGGCGTCATCCCCGACCTCGCCGAGGATACCAAGGACGGCCCGCTGCCGCGCATGAGCGCCACGGGCGAAACGCCGTTCCACGCCTATTCCCGCCCCGCTCCGCCCGCCAACGGCAAGGCCATGCTCGCCATTGTCGTGACCGGGCTCGGGCTTAACGAGGCTGGCACCCTCGATGCCGTGGACAAGCTGCCGCCGGATATCTCGCTGGCCTTCGCCCCCTATGGCAAGACTCTCGACAAGACCGTGGCCGCCGCCCGCGCCGCCGGGCACGAGCTGCTGCTCGAGGTCCCGCTCGAGCCGTTCGACTATCCCGAGACCGATCCTGGCCCGCAGACCCTGCTCACCGGCAAGCCGGCTCGCGCCAATATCGACAAGCTCTACTGGCTGATGGCGCGCTTCGGCGGCTATATCGGGCTCATCAACCACACCGGCGCCCGCTTCACCGCTTCGTCCGCCGATTTCGGCCCGGTGATGGAGGAACTGGGGACGCGCGGCCTCGGCTATCTCGACGACGGCACCTCCAATCGCTCCATCGCGCCGGAACTGGCCGCCGCCAACAAGGTGCCGTTCGGCCGCGCCGACGTGCTGCTCGACGCCAACCCGGCCCGCACCCCGATCCTCGCCGCGCTCGACGCGCTGGCCAGCAAGGCGGCGGCACAGGGCCAGGCGATCGGCGTCATCTCAGCCCTGCCGGTGTCGATCGCCACCGTCGCCGAGTGGGCGGGAAATCTCGCCGATCGCAATGTGCAACTGGTGCCTGTCAGCGCCCTGATGAAATAGGAGGCCCTGCCGTGGCCCCGGAATCGCTCGAATTTCTCCGCCAGCATTTGCCCTATCGGGACTGTGCCGGGGTGGCGCTGTTCAACGCCCGCGGCCAGGTCTTCATCGGCCGCCGCAAGACCGGCGACGACCCCGAAAAGGGCCCGGAAAGCGGCGCCCCCTGGCAGATGCCGCAGGGTGGCATCGACAAGGGCGAGGCCCCGCTCGAGGCGGCGCGGCGCGAGCTGTTCGAGGAGACCAGCATCACCTCCATCGAGCTGGTCGCCGAGGCGCCGGCCTGGATCACTTACGACCTACCAGATCACCTGCTCGGCGCCGCCCTGCGCGGCAAATACCGGGGCCAGCGCCAGCGCTGGTTCGCCTTCCGCTTCACCGGCGCAGAGGCCGAGATCGACGTGCTGGCCCCCGGCGGCGGCAAATTCCGCCCCGAATTCGTCGCCTGGCGCTGGGAAGACCTGCCGAGAACCCCGGATCTTATCGTCGACTTCAAGCGCGACGCCTATCGCCAGATGGTCGCCGCCTTCGCCGACCTGCCGGCCCGCCTGGCCCGTGACTGAGCCGGTGGTCCGGCAACTGGGCGTTGGCGACCGCGACGGCTGGGCGGCGCTGCGCCACGCGCTTTGGCCGCACCACTCGATCGAAGAACTGCGCGATGAACTCTCCGATATGCTCAAGGGCGACTTCGCGGGCTTCGGCGCCTTCGATGGCGCCACGCCGGTCGGCTTCGTCGAAGTTTCGCAGCGTCTCTATGGCGACGGCTGCGACACCGCGCCCGTCGCCTGGCTCGAGGGCATTCTGGTACTCCCCACCTTTCGTCGGCAGGGTATCGCGCGGCGCCTCGTCGCCGCCGTCGAGGCCTGGGCCCGCGCCCGCGGCCTCACCGAGCTGGGCTCGGACGCCGAGCTCGACAATGTCGTTTCCCGCCTCAGCCACGCCCGCTGGGGCTTTGCCGAAACCGAACGCGTGGTGCGCTTCAGGAAGGGGCTCGCATGAAGACCATCGGCCTCATTGGCGGCATGAGCTGGGAATCCACCGCCCACTACTATCGCGTGCTGAACCAGGAGACGGCGCGTCGCCTCGGCGGCCTGCACTCGGCCCCGATCCTGCTGCACTCGGTCGACTTCGCCCCCATCGAGGCGATGCAGCGCGCCGGCCAATGGCATGAGACCGGCGACCTGCTGGCCGCCAGCGCCCAGCGGCTGGAGGCCGCGGGGGCCGAGCTCATCGGGCTCACCACCAACACCATGCATCTCGTGGCGGACCAAATCATCTCAGGGCTCGGCGTGCCGTTCATCCACATCGCCGACCCGACCGCCGACGCGCTGCTCGCCGACGGCTATGCGACGGTTGGCCTGCTGGGCACCCGCTTCACCATGGAGATGAGCTTCTACAAGGACCGTCTCATCGCCCGCGGCCTCACCCCGCTGGTGCCGGAAGTCGGCATCACCAATCTCAACGGCATCATCTACGAAGAGCTCTGTCGCGGCATCGTCCGCGACGAGTCGCGAAACACCTATGTCGAGGCCATCGAACGGCTGGCCGCGCGCGGTGCCGAAGCGGTCATCCTCGGCTGCACCGAGATCGCCATGCTGATCGACGACGCCGTCAGCCCGCTGCCGGTGTTCGACACCACCGAATTGCACGCCAAGGCGCTGGTCGACGCGGCCCTCGCCTGAGGTGCCGCCTCACATCTCGCCTTCCGGATTGGCCCCGATGTGGTGGATCGAAAGGTCGGCGCCGCGCCGCTGGTCGGCGTCGCTGAGCCGGATGCCGAGCAGGCGCCCGGTGATGAAGTAGAGCGCCGAGCCCACAGCCAGCGCATAGACCACCACGCCTACCGAGCCCAGGATCTGGCTCACCGGGCTGACGCCGCCCATGCCGCCGAGCGCCGTGAGCCCGAAAATCCCCGCCGCTATGCCGCCCCAGAGGCCGCACAATCCGTGCAGCGGCCAGACGCCGAGCACGTCGTCGACCTTGAGCCGTTCCTGCGTGAAGGTGAAGCCGCGCACGAAGATCAGCCCGGCAATGGCGCCCGTCGCCAGCGCCCCGATCGGATGCATGACGTCCGAGCCGGCGCACACCGAGACCAGACCGGCCAGC
>Ga0207667_10010729_pt1 | contig 10687 bp, 7 predicted proteins | sample KBSCornC52_FD_184301 | JGI IMG/M metagenome (GOLD analysis project Ga0207667, IMG submission 184301) | Corn rhizosphere microbial communities from Kellogg Biological Station, Michigan, USA - KBS Corn C5-2 (SPAdes) (version 2) | ecosystem: Host-associated > Plants > Roots > Rhizosphere > Soil ...
GGCGGCGGGACGATGCGAGAGAGGGCAGCGTCGTTAGGGTTGGCAGGCCGGGGGACCGGGTTCAGGAAGCCGTCCAGTTTGCCGAGGCGATTCAGGTGGGCGATCAGGTCACTGTGGTCGGTCACCGCACTACAGGAGGGAAAGGAAGCAACGCCCTGCAAGGAGCCGCAAGAGATACCGTGAAAAAGTATCACTTTTGTATCACTTGTCAGCCGGGCTATTCTATTTTCCGTTTTGGGGCATTGCTGTAAACCTATGTTGGTAAAAGGTTTATATGGTGAGAGCGCTGGGGCTCGAACCCAGGACCAACGCCTTAAAAGGGCGATGCTCTACCAACTGAGCTACGCTCTCTAACCACATTACAAACTTAGCACATCTGGATGCGCAAATTACGGCACGCCGGCCCGTTGGCGCAGAACAGCGTTCTCTCGACTGAAACCGAACTTAAGTAACATCAATTCCATCTGATGATGGATTGACTTGAGCCTGCGTCCCCAGTAGCCTCTTGTTTTACGATAAAGCGCGGAGACCCATCGAGTTCCCAGCCGATAGCTGTCTCGGAATGTAGATCACGCACGATGATGGATTCTCACGACCACGACATGAACAGGAAGGAAGAGCGGCCGCTGGCGAATGCGACCTGCGACAGCCCTGAACTGCACTCCTGGACGAAGCTGCATGGAGACAAGCACCGTGACTTTTCGGCAGCACGCCGCGAAACGCGCGCCCCGTCGAGGCACCACGGCGCGCAGTACGAGAGCGATCCGCTTTCCAGTGACTTGACCCCATCAGACATCGCGGAGACGCCTCTCTCGCGCCTGCCCATTCTGCGGCCTTTGCGCGAGACCAACCAGGCATCGCGTACCGGTGAAGTCGAACGCCGCAAGGGCATTCGCCGAGTGGAGGCAGTAGAGGTGGCGGAAGCTGCGACCCGCCATGAGGAACGCGGCGAAGTTATCGAGAGGCAGGATGCTCGCGATACAGAGTTCGATCAGCGCCGCCGTCCATCCGCTATTGCGCAGGCCCCTGTCCAACAGCCCCCCGTTGCAGAGCCCACTGTCCATCGCGCTGAGGGGACGGCTGCAGCCGAGTCAGTAGCCCAGTTGGGCATGGCCGATGCTGCTCCCGCATGGCTCTATGCGCCTCCCACGCCACAGCTTTCGCCGAAGCCGCTGAACCCTCTCTCTCCTGCCACTCCGGCTTCGGTCGGCGACACGCTGCAGTCCTCACGCGAGCGTATGGCCTCGCGCTGGTTCGCCCTGAAAGGCGTATTTGAAGAGCCGGAGGGCGATCGAGTCGAAGCGCTCCGTCAGAAGGAGACGCGGACCCCGGTGCTGGCCGTCTACTCCCTGGTCGGCGGAGTCGGCAAGACCAGTCTGGTCGCCACCGTGGGCCGTTGCCTGTCTTCGATGGGCGAGAAGGTGCTCCTCACCGATACGACATCGCATGGGCTGCTGCCGTTCTATTTTGGAGCCAACGAGCTTCAACACGACACCGTGCGCACCTTTTCGCCTCCCAGCGGAAGCACCGACGCTCCTGTCTTTCTCGTCAGCCACGAGATGGAGAAGAAGGGAAGCGACGTTGCCGCGGAGGCCCTCTTTGTCGAAGAGGTCCTGACCAACAGCCAGGGGATGCATCGCATTCTGCTCGACCTTGCGGCTGCTTCGAGCTGGGTGATCAGTCAGATGGCGCGCATGAATCTGACAGTGCTCGTGCCTGTGGCGCCGGACATGAACTCCGTCATCAGCCTCGGTCTCGTCGAGAAGTTTTTCAGCGGGCTACTCGATGGTGATGCGTGCCCATTGCAGCCTTTCTATCTGCTGAACCAGTTCGATCCTTCACTTCCGTTGCATCTCGATGTTCGCGAAGTCCTGCGCCGAAAGCTCGGCGACCGCTTGCTGCCCTTTGTCATCCGCCGTGCGCCGGCGGTCAGCGAAGCGCTGGCCGAGGGGATGACCGTGGTCGACTATGCACCCGACAATCCGATTGCCGAAGACTTTCTCAACGTCGCCACATGGCTTCGTTCGATTGTGCCGCCAGCTACGGCGGGCTTCCGCAATGTTCGCTGGACCGAAGGTTAAAGCGGAACCAATGAAGCGATGTCCCTGAAACCGTCATATCCCCTGGAAGTTGTCATCCTTCGCCGTAGGCGGAGGATCTGCGCTTGCCCTTTGGGACACTTCAATGTTGATTCCGCTCTAAGCAATAAAAAATCTTCGCAGACAGGTCAGGGCAGGCGGCAGACTTTGACCGCCCCATTGGTATAGGCACAAGTAAATTTTGTGGCCGCATCCCGCTTGAGCACGATCCAGGTCACGCCCAGCGGTTTCAGCGCGACGGTCCTTTGTGCGTCGGATTCAGTATTGATCCCTGCCTGAGCAATCTCTCCATCCTCCCATGCTTTCGTCAGCGCTGGAGTAATGGATGCCTCTCCTCCATCTTTGGAATAATCCGGCAACACACTCCGTTCGGCGATGGCGCGGAAGCATTGCGCGTCCTCGCCCGGGTTCGTAATGTAGTGCGCATCGAGCGCAAACAGGGCTGTCTTCGGCGTGCTTTGCTTGATCCACTGGAACGCCTGCTCCCATTGGTTTTGGGGTAACGTCCATGGCAGTTCGAGATGCGCGGAGGCGGGGAACGTCCGTCGCTCGGCGAAGAGCATGACCCCGGCCAGCAAGCTGAACATCGCCGCCCACCGCCACCAATGCCGTCGCAGCGCCCATTCCGCAACCGCCGAGCCCACCGCAAAGATCATGACAATGTAGACGATCTGAAAGATTCGCAGCGGCTGTAATCGTGCAACCATCAGGGCCGCTGACTGTGGCCTCGCAAAGAGCATCGCAACCGCGACGGCCACAACGCCGCATACGACTGCCATGCGTGCGAGGGCGACTCGCGCCGTCGTGTCATCCTTCCGGACGCTGAAACTTGCGAGAATCATTAGCGGGCCGGCAAGCCCGAACAGTTCATACCAATGCCACGCCGCAAGGAACCAGTAGTAGCGTGTCATCGACACCTGCCGATAGATCGCATCTGCGGCTGGAGAGAGTGCCTGCATCGTCGCCGCTATACCGAAGGCTGCAAGACACAGCGCAGTCGTTCCCCAGAGACGCAGCCGACGGATCGGCGACAACAGACAGCCCAGCACCAGCACACATCCCAACCCGTAGGAGGCCATCAACGGATGCATTGCCGCTGCAACGATCAGCGCCGCGCCGCAGAGCACCAGACCGCGCCATCGACCAGTTCGCAGATTTGTTGCCGGACAAAGGAAGTCGATCATGCCGACCAGCGCAAATATAACGCAGGGCGTCGAGAGGCTTCGCGCGGTCACATACGGGTCCATCAGCAGCAATGATGTTCCTGCAATCGGCAGCGTGATCCACATCGCCAGCAGCGATACGGCACCGACGCGCGACTTGCGCGAGTCATAACATCTTGCCGCCAGCAGCCACGCAGCGAAGAGCACCAGCCAGATGCTTGCGAGGTGCAGCAATAGCAGAACGACCGGCAAGCTCAGATGCGACTGGCGAACCAGCGCGGCCATCATCGGTGCAAAGAATGAGAATCGCAGATGCTCTGTTACAAACGCGGTTCCATGGGGATAGAGCGTGGGATCGAGCAGCCATTTGATACCGGCCATGTAGAGGCCGCCGTCTTCGGCGTACGGGTGATAGCCATATATCAGCAGGACGAGGACAGTCAGAAGGCTAACGAGCGCGGCGGCAAAGCCCAGCTCAGATCTGCAAACAGGGTGCTGCGAACGAACGAGATTCCATGAAACAGAAGAGGAAGCTGGGTATGTTGCAGGTGTTGCCAAGAGTGCCGCTCCAATGCTTGAAGGATGAATCCACGTCACACGAAATTACAGTTTAAATAAATTGCGATTCATATCGATTTAATCCCCTTCAAGCTACCGGGAAGATGCATCCTACTTGATTTGATGTGTGCAATCCGATTCGCAGAGATTGAGACGTACGACGGTACAATAAAACTGCTTATGCATAAACTACTCGCTTTTGACATCATGACCTTCAACCGAGGACTCGTCCCCTCATGAGTACGTCAAACAGCGGCCGCAATCTCTTGAAGGTCGTTCCCGGCCTTCTCATCAGCGCCTTTTTCCTCTGGTACACCTTCAAGGGAATCTCGTTTTCGCATATTCTCGCCCTCAGGCTGGCGCATCCCGCGTGGATTCTCGGTGTACTCGGTTTTACTCTGGCGAGCTATACGCTACGCTGTGTTCGCTGGACACAGATGATGCGTTCGACAGGCGCGCGTTTTGCCGTCTGCGCCCGCGTGCTGATGACCTCGCTTGCGGCCAATAATATCCTTCCCTTCCGCATCGGCGATGTGATGCGCATCTTCACCTACGCGCCCGATCTGGGAGCGTCGCCGTCGGTCATTCTTAGCACCGTCATCCTTGAAAAGCTCCTCGATGTCTTTGTTGTCGGCCTCATCTTCATCGCCACCATGGGCCGCGATCTCCCGGCCAAGATTCGCCACGGTGCCGATATCGCTGTCCTCATCTCCGTCGTCGGCCTTCTCGTCTTTATGCTCGGGGCAGCACACCTCGAGGCACCCATTCGCCGCCTCTTCCTGAAGCTCCCGGCGAACAAGCTCGTGCAGAAGGCCGAACACTGGCTGCTTCTTGCGATCGATACGCTCCGCCAGCAGGGAATTGCCGGCAACCTCTCTCTGCTCGTGCAAAGCTTCGTCATCTGGTTCTGCGAGGGGATGATCTTCCTCGCCGCCCTCCATCTGGTCGGCCTCGGCACGGATGTCCTCGGCCCGTGGGAGGCGGTCTCCTTCGCCAATCTCTCTTACATGCTGCCCAGTTCGCCCGGCGCGATCGGGACCTTTGAGTGGGCCGTGAAATCGGCGCTGACGAGCCACGGAGCTCCGCAGGCCCAGGCCGCCGTCTTTGGACTTGCCATTCACGCGTGGATGCTCATTTCCATCACCGGAGCGGGTGGCTTGATCTTCCTCATCCATCGCTTCAAGATCCACAACCACAAGCCGCTGCTCGAAGAGATTGAAGGCCTGCCCGGCGAACTTCCGTAGACTCGTTTTTGAAGTCCCCCCCGGGGGATACTTTAGTCCTAAAGTCTTCCATCGAAAGGATAAGGTCCGGACTTTGGGCTGACTTCGGTTGGGTCTCCGCTTAAAGAAAAATGCCCGGCGCGATGCCGGACTTCTCTTTTTGGTCCGTCTTAATTGTATCAACGATGTCAAGCGGTGGCTGCTGAAATCGGGTCACGGCCCAAGCTGCGATGCCGCCTCAAACAGCAGATTCCTCCGCTTCGCTGCGGAATGACAAGAAACGAAACCGAAGTGGGAGTGATGCTCGCGGCGAAGAGTCAAGATGAAGAGAGTCAAGTAGACTTAACCGAGCCCCACAAAAAATATCTTTCCGCGGTGAACCCGAAGCATGTATCGCACAATTCAACAGTCCCTGCTGGCCCGTCTCCAGGCCATTCTGCTTGCAAAATACGACGTCACGATTGCCAGTCTTGCCATCGAGCAGCCGCCGAATATCGCTCTCGGCGAGGTCGCCCTGCCGGTCGCCTTTGAACTGGCCAAGCGGCTGCGCAAGGCGCCTCGTGTCATCGCAGCGGAGCTGGTAGCTGAGTTGAATGCGATTCTGCCGGAACTTGAAGGCGTCGCCAGCGTCGAGGTGGCGGGTGCCGGTTATCTCAACTTTCGACTGGACCGGGCGACAGTCCTCCGAAACATCGCCGCGGACAGGCACGCCGAAATCGGCGGTCCCGGCTTCCGTCTGGTCGAGCACACCAGCATCAATCCCAACAAAGCCGCGCACATCGGCCATCTCCGCAATGCGATCCTTGGCGATACCTTTCAGCGCCTGCTTCGCCCGGACAGCTATAAACGCGGTTATGAGGTTGGGGTCCAGAACTACATCGACAACACCGGCGTGCAGGTCGCGGACGTTGTCGTCGGTCTGGTCCATCTCGAAGGCAAGACGCTGGCGAGCACACGTGAGCTGTTGGCCGACCTAACCAGCCGTGGCGAGCGCATCGACTTCTATTGCTGGGACCTTTATGCTCGCGTCTCGCAGTGGTATACGGCAGACCCGGCACAACTGGCTGCCCGCAAACAACTCCGCCTCGACACGCTTCATGCGCTCGAAACCGGGGGCAACGATACGGCTGCGATTGCCGATCTGATCTCGAGCGCAGTCCTTCATCGCCATCTGGAGACGATGGAGCGGCTCAGCATCGAATATGACTTTCTGCCGCGGGAAAGCGAGATTCTGCACCTTCATTTCTGGGATGCCGCCCGCGAACTGATGATCGCTAAAGGCGTCCTCTATGAGGAGACCGAGGGCAAGAACAAGGGTTGCATGGTGATGCGCCGCGCGAGTTCAGAGGTTGACGCCGAGGCGACCGACGAAGATGCCAAGGTCATCGTCCGCTCCAATGGGACGGTCACTTATGTCGGCAAGGACATCGCCTACCATCTCTGGAAGTTCGGTCTGCTTCCCGGCAAGGACTTCGGCTACGCGAAGTTCCACGAGTATCCGACGCACACCTGCTGGATCTCGACCGATGGGCCGAGCGATCCCAGCCATCCCGTCTTCGGTAAAGCGGACGCCATCTACAACGTCATCGATTCGCGGCAGAACGATCCGCAGAATAACGTCGTGCAGGCGCTGAGAGGCATGGGCTTCACCGATGCCGCCGACCGTTACACCCATTTCAGCTATGAGATGGTCGCGCTCACCCCTCGCTGCGCGATCGAACTGGGTTACACCATCAGCGACGAAGACCGCGCCAAATCCTACATCGAGGTCAGCGGGCGCAAGGGCTTCGGCGTCAAGGCCGATGATCTTCTCGACCGGCTGATCGCCGCGGCGCAGGCCGAGGTCGATACGCGCCACCCCGAACTCGAAGCCGAGGCGCGGCGTACCATCGCCACCCAGATCGGCGTCGGCGCGCTGCGCTATTTCATGCTTCGCTTCACCCGTAACACCGTCATTGCCTTCGACTTCAAAGACGCGTTGAGCTTTGAGGGCGAGACCGGACCTTACGTGCAATACGCCATCGTGCGTGCCGCTAATATCTTTCGCAAGGCCGACACCACGGCGGAGGATTCGCTGGCTGCCATCGCCGGACTCGATCTCGGGACAATTCTCGAAAGCGAAGAGGGAACCAGCCTGTGGGAGACGTGGCTGCTGGCCTCGAAGTTGACGCTGATGATCGAGCAGGGCATTGCGACGGCAGAACCGGCCTACCTGGCCAAGTACGCCTTCCAATTGGCGCAGCAGTTCAATAACTTCTACCACCGCCACCATGTACTCAAGGAGACTGACCCCACGCGCAGGGCGCTGCTGCTCGCCACGGCTGCGGTGGCGCAGCGCGAGATGGTGCGCGCGCTGGGGTACCTTGGCATCGAAGCTCCTGAACGGATGTAAGGGCCGGGGGGAGACGGTTGTGCCATTATGGGACGCCGGAGTGGTTAGACGAGTGTTTTTTATTGACTAAGGAGGGAACAAGGAGAACAATTCTATCTGCCGAAGCAAACTCTGGCTAAAGTCGTGAATGACCCTGCCGATGAAGACTCCGACGAAGGATCGATTGGCATGTCCATTGCTGCACCTTTTCCCGACGCCTCCCAGATAGTACGGACCGAAGTTGCTCCGGAGTCGGAGCCCGAGTCGCCACGGCGCGTAATTCGCCGTCGCCCGAACCAGACCCAGGGGCAAGCGCTCGAGAAACTGGGGCGGGCGATCGAGTATCTGATGGACTCACGTCTGGCGATGATTCATGAGCCCTCGACGAAGGCCGATGCCGAGGCCCTGGATATTCTGATGCGCCTCAACCGATGCGTCTTCTCCGAGTGCGAAGAGATCGTTCCGGTCAGACAGCGGCTGAAGGCCTGGATGGCCGCCCGGGTGCGGGCCCACTAGGGGCAGGGAAGTCATGGCGCGGGTTTGCTCCCCTTGATTTGCTACCCTTGAAGAGCCATGTCTCTTACGCTTATTCTCAACGGCCAGTCCCGAACCTTTGACGCTCTTTCACAGCCAGCCAGCCTTGACGCGGTGATTGCCGCGCTTGGGCTCAAGGGAGACCGCGTGGCGGTGGAGCACAACGGCGAGATTATTCCTCGCAGCTCGTGGCCCGAGACCGGCGTGGCGCCTGAGGACCGGCTTGAAGTCGTCCACTTTGTGGGTGGCGGAAGCGAAGCCATACAGCTCATACCCCACTAAGAACGATCCCCAACGAGTTCTTTGAGCACGACCTCCCACTGATTGCCGTAGTCGCCCCAGCCGCCGAGGCTTCGGACACGCCGCAGGGCGGCTTCGCTCATTCGTGCCTGTAACGCAGGATCGTCGGCGAGCTGCTGCATTCTTTCGGTCAGCGCACTGATGTCGCGTATAGGAACGATGAAGCCTTCGACGCCGTCTGTGAACAGGTCTTCGCCGCCCGTATTGGTCGAGCAGAGGACAGAGCAGCCACAGGCCAGCGCCTGCCCCTGGACCAGCGCGAGCCCCTCTTCAAGACTGGGAAGAACCATGACGTGGCTGGTGCTCATGAGACGGGCGAGTGCGTCTTGCTTGACGACGCCGAGAAACTCCACATTTTCTCGGGGCAGGCGATCGAGCACGGCCTTGAGGTCAGGATTGATGGCCCCGGCTACGCGCAGAACCTTGGCGGGATGGCGAAGACGCGCGAAGGCTTCGAGCAGATAGGGAACTCCCTTACGCAGACTGACGGAACCGGCGAAGAGGACCTGGAAGCGGTCGGCCGGCGGCTCACCGGTGCGCGTGAAGCGTTCGAGCCGGACGCCGTAGGGGATGACGCGGAGCTTCTCCGCCGGAATGCCGCTCTCGATGAAAGAGCGGGCCGCGAAGCGCGATGGAACAGTGATGGCGTCCGCTGCTTCGTAGATCTGCTCTTCGCGGAGGGTGTCGCGGATGTCGGAGATGGGAAGATCGACGCCCCAGCGACGGTATTCGTCGGCGACGAGCTGCTCCTGATAGCGCTGATGCGATGAGCCGCGGTCGCAGATGAACTTGCCGCCGCGTTGCTGGACGAGGCGACCGGTCTTGAGCCCGGCGCCGGAGATAGCAATGAAGGCGTCGCAGGGGGGGATGCGGCGGAGCGTCCACTCATCGAAGGCAAGCGCGTTGGCGTAGCCGAGCTGATCGCGCAGCCAGCGCGCGTTGAACCGTGAACGGAGGAGCAGCATCTCCGACGTATGCAGCCATGGGAAGCTCTTCACCTTGGCATGGTCCAGGCCTTCGCGTTTCAGCCGCGCCCATGGCCAGGTGGAGTAGATGGCTTCAAGGTGGCCGCGGCGCTCGAGTTCACGCGCCAACTCGAAGTGATGAAAGACGCCAAAGACAGCTTGAACAATTCGCATGGGTGCTCGGGGAGGAGGTCTGTGTCGATAGTACCAAAGCGACGCTGTCGAAACTTCTCGTTGTGGCGCTGCCTGGCAGGGTTCGATGGAGATCTTTCGATCAGCCCGCGAGTCGGGCGGTTTCTGAAGGTGCAGTCCTTCTCAGGCGAATGCAGAGCGAGTGAAGGAGCCGGAAAAATCGATGGTCGCGGGAGCTCGCTCCGGGAGTTAATGCATCGTGCTCTTGATGGCGCTGGCGTCGGAGGCCTGTGCTGCGACGGCCGCGCTGGCCTCCCGCTGTAGGCGACCGTAGGTCTGCATCTCCTGCTGGGCTTCTGCGGATTTCCCCGCCGCTCGATAGACCGACGCGAGTAGAAAATGGATGGATGGCTCTTTGGGGCTCTGTTTCACTGCCATCTCCAGATCCGGAAGCGCATCCGACTGCTTGCCCAGCCGAATGAGGGCACGGGCACGGTCTACACGGGCCTGCATCAGCGTCGGGCAGCGGTCGATGGCCCCGTTCAACTCCGTCAACGCCGGTTCGCTCGGATCGTTTGCCTGGAGCATGGCGTTCGCCAGCTTCCACCGCGCATCGCAATTATTCGGGTCGATCGCGAGCTCGGCTTTGAATTCTTTCTGCGCCGCCGCCCAGTTTCCCATGAGCCAGTACGCATTGGCCATGTGCATGTGCGTCCCCGGCTGCCGGGGCGCAAGGTCGATGGCCTTTTTATATTCGACGAGCGCGACGTCGTAGTTGTGCATACTCTCGTCGATCTCGCCATTAATTTCGTGGGCTACAACCGAGTTGGGATCGATTTCGTTGATCTTTGCGAGCGCATCCTGCGACATCTGGAGATAGGTCTTGCCGAGCAGATACCAGGCGTCCTGGTTCTTCGGGTTGCGCTCCAGAAAGTGCTTCAGCGTCAGGGACGCCTCCTGGTACTTTCTGGTTTTGATCTGGACCTGTGCCACCTCCATCTCGATTTGATTGTCCTCGGGATGGGCGGCAAGAGCGCCGCGTAAGAGAGGGTCCGCCTTCTCGTACATGCCGAGCCGATAGTAGCTCATGCCCAGCATGGCGGATGCAGTCGGCATATCCGGATGCAGCTTGAGTCCTCGTTCAAGGGCCTGCGCGGAGTGGGTGTAGTCATGTTCGTTGAAGTAGAGCATTCCAAGATTATTGTAGGCAGCCGCCAGATGGGGAGCGAGCTTGATCATCGCCTGATACTTCCCGATGGCCGCAGCGGCGTCGTTCTGTTGTTGCGCAGCTTTTGCCTGCGCATATAGGCGCTGGACCTCCGGCGTCACCTCATCTTCGCCC
>Ga0207667_10010732_pt1 | contig 10685 bp, 10 predicted proteins | sample KBSCornC52_FD_184301 | JGI IMG/M metagenome (GOLD analysis project Ga0207667, IMG submission 184301) | Corn rhizosphere microbial communities from Kellogg Biological Station, Michigan, USA - KBS Corn C5-2 (SPAdes) (version 2) | ecosystem: Host-associated > Plants > Roots > Rhizosphere > Soil ...
GGCCGCTTCGAGGCCGCCGACGGCGGCACCCTGTTCCTCGACGAGATCGGCAACCTGCCGCCCGCCGGGCAGATGAAGCTGTTGCGCGTGCTGGAAACGGGCGAGTTCGAACGACTCGGTTCCACGCGCACGCGCAAGGTCAAGGTGCGCGTGATCAGCGCGACCAATGCCGATCTTTCCGTAATGATTCGCGAGGGCAGGTTCCGCGAAGATTTGTTCTATCGCCTCAACACCATCGAGATTCCCTTGCCGCCGCTGGCGGAGCGCCCGGACGACATCCTGCCGCTGGCCGAGTATTTCCTCGACGACGACGCGGTACTCTCGGAGGAGGCGCGAGACGCCATGCTGGACTACGCGTGGCCCGGCAACGTGCGCGAGCTGAAGAACACGATCGACCGCGCGAAATTGCTGTGCGGACGCGACGAGATCACCACGGAACATCTTGGGTTGCCGGCGGCCGCGCCGACGGCATCACGCAGCCTCGATGATCCGCCGCGCGAAGCCGTGGAGGATGCGTTGAAGGCATCACGCAGCCTCGATGATCCGCCGCGCGAAGCCGTGGAAGATGCGTTGAAGAAAGCCGGTGGCGTGATCAGCCGCGCCGCACGCACGCTCGGACTTTCGCGGCAGGCGCTGTACCGGCGCATGCAGCGGTATGGCATTCCGACGGAGGGGTGATGGCCCGTTTGCGTGGGAAATTGTCGTCCTCCTTCCGCTTGGATCGGCAGCGCACGCGGGGTGCTTCCCCCTTCGCTTGCGAAGGGCGGAGCGAAGCGAACGCGCGCGCGGCGCGACCAAGGGGGGTGGCTTTTTGCGCACCCGGGCGCTCACACTCCGCGGAGCGGCATCCCCCCGCTGCTCCGCAGCGACCCCCTTCCTTCGGAAGGGGGTGAACGCCCATGCGCTTCTCTTCCCTCGAAGGCAAACTCGCGCTGCTGCTGACCGGCGCCTGCGTGGCCGGCGCCGCATTGGCGGCGGCGCTGACCGAATGGGCGCACAGCGCGTGGCTGGGTGGGGTGATCGCGATCGCCGCGTGCATGGTGCCGATGGCGTGGCTCGCGCACTCGGCGATGCAGCCGGTGCGGCGCCTGCTGCGCGCGTTGTCGGGCAGTGTCGCGAGTTACCGCGACGGTGATTTCAGCATTTCGCTGCGCACCCGCCGCCGCGATGAGCTTGGCCAGCTGATCGAGGCGCACAACGAACTTGGGCACGCCCTGCGCGAGCAGCGGCAGAACCTGGTGCAGCGCGAACTGCTGCTGGACACCGTGGTACAGCATTCGCCCACCGCGTTGGTCCTCACCGATGCCAGCGATCGTGTCGTGTACGCCAATCTCGCCGCGCGGCACTTGTTCAACGACGGGAAGAGTCCGGCGGGCCTGCGCTTCGAGGATTTGCTCGCTGCCTGTCCCGACGCGATGCGTCAGGCGCTGGCCGCCAGCGAGGACAGCCTGTTCGGCGTCGAGATGGGCAGCGACGAAGAATATTTCCATCTCTCGCGGCGCGACTTCAGGCTGCAGGGGCGACCGCACCAGCTGTACCTGGTGCAACGCATGACACGCGAGTTGTCGCGCCAGGAAGTCGCGGTGTGGAAGCGCGTGATCCGTGTGATCAGCCACGAACTCAACAACTCGCTGGCGCCGATTTCATCGTTGGCGCATTCCGGTGCGGAGCTGGCGCGTCGCAATGACCTCGAGCGGCTGCCGCGGGTATTCGAAGGCATCGGTGACCGCGTGCGGCACCTGCATTCGTTCACGGCTGGCTACGCGAGCTTCGCCAAGCTGCCCCAACCCAATCCGGCACCGGTGAAGTGGGCGGCGTTCCTGGATTCATTGAAGCTGCATTGTGCATTCCGCCTCGCGGGCGACATTCCACCCGAACCGGCGCAATTCGATGCGGCACAGATCGAGCAGGTACTGATCAATCTCGTGAAGAACGCAACCGAGGCGGGTGGCGACCCCGGTGAGGTGACGTTGGCCATCAAGCACAACGTGCAGAACTGGCGTATCGAGGTGGCCGATCGTGGGCCTGGCATGTCGGACACGGTTTTGGCGCAGGCGCTGTTGCCGTTCTATTCCACCAAGCGGTCCGGCACCGGCCTGGGCCTGGCGCTGGCGCGCGAAATCGTGGAAGCGCACGGCGGTCGCATCGGGCTGGCGAATCGCGAAGGCGGCGGCTTGCGGGTGACGGTGTCGTTGCCTGCGGCGCGGGTGTAACTTTTGCCTGCTTCGCGCGTGCATCCCCCCGCCGCTGCGCGGCGACCCCCTTGCTGCGGAAGGGGGTGATCCGCTTCCCCCTTCCGCAGGAAGGGCGGAGCGACTACGACCGACTGGATCGGCCGTGAACGGCGATAGCCGGCCCGAAGGGTGAGCGCCAAGGATGGCGCGAATAAGCGAACGCGCGCGCGGCGCGAGAAGGGGATGCGTTTTTCGCAGCAGCTCGCTGGCTATACTGCGCCAATCGACACACCGGGAATGCGCTCATGGGAATCGTGCTTGCAGTCGTCATCGTGGTGGTGGCTGGTGGTGGCGATCATCGTGCTGGCAACATGGGTGCGGATCGTGCCGCAGGGCTACGAATGGACGGTCGAGCGCTTCGGCAAATACACGCACACGCTGCCGCCCGGGCTGCATTTCCTGATGCCCTTCATCTGCGCGGTCGGCCGCAGGATGAACATGATGGAGCAGGTGCTGGCGGGCAATGGCTCGTGGCGGGACCGGACCTGCCGGTTGGTGCGGAAGTCGAAGTGGTCGGCGTCGATGGCGGGTTGTTGAAGATGCGCGCGGCAGCGCCATGATGCGGCGTCCGGCGAGAACTGGCGCGTGATCGTCCCGCTGGGCGAAGGGCAGCGCGACGAGCGCGTGCGTACGCGCATCGCGTTCGTGATCGAACTGGCGCGACGGCTGCATCAATATGGCGCAGCCGCGCCGCGCCTGGAGCAGGCCATCGGCAACGTGGCCCAGCAACTCCATCTCGCCTGCGACGTGTTGTCCACGCCGACTTCGATCGTGTTGTCGTTCAGCGCGCCGGACGGTGACGGCCTGGCCGACATCACCCAGGTTGTGCGGATCGCGCCGGGCGACGTGAACCTTGCGCGGTTGTGCCGTGCCGATGAAATTGCCGACCGCGTCGCCGATGGCAGTCTCGACGCGCGCCGCGGCATGGCGCAGCTGCGTGCGCTCGGACGACCGCTGTCGCGCGCCGCGCTGGGGGCGACGATCGTGAGTTATGGATTGTCGGCGGCGAGCGTCGCGGTGTTGTTCCGCACGTCCGGGGCGGACGCACTGGCCGCCGGCGTGATCGGGGTGCTGATCGGCGGCATCGTGGTGGCGGGTTACGGGCGCCCGCGACTGTCGGCGGCGAGCGACGCGATCGCGGCGCTGGTGGCGACCTTCATCGCGACGATGGTCAGCGCGTGGTTGCTGCCGTTATCCCTGAAGCTGGTGGTGCTGTCGGCGCTGATCGTGCTGGTGCCGGGCATGTCGCTGACCAACGCGGTGCGCGAGTTGACCAGCCAGCATTTGGCTTCGGGGGTCGCGCGCTTCGCGGGCGCGGCGGCGACGATCCTGAAACTGACTTTCGGTACGATCGCGGCGGCGCAGGTTTGTGCGGTCGCGCATATCGTTCCCGCCGTGCATTCGTTGCCGTCGCTGCCGTTGTGGACGCAATGGCCCGCATTGCTGGTGGCCGCCGTGGCCTTCGCGATGCTGTTCCAGACCGCGCTGCGCGATTATCCGCTGGTGCTGGTTGCGGTGATCGTCGGTTATCTGGTGACGTACTGGAGCGGCAATGCGCTGGGCACGCCGTTCGGTGTATTCATTGGTGGGCTGGTGCTGAGTGCCGGCAGCAACCTCTACGCACGGATCATGCACCGGCCCGGCGCGCTGGTGCGCGAACCCGGCGTGTTGCTGCTGGTGCCGGGCAGCGTGGGTTTCCGCAGTGTTTCGGATTTGTTGAACAACCAGATCGCCAGCGGCAGCCATGTTGCCGTCCTGCTGGTGACGATGTTGATTTCATTGGTCGCGGGGCTGCTATTCGGGGATTTGCTGATCGCGCCGCGCAGAAGCTTGTAGGGCGCAATCGTTCCCCGTCGTTTGCGAAGATGACCGGATTTTCCTTCGCGTGACGACATCCCCCCGCTGCTTCGCAGCGACCCCCTTCGTGCCGAAGGGGGTGATTTATGCTTCTCCCGAGTCCCGAGTCCCGAGTCCCGAGTCCCGAGTCCCGAGTCCCGAGTCCCGAGTCCCGAGTCCCGAGTCGAGCCCCTTACTTGATCAGCAAATCCTTTTCCTTCTTGCCGGCTTTCAGCGCGGCCAGGAACCAGCGCGGACGCTTGCCGCGGCCGGACCAGGTTTCGCTGCCGGCCGGGTTGCGGTATTTCGGCGCGACCTTGCCGGTTTTGCCGCCGCGTTTTTTGCCGTAAACCTGCCCGAAAGTGACGCCTTCGGCCTTGAGCAACGCGTCAATCTTGGCCTTGACCTTGGCGATTTTTTCCTTGTCGATGTTTTTCATGCGTCCGTTCGCCTTGCGGATGAGGTCCCTCAGTTGTTTCTTGTTGAGCGTGGTGACGTCGATGGCCATGTTGACTCCGATGATCTGATTGAATGCAAAAGGTGTCGATCGGAGAAATCTGCGGGATTGGCCCCGACGACAGCCGGCATTTTCACCCAAATTCATTCCGGTTGCAAAATCGGGAATGTCGGCGGTTAATGCCCGGGAAAAAGGTTCAATAAAGCCGCCCGGTCCAGATTGCGACTTTCGCTGTCGCGGCGCCCACGATATTCGAATGTTCCCGCCGCGAGCCCGCGTTCGCTGACCACGATGCGGTGCGGAATGCCGACCAGTTCGAGGTCCGCGAACATCGCGCCGGGCCGCAGTCCGCGGTCGTCGAGGCAGGTTTCAATACCGCGTTCATTCAACTCCGCATGCAACGATTCGGCGGCCGCGCCGACGTCCGGATTGTTCTTGGGGTTGATGAGGCAAACCACGGCTTGCCACGGCGCCATCGGTTCCGGCCAGATGATGCCGGCGTCGTCGTGGTTTTGTTCTATCGCAGCCGCGACGATCCGCGTGATGCCGATGCCATAGCAGCCCATGTGCAACACGCGGTTCTGGCCCGCGTCGTCCAGCACGGTCGCGTGCAGGGCTTCCGAATATTTCGTGCCGAGCTGGAATACGTGGCCGACCTCGATGCCGCGCGCGATGTCCAGCGTGCCGTTGCCGTCGGGCGAGGGATCGCCCGCAACCACCTTGCGCAGGTCTTCGACGCGGGTGATGCGCGCATCACGTTCCCAGTTGGCGCCGGTGTAATGCGTACCCGCGGCGTTGCCGCCGCACACGAAATCCGCCATCGCCGCGGCGGCACGATCCACGATGACGGGAATGTTGGCGGGCAGGCCGACAGGCCCCAGAAACCCCGGCACGCAACCGATCTGCTTCACGATCTCGGCCTCATCGGCCAACACGGATTCGCCCGGGAGTTCCGCAAGTCTCGCGGCCTTGCGGATTCGCCCGGGAGTTCCGCAAGTCTCGCGGCCTTGATTTCGTTGATTTCGTGGTCGCCGCGCAGGCACAGCGCGACCAGACCGTCGTTGCCACGCACGATCAGGGTCTTGATGCATTGCGCGGGAGAAACCTTGAGGAATGCGCTGACTTCCTCGATGGTCTTTTGCGTCGGCGTATCGACGCGCGTGAGCGATTGCGCGGGCGCGGGACGCGGCGTCGCGGGCGCCAGTGCTTCGGCGCGCTCGACATTGGCCGCGTAATCGGATTGGTCGGAAAACGCCAGGGCGTCCTCGCCGGATTCGGCCAGCACGTGGAATTCCTGCGAGGCGCTGCCGCCGATCGCGCCGGTGTCGGCCTGCACCGCGCGAAACTTCAGGCCCAGCCGGGTGAAGATGCGCGCGTAGGCGTCGTGCATGATGCGGTACGACTCGGCCAGTCCCTCGGGGGTCAGGTCGAACGAATACGCATCCTTCATCAGGAATTCGCGCGCGCGCATCACCCCGAAACGCGGACGGATTTCGTCGCGGAACTTGGTCTGGATCTGGTACAGGTTCAATGGCAACTGCTTGTAGCTGCGCAACTCGTTGCGTGCATAATCGGTCACCACTTCCTCGGCGGTCGGGCCGTAGCAGTATTCGGCCTCCTTGCGGTCCTTGATTTTCAGGAGCTGGCCGCCGAATTTCTGCCAGCGGCCGGTTTCTTCCCACAATTCCTTCGGCTGGATCGTCGGCATCAACAGCTCGATGGCGCCGGCGCGATTCATTTCCTCGCGTACCACCGTTTCCACCTTGCGCAGTATGCGCAGGCCCAGTGGCGACCACGTGTAAATGCCCGACGCCAGCTTGCGGATCATGCCCGCCCGCAGCATCAGCTGGTGGCTGACGATCTCCGCGTCGGCGGGCGCCTCGCGGGTGGTGGCGAGGTGGAACTTCGACAGGCGCATCGCTTCAATCCGGCGTCAAAACGCCAAATTGTAACGGTGAAACCCGCCTCGTTTCCGCGCTCCGAACGGTCATGTGGGTTGCTTGCCGACGTCCATGTCTTGGTTCCGTGCGTCTCCTGACGCGTGGATTACTTTCCTTTCGGGGAAAGTAACCAAAGCCAAGCGCCCGACACGACGGTTTCGGCAACGTCGTGTTGCCTCAACTTTCCTGCGCTTCTCGCGCCGGCGCGCGATCGGCAAGCGGCAGGCAATCGAGACAACAGGTCGTTGTCGAGATCACCGCCACAGGCGCAATGGTCTCTGGCTACTTTCTGCCGAAACAGAAAGTACCTCGCTCGCCGCCGAGGTGAGCGAAACCTGAGGAAGGTGTTTCGGACTGGCGGGAAAATCGAACGCCACGCAGCGGTGGGCGATCAGCTGCCCTTGGACGAGCAGTACTGAGCCTGTTGCGCGCGCGCGGTGGCCAGTTGCGCTTCGCGGGCGTTGTCGCTCATCACTTCCTGCTTGCCGTTGCTGCCGCCGGTAACCACTGGCTGCTTGCTCCGCAGCAGGCTGATGTTCGAGGTCAATTGCTTGCACAGCTCGGCGCGGTTGGACGCGGTGTCAGGTTGGGTGCTGCTTGCGGGCGCCGTTTGTTGCGGGGCGCTGGTGCCGGGCTCGGTGTTGTCGCCGTTGTCGGAGGCGGGCGGGGGGTTGGAAGAAACGTCGGGCTCGCCGGCCAGGCGCATCTTGGTGAAATGGGTACCCGGCGAAGGCGGCGTCTGCGAGAAATGGGTGACGCCGTTGGCGTCCTTCCACTTGTAGATCTGTTGTGCGCTTGCGAAACCGGCAATGCATGCCAGTGAAAGACCGATGGCCGACGCGACGACGAAACTGCGCATGTGCATGGAAGGTCCCCTGAAGCGCCTGTAAGGGTGGCGCGAGTATGCCACACCCGCATGGCGGCATCCGGACGGGTGTCACGATTGTTCCGCTGCCCCGCCGCTTGGGGCATGGGCTAAACTGCCAGCGGGCTTGAGTTGGCCATCCGCATGACAGACACGCTTCCCCGCAAACCCCTGCGACGCGGCATTTACCTGCTGCCGAACCTGTTCACGACCGGGGCGATGTTCGCCGGGTTCTACGCGATAGTGGCCGCGTTCCTGGGGTTCTACACCCATGCCGCGATTGCGGTGTTCATTGCCGCGCTGCTGGATGGCATGGACGGGCGCGTCGCACGTCTCACCGGCACCCAGAGCGAATTCGGCGTGCAGTACGACTCGCTTTCCGACCTGGTCAGTTTCGGGCTGGCGCCGTCACTGGTGATGTACACGTGGTCACTGCAATACCTGCGCGACTACGGCCCGGTATGGAGCAAGGTCGGCTGGTGCGCGGCATTCCTGTACGCCGCCTGCGCGGCACTGCGGCTGGCGCGCTTCAATACCCAGGTCGGCGTCGCCGACAAACGCTACTTCCAGGGTCTCGCGAGCCCGGCGGCGGCGGGACTTTGCATGTCGTTCGTATGGGCGATGCAGAACTTCGGCATCGAAGGCCGATGGTTGTGTTTCTTCACGCCGATCCTCGTCGTGATCGCGGGGCTGTTGATGGTCAGCCGGGTGCGCTACTTCAGTTTCAAGACGCTGCCGGCCAACGATCGCGTGCCGTTCGTGTGGATCATCCTGGCTGTGCTGATCATCGTGGCGCTGACCCTCAATACCGCGTTGGTCCTGCTCGCCCTCGCCACGGCTTATGCGCTGTCCGGCGTCGTGATCACCCTGTGGGGCTTGCGCAGCCGCGCGTCGCGCCGGCGCTTGAGGATGGCGCGCCGGCATGCGCAGGCGGAAGCGCATCCGCATGAATGACGCGGTGTCCACGCTGCATGAACGGCGACTGCGCGCGCTGGGTGTGCAGCCGCTGCGGTTGCACCGGCTGTCGTCCGAGGAGGTCGCCGCGTCGGCGCCGCCTGGTGTCGTCGACGAGTCGATGGTGCACGTGCGACCACCCGGGCCTCCTGCCGTCCCGCCAAAGACTGTTATTCGCCGCCTCGCCTTGCAGCCCGATCCGGCGGAACTGGACGATCCGGTTGTTCGGAACATGTATGCGGCATTGACCGAAGCGGTCGGCAAGGCCGGACTGCAGCGCGTGCGCGTGTGCGACGTGGCGGATGATCCCACCGCCGCGGTGATGGTGTTCGGTGCCGCGCTGCTGCCGGAGGGCGTGCCGATGCTGCGGGTGCTGCGCGTCGATCCGCTGTCGGTGCTGCATGCGGATCGCGAACGCAAGCGCCTGCTGTGGGAACAGATGCAGGCGCTGGGAAGCGACGGGGCGGAATGAGATGGCTGCGGTCGCGCCGCTGGAAGCGAAGCTGCGTCCGATGACGCACGAAGATATTTCGGCGGTCGCGAATATTGAAGCGGCCGCTTACGATTTTCCGTGGTCGCGCGGCATTTTCAGGAGTTGTCTCGATAACGGCCACCATTGCTGGGTGTTGGAGCAGGCTGGCGCGATCATCGGCTACGGCATTCTTTCCGTGGGCGCGGGCGAAGCGCACATCCTCAACGTGTGCGTCGCACCGCTGCACCAGGGCCGCGGACACGGCGCGTACCTGTTGAAGCGCGTGCTGGACCTTGCGCGCTGGCACCATGCCGGACGCGTGTTCCTTGAAGTACGGCCTTCCAACCAACTGGCACATGCGATGTACGAGCGCGCCGGCTTCAACGAAATCGGCCGCAGGCCCGGCTACTACCCGGCGCGCCGCGGCCGTGAGGATGCAATCGTGATGGCGATTGAGTTGTTGGAATCCTGATGCGGTCATTCCTGATCGCTGTATTGTGAAGTTGAATGATCGCCGACGCGTTCGGCTGCAATGGAAGACCACCGCGGCCATCAGAGCCGCCATCCATGGCAAAGAGCTCCGTGGCCTGACTTTTCGCAACAGCCGCTTCGAGCCGGCCCCGGGTAACTACAAGACCATCAGATCGTGCCCGACGATAAGCCGGCCCTTGAAATGCGGTTTCACCGCGTCGTACCAGACTTGGTCCGGAATCGGCGGCGTGCCCGGCACGAAGTGGTTCAGCACCAGGGTTTTCACGCCGGCCTTCGTCGCGATCTGCCCGACTTCTGACATCGGCGTGTGCGCGGCCAGCAGGTGCGTGTGCAGGCGCGTGGCATGCGACAACTCCTTCTCCAGTACGCCGATCGCAGCGAGATCGATCACCTCGTGCACCAGGATGTCGGCGCCACGCGCGAGTTCGATCAGATTTTCGGACGGGCGCGTGTCACCGGAAAACACGATCGAGCGGTCGGGGCAGTCGAAGCGGTAGGCAAACGCCGGCTTCACCAGCGGATGCTCGACCAGCGCGGCGGTGACCTTGACGTTGTCGTCGTGCATCACCGGACCGCCGTGGGTGATCTCGTGCGGATGGATCAATGGCGCGAGCGGTGGACGGCCCTCGTCCTTTTCGCGGATGCCGATGTCGTAGGCATCCATTTCCAGGAACAATTCCGTCATCCGTTTCAGCGGCGGTGGCCCGTACGTGTCGACCCGCGTATGCAGGTCGGTCGCCCACGCAAGCAGCAGCAAGTTGCCATAATCGGCGTTGTGGTCAGAATGCTGGTGCGTGATGAACACGTCGCGGATGTGGCCGATGTCCAGCCCGGCCTTCGCCATCTGCCGCGCCACGCCGTTGCCGCAATCGATCACGTAGATGTCGTCGCCGACCACGATCGCATTGGCCGGCGCGGAACGGTCGATCTTCGGCGAGGGGCCGCCGGCGGTGCCGAGCAGGACAAGCTTTGATCCTGGCTTCGAGCGTTTGGATGACGGTTGCATGGCAGCTTCGGATGCGCGGTTGTCTCCGGATGCACCGAATGTAATCGCCGCGAGCGACAAGCCTGCCAACTGCAACAGGTGGCGACGTGAACGGTTGATGGCGGATCCGGGATCTGGCATCACGTGAACGGCGGTGAAGCCGCGCAGTCGGGATGAAAGGAATCTACCACTCCGAGTTGAGGTCGAAGCAGGAGAGCACGAAATTCGCCCGGCAGCCATGAATCCGATCGATCGCGCCATCCATGAGAAGCGTCGCTTGCGCTTCACCTATCACGACGTCGCGCGGCTGGTGGAACCGCAATGTCATGGCATCGGCCATCGCGGCACCGAACTGCTGCGCGCGTACCAATTGAAAGGTGGCACACAACCCGAGCCGTTGTTCGACGTGTCGAAGATCAGCAATCTGCAACTGCTTGACGAACACTTCGA
>Ga0207667_10010736_pt1 | contig 10682 bp, 7 predicted proteins | sample KBSCornC52_FD_184301 | JGI IMG/M metagenome (GOLD analysis project Ga0207667, IMG submission 184301) | Corn rhizosphere microbial communities from Kellogg Biological Station, Michigan, USA - KBS Corn C5-2 (SPAdes) (version 2) | ecosystem: Host-associated > Plants > Roots > Rhizosphere > Soil ...
GACCGATCCGAAAAGTCCGGAGCTGCAAAATCTCCTGACGGGTGAAATCAACGCTGCGGTCGAAGGGTTCCATGCGGGCGGAGCCGACGAGGTGATCGTATGGGATGGCCACGATGGAAGCCAGACGCTTTCGGCGCTCACGATTCATCCCCGCGCGCGTCTTCTTATGGGTTATCCGGGCGTGCTGATGACGCTCGACCAACATTACGCCGCAATCGCATTCGTGGGCCAGCATGCGCGTGCGAACAGCATGAGAGGCGTCCTGGCTCACAGTTACAGCTCGCTCGGCATCCAGACGATTCTTGTTAACGACAAGCCTGTCGGTGAAATCGAAAGCCTTGCTGCGATCGCGGGCGCGTTCGATACTCCGGTGATCTTTCTCAGCGGAGACCAGGCGGCAGCGGACGATCTCCACGCCATTGTGCCCCAAGCCGAGCTTGCGGTGGTGAAACAGGGTTTCGCGGATTATGCCTGTTTATCGCTCTCCGCGCAGGAGGCGCAGGCGCGCATCCGCAATCGTGCGACGGCGGCGATGAAGAAAATCGCAAATATCAAGCCTTACAAAATTACGGGACCAGCTACCGTGCAGATCGAGTACACGGCGCGCCATGTTCCCGACGCAGATGCCCCGTACCGTCCGGGCGTAGAGGTTATGGACGCGCGCACCCTGCGCTTCCACGGCAGGGATTTTATTGAGGCCTGGACGCGCGCGAGGGCGAGGTAGACAATGCGTTCGAAAATCACGCGCCGCGCTGCACTGTTCGGCTCAACTGCTGCTGCTTTCGCCCAGCAGACCCAGGCACAATTGGAACCCGGCGCGGTTGAGCGATGGGCAATGATCGAGATTTCGCTGCGCGGGCCGACGGCGGGCAATCCGTATCTCGACGTGAGTTTGTCCGCCGAACTGCGGCATCAGAATCGAACGCTCAACGTTTCCGGCTTTTATGATGGCGACGGCGCACACAAACTCCGGTTCATGCCGGATTCCGAAGGCGAGTGGTGGTGGACGACCCGCAGCAACCATGCCGAGCTGAATGCAAAAAGCGGACGTTTCGTCTGCACCAAAGCCGAGCCGAACAATCATGGCCCGGTTGGGGTGCGCGACACGTTTCAATTCGGGCATGCCGATGGCGCGAGCTACTGCCCATTTGGAACCACCTGTTATGCATGGGCGCACCAGGGCGACACTCTCGAAGAGCAAACGCTGGCGACCCTCCGCTCCGCGCCGTTCAACAAGATGCGAATGTGCGTGTTTCCGAAGTGGTATGCGTACAACAACGTAGAGCCTCAGTTTTATCCGTTTCCGCGCAGTACTTCGGGAGAAAATGATCTCACGCGTTTCGATCCGCGGTTCTTTCGGCATTTCGAGGCGAGGGTCGCGCAATTGGGCGCTCTCGGAATTCAGGCGGATCTGATCCTGTTTCACCCGTATGACCATTGGGGCTATGCCGCTCTTCCTGGCGACGTGAACGACCGTTATTTGCGCTATGTGATCGCGCGGCTTGCTGCGTACCGGCACGTCTGGTGGTCCGTGGCTAATGAATGGGATCTGGTGAAAGGCAAAACGCTCGCGGACTGGGATCATTATTTCCACGTCATCCAGGAGAACGATCCCTACCAGCACCTCCGCTCCATTCATCACAGCAGGGTCATGTACGACCATGGGAAACCCTGGGTCACTCACGCCAGCATTCAGGGTGATCAGTTCGAGCGTACGCCGGAATGGCGCGAGGCCTGGCAAAAGCCGGTCGTATTCGACGAATGCAAGTACGAAGGGAACATTCCGAAACGATGGGGCGATATCAGCGCACAGGAGATGGTGCGCCGCTTCTGGCTTGGAATCGCGATGGGTGGCTGGGTTGGGCATGGCGAAACCTACCTCGATCCGCACGACGTTTTGTGGTGGTCGAAAGGAGGCGTGCTGAAGGGCGAAAGTGCGCCGCGAATTCAATTTCTCCGGAAGCTCGTCGAATCCGCTCCCCGCGACATGGGTCCCGTTTCGGGCAGCTATTATCCGTGCCTTGCGCGCGCGGGCACCGAGTATCTGTACTTTCTCGACTATCACCGCCCCGCCGAATTTGCATTCGACCTCCCGGCAGACGGACGTTTCCGCGCGGAACTGATCGATCCCTGGAACATGACAATCACCGCCGCGCCGGGCGAATTCGCAGGAAAAGCGGAACTCAAGCTTCGCGGCGAACCATATCAGGCGATTCGGTTCCGAAGAGTCTGATTAGTCAGGTCATGACGCGAATGAGAGTGGCTGATGGCGCACTCAGCCGGCCGTAAATTCCCGGACCCGCTCCAGCACAGCCGCACGGATGCCAGGATCGTCCCCGAATCCGTTGAAAATCTCGAGATCCGCCTCGCGCCGAAACCAGGTCATCTGGCGCCTGGCGTACCTCCTGGTTTCCATACGCGCGTGATAAATCGCCTGGCTCACGCTCAGCTCGCCCCGGATCACCTGCAGCGCCTGTTTGTATCCAATGGATTCAAAAGGCTTGGCATCGGCCGGGAAGCCGCGGTCGAGTATCGACTGCGTCTCGCCGATGATCCCGTTTTCGAACATTTTCTCGAGCCTCGCCTCGAGCCGCCGGTACAGCGCATCGCGCTCTGGGAACAAACCGATCTTCAGAGCTGTGAAGCCTTCCAGGCGGTCCCGGCCCTGCGCAAATATCTCGGCCGCGGGCTGCCGGGACACGATGCAGATTTCGAGCGCCCGGATCGCTTTCGGCAAGTCATTGGGATGGATGCGGGCGGCGGTTCGCGGATCGAAACGGCGCAACAGCCGGTGCACGGAGCCCTGCCGCCTGTCTTCGCGCGCCGCCAGCCTCGTTCGTAGCGCTTCGTCCCGCTGGGGCCCTGGGGCCAGGCCGTCGATCAGGGCTCGCAGGTAAAAGCCGGTTCCACCTGTGATTACAGGCAGCCGCCCGCGTTCCGTAATTTCCTGCAGAATCCTCCTGCCAATGCGCGCAAAATCGCCGGCGGTGAAAACCTGATCCGGATCGAGAACGTCAATCAGATGATGCGGAATCCCCTGGCGCTCGTCCGCGGTGGTCTTTGCCGACCCGATATCGAAGTAACGGTAGATCTGGACGGAGTCGCAATTGACGATCTCGCCTCCGAAATGATGAGCCACGGAAAGCGCCAGGTCGCTTTTTCCCGAACCCGTCGGCCCGGCAATGGCAATCAGTTTTGAGGGCCGGATCGGCGCGGGGTCGTTCACAGTGAGCGTTATACAATGTTGACATCGAGTTTGCCTTGTTTGAGGCTTTTGCGGGCGAGGCAAGGAAAGCGATACATAATGGCAGTTTTCTCCCGAGCCGCGCTCGCTCTGATTGGTGTGGCATGCCTCACCGCAGTTCCGCAGGCATTCTCACAGACGCCAGCTTCCTCACCTGTTTCTCCGGCGGGATCCGGGCGCAGCGCCGCTTATTACAACTTCGCCATGGGGCATCTCTATGGCGAGCTGGCGGACGCTTACGGCAATCGTGGCGAATACGTCAACAAGGCGATTGATTACTACAAAGAGGCGATGCGGCTTGACCCCGCTTCGAGTTATATCGGGGAGGAACTGGCGGAATTTTACGCGCGTGTGGGCCAGGTGGAGCGGGCAACACAGGAGGCGCAGGATCTGCTGAAGCGTGATCCGAACAACGCCAATGCGCACAAGATCCTGGCTCGCATTTTCAGCCGCCAGATGGGGGATCCCGAGCAGGGCAAGATCGATCCCGAAATGCTGCGCAACGCCACGTCCGAGTGGCGGAAGGTGGTTGAGCTCAATCCGAAGGACACCGAGAGCCTTTCCATGCTGGCGAGGCTTTACGTGGTGGCCCACGATAACGAAGCAGCTGAAAAGACTTACAAACAGATTCTCGAAGTCGATCCCAACGATTCCGACGCTCTCGGGGGTCTCGCCACTCTCTACGCCAACAAGGGCGATTTCGCTAAAGCGATCGAGCTGCTGAAACAGTCGGTCGAGAAGAACCCCGGAGACGCGCGCAGTGTGGTGACGCTCGCGGAGTTCTACGAGCAGAACAAAGATTACGCGAACGCAGCGGGCACCTGGAAAGAGGCCCTTCCGCTTACCAACGACAACCCGAAGGTACGCCGCGCCCTTGCCAACGATCTTTTTGCGGCGAATCGTCTGGATGAGTCGCTTGCAGCTTTCCAGGATCTCGCAAAGGACGACCCCAAGGCCGCCGACGTTCAACTGCAGATTCTCAAGATCTACGAGAGAAAGCGCGATTTTGCGAAGGCCCACCAGGCGCTCGAAACTTTGCGCGGCCTGAGCAAGGGTACAGAGGCCCGTTTCGCGGAAGCGGATCTGCTGGATTCGGAAGGCAAGACCTCGCAGGCCATTACGGTTCTGCAGGGAATCCTGGCTGAGACGAAGAAGGACACGTATTCGGACCAGGAGCGCGGGCAGAGAATGCAAACGCTCGAAGCTTTGGCCGAGCTGCAGAAAAAGACCAGCAATACTCAGGCGGCGGTCGCGTCTTACCGGCAGATCTCCGATCTCGATCCCAAACTTGCGCCGCGGGTGGATATTCAAATCATCGAAGCGCTCGCCTCTGCGCGAGATTACAAGGGCGCGAGACAGGCTGCGGATTCGGCTCTGAAGAGCTTTCCGAAGGACCCGGATATCATTCTGGCTCACGCTTCGCTGATTGGCGACCTGGGCCAGCCCGACCAGGCGATCGCCGAGCTGCGCGCGCTGCCGAACGGCCCGAAGGACATCCGCGTTCTTCTTGCGATTGCGACCATTCAGGACAACGCCCGCCGCTTCGAAGACGAGAAAGCGACCCTCGACCAGGCGGAGAAGCTTGCGTCAACGGCGCAGGACAAGCAGAATCTCAGCTTCCGCCGCGGCGCCATGTATGAGAAGCAAAAGAAATTCGAGCCTGCAGAAGCCGAATTCCGCAATATTCTTGCCTCCGATCCGAATAACGCAGGCGCGTTGAATTACCTCGGCTATATGCTGGCTGAACGCGGCCAAAAGCTCGACGAGGCTCAGCAGATGATCTCGAAGGCGCTCGATCTCGATCCCGACAACGGCGCTTATCTGGATAGCCTCGGCTGGGTTCACTTCCGGCAGAACCATCTGGACCAGGCCGCTCAAGAGCTGGAACGGGCGCTCGACAAAATCGGCAAGGATCCGACGGTGCATGAGCACCTGGGAGCCGTTTACTTCAAACAAGGCAAGATTCGCGAAGCAATCCGGCAGTGGGAGTCGTCCGTCAGCGAATGGAACGCCACCGCGCCAGGCGAAAAAGACCCAGACGAAATTGCGAAAGTGACGAAGGAACTCGAGACCGCGCGGGTTCGGATCGCCGAAAAAACGAGATAGACCGGGACTTCTCTAGCGGGCTGCTCTCGCAGCCCGAGTTGCGCCTCAGGGACGCGGTGGGGCAGCCTCTGGCCGAAATCCGGCTTTCTTCATTCCGCGAATCGCCTCGGGATTCTTCATAAATGTGTCCCAGACGAATCCGGACCGCAGATTTTCGGCCATCAGCATGGTGATTCCGGTGTCGATTCCGATGACGTCCGTGTCATACCAGTTTGTCAGCGGATTGAAGGCGTTTACGAAGCCGTAGCGGCTCCACGCCTTGCCGTACTTGTTGCGCATCGTCTTCAGTACCCGAAGGCACGCCGCCGGCTGAAATGGCAGGGATCCGGCGGCTGCGCTCGGAACCACCGTGCCATCGATGGGACCTGTAGCCGGAGGACCGCCCCATATCTGGTAACCAGTTGGAGAATCCGAGGCCGTTATGCCCCACAGATCGTCGGAATAATCCGGGAAGTGGCGGCCCAGTTCCAGACAGAACCTGCGATGCACGTCTGTGGCGAGCATGGAATTCTGGAAATAATTCGCATACTTATCGCGCTTCCCGCGGAAATCGAACCACGCCTGAGAATATTGGTGGATGAACAGCGGCGCGAACGAGCCGATGTACCGGATGCCGTCGTACTCGAAGGTGAGGCGCTTCCATGCATCCCATCCTTCCGGAGCCAGCGGATATCTCGCCGAGCCCATGCCCAGCAGGTACATCATCATGAGTTCGCTGTAGAAATCCCAGCGGTATGGAAGAAAGCCGATCTCCGGGCTCCATCCATGCGGCAGCAGAGGGGTATCTTCGGAAAGCCATGTCCACTCGACGCGTTCGAAGATCTGGAGTGCGAGCCGCGTGATCTCCGCATGGCGGAAGTGCATCCGGCAGGTGAGGACGCCGCAGAGCAGAATGGCCGTGTCCACGGAGGAGACTTCGGAGTCCCACAGCCTCTCGCCCGTATTCATATCGGCCCAGTGATAAAAGAAGCCTCGGTGGTTGGACAGCTTGCTCCAGAGAAATCGGAGGGTGGCGATCACGCGGTCCCGCGCATCGGCGTATGAAATGAAATTGCGATACTGCCCGATGCACATCGCGGTGAGCCCGAAGCCGGTTGCCGCGATGCTCGACAGAACGCTGGCCACAGGCGTGCGCACGTTGGCGCGGTCCCGGACCATTCCACTGGACGCGCCTGCCTGCTCCTGGAAAAACAGAAAATTCGCGTGTTCCAGATCGTTGAGGAACGCGTCATCCTCGGGTGAAAGCCCCGATATGTTTGGCGGCGCGCCGCCGCCTGGCGGGACCGCCGCAAAGCCGGTCAGCCCCGTCCCGGTCAGCCCCGCGATAATGCCCTTAAATAATGTGCGCCGTGTTTTCGGACGCAAAATTTATTGTCCTTATTTCAGCTTGCATTGTGGGACACAGTTTGCAACCTTATGATGCTGCAGATTGTGAAATGGCACGCGTAATATGCCATCAGGCGGAGACAATGAAGACCCTTGCCAGCGTTGTCTTGTTCTTGATCGCGCTTGCCGGTTGCCATGAGCGGCGGCCTCCGGCCATCACGATGCGGGGCGCTGTGATTCGCCGGGACAGCGATCCGAACCGGCAAACTCCCGTAGCCGGCGTACGTGTGGTTGCCGAGTATGGTTCCGGAACGGCTGTGGCCTGGTCCTCGGTCCAGGGGGCGTTCACGTTGACGCTGCCCGCATATGCTTTTCATAACACGCCCGTGACGCTGCGCTTTCGGCATGATGGCTATGAGCCGCTCGATCAGCTCGCCACTCTTCCGACGGATCTGTACATTATTCGAATGATGCCGCTTCCATCCCCCGCGCGCAGTCCCTCGGGAAAGCCGAACACGGCAGTAGGCAACGTGTCGGTTCGCTACACCGCGAAGGCGCCGGTAGTCGCGGATGTCGGAACGCGTGTAAAAACATTTCAGGTGGTAAATCGCGGGAACCGCCCCTGTACGCGACCGGGGGCCTGTTCTCCGGACGGCCGCTGGAAAGCCACTGCTCAGACGATAAGCCTGGATGCGGAGCAGGGAAACCAGTTCCGCAATGCCCGGCTCTCCTGCATCGCCGGACCGTGCCCCTTCACGTCCATCGTTCGAGACAACTTCTCCCGAGGTGGCCGAACCATCAACGCCACTGTTCTGAACTGGTCCGACACAGTAACGTACCTGTTCCAGGCTGAAGTGGTCCACCCAATGGTAAGCCAGACGGTGCGCCATTCCTATCCGGTAATCTTCGATCGCACCCTGAACTTTTCGCTGCCCGGCTCGGCAGAGGGCATCTGCCTTGAAGCCGAAATCAACGGGGCGCCGATCATTTTTCCAATCGGGCCCGCGCTCCTGCTGAGCTGGGCTGATTGCCATCAACAGCCCGACTCGGAAAACAATCGGCTTTACCGCTGCGAACTCAAGCCAGGATACCAGTTCCGTTGATTGCTCATGCAGGGCTGAGATTCCTTACGTCATGCGAACCCGGTAACTTTCATCGGCGCGCACGTGGACGGGTCTCTCCGAAGCGCAGCTTGCGCTACCCCGACCGCAGTTGCGCGTGCGGGAATATGTTTCGCGCTGAAGATTATTCTGGATCGGGAGCAGTACCTGGAACCATCATGTCTATCGGGTGGACACAATTGCCCGGTTCTTGACGCTTCTCAGCTACGTGGGTACTCTGGAACGTACCGGATCTGATGCCCTCCGTCATTTACAACGTTTCCGAAATCGATTTCAGTCTTCCGGGCAAAAATCATTATCAGATCGCGTTTCATCTCGATGGCTCCTGGGGTTATTCGCTGGTCCCCCTTACGGTGATCAACGGGATTCGGGGAACGAATCCCAACGGCGTGATTTGTTTCGGCGGTACGCACGGCAATGAATATGAAGGCCAGATTGCCGTAAAGCGGTTATGCCGCGATCTCGATCCCAACCAAATGACGGGCCGTGTGATTCTGGTACCGCAGTTGAGCGAAAGCGCCTGCCGGGCCAGTTCGCGCACATCGCCGCTTGATGGCGTGAATATGAATCGCGCTTTTCCAGGTAACGCACGAGGCACTATTTCTTACAGGATCGCGTCGTTTGTGAAGAATTATCTCTTCCCCCAGGCGCGCGTAGTAATTGATATCCACGCGGGAGGAGTGGAAGGCGCTTTTCCCGTTTGCACGTCCTTTCATCCGATTCCCGACGCCGCGCAGCGCGCCGAAATCGCAAGGGTCTCGCAATTGTTCGACACGGGATTTGCCTTCATCTATTCGAGCGCGATGGCGTCCGGTCTTTTGACGGATGAGGCCGAAGCCGAGGGTAAGATCACGCTCGGTGGTGAGTTCGGCGCCGGCGCATCCACGGATGTGGCGGGCGTGCGCCACGCCTATGAAGGCATCAGGAATGTGCTGCGCCACTACGGGCTTCTGGAAGGCGAAATCGTGAAGGTCCGCGAAAGCGGAGCGCCGCCAACGCGGCTGATCCGGGCCGATAAGCTCGATTCCTACGTGCCGGCGCCGCGGGATGGCGTGTGGGAGCCTGTCGTCCGGCCTGGCGATGAAGTGAACGAGGGCCAGTTGCTCGGGCGACTGCACGACTTTTCGGATCACTCCTCGCCCGCGATGAACATCGTGGCGCCGCATTCCGGCATTGTCGCCATGTTGCATCTGGCAGCTCGGCCCGTGAAAGGACAGACGCTGTTCGTAGTCGCCGAACAGGTCGAATGGAGCGAGGTGCTCGATTGAAGATCATCGACGTCGAGCTGATGATCCTCAAGTCAGAGGGGCTTTATAACAACCCGGAGGGTTCGGAGGAGCCGCTCGGCCCCACCTGGATGGGGGTGGTGAAGGTTTCGACCGATGCAGGCATCTGCGGCTATTCCGATATGGAGACGGCCGCGCCGGTGGCGAAAGCGTGCGTCGAAACTCCCAAATGGAGTGACGCCGAGGGCATGGAGTTTATGGACGGGCTCCGATCTCTCCTCATCGGCCAGAATCCGCTCGAGGTGGAACGGCTCTGGTACCGGATGTATCGCGGGACCATCTACTTTGGCCGGAGGGGCGCTGCGCTGCAGGCCATTTCCGCGATCGACATCGCGCTCTGGGATATCTGCGGCAAGTTTTACCAGCAGCCGATTCATATTCTGCTGGGCGGCAAGTGGCGGGATCGCATTCGCGCCTATGGAAGCACGCTTTTCCGCTCGACGCCCGAAGCGATGCGGGAGGCCGTGAAAGTCTATTTGGACCAGGGCTTCACGGCTGTCAAATTCGGATGGGGCGTTTTTGGCAAAGACCCCTGGCTGGATGTGAAACTGGTTGAAGCAGCGCGCAAAACGCTGGGGCCTCGCGACGATCTGATGGTGGACACCGGATGGTTTGTGGAACGAACCGCCAAAGAGGCGATTCAGGTGGTCCGTTCCATCGAGCAGTTCGAGCCATATTTCGTGGAAGAACTGCTCCATCCCGAAGATTACGATGGCTACAGAAAGGTCGCCGAAGCCACGCACGTCCGGATTGCGTGCGGAGAACAGGAATCCACCGATTGGGGATTCCAGACGCTGATCGAACGGGGCGGCGTAGATGTTGTGCAACCGGATCTCACGCGCTGCGGCGGATTCACCGTGGCGCGCAAAATCGTGCATATGGCCGAGCGTGCGAATCGTCTGGTGATCCCGCATTCGTGGTCGAGCGATTTGCTAACCGCCGCATCGCTGCATCTCACTGCGTTTCAGCGGCGGGCGGAGTTTGTCGAGTTCAATACTTCGCAGGGTCCTTTGAGCCGGATGCTTGTCAAAGAACCGCTGCGAATGGAAGGCGGCTATCTGCGCGTCCCGGATACCCCGGGCCTGGGAGTAGAAGTGAATGATCGAGTCATCGAACGGTACCGAGTCAGTTAGGGATCTCGCGATTTGCGAGTTCGTGGAGAAGAACCTTTATACGGCTGTCGTATCGGATTCCCTCGATCAGCTGGGATTCCGCAGCCAGGCGATGCGCGAGTATCTTCGGCCGCTTTACCCGGATTGCAAGGTGGCCGGGTGGGCTCGCACCGTAAGTTGCTCGGATATCTACCACATCCCCCCCGATCCTTACGGGATCGAGATTGAGGCGGTCGATAGTTTGCTGCCGGGCGAAGTCGCGGTAGTGGGAACGCATAAATCGGTCCGGAACGCTCCCTGGGGCGAACTGCTCTCCACTGCGGCGCGTGCGCGAGGGGCCCGCGGCGCTATTATCGACGGTCTTGTCCGCGATGTGCAAAAGATCGAAGAGCTGCGTTTCCCGGTGTTTGCTTCGGGCATCAAACCGGTGGATTCCATGGGACGCGGCACCGTAACGGCGTACAACGTTCCGGTGGAATGTGGCGAG
>Ga0207667_10010738_pt1 | contig 10681 bp, 9 predicted proteins | sample KBSCornC52_FD_184301 | JGI IMG/M metagenome (GOLD analysis project Ga0207667, IMG submission 184301) | Corn rhizosphere microbial communities from Kellogg Biological Station, Michigan, USA - KBS Corn C5-2 (SPAdes) (version 2) | ecosystem: Host-associated > Plants > Roots > Rhizosphere > Soil ...
TGGTCCGCTCGTCATGGGCGATCGCGCGCATCAGCGCCAGGGCAACGTCCTGGTACCCGCCGGACTCAAGGTCGCACGCATCGCGCTCGCCGAGTCCGGCCGCCGCGCGGTTGTCGGCCATGTACGTGCGTTCGCGTTGCGCGAGTACGCGGTGCCAGCTCTCCAAGGCCGGGGCGCCGCCGTCGCCCAGCGAAGCGTAGAAGCTCTCCTGCTGGTGCAGCAGGAACTCCCCGCGGGTCTGGGCGGCGCCGGTGGCGGCGCCGATCGCCTCCCGCGTGAAGTAGTAGTAGTGCAGGTACTCGTTGGGCACCGCGCCCAGCGCGCGCAGCCACTCCGCGCCGAACATCCGGCCCTCCTCGAAGGAGGCGATCAGGTCGTCGGCGGCGAGCAGGTCGGGCAGCACGTCTCGACCGTCGACGTAGGCCGCGCGTACCCAGCCCAGATGGTTGAGGCCGGCGTAGTCGAACCGGATGCGCTCCGGATCCAGGCGGAGGGTGCGCGCGATGCGACGGCACAGCCCCACGGGCGAGTCGCAGATGCCGATCACCTTGTGCCCCAGGTACTCCGCCATCGCCTCGGTGACGAGACCGGCCGGGTTGGTGAAGTTGATGACCCAGGCGTCGGGCGCGCGCGTGGCCACCCGCCGGGCGATGTCGCGCGCGACGGGCACGGTGCGCAGGCCGTAGGCGACGCCGCCGGCGCCAACCGTCTCCTGACCCAGGACCCCTTCGGCCAACGCCACCCGCTCGTCCACCACGCGCCCGCCGGTGCCGCCCACGCGGATCGCGGAGAAGACGAAGTCGGCCCCGGTCACTGCGTCGTCGAGATCGGCGGTGACCGTGACCCGGGGTGCGTCGGGCACGTCTCTGGCCTGGGCGGCGAGCACCCGCGCGGTGGCCCCGACCCGCGCGCGGTCGATGTCGTGCAGGACGAGATCGGTGATCCGGCCCGGCTCGTGGTCGCGCAGCAGCGCGTCGTAGACCAGCGGAACGCGGAATCCACCGCCGCCGAGGATCGCGAGCTTCATACTTCGACGACCTCGACGCCGGCCTCCCGCAACGCGGCCGCAGTGGTCAGGTCGATCGGTGCGTTGCTGATCACGACGTCGAGCGCGTCGGGACCGCACACGTTGGCCATGCCGTGACCGGGGAACTTGGCGGCGTCGGCCGCCAGCACGACCCGCTCGCTCGCGGCGATCATCGCCCGCTTGATCGGCACCTCGATGACCGTCGTGTCGGTGACCCAACCGTCGCGCCGCACTCCACTCGTGCCGAGGAAGAGCGTGTCGGCGTGCACCTGGCGCAGGTTGTCCTCGGTGAGGAAGCCGACGAGCGAGCGGTAATCCCGGCGCAGCATGCCGCCGAGCATCACCAGCTGGATCGCCTCGTCATCCTGCAGCTCCTCGAGCACGGCGAGGTTCGTCGTCACCACCGTGATCGACCGGCCGTGCAGTTGCCGGGCGATGCGGTGCGCCGTGGTGCCGATGTCCAGCAGCACGGTCTGGCCGTCCTCGACCAACTCGGCGCAGTGCTTCGCGATCGCATCCTTCTCTTCGACCCGGACGGCCGCGACGGTCGCGAACGGTTCGTCGTGCTCTCCGGCCAGGACGGCGCCGCCATACACGCGGTTCAGCAGCCCCTTGTCGTCCAACTGCTCGAGGTCGCGGCGGATCGTCGCCTGGCTGACGTTGAGCCGGTCCGAGAGCGCGCGGACCGACATGGACCCATCGGTCCGCAATGCCCGAAGGATCACCTCGTGTCGCTGAGCAGCCAGCATGTCCCTCACTGTAGCGCCAACAACGAGCATTGTCGCGCATGTCTTTGCCAAACTCTTGCACAGTCGCGCAGTCCGCGTCATAGTTCCTGTCAAGTCGAGCAGGCGGGGGACACCGCGGCCGACGATCGAAGGGACGAAAGCCGTGGCCGAGCGACCGGAGGCCGGCGTCGAGATCGACGTCGTCACCGGCGGCCTGCTGTTCGCCGACGTCGTCTTCTCCGGCCTCGACGGGCTGCCAGTGGAAGGCGAGGAGGTATGGAGCCGGGGGCTGACCACCAGCCCCGGCGGCATTGCGAACTTCGCCGTCGCCATCCGCCGCCTCGGGCACTCCGCGTCGCTGGCGGCCGCGATAGGCGACGACACGTGGGGCGGCTGGTGCTGGGCGGCGCTGGAGCGGGAGGGCGTCGACCTCTCCCGGTCGCGTCGCTTCCCAGGATGGTCAACGCCGTTGACCGTCGCCATGTCCGTGGGCCACGACCGAGCGCTGCTCAGCCACGCGACGCCCCCGCCGGTGGACGTCGACACGATGATCGGCGATCCGCCGACCAGCCGCGCGGCCGTCGTCCACCTCGGGCCGGAGCCGTTGCGCTGGGTTACGACCGCCGCCGCGTCGGGCGCGCTCGTGTTCGCCGAGGTTGGCTGGGACCCCTCGCAGAACTGGACGCCCGCACTGTTCGAGCAGTTGCCGGTGTGCCACGCCTTCGTGCCCAACGAGGCGGAGGCGATGAGCTACACCCGCACCACCGATGCCCGATCGGCCCTGCGGAAACTCGCCGACGCCGTTCCGCTCGCCGTGATCACCCGCGGGGCCGGCGGCGCGCTCGGCATGGACTCCACGACCGGCGAGACGGCCGAGGTCGCCGGCCTCTCCGTCGAGGCGGTGGACCCGACCGGCGCCGGCGACGTGTTCACCGCGGGATTGATCACCGGCACCCTCGGCGGCTGGCCGCTGCACGAGCGACTCGCCTTCGCCAACCTGTGCGCTGCGCTGTCGGTTCGGCGCGCCGGCGGGGCGGCGTCTGCGCCGAGGTGGGCCGACGTGCGCACCTGGTGGGACGCCGTGCGGCACCCGCGGGGCAATGCCCGGCTTCGCCGCGAATACGCCTTCTTGGACGACGTCGTTCCGGCAGCGTCCGACAACCCAACGACCTAAGGAGAAACCGTGGACCTCTCGCGCAGGCAGCTGCTCCAGGCAGGGCTGCTCGGAGCGGCGGCAACCGCGCTCGGCACGGTGGCCGGCTGTTCGTCGGACGCAGCGAGCGACTCCTCGCTGAAGCTCTGGTACTGGAGTGGCGGCCTCGACCCGAAGGTCCTCACCAGCGCCGGTAAGCAGTTCCCAAAGTCTCACCTCAAGTCCAGCGTCATCGGGGGTGACTTCAAGCAGAAGCTGCTGACGACGTTCGCCGGCCGCAAGTTCGTCCCGGACATCACCGGGATCAAGGGTGAGGACATCGCCTCGTTCTTCCCGGACGCCAGCCGGTTCCACGACCTCAAGTCGCTCGGCGCCGACAAGCTGCAGAGTCAGTACCTGGACTGGAAATGGAAGCAGGGCATCACCAAGGACGGCGTGATGATCGGCTTCCCGATCGACATCGGCCCGACCGGCCTCTTCTATCGCGCGGACGTCTTCGGCAAGGCCGGGCTGCCGACCGATCCGGTCACCGTGAGCAGCCAGATGTCGACCTGGGACGACTACTTCAAGGCCGGGGTCGAGTTGAAGAAGGCGCTGTCGAACACGTACCTCGTGGTCGACTCGCCGTCGGTGTTCGGCCTCGTCATGGGGCAGAGCACCAAGCAGTTCGTCGACGAGAACGACACCTTCATCGGCGACCAGGAGCACGTACGCACCGCGTGGAGCACCGCGATGACCGCACTGAAGCTCGGCATCACGTCCAAGATCCCGGATGGCAGCGCCGACTGGAACGCCGGCGTCGCGAACGGAACCCTGCCGGCCGACATCGGCGCGGCGTGGCACGCGAGCGACATCTCCGGGGCTGCCCCCAAGACGACCGGCAAGTGGCGGGTGGCGGCCAACCCGGGAGGGCCAGCCGACATCGGCGGCTCGTTCCTCGCCATCCCCAAGGAGGCGGGCGATCCGGAGCTGGCCTTCAAGGTGCTCACCTGGATCCTGTCGGCGGACAACCAGGCCACCGCGTTCACCGATGCCGCACTCTTCCCGTCCACCCCCGCGACGTACCGGATGCCCGCGATGCTGAAGGGTGACCCGTTCTTCGGTGGCCAGAAGACCATCGACGTCTTCGGGCCGTCGGCGGAGAAGGTGCCCGTTGCGTACGTCAGCCCGTTCGACGCGCAGGTGCGGGCCCCGTTCTTCGCCGAGCTCGCGGACGTCGACTCGGGCAAGGATCCCGCCTCGGCCTGGAACGACGCCGTCAGCCAGGCCAAGGTCGCTGCGAAGCAGGCCGGGCTGAAGGTCTCGTGATCAGGGCCGCCGAGCCGACCGAGCGCGCTGCCGTGGTGACCGTGGCCCCTCAGGCGACACGACCACTCCCGGCGCAGGCGCGACGTCGGTCCCGGCTGCGGAGGATCGCGGAGCACTGGCCGCAGTACGCCGCGATCTCCCCGTTCTTCACCGTGTTCCTGGTCTTCGGCCTCGCGCCGGTGATCTTCTCGCTCTACCTCGCCTTCCACGAATGGGACGGGCTCGGGTCGATGCACTACGTCGGCCTCGAGCAGTTCCGGCGCCTCGCCGACGACCCGCTGTTCTGGCAGTCGCTGCGCAACACCCTCGTGATCTGGGCGATGTCGACCGTTCCCACGCTGGCGATCGCACTCGTGCTGGCCTCGTTGATCAACTCGGCGAAGCGGCTCACCAGCTTCTACCGGGTCGCCGTCTTCGTCCCGAACATCACCTCGATCGTCGCGATGGCGATCCTGTTCGGTGCGCTCTTCAGCACGAACTTCGGCCTGGTGAACGCGCTGCTGCACTCGCTGGGTCTCGGTCGCGTCCACTGGCTGACCAGCCCGTGGGGCATGAAGGTGGTCATTGCCAGCCTCATCACCTGGCAATGGACGGGTTACAACGCGATCATCTATCTCGCCGGATTGCAGGCGATCCCAACCGAACTCTACGAAGCCGCGAAGGTCGACGGCGCCGGGCCGATCCGATCGTTCTTCTCGATCACCGTGCCCCTGCTGCGGCCGGTGATCCTGTTCACCGTCGTCGTGTCGACGGTGACCGGCATGCAAACCTTCACCGAGCCGCAGGTGCTGTTCGACGCCCAGTTGCCGCCGAACATGGGCGGGTCGGGCCAGGGCGGGCTCACGATGGTCCTGTACTTCTACCACCAGACCTTCGACAACAACCGCTACGGCTACGGCGCCGCCATCGCCTGGTCGGTGTTCCTGGTGGTCATCGTGTTCGTCCTGATCAACTGGCGGCTGCTGGCCCGCGGCGAACGGGCGGCCGGACGATGACCAGAAGGGGCGTGCGGGGGTTGCTGCTGCACGCCGTCCTCGTCGCCGCCGTCGCGATCTCCGTCTTCCCACTGTTCTGGATGCTCGTGCTGGCGAGCAACACGACGAGCGCCATCTACCAGGTGCCGCCCAAGCTCACCTTCGGCTCGCACCTGCTCTCGAACCTGCGCCGGGTCTTCGACACCATCGACATCATCGGCTCACTGGTGAACACGGTGATCGTCGCCGTGTGCACGACGGCGCTCGTGCTGTTCCTGGATTCCCTCGCCGCGTTCACGTTCGCGAAATTCGAGTTCCCGGGACGCCGGCTGCTGTTCGGCGCACTTCTGGGCATCTTCATGCTGCCCGTGCAACTGTCGCTGATCCCCCAGTTCGTGATCATGGTTCACCTGGGCTGGGTGGGCGATCTGCGCGCGTTGATCGTTCCCGCGGCAGCCAACGCCTTCGGGATCTTCTGGATGCGCCAGTACATCAGCAGCGCGGTGCCGGACGAGCTGCTCGATGCGGCCCGTATCGACGGCTGCGGCTTCTTCCGCCAGTACCGCAGCATCGCCCTTCCGATCATCCGTCCGGGGCTCGCGTTCCTCGGCATCTACACCTTCATCGTTGCCTGGAACGACTACGTCTGGCCGCTGATCGTGCTCGTGAACCCCGACCGGCTCACGTTGCAGGTGTCGCTGGCGCAGCTCAACACGACGCACAACACCGACTACAGCCTGGTGATCACCGGATCGCTCATCGCGGTCGCCCCGCTGCTGGCCGTGTTCCTGCTCTTCGCGCGCTACTTCGTCAACGACGCGCTCAAGGGGGCACTTCGTGGCTGACTCCATCTCCGCCGCCGATGCGCTGCGGGCGCGTCGGTTCGGTCTGTTCCTGCACTGGGGCTTGTACTCGATCGCCGCGCGGAACGAATGGATGTGGCACCGCGAGCGCCTGCCGGTCGCGAAGTACGAGCAGTACCTGAAGTACTTCGAGCCGGACCTCTTCGACCCCGGCGCGTGGCTGGATCGGGCCGCGGCCGCGGGCATGCGCTACGTCGTGCTCACCACGAAGCACCACGACGGCTTCTGTCTCTGGGACAGCGTCCTGACTGACTTCTCGATCGCGCGCACCCCATGGGGCCGCGACCTGGTCGGACCAGTCGTCGAGGCGGCCCGCGAGCGGGGCATGCAGGTCGGGCTCTACTACTCCCTGATCGACTGGCACCACCCCGACTTCCCGATCGACGGCCTGCACCCGCTGCGGGACGACCCGGAGGCGCTCGCGGCGAACGACCGCCGGGACATCGCGCGCTACCGCACCTACCTGCACGGGCAAGTACGTGAGCTGCTCACCCGATACGGACCGATCGACGAGCTCTGGCTGGACTTCTCGTACCAGAACCACGTCCACGAGGGCACCCCCGTGTGGGGTGGCAAGGGCGCCGACGCCTGGGGCGCGGCCGAGTTGCGGTCGCTGGCCCGGCAGCTGCAGCCCGGGATCCTGATCAACGACCGGCTGGGGATCCCGGGCGATTTCGTCACCCCCGAGCAGTACCAGCCGAGTGATCCGCCGACCCGCGACGGCAACCCGGTGCCGTGGGAGGCCTGCCAGACGCTCAACGGCAGTTGGGGCTACGACCGCGACAACCAGGACGACAAGCCCGTCGACCTGCTGGTGCGCATGCTCATCGACACGGTGTCGAAGGACGGCAGCATGCTGCTCAATGTTGGCCCCACCGCGCGCGGTGAGTTCGACCCGCGCGCGGTGGCGGCGCTCGACGGAATCGCGGAGTGGATGCGCCGGCACGCGCGCGCGATCGACGGCGCCGGTGCGAGCACCTTCGCCCCGCCGGCGGACTGTCGCTACACCCAGCGCGGCGATCGGCTGTACCTGCACCTGTTCGCGTGGCCGTTCGAGACCGTCCACCTGCCGGGCCTGGCCGGACGCGTCGAGCATGCCCAGTTCGTGCACGACGCCTCGCAGATCGCGGTCCGGGAGCCAGTACCGGACCGACCGGCCTACGCGACGACGCCGGGCGGCCAGGACGCCGGCACGTTGACGCTCGAGCTGCCGGTGCGGCGCCCGGAGGTGGCCGTTCCGGTCGTCGAGCTGTTCCTGCGCGGCTGACGCGCGAACCCGCGGACGAGGAGTCAACGGACGACGGTGCGGATCGACGTGATCGGGTCGGCGTGATGACGCCGACCACGCCCTGCCTGGACCGGCCGCATTGTGCACGGGCGGCCGACACTCTCCTGATCGCGTATCCACAGCGGCCCGGTCGTCCACAGATCGCGTTCGGTCGCCCCGCGGGCGGGGCCGCTCCACGACGCTCGGTGCCATGAACCTCTTGAAGCGAATGGTGCAGCGGCTACGACTGGCTGCGGAGGCCGGGATGAGCACGGCCGAGTACGCGGTGGGCACCGTGGCGGCGGTGGCGTTCGCCGTCGTCCTCTACAAGGTGGTGCGCAGCGACGCGGTGTCGTCCGCGCTGTCGCAGATCGTGCGCTCGGCCCTCCATGCCATCTGACGGCCACCGCCGCGACCGCGGCATGGTGACCGCCGAGCTGGCGGCCTGCCTGCCGGTGCTCGTCCTGATCCTGGGCGTGGCCATCAGCGCGGTGACGGTCGTGGCCGAGCGGGTGCGGCTGGCCGACGCGGCGCGGGAGGCGGCCCGGGCGGCCGCGCGGGGCGACCCGGGCACCGGCCGGCGACTCGCCCTCGAGGACGCCCCCGGCGCTCGCGTGGGCGTGTCGTCCGGCGGCGGCACGGTGACCGCCGTGGCGACGAAACAGGTGCACCCGTTGGGCGGGTGGCTGCCGTCGATCACCGTGTCTGAGCGGTGCGTCGCCGCGGTCGAACCGACGGCCGGGCCGCCATGACCCAGGCGCGGGACCGGAGATCGGACCGCGGGACGGCCACGATCTGGGTCCTCGCGGTCTGCGTCCTCCTGCTCATCGTGGCCGGCGTGGCTGCCGCCCGCGCGGCGGCAGTCCTCGCCCGGCACCGGGCCGAGTCGGCGGCCGACGTCGCGGCGCTCGCCGCGGCCGGGCGGCTCGGGACAGGGCAGGCGCCGTGCCTGGCGGCCGAGGCCGTGGCGCGAAGGAACTCGGCCACCGTCGACTCCTGCCGGGTGCGTGCAGACGCCGCTGGTCGAACCGGCGTCGTCGACGTCGTCGTCAGCGTCCGGGTGCGGCTGCCGGGAGTCGGCGCCACTCGCGTCCGGGCGAGCGCCCGGGCCGGCCGGCAGGTCGCAGGGCGGGCGCCGAAGGCGTTCGGCGGCTGGCTCCGGCCAATTCGGCTCGACCGGTTTGGGCGGGAACGCCGTGTGGCATGCTGGCCGAGGCGCCCCGATGCGGGCGTTCCGTCCTCGAACACAGGGGACGATCGCGAGCAGGAGGGTGAACGCGTGGAGGTCTCGGTTTCGCGGGACGCCGCCGAAGACGTGCCGGTCGTATCGGTGAGCGGCGAGGTCGACGTCTACTCCGCCCCGGAACTCAAGGAAAGCCTGGCGAAGCTGCGCCAGTCCGGGGCCACCTCGATCGTCGTCGACCTGACCGAGGTCGCCTTCCTCGACTCCACCGGTCTCGGCGCCCTCGTCGAAGCCCGGGCGGCGACCACCGAAGCGGGTGGCTCCCTGGCCATCGTGTGCAACCAGGAGCGCATCCTGAAGCTGTTCACGATCACCGGGCTGGACGGCGTCTTCTCGATCCACAAGAGCCTCGACGAGGCCTTGGCCGCCCTTCAGCCCTGATCTGCTACCCGCCGGTCACCAAGCCAGACCTCGCGGGCTAAACTCCGCGAGTCAGCGCCCGGGTACACCCGTGCACCGGAGCGCGTTCGCACGCCGCCGTGCCCCCGGGTCGAAGGCTCGAGGCGCGACGCCGCGTCCCGTCACATAGGGGAGTTGCATGGTCTCGCACCACTTGCTTGCCGCCGACCTGCCGGCGATCAGTAGCAACCAGAAGATCTGGGTCTACGGCACCGCCGTCCTCGGCCTCGTCGCGCTGATCTACGCGTACGTCCTCGTCCGCGAGGTCCTCGCGGCCGACCAGGGCACGCCGAACATGCAGAACATCTCGAAGGCGGTGCAGGAGGGCGCAGCGGCGTATCTGAATCGCCAGTTCCGCACCCTCGGCGTCTTCTCGATCATCGTCTTCGTGCTGCTGCTGTTCCTGCCGGTCAACGAGGGCGGGGCCAGCGTACGGATCGGCCGCGCGGCGTTCTTCCTCGTCGGCGCCGCCTTCTCGGCTACCGTCGGCTACATCGGCATGACGATGGCCACCCGCGCCAACGTCCGGGTGGCCGCGGCCGCCCGCAACGGCGGCGGTCAGCGCGGCTTCCACATCGCGTTCCGCACTGGCGGCATCGTCGGCATGCTCACGGTGGGTCTCGGCCTGCTCGGCGCCTCGATCGTCCTGCTGTCGTTCAATGAGAACGCCCCGACCGTCCTCGAAGGCTTCGGCTTCGGCGGCGCGTTGCTCGCGATGTTCATGCGTGTCGGCGGCGGCATCTTCACCAAGGCCGCCGACGTCGGCGCCGACCTGGTCGGCAAGGTCGAGGCGGGCATCCCCGAGGACGACCCGCGCAACGCGGCCACCATCGCCGACAACGTCGGCGACAACGTGGGTGACTGCGCCGGCATGGCGGCCGACCTGTTCGAGTCGTACGCGGTGACCCTCGTCGCCGCCCTGATCCTGGGTCAGGCCGCGTTCGGCGCGAAGGGCCTGCTGCTGCCGCTCATCATCGGCGGCATCGGCGTGCTGAGCTCGGTCGTGGGCATCCTGGCCACCAAGCTCCGGCCGAGCGACCGCAGCGGCCTGGTGCCGATCAACCGCGGCTTCTTCATCTCGGCCACCTTCTCGCTCGTCCTCGTCTTCATCGTGTCGTTCACCTTCCTGCCGTCGAAGTTCGGCAAGTTCTCCGACGCGACGGAGATCGGCAGCCTGCTGGGTGCGACCGACCTGCCGACCTCCGGCGCCAACCCGAAGGTGATCGCGTTCGTCGCGGTGCTGCTCGGCATCGTGCTGGCCGTCGTGATCCAGCAGCTGACCGGCTACTTCACCGACACGATCCGCCGCCCGGTCAAGGACGTCGCCAAGACCTCCCTCACCGGTCCGGCCACGGTCATCCTCTCCGGCGTCTCGCTCGGCCTGGAGTCGGCCGTGTACACGGCGGTGCTGATCGCACTGGCCGTGTTCGGGGCGTTCCTGCTCGGCAGCGGCTCGGTCGGCGTGGCGCTATTCGCCGTCGCGCTCGCCGGCTGCGGACTGCTGACCACCGCCGGCGTCATCGTCTCCATGGACACCTTCGGCCCGGTCAGCGACAACGCCCAGGGCGTGGCCGAGATGAGCGGCGACATCGACGAGGCCGGAGCCCGCGTGCTCACCGACCTCGACGCGGTCGGCAACACCACGAAGGCCATCACCAAGGGCATCGCGATCGCCACGGCCGTCCTCGCGGCGACCGCGCTGTTCGGCTCGTACACCAA
>Ga0207667_10010745_pt1 | contig 10678 bp, 11 predicted proteins | sample KBSCornC52_FD_184301 | JGI IMG/M metagenome (GOLD analysis project Ga0207667, IMG submission 184301) | Corn rhizosphere microbial communities from Kellogg Biological Station, Michigan, USA - KBS Corn C5-2 (SPAdes) (version 2) | ecosystem: Host-associated > Plants > Roots > Rhizosphere > Soil ...
GCTTGAGCATCGTCCGCCACGGCGTTAGCCTCTCCTCATGGACGCTGAGGCATCACCACCACGCTCCATATCAGGTTATCTGCGCAGCGCGCTGGACGCGTGCCGCGGCGCGTTCGCGCATATTCCGCGGCTCGCGCTCGACATTGCGCTGCCGACACTCTGCGTCTCCTGCCGCGAGCCGGTCGATGGTGAGGGCGTCTGCGCGGACTGCTGGTCCAAGCTGTCGTTCATCGCACAGCCTTACTGCCCCCGGCTCGGCATTCCCTTTATCTACGATCCCGGGCCGGAATTGCTGTCGATGGAGGCGATCGCCAATCCGCCGGCTTATCAGCGCGCCCGCGCGGCCGTGCGCTACGACGACGTCGCCCGCACGCTGGTGCATGCCTTGAAGTATCAGGATCGCACCGATCTGGCGCCCGCGATGGGGCGCTGGATGGCCCGCGCCGGCCAGGAATTGCTCGACGAGGCCGACGTGCTGGTGCCGGTTCCCCTGCACTGGCGGCGCGGCTGGAGCCGCCGCTACAACCAGTCCGGTGCATTGGCACGGGTGATTTCGCGCCAAAGCGGCGTGAAACTGGCCACCGAGGCGCTGCGGCGGGTCCGCGCGACCGAACAGCAGATCGGACTGTCCCGGCCGCAGCGCGCCAGCAACGTGCAGGGCGCCTTCAAGGTCGCGCCCGAGCGCAGCGCCGACGTCGCCGGCCGCCGCGTCGTGCTGATCGACGACGTCCTGACCTCGGGCGCCACGGTCGGCGCCTGCGCCCATGCCTTATTGCGCGCCAAGGCCGCGCAGGTCGACGTGCTGGTATTCGCGCGGGTTGTGGACACCCACCGGGCTCCCATATAATTCAAAGTAATTCAAAGTCTTGCAAACCAGAGCGCCCCATGACCGCTGCCGTTGAAATCTACACCCGTCCGGGCTGCGGCTATTGCACCGCCGCCAAATCGCTGCTGACGCGCAAGAACGCCGCGTTCACCGAATTGAGCGTCGCCAGCGACCCCGCCCACCGCGAACAGATGTACACTCGTGCCGGCGAAGGCACGACCTTTCCGCAGATCTTCATCGGTGCAACCCATGTCGGCGGTTGCGACGAGCTCTACGCGCTGGACCGCGCAGGCAAGCTCGACGCCATGCTGGCAGGAGAAAAGGCCTCTTCATGAGCGCTGACCAGAGCTTTACCGCCGCCATGGTGCAGATGCGCACCGGCCTGTTGCCCGAGCCGAGCCTCGAGCAAGGCAGCAAACTGATCCGCGAGGCGGCAAGCCAGGGCGCCGATTACGTGCTCACCCCCGAGGTGAGCAACATGATGCAACTGAACCGCAAGGCGCTGTTCGAGCATCTCGCGTCAGAAGAAGACGATCTGTCGCTGAAGGCGTATCGCGCGCTGGCGGCGGAACTGAAGATTCATCTCCATATCGGCTCGCTGGCGCTGCGCTTTTCGCCGGAGAAGGCGGTCAACCGCTCGTTCCTGATCGGGCCCGACGGCAACGTGCTCGCCAGCTACGACAAGATCCACATGTTCGACATCGATCTGCCCGGCGGCGAGAGCTATCGCGAGTCCGCCAATTACCAGCCGGGTGAGACCGCCGTGATCTCGGACCTGCCATGGGGCCGCATCGGCCTCACGATCTGCTACGACGTGCGCTTTCCCGCGCTCTATCGCGCGCTGGCCGAAACCGGCGCGTCCTTCCTCGCGGTGCCGTCGGCGTTTACAAAGAAGACCGGCGAAGCCCATTGGCATACGCTGCTGCGCGCCCGCGCCATCGAGAACGGCTGCTTCGTGTTCGCCGCGGCCCAGGCCGGCATGCACGAGAACAAGCGCGAGACCTTCGGACATTCGCTGATCATCGCCCCCTGGGGCGAGATTCTGGCCGAAGGCGGCGTCGAGCCCGGCGTGTTCCTCGCCAGGATCGATCCGTCCAAAGTCGAGACCGCGCGCAAAACCGTGCCGTCGCTGCAGCATGGACGGCGTTTCGGTATTGCCGATCCCAAGGCCGGTCCGGAACATCTGCACCTGGTCAGGGGCTCGGCATGATCCGCTACAATCTACGCTGCGAGAAGGGACACAGCTTCGAAAGCTGGTTCCAAAGCTCGACGGCGTATGAAAGCCAGGAGAAGCGCAAACTGGTGAGCTGCCCTGCGTGCGGCTCAATCAAGGTCGAACGCGCCATCATGGCCCCGCAGATCGTCAGCAAGAAGGGCCGCGACGCTGCCATGCCCGCGCCGGCAGAGACGCCGACGACGGACGCGACGGCACAGGCATCGACCCCGCTGCTGATGGCGCAGGAGCTCGAGCTGCGCGCCAAGATCAAGGAATTGCGCGACCATATCGTCAAGAACGCCGACAATGTCGGCGAGCGCTTCCCCAACGAAGCCCGCAAGATGCATTACGGCGATATCGAACACCGCCCGATCTATGGCGAGGCTTCGCCCGAGGAAGCGCGTTCGCTGATCGACGAAGGCGTCGAAGTTTCCCCGCTGCCGGTGTTGCCGGACGACCGGAATTAAATATTCGCTGTCATTCCGGGGCGCGCGTAGCGCGAACCTCAGATGCGCAATTGCGCGTCGGGGAATCTCGAACTTCCGGGTTCGATGCTCGCATCGCCCCGGAATGACCACCGGAAAAATTCCATGAACCTCGACACCTTCCCCTCCTGGCTGCCCTGGGCGGTGCTCTCGGCCGTCTTCGCAGCCCTGACCGCGATCTTTGCCAAGATCGGCGTCGAGGACATCAATTCCGATCTCGCCACCCTGATCCGCACCGTGATCGTTCTGATCAGCCTGGCGCTGATCCTGTTTGCCACCGGCAAGCTCGGCCGGACCGGTGCTATCTCGACAAAAACCTGGATTTTCCTGGTGCTGTCCGGTCTCGGCACCGGCGCGTCATGGCTGTGTTATTTTCGCGCGCTGAAACTCGGTCCGGCGACACTGGTGGCGCCGATCGACAAACTCAGCGTGGTGCTGGTGGCGCTGTTCGGCGTGGCGTTTCTCGGCGAGCGGCCGTCGCTGAATGGCTGGCTCGGGATCGCGCTGATCGCCGCCGGCGCAGTGATCATCGTTGTTAAACGCTGACCAGCAGTGCCACGCCGACCACGATCAAGACGATGCCGATAATCTCGCGCGCGGCAAGCGGCTGCTTGAACGAGTAATACGCCACTCCTTGCGCAAACAGCACCTCGACCAGCGCCAGCGTGCGGACGTTGGCCGCCGCCGTCAGCGCGAACGCCAGAAACCAGAACTGCGAGGCGAACGCGCCCATGAAGCCCGCGAACATCGACGGCCGCCACAGCCCGAGAATCTTCTTCAGCACGTCGGGCGCGCGCAGCAATAAATAGATCGACAGGATCAGCGTCTGCACGAACAGGCCGAACACCAACGTGTAGGACGCCGCGGTCACAAAGGAGACTCCGGGTACCACGATCACGGCACCACGAAACCCGACGGCCGACAGCGCGAAGGCCGCCGCCGCCCCGAGCCCGAGGATCGTCGGTTTCAAATCCGCAAAACCCTTCCCCGAAGCGGGCCGCAGCGCTGCGATCACCACGCCCGCGGTCGCGATCAGGATCGCGATTACCTTCAGCACGGTCAAATGATCGCCGAGAAAGATGAAGCCGAAGATCGCGGTCTGGATCGCCTCGGTCTTGAGGTACGCCGTCGTCACCACGAACGAGCGGTCGTTCATCGCCAGCAGCATCATGCCGGTGGCGACGATCTGGGCAAGCGCGCCGAGCAGCAGCCACGGCCAGAACGCCGCCGTCGGCCACGGAATACGATCGCCCGACACCGCCACCACGGTCGCGAAGAACAGGATCGAGAACGGAAAGCCGAACAGGAAGCGGATATTGGTGGCGCCCCAGGTCCCGAGCGGTCCCGTCAGCGATCGCTGCATCGCGTTGCGGGCGACCTGCCCGAGTGCTGCGATGATGGTGAAGGGAATCCAGAGCGAGGCGGTGGAGAACATGGGGGATTCGTTACCGGCAGGAAGGTGACGCACCGTGCCGGGCACGGCTAACGCGGTCAACTACCAGGATTGCATGCGACACCAACCACAACGTCGTCCCTGCGGACGCAGGCCTTCGCCGGGACGACAGGAAAGCTACATCCCCTCCGCCACCACCATGTAGTTCACGTCCATGTCGGACGAGACGCTCCATTTGTCGGCGAGCGGGTTGTAGACCACGCCGGCCTGGTCGGTGATGGTGAGCTTGTTGTCGGCGAGGTGCTGCGCCAGTTCGTCGGGGGTGACGAACTTGTCCCATTGATGGGTGCCGCGCGGCAGCCAGCGCAGCACATATTCCGCGCCGACGATGGCCAGCGCAAAACTCTTCCAGTTGCGGTTCAGGGTCGAGACCACCATCAAGCCGCCCGGCTTGAGCATCGCCGTGCAGCGCGCGAGGAAGGCGCCGACATCGGTGACGTGCTCGATCACTTCCATCGCCAGCACGATGTCGAAGCGCTCGCGCACGTCCATTTCCTCGGCCGTGGTGCAGCGGTAATCGATCGACAGATGGCCCTTGTCGGCATGCAGCTTGGCGGCGGCGATATTGGTCGCAGACGGATCGATGCCGATCACCTGCGCGCCGAGCCGCGTGAACGGTTCGCACAACAGGCCGGCCCCGCAGCCGATATCGAGGATGCGCAGGCCCGAGAGGCAATTCAGGCTTTTGACGTTGCGCTCGAACTTGCGGCAGGCGGCGTCGCGGATATAGGTCAGCCGCAACGGGTTGATCTTGTGCAGCGGGGCCATCTTGCCCTTGGGGTCCCACCACTCGTCCGACAGTTTTGAAAATTTCGCGACTTCGGCGGGATCGACCGTGCTGCCGGATGCGCCCGAGAGATTGGATTGCGTTGCCATGGTTATGTGCCAGCCGGTCGAGTTGTGATGGCACTGCGAAACGCCAACGGTGAGGCAATGGTTTTAATCTTTTCAAAACCTTCGCCAACGCCCCGGATCGTCACGTCGCCGTAGTTCATGATGCGGCCGAGGATGCTCTGGTCGACGTCGACGCTCTCGATCTTGTCGAGGCTCATCTCGAAGGTGCGGCGCTTGATGAATCCGGTCTTGTGGACGACGCGCATGTTGGTGACGTCGGTCTCGGTGGTCCAGCGATGGAACCAGGCGGCTGCGGTCCAGTACAATGCCGCAAGCCCGGCGATCGCCGCCAGCGCGAGGCAAGCCAGGGTCAGCATGTCGGCGGTTACCGTTCGGGAGAATATCAACAAGACCAGCGCCGCAGCCCATGCCGCGATCGCCGGCAGGTAGAACATCCAGTGCGCATTGGTGGAATACAGCACCTTCTCGCCGGGTTGCAGGATTTCGTCGATATAACGCCCCATACGCCCGTCCTGAATTAACCCGACACTACAACAATTTACGTCAATTCCGGGGTGCAAAACCTGCGCGGTTGCTTGCCCCGGAGCGCGCCGCTATGTATACGCCGCTTTCGGCCCGGGCGCTCCAATTTCCGTGCCGGTCACCTTACTTATCCTCACAGGGAATGCACGCGTCGTCATGGGCCGCCTCGTGATGAAATTCGGCGGTACATCCGTCGCCAATATCGACCGAATCCGCAACGTCGCGCGGCATGTCAAACGCGAAGTCGACGCGGGGCATGACGTCGCCGTGGTGGTGTCGGCCATGTCCGGCAAGACCAACGAACTGGTGGAATGGTGCCGCGACGCCTCGCCGATGCATGATGCGCGCGAATATGACGCCGTGGTGGCGTCCGGCGAGCAGGTCACCTCCGGACTGCTGGCGATCGCGCTGCAGGCGATCGGCATTCAGGCCCGTTCCTGGCAGGGCTGGCAGATCCCGATCCGGACCTCGGACGCCCACGCCTCGGCGCGGATCCTCGAGATCGACGGCACCGAGATCGTCAACCGCTTCAAAGACCGCAAGGAAGTCGCCGTCATCGCCGGCTTCCAGGGCATCAATCCGCAGACCAACCGTATCACCACGCTCGGACGCGGCGGTTCGGACACCTCGGCGGTGGCGATCGCGGCCGCGCTGCACGCCGACCGCTGCGATATCTACACCGATGTCGATGGCGTCTATACGACAGACCCGCGCGTGGTTCCCAAGGCGCGGCGGCTCGACAAGATCGCATTCGAGGACATGCTGGAACTGGCCTCGCAGGGCGCCAAGGTGCTGCAGGTTCGCTCGGTGGAACTCGGCATGGTGCACAACATGCCGGTATTCGTCCGTTCCAGCTTCGACAAGCCCGAAGATATCGACCCGCACGGCACGCCGCCGGGCACGCTGATCTGTAGCGAGGAGGAAATCATGGAAAGCCACGTCGTCACCGGCATCGCCTTCTCCAAGGACGAAGCCCAGATTTCCGTGCGCCAGATCGAGGACAAGCCGGGGGTCGCCGCCTCGATCTTCGGGCCGCTCGCGGATGCCAACATCAATGTCGACATGATCGTCCAGAACGTCTCCGAGGACGGCAAGACCACCGACCTCACCTTCACCGTTCCGGCTTCGGACTATAACCGCGCCCGCGACACCATTACCGCCTCAAAGGGCAGAATAGGCTATGCACGGCTCGACAGCGCCACCGACGTCGCCAAGGTTTCGGTGATCGGCAGCGGCATGCGCAGCCATGCCGGCGTTGCCGCCCAGGCGTTCAAGGCGCTGTCCGAGCGCAATATCAACATCCGCGCCATTACCACCTCCGAGATCAAATTCTCGGTGCTGATCGACGCCGCCTATACCGAACTCGCGGTGCGCACGCTGCATACGCTCTACGGGCTCGATAAAACCTAGAACGATTTTCTCCGCGATTCGCGCTTGAGTTGATCGCCAAATGTCGGGCGATTTGGCCGGCGGGCACTTCGCTACCGCAGCATTGTCCTGACACAGACGTTATTGCTTCTGGCAGGCGTTTTGCTTGGCAAAGCGAGCCTTGATTGGCTATACGGCCTGTGAGGTGGGCCGCCGCAAACTGTGCCACAGTTTTGCGATCCCGATTCGGCCGGGATCAGGGGCCTGCGGCGGCGCCGAATGACTAAAATTGTTGTTTTTCGTGCGTTTCACGCCAGCTACCGGCGACCCGGCGGGCTGGCTTTGCGGGGGAGGAAATCGGCACATGCGGAGCGCGTCGGGAGGCCCCCGCGTCTTGTTGAGACGGCTCCGCGAAACCATGGCGGAGCAGGTCTCCGCCCAGGAGCGCCTCGACAAGATCGTGGTGCTGATCGCGGCCAACATGGTGGCCGAGGTCTGCTCGACCTATGTGCTGCGCGTCGATAACACGCTCGAACTCTACGCCACCGAAGGTCTGAACCGCGACGCCGTGCACAGAACCGTGCTGAGCGCGCATGAGGGCCTCGTCGGCCTCGTCGCCAGCGAGGCCACACCGCTCAATCTGTCCGACGCGCAAAGCCATCCGGCGTTCTCGTTCCGCCCGGAAACCGGCGAAGAAATCTACCATTCGTTCCTCGGCGTGCCGATCCTGCGCGCCGGCAACACGCTCGGCGTGCTGGTCGTGCAGAACCGCGCCAAGCGTACTTACGTCGAGGAAGAGGTCGAGGCGCTGCAGACCACCGCCATGGTGGTGGCGGAAATGATCGCCTCCGGCGAACTGGCGGCGCTGGCGCAGCCGGGCGCCGAACCGGCGGCGCGGCATTCCCTGCACAAAACAGGCGCGATCCTGTCGGACGGCATCGCACTCGGCCACGTCGTGCTGCACGAGCCGCGCGTCGTCATCACCAATTACATCGCCGAAGACCTGCCGAAGGAAATCAAGCGGCTCGACGCGGCGCTGACCAAGCTGCGCGCCGATCTCGACCGCATGCTGGAGCGCGGCGACGTTGCCGAGGGCGGCGAGCACCGCGAGGTGCTGGAAGCCTACCGCATGTTCGCCAACGACCACGGCTGGTCGCACAAGCTGCATGAAGCGGTTGCCACCGGCCTCACCGCGGAAGCCGCCGTCGAACGCGTGCAGTCCGATACCCGCGCCCGCATGCTGCGCTCGACCGATCCTTATCTGCGCGACCGCCTGCACGACCTCGAGGATCTCGGCCATCGCCTGATGCGGCAACTGGTCGGCCAGGACCACGCGCCGTCGCGCGAGCAACTGCCGGAAAACGCCATCCTGATCGCGCGCGCGATGGGCCCGGCGGCGCTGCTCGACTACGACCGCAAGCGGCTGCGCGGCCTGGTGCTGGAGGAAGGCACCGCCAACTCCCATGTCTCGATCGTGGCGCGCGCGCTCGGCATTCCCGCCGTGGGCGAGATTGCCAACGCGCCCGGGATCGCCGATCCCGGCGACGCCATCATCGTCGACGGCACCTCGGGGTCGATCTATGTGCGCCCCTCCGCCGAAATCGAATCGGCCTATGCCGAGCGTGTGCGGTTTCGCGCGCGGCGTCAGGCGCAATATGCGGCGCTGCGCGACAAGCCCTGCATCACCAAGGACGGCCAGCCGGTCGAACTGATGATCAACGCCGGCCTCGTGATCGACCTGCCGCATATCGACGACACCGGCAGCGCCGGCATCGGACTGTTCCGCACCGAACTGCAGTTCATGGTCGGCCAGAGCCTGCCGCGCACCTCGGACCAGCTCGCGCTCTATCGCACCGTGCTCGACGCCGCCGGCGCCAAGCCGGTCACCTTCCGCACGCTCGATATCGGCGGCGACAAGGCGCTGCCCTATATGGAAACCGTGATCGAGGAAAATCCTGCGCTCGGCTGGCGCGCGATCCGGCTCGGGCTGGACCGGCCCGGACTCTTACGCGGTCAGATTCGCGCGCTGCTGCGCGCCGGCGGCGGCCGGGCGCTGAAGATCATGTTCCCGATGATTTCCGAAGTCGCCGAATTCGACCAGGCCAAAGCCATCGTCGAACGCGAACTGACATACTTGCGCCAGCACGGCCACGCCCTGCCCGAGCGCATCGACGTCGGCACCATGATCGAGGTGCCGGCGCTGCTCTACCAGCTCGACGAGCTCCTGAAGAAGGTCGATTTCGTCTCGGTCGGCTCCAACGACCTGTTCCAGTTCATGTTCGCGGTCGACCGCGGCAACGCCAAGGTTTCCGAACGGTTCGACACCATGTCGGCGCCGATCCTGCGGGCGTTGCGCGATATCGTGCGCAAGGCCGATGCCGCGAAGAAGGTCGCCTCGCTGTGCGGCGAGATGGCCTCCAAACCGCTCGGCGCGCTGGCGCTGATCGCGCTCGGCTACCGCTCGCTGTCGATGTCGGCCACCGGACACGGCCCGGTCAAGGCGCTGATCCTCGACCTCGACGCCAAGAAGGCCGAGGCGATGATCATGCCTCTGCTCGATGCGCCGTCGGGCAGCGTCTCGATCCGCGAGAAGCTGACTGCATTCGCGGAAGCCGAGGGGCTGTCGTTGTAGCGAGGCTCTCGCCCGACGACGCCGCCCTCCTTATCCGCCGACTGAGACCACCGCCATGTTACCCGAAGCCAAACTCGATATCCTGCTCGCCCACCACGCCTCGCTCGAAGCCGAGCTGCTGGGCCAGTTGAGTTCCGAAAAATACGTCCAGATCACCCGCGAGCTCGCCGAGCTCAACCCGCTGATCGACGCGGTAAAAGCCTATCGCGCCGCTCTGGCCGAGATCGCGGACACCAGGACGCTGCTGGCTGACTCCGCCACCGATGCTGATATGCGCGGCATGGCGCAGGCCGAGCTCGAAACGTTGCAAACGCAGGTCGACGAACTCGCGCAGAAAATCCGCGTGGCGCTGTTGCCGAAAGACGCCATGGACGACCGCAACGTGGTGCTGGAAATTCGCGCCGGCACCGGCGGCGACGAGGCCTCCTTGTTCGCCGGCGACCTGTTCCGGATGTATGAACGCTTCGCAGCGCTGCAGGGCTGGAAGGTCGAGGTGATCTCGGCCTCCGAAGGCACCATGGGCGGCTACAAGGAAATCGTCGCCGAAGTGCAGGGCCGCGGCGCGTTCGCCAAACTGAAATTCGAATCCGGCGTGCATCGGGTGCAGCGCGTGCCCGATACCGAGACCCAGGGGCGCATTCACACTTCGGCGGCGACGGTTGCGGTATTGCCCGAGGTCGAGAATGTGGACGTCGACATCAAGGACGACGATCTGCGGATCGAGACCATGCGCGCGCAGGGCGCCGGCGGCCAGCACGTCAACAAGACGGAATCGGCGATCCGCATCACCCACATCCCGACCGGCATCGTCGTGATGATGCAGGACAGCCGCTCGCAGCACAAAAACCGGGCATCGGCGATGAACATTCTGCGTTCGCGCATCTACGACGCCGAGCAACAGCGAATCAACGCGGTGCGCTCCGCCGAACGCAAGGAGAAGGTCGGATCCGGCGACCGCTCCGAGCGCATCCGCACCTACAATTTCCCGCAAGGCCGCGTCACCGACCACCGCATCAACCTGACGCTCTACAAATTGCCGCAGGTGATCGCCGGCGAAGCCCTGGGTGAACTGACCGACGCGCTGACGACCGAGCATCAGGCGGCGCAGCTCGCCGCCCAGGGCGCGGCGGCGTGAGTACCTCCCTCGCTGTCGTCCCTGCGAACGCAGGGACCCATAACCACAGGCGTTCGTGGTTGCGGGAAGTATCAACTCTCACCTTCCAACTCGATGGGCCGCGGCGGCGCGATGAGCGCAATTGCGCTCACGCTCGGGGTCCCCGCTTTCGCGGGGACGATGCATGAGCGGACAAACCGTCGAGAC
>Ga0207667_10010747_pt1 | contig 10677 bp, 5 predicted proteins | sample KBSCornC52_FD_184301 | JGI IMG/M metagenome (GOLD analysis project Ga0207667, IMG submission 184301) | Corn rhizosphere microbial communities from Kellogg Biological Station, Michigan, USA - KBS Corn C5-2 (SPAdes) (version 2) | ecosystem: Host-associated > Plants > Roots > Rhizosphere > Soil ...
CGAGCAAGCACAAGCCGTCGCGTCGATTGCCGCTGCGCAGGGTTTTTCGCCCTTTCTTCTACACGGGGTGACGGGCAGCGGAAAAACCGAAATCTATCTGCGCTCGCTCGAAGCGCTGTTTGCTGCGCGGCCGAACGCCCAGGCGCTCGTGCTTGTCCCCGAGATCAATCTGACGCCGCAGTTCGAGGCCGCATTCCGCGGCCGTTTCGCGTCGTTGGACGGCGACGAATCGATTGTCACACTGCATAGCGCCATGGCCGACGGGGAGCGCGTGCGCAGTTGGCTCGCCGCGCATACGGGGCGCGCGCGGATCGTCCTCGGCACGCGGCTGGCCGTGCTGGCCTCGTTGCCAGCGCTTGCGCTGATCGTCGTGGACGAAGAGCACGAGCCGGCCTACAAGCAGCAGGAGGGCTTGCGCTATTCCGCGCGCGATCTCGCAATTTGGCGCGCGAAGCAGCGCGGCGTGCCCGTGGTGCTCGGGTCGGCCACGCCCTCGCTCGAAAGCTGGTGGCAGGCGGAGCAGGGCCGCTACCGGCGGCTTTCGCTCGCGCGCCGTGCTGTGGCCGACGCCGCGCTGCCGACCGTCAAATTGATCGATCTCGAAGAGGAGCGTCGCCGTGGCCGCGGCAGCGTCGACGGCATCTCAGGGCCGCTCGTCGCCGCGCTCAAGGCGCGGCTCGAGCGCGGGGAGCAAAGCCTCGTCTTTCTGAATCGCCGCGGCTATGCGCCGGCGCTCGCCTGCGACGCTTGCGGGTGGGTGGCCGGCTGTCCGCGCTGCAGCGCCTACGTCGTGCTGCACAAGCGCGAACACGCGCTGCGCTGCCATCACTGCGGTTGGGAAGCGCGCGTGCCGCGCGGCTGTCCCGAGTGCGGCAACGTCGATATTGCGCCCCTGGGCCGCGGCACACAGCGCGTGGAGGAAACACTGGCTGCGCTGGTACCGGGGGCGCGCGTGTTGCGCATCGACGCCGACAGCACGCGCCGCAAGGGGAGCGCCCAGACGCTGTTTTCCAACGTGCATGCGGGCGAAGTCGACATTCTCGTGGGCACGCAGATGATCGCGAAAGGCCACGATTTTCGGCGCGTCTCGCTCGTGGGCGTGCTCAACGCCGATTCGGCCTTGTTTTCCCACGATTTTCGCGCCGGCGAGCGGCTGTTCGCGCAGCTCATGCAGGTGAGCGGGCGAGCGGGACGCGCCCAACTGCCGGGGGAAGTCTTGGTGCAGACGCGGTATCCGCGGCACGCGCTTTACCATGCGCTTGCGCGCCACGATTACATCGGCTTTGCCAAATCGACGCTGGCCGAGCGGCGCGACGCGCAATTGCCGCCGTTCGTCTATCAGGCGCTGCTGCGCGCGGAAGCTCGAACACTGGAAGCGGCGCTGGCCTTTCTAGGTCGAGCGGGCGCGGCGCTGGCGCAACTGTCTGCCGCCGAGCGCGTCACGGTCTACGACGCGGTGCCGATGACGATCGTCAAAGTGGCGAACGTCCATCGCGCCCAACTGCTGCTCGAAAGCGCATCGCGCGCTTCGCTGCTTGCGACGTTGCGCGCATGGCAGCCGGCGCTGCGCACGCTCAAAGGTGTCCTACGTTGGAGTGTCGAGGTCGATCCCCTCGATATTTGAGCGCTTCAGCAGGATCGCAGGCGGCTGCGCGCGTGCGTGCGGACACGGTTGGAATAGCTGGGCGCGGGCGACGCGAGGGGCCGCGCGCACGCCGCGAACAGGGAGCGTCGGCGCCGCCCGTGAGGGCGATGGCGTGCGCTCGAACGGCTTTCGTTGGAACAATTCATGACATGCCGCGCTGCTCGGATACGCGCGCGTCGTTGGCTGCAGCCTCGGCTCTGAGGCGAGCTTGGCGCACCCGCGCGAGCGACACGGCGCGTTGGTGTGCCGGCGAGGCGCCGCGCATGAAAAGCGTCAGACATACCACCGCCAACGTCCAGATCCCGCCGAGTACGACCCACTTTTCCATTTCGCCTCTCCTTTCCGGCGCTCACCATCCGCTTGAACGCTTTCCTGCGTTAACGGCATGGCGAGGGGCGGCCCGTAGGGGGGCGACAACGATTTCGCATCAGGGAAAATACGGAGCGCAACCGGCGCCGGGCCCCCGGCTGGCGTTTCCCTGTAGCCCTTATGCGGAAACGGTTTGCGTGGGGTGCAACCGTTCGGGTATTTCGGTTGCACCTTTTTATCGGGAGGCGTACGATTCGGCCAACTTTTCTGTGAATCGGCCGGCTACCGCCGGCAACCGAACGAACTATGGCCAGTACTACCCTAGGCGTCAAAGTAGACGACTTGCTCCGCTCCCGTCTGAAAGAAGCGGCATCGCGCCTCGAGCGCACGCCGCATTGGCTCATCAAGCAGGCCATCTTCGCGTATCTGGAAAAAATCGAGCATGGGCAGTTGCCCCCCGAGCTTTCGGGCGCAACGGGCATGACCGAGTTCGGCGACGGTTCCGGGCCTGAACACGAGGAGGACGGGGCGCCGCATTCGTTTCTCGACTTCGCGCAGAACGTCCAGCCGCAATCGGTGCTGCGCGCGGCGATCACGGCCGCGTACCGCCGCCCCGAACCCGAGTGCGTGCCGTTCCTGATCGGCGAGGCGCGGCTGCCTGCCCAGCTCGCGGCCGAGGTCGGCAAGATGGCGACCAAGCTTGTCGAGACACTGCGCGCCAAGCGCACGGGCGGCGGCGTCGAGGGCCTGATTCACGAGTTTTCGCTCTCGAGCCAAGAGGGCGTCGCGCTCATGTGTCTCGCCGAGGCGTTGCTGCGCATTCCCGATCGGGCCACGCGCGACGCGCTGATCCGCGACAAGATCAGCAAGGGCGACTGGAAGTCGCACATGGGTCATGCGCCGTCGATGTTCGTCAATGCGGCCACCTGGGGCCTCATGATCACGGGCAAGCTCGTGACGACCAACAGCGAAGCGGGCCTGTCCTCCGCGCTGACGCGCCTGATCGGCAAGGGCGGCGAACCGTTGATCCGCAAGGGCGTCGATATGGCCATGCGCCTGATGGGCGAGCAGTTCGTCACGGGCGAGACGATTTCGGAAGCGCTCGCGAACAGCCGCAAGTACGAGGCGCGCGGATTCCGCTATTCGTACGATATGCTCGGCGAAGCGGCCACGACCGAGGAAGACGCGCTGCGTTACTACGCCTCGTACGAGCAGGCGATCCACGCGATCGGCAAGGCCGCCGGCGGGCGCGGCATCTATGAAGGCCCCGGCATTTCGATCAAGCTCTCGGCGCTGCACCCGCGCTACTCGCGCGCTCAGCAGGAACGGGCGATGAACGAGCTGCTGCCGCGTGTGCGCGCGCTCGCCGTGCTCGCACGCCGCTACGATATCGGCCTGAACATCGACGCCGAAGAAGCGGACCGCCTCGAGATCTCGCTCGATTTGCTCGAGGCGCTGTGCTTCGATCCCGAACTCGCGGGATGGAACGGCATCGGTTTCGTCATCCAGGCTTATCAAAAGCGCTGTCCGTTCGTGATCGATTACGTCGTCGATCTGGCGCGCCGCAGTCGTCACCGCATCATGGTGCGCCTCGTGAAAGGCGCTTATTGGGACAGCGAGATCAAGCGCGCCCAAGTCGACGGGCTCGAAGGCTATCCGGTGTACACGCGCAAGGTGTACACCGACGTTTCCTACCTCGCCTGCGCGAAGAAGCTGCTCGGCGTGCCCGACGCCGTCTACCCGCAGTTCGCGACGCACAATGCCTATACGGTATCGGCGATCTATCATCTGGCCGGCCAGAACTACTACCCGGGCCAGTACGAGTTCCAATGTCTGCACGGCATGGGCGAGCCGCTCTACGAGGAAGTCACGAGCCGCGAGAAGTTCAATCGCCCGTGCCGCATCTATGCGCCCGTGGGCACGCACGAAACGCTGCTCGCTTACCTCGTGCGCCGGCTGCTCGAGAACGGCGCGAACACGTCCTTCGTCAACCGCATCGCCGACGAGACCGTGCCCGTTTCGGCGCTCGTCGCGGACCCGGTCGAGGAGGCGGCGAATATCGTGCCGCTCGGCGCGCCGCATGCAAAAATTGCATTGCCGCGCGATCTGTACGGCAACGAGCGCCCCAACTCCATCGGCCTCGATCTGTCGAACGAGCATCGCCTCGCCTCGCTGTCCTCGGCGCTGCTCGCAAGCGCGCATCATCCGTGGCGCGCGGCGCCGATGCTGGAGAACGGCGAATTACCCGCGGCAACCGATGTGGGCCGCCTACAGCGCGCCGTGCGCAATCCGGCCGATCATCGCGATGTCGTGGGCACGGTTGTCGAAGCCACGCGCGAGGACGTGGCGACGGCCCTTGCGTTTGCCGTCGCTGCTGCGCCGATCTGGCAAGCGACCCCAGTCATTGCGCGCGCCGATTGCCTCGCGCGCGCGGCGGATTTGCTCGAAGCGCAGATGCACACGCTGATGGGCCTGATCGTGCGCGAAGCGGGTAAATCGCTGCCCAACGCGATCTCCGAGATCCGCGAAGCAGTCGATTTCCTGCGCTACTACGCGGCGCAGATTCGCGACGAGTTCTCGAACGACACGCATCGGCCGCTCGGTCCCGTGGTCTGCATCAGCCCGTGGAATTTTCCGCTCGCGATTTTCATGGGCCAAGTCGCGGCCGCGCTTGCGGCCGGCAATACGGTGCTGGCCAAGCCCGCCGAGCAAACGCCGCTGATCGCTGCGCAAGCGGTGCGTCTGCTGCGTGAAGCCGGCGTACCCGCGGGTGCCGTGCAACTGTTGCCGGGCGACGGCGAGACGGTCGGCGCGGCGCTTGTTGCCGATGCGCGTACGCGCGCCGTTATGTTCACGGGGTCGACAGAAGTCGCGCGCCTCATCAATAAGACGCTCGCCGAACGCCTCGATCCGGACGGCAAGCCGATTCCGCTGATCGCGGAGACGGGCGGCCAAAATGCCATGATCGTCGACTCCTCGGCGTTGGCCGAGCAAGTCGTGGCCGACGTCATGCAATCGGCATTCGATTCGGCCGGCCAACGCTGCTCGGCGCTGCGCGTGCTTTGCCTGCAGGACGACGTGGCCGATCGCACGCTGACGATGCTCAAGGGCGCGATGCAAGAACTCGCGATCGGCAATCCCGATCGTTTGTCGACCGATGTCGGCCCCGTCATCGATGTCGAGGCGAAACGCACGATTGACGCGCACATCGCCTTGCTGCGGGAAAAGGGCCGGCAGGTCACGCAGATGCCGCTGCCCGACGGCTGCGCGCAAGGCACGTTCGTGCCGCCGACGCTGGCCGAACTCGACAGCATCGACGAGCTCAAGCGCGAAGTGTTCGGTCCGGTGCTGCACGTGATCCGCTATCGCCGCAGCGGCCTTGACAAGCTGCTCGAGCAGATCAAGTCGACCGGCTACGGCCTCACCCTCGGGATCCATACGCGGATCGACGAAACGATCGCGCATGTCATCTCGCGCGCTCACGTCGGCAACATCTACGTGAACCGCAATGTAATCGGCGCGGTCGTCGGCGTGCAGCCGTTCGGCGGCGAAGGGCTATCGGGCACAGGGCCGAAGGCGGGTGGCGCACTTTATCTGCAGCGCTTGCTGGCCAAGCGGCCGTCCGGCTTGCCGAAGTCGCTCGCGGCTTCGCTCGTCATGGACGGCACGGCCGCCGGCGCAGCGCAGGATACGAGTGGTGGTGAGCGCTTGAGCCCGCGCGCAGCGCTGACTGCGCTGCGCGATTGGCTTATCGCCGAGCGCCAGCCGGCGCTTGCGGCACGCTGCGACGGCTATCTCGCAAATATGCCGGCCGGTGCGACGGCGGTCTTGCCGGGCCCGACGGGCGAGCGCAACACTTATACGCTGAGCGCGCGCGGCACGATATTCTGCGTGCCTTCCACGGAGAGCGGCGCACGTGCGCAGTTCGCGGCGGTGCTCGCCACGGGTAACCGGGCCGCGTTCGCGGGTGCAGCCGGCGAGGCGCTCGTCGCGTCGCTACCGGCGCAACTCAAGCCATTTGCGCAAGTGAGCAAGCACGCCGATGCACCGTTCGACGCAGTGCTCTTCGAAGGCGACAGCGATGAGCTGCTCGCGCTGGTGAAGGAAGTGGCGAAGCGCTCGGGGCCGATCGTGTCGGTTCAAGGCGTCTCGACCCATGCGCTCGAAAACGGCGATGAGGATTACGCGCTCGAACGGCTGCTGACGGAACGCTCGGTGAGCGTGAACACGGCGGCGGCGGGCGGCAATGCGAATTTGATGACGATCGGCTGAGCAATCCTTGCCGATGGATTCAAAAACGGAAACGGCACGGCGACCCCGATCGCCGTTTCCCACTACCTTGGTATCTAGGAGAAGCTATGCAGCACAAAATGAAAACGCTGGCAGGCGCGACGCTCGTTGCAGCAATGTCGCTGGTGGGGACCGCGCAGGCACAGCAAGCAGAGCAGGTGAAGATTGGTTTTGCTGGGCCGATGACGGGCGCGCAAGCGCATTACGGCGTCGATTTCCAAAACGGCGTGAAGCTCGCTATCGCCGATATGAACGCGACGAAGCCCGTGATCGACGGCAAGCAAGTTGAGTTCGTGCTCGATTCGGCTGACGACCAAGCCGACCCGCGCACGGGTACGACGGTCGCGCAAAAGCTCGTCGACGATGGCATCAAGGGCATGGTGGGCCACTTCAATTCCGGCACGACAATCCCGGCTTCGCGCATCTACGCGAACGCGGGCATCCCGGAAGTTGCGATGGCGACGGCGCCTGAATACACGCAGCAAGGGTTCAAGACGACGTTCCGCATGATGACCTCCGACACGCAGCAAGGGTCGGTGGCCGGCGCGTACGCGGTCAAGAATCTCGGCATGAAGAAGATCGCGATCGTCGATGACCGCACGGCTTACGGCCAGGGTCTCGCCGACCAGTTCCAGAAGGCGGCCAAGGCCGCGGGCGCAACGATCGTCAAACGCGAATTCACGAACGACAAGGCCACCGACTTCAAGTCGATCCTGACGAACTTGAAGGGCGTGCAACCGGATCTGATCTACTTCGGCGGCGCAGACTCGCAAGCTGCGCCAATGCTCAAGCAAATGAAGACGCTCGGGATCAAGGCGCCGCTGATGGGCGGCGAAATGGTCCATACGCCCGACTTCCTGAAGATCGCCGGCGATGCAGCCGACGGCTCGTATTCGACGCTGGCCGGCGTCCCGCTCGAGCAGATGCCCGGTGGCAAGCAATACGTCGAGAAGTACAAGAAGGCGTTCGGCACGGAAGTGCAGACGTATTCGCCGTACGCCTACGACGGCACGATGGCGCTGCTCACAGCAATGAAGAAGGCTAATTCGACTGATCCGGCGAAGTACCTGCCGGTCCTCGCGAAGACCGATATGCCGGCTGTGACGACCCCGCATCTGCAGTACGACGATAAGGGCGATCTCAAGAACGGCGGCATCACGGTCTATAAGGCCGAAGGCGGCAAGTGGATTCCGCTCAAGTAATCGATGGATCAATCGATCGAGCGGTAGTGTGAGCATTTGATCGCACTTCGCCGAAGGCGTCGACCCGCGAGCGGCTCGGCGTCCCGAAAGCCCTGCGGATGAATGTCCCGCAGGGCTTTCGTTTTGGTGCTTCGGCCGCTGTTTCGTGTTGTCCGATGTTGAACGGCTCGGCTCGTTAGCCGACGTGCGTTCGTTTGGCCGGCGACGGCACCGTTTCCATCGTAGTGAGGCCGTGCACGATGCCGCAGGCATCGACGGTTCCCTCACCCTTGCATTGATCGCGCAGCGCGATCAATTGCGTCTTCAGTTGCTCGAGTTCCGCCAATCGCGTATCGACGTGGCCGATGTGCGCGTCGAGCAGCGCATCGATCGATTCGCAGCGGTCTGAATGGCGATCCATCAGACGGAGCAGCCTGCGAATTTCGTCGTGGGTCATGTCGAGCGCGCGGCAGTTGCGGATGAACCGCAGACGCTCGACGTGCTCGGTGCCGTAGCTGCGGTAATTCGCTTCGGTGCGCAGGGCATCGGGGATGAGCCCCTCCTTCTCATAGAAGCGGATCGTATCGGTCGTGCAGTGGGCGGCTTTAGCCAGTTCGCCGATTTTCATGGGACCTCGCGCTGATCGTCGGTTGACCTTGGAGTGGCTATAAGGTGTTTACTGTACTCCAACAGTTTCTCGAGGGTTCTCCATGGCGCGATCGGATCGCGGACGTCAGCGTCAAGACCGCGGAGGCGGGCCGCAGCGTGACGCCGCCGTAATCGACGACGGGCAAGCGCGTCTGCCTCATATCGGCAGCCAGGCACCGTATGACCATCACTCCCATGACGTACATGGCTGCGGGCACGAGCACGAGCACGTTCCGGCGTGTGGCGCCGCGCGCCATGCCAGCGTCCACGTTCACGCCGATCCGCACGGCCATGACGCCGCGTGCTGTACAGGCACAGCGCCGGTGTTCGTGCCGCTGCCGGCCGCGTCGGCTCGCACCGACGGTACAGAGACGACGATCCGCATCATGCAGATGGACTGCCCGACGGAAGAGGCGCTGATCCGCGGCAAGCTGGGCGGCATGCCCGCGGTGACAAGCCTCACGTTCAACCTGATACAGCGCACGCTGACCGTCGTCCATGCGCCGGACGCGGAGCCGGCGATCCTCGACGCCATCCGCACACTGGGCTTCGTCCCTGAGCTGCCCGAGAGGGCGCTGGGCGAACAGCCGGTCGTCGAACCGGTACGCCCGTGGTGGCCGCTCCTGGTGGCCGCGGCGGCGGCGGTCATATCGGAGGGGTCGACCTGGTTCGGCGCCTCCGCGTGGATCGCCGGCGCGACAGCCGGCTTCGCGCTCGCCCTGAGCGGCGTCGGCACCTACCGTAAGGGATGGACCGCGATCCGTCATGGCAATCTCAATATCAACGCGTTGATGAGCATTGCCGTGACGGGCGCCATGGCGTTGCGCCAATGGCCCGAAGCAGCGATGGTGATGGTGCTGTTCGCACTCGCCGAACGGATCGAAGCCATGTCGCTCGATCGCGCGCGCAACGCGATCCGCGCACTGATGCGACTGGCGCCCGACACCGCGACCGTGCAGCAAAGCGACGGCAGTTGGACGAGTGTGGAGGCGAAGACGGTGACCGTCGGCGCGCGTGTACGCGTGGCGCCGGGCGAGCGCATAGCGCTCGACGGCGAGATCGTGGACGGGCAATCGTCTGTCAATCAAGCGCCGATCACGGGCGAGAGCTTGTCCGTCGACAAGCGGCGCGGCGATGCGGTTTTCGCGGGGACGATCAACGAGACGGGCTCGTTTGAGTACCGTGTCAGCGCGCCGGCCGACCATACGACCCTCGCGCGTATCATCCACGCCGTCGAGCAGGCGCAAGGCAAGCGTGCGCCGACGCAGCGCTTCGTCGATCGCTTCGCACGCGTGTACACCCCCATCGTATTTGCGTGTGCGCTGCTCGTTGCCGTCGTGCCGCCGCTCGCCATGGGCGGCGCCTGGCGCGAGTGGATTTACCGTGCGCTCGTCATGCTTGTGATCGCGTGCCCGTGCGCGCTCGTCATTTCGACGCCCGTGACGATCGTGAGCGGATTGGCGGCCGCCGCGCGACGCGGCATCCTCGTGAAGGGCGGCGTCTACTTGGAAGAGGGCCGCAAGCTCACATGGCTCGCGCTCGACAAAACGGGCACCGTGACGAAGGGCGTCCCCGCGCAAACCGAGTTCGAGCCGCAGTCGGATCGGCCGGCCGATGAGTGCCGACGCATTGCCGCTGCGCTCGCCGGGCGCTCGAACCACCCGGTGTCGCGTGCAATCGCCAACGCGGCCGCTCAGGAGAGCGGGCGTGGCGCTCCCGATGCCGATGCCGATGCGGGCGGGCCGCCGGTCGTCGTCGGCTTCGAAGCGTTGGCCGGGCGCGGCGTGACGGGACTCGTCGGCGGCGTGCGCCATTGGCTCGGCAACCCGCGGCTCGCGCGCGAGCGAGGTCTATTGGGGCCCGAGGTGGAGACGCGCGCCGATGAACTCGAGCGGCTAGGCCGATCGGTCGTGCTGCTTATGGACGAAGCGCGCGTGCTGGCGCTGATCGCTGTGGCCGATACGGTCAAGGAGACAAGCCGCGCTGCGCTCGTGCAATTGCATGCGCTTGGGATTCGTACGGCAATGCTCACCGGCGATAACGCGCATACGGCCCGCGCGATCGCGGCTCAGGTTGGCATCGATGACGTCCGCGGTGATCAACTGCCAGAGGATAAGCTGCGTGCCATAGAAGCGCTTTCGGCAGACGGGAGTGCGGTGGGCATGGTGGGCGACGGCATCAACGATGCCCCGGCGTTGGCGCGTGCGCGGATCGGCTTCGCGATGGGTGCAATGGGGAGTGACGCGGCGATCGAGACGGCCGACGTCGCGTTGATGGACGACGACTTGCGCAAGATCCCGGCTTTCGTGCGCTTGTCCCGATCGACGTATTCGGTGCTCGTTCAAAACATCGCTTTCGCGTTGGCGATCAAGGCGGTGTTTCTGGCCCTTACCTTGGCCGGGTTCGGGACGATGTGGATGGCCGTATTCGCCGATGCGGGAGCAAGCCTCATCGTAGTTGCCAACGGTTTGCGGCTTTTGCGCAAATAGCGGTGTGCGGCGTCAGCGCTGCGCAGGTTGCGGCTAACCCCGGGTGCGCTTCCTTCAATGCGCCTGCCTCCGCGATCGATGAAAAACGCCGAAGCGCCTGGGCGCGGCCTATATC
>Ga0207667_10010752_pt1 | contig 10674 bp, 3 predicted proteins | sample KBSCornC52_FD_184301 | JGI IMG/M metagenome (GOLD analysis project Ga0207667, IMG submission 184301) | Corn rhizosphere microbial communities from Kellogg Biological Station, Michigan, USA - KBS Corn C5-2 (SPAdes) (version 2) | ecosystem: Host-associated > Plants > Roots > Rhizosphere > Soil ...
AATAATTTCCTTCACGCGGTACAGGCTGGTTGAGAATGCCACTGCGGTAATCACGAGCGTGGTGAAGGCAAAGCCTTCAGCGGCCAAGGGCAAGTACATCAAGGGCGCGTATATCTCATCCACCATGGGCCCCGGAATTTCTGTGGATACCACTCCGGTGGAGACAGCGGCCAAGGCGTAATCGGCGGCAGCGGACATTTTTCGACGCGAGGCCGGATGCGCCCGCGATTTTAGAAAAGGATTCTGACAATGGCGGTCACAAAAGCGAAAAAAGCGGAACAGATTGAGAAGCTGAACCAGGACCTGCAAAAGGCCAGCAGCATGATCGTGGGCACATTTTCCAAGCTCACGGTGTCAAAGGATTTTGAGCTGCGCAAGACGGTGCGCACGGCGGGCGGCAAGTATCAAGTTGTAAAGAACACGCTGGCCAAGCGGGCTTCAGAAGGCACGCAGGTGGGCGAAGCGCTGAAAGAGTTGAAGGGCGTTACGTCGATTGCTTATACCGATGGCGATCCGGTAGCTCTGGCCAAGGCGCTGAGCAAGTACGTTGACGATAACCCGGAATTTTCCTTCAAGTCCGGCGTGCTGGAAGGCCGCGTGATCTCCATGAAAGAGATCAAGGCGCTGGCCACCATGCCCTCGAAAGAAGAGCTCTATTCCAAGCTGCTGTTCCTGATCAATGCCCCGGCGCAGCGCCTGGTCACCGTGATGAACGCGGTTGGGAGGGACCTGGCTGTGGTCGTGAGCCAGGGCGTGGAAAAGAAAAAGTTTAAGGACGAGGGCGGCGCTGCAGCCGCAGCGGCCCCAGCGGAAGCGGCACCGGCAGAAGCCGGTAGCCCGGCTTAAATCGTCGTTCGAAGAGGTTTTTCTGGGGGACGTAGTGCGGCCTCCGGACATGGGTTTATCGCTGACGGAGGCTCAACGTGGCGCTAGTCTGGGCGCATTGGAACACGGTGAGCGGAAGCGGCGAATCAGCACAAAACTGAATAAGAGTGGAGATACACATGGCAGATCTGCAGCAGTTAGAAGATTCAATCGTAGGGTTGAGCCTGCTTGACGCGGCCCAGCTCGTAAAGAAGCTTGAGGAGCGCCTTGGCGTCTCCGCAGCGGCAGCAGCCCCGGTGATGATGGCCGGAGGCGGAGCGGCAGCGGGCGCGGCACCAGCAGAGGAAAAGACCGAATTCACCGTGGTCCTGACCGGCGCTGGCGCAAATAAGATCAATGTAATCAAAGCGGTACGTGAAGTCACCAGCCTGGGCCTGAAAGAAGCCAAGGACCTGGTGGATGGCGCGCCGAAGAATGTGAAAGAGAACGTTTCCAAGGAAGAAGCGGAAACGATCAAGAAGAAGTTCACCGACGCAGGAGCGACAGTCGAAATCAAGTAGCTGGTTCACTAAAGTAGCGGATCGGCGGGCTTTAGGGCCCGCTGGCCTGCTCATCCGTCGCAAAGATGTCGTGGGAACGCCTAAAAAAGAGCCCGGGGCGGCCGGCACGAACAAATCCCCGATTTTGCTTTAAGGAATCTTTCAAATAGGCTGAATCTTGGAGTACACTACTATTATCAAATAGATACGGTAGTTCTTCTCCAAACCGGTATTTACAAGTATTTTTTTGACGCAGGACAGGCGTGGTGCTCCAGCAATATTCGCCTTGCTTCGGAGTCGTAGCCAGACCTGCCAGTTGTTGTTCTCTTGAACAGGTCCGCATTGGGCGGACAAGAACGGTCTATTCAGACGGGCGCGGATAAAAACATTTTAGACATCGCACAACGCTGTGACGGCGTCAACGGAGACTCTTGTCTCTGTTGGCGCGATTACGTTTTTTCCGCTGCGTAATGAATGGACCGCCAGCTAATGCCTGATTAGAAACGACATTAGTCAACAAGGCTGCTTTTGACGAGGAACAATCTTCGAGCAAGCCGCTTCATCCGCCCCGCCGCGAGATGAGGCAGAAAAAGTCTTAGGAGTTATCCATGCCGAACAAGAATGGCGCCGCACGTTACCGTCTCGACTTTTCTAAAATTCCGGTAGCTCTCCAGATCCCGAACCTGATCGAGGTCCAGAAGCGTTCCTATGATCGCTTTCTGCAAATGGACAAGCTGCCGAGCGAGCGTGATGACAGCGGCCTCCAGTCAGTGTTTCAATCCGTTTTCCCCATCACCGATTTCCGCAACGTCTCCGAGCTGGCCTTTGTCGATTTCGCCATTGGCAACTGGGAGTGCAAATGCGGCCACCTGAAAGGTCTCCATCACCTGCGCACCACCTGCCGCAATTGCGGCAACACGGTGATTACCGATCCGTTTCATCCCGGCGACGTGCTCTGCCAGAAGTGCGGCACCTACAACGCCAACACGCCTGACTTCTGCAACAAGTGCGGCGATCCCGTAGGCCTGCAACTGAAATATGACGTGGCGGAGTGCGAAGAGCGCGGCATGACTTATTCCGCGCCCCTCAAAGTCACCATCCGGCTGACCATCTATGACAAGGATCCGGAGACCGGCAACAAGAGCATTCGGGACATCAAAGAGCAGGAAGTATTCTTCGGCGACATTCCGTTGATGACACAGAACGGCACGTTCATCATTAATGGAACAGAGCGCGTGATCGTCAGCCAGCTGCACCGTTCACCTGGCGTGTTCTTTGAGACCGCGAACAATCGCACGTATTTCCTGGGCAAGATCATTCCCTATCGCGGATCATGGGTGGAGTTTGAATACGACCAGAAGAACGTTCTCTATGTCCGCATTGACCGCAAGCGCAAATTCCTGGGCACCATCTTTTTGCGCGCTTTGGGTCTGCGCTCCGATGAAGACATTCTTCGCACGTTCTATACAGTCGACCGCATCAGCCTGAAGGACAAGAAGCTCCGGTGGACGCTGGAAAGCGCCATTGAGAAGCCGACGAACCTGCTGGGCCTGAAGCTGGCGCACAGCATCAAGGACAAGAGCGGGCATGAGATCGCCCACTCCGGCCGCAAAATTACGCCGGCAGTGCTGAAGGAAATCCAGAAAGCCAAGATCACTGAAATCGATATCGATACCACCGATCTGGAAGGCGCATTTACCGCGGCCGACATTATCGATACGGCGAGCGGCGAAGTGTTGCTGGAAGCCAACAGCGAAGTTACGGCAGATAAGCTCAGCAAGATCATGGATGCGGGCGTGGAAGAAATTCACGTCTTTTTCCCTGAGCGTGACGACGTGGGCAACGTAATCAGCGCAACGCTGCGCCGCGACTCCGTTAAGACGCCGCAGGAAGCGTTGATTGAAATCTACCGCAAACTGCGTCCGGGTGATCCGCCGACTCTGGACACCGCTACGGCGCTCTTTCACGGAATGTTTTTCGATCCGCGGAAGTATGACTTCAGCCGCGTAGGCCGCTTGAAGTTCAATATCAAGCTGTATGACAAGAACGAAGCGACCGGGCTGGACAAGCGCACGCTTGATCCGGAAGATTTTTACGCCACCATCCGTTACCTGTTGAAGTTGCGCAAGAGCATTGGCGCGGTGGACGACATCGATCATCTGGGCAATCGCCGCGTTCGTGCGGTGGGCGAGCTGATGGAAAACCAGTTCCGCATCGGCCTTGTGCGCATGGAGCGCGCCATCAAGGAAAAGATGAGCGTGTATCAGGAAATGTCCACGGCCATGCCACATGACCTGGTAAACGCCAAGCCGGTGATGGCGGCAATCCGCGAGTTCTTTGGATCATCCCAGCTCTCGCAGTTTATGGACCAGACCAATCCGCTGTCAGAGATTACGCACAAGCGCCGTCTCTCAGCTCTTGGGCCGGGCGGTTTGTCACGTGAGCGCGCCGGATTTGAAGTCCGCGACGTTCACCCGACGCACTATGGCCGCATCTGCCCGATTGAAACGCCGGAAGGCCCAAACATCGGCCTGATCAGCTCATTGAGTTGCTATGCGCGTATTAACGATTACGGCTTTATCGAGTCACCTTATCGCCGCGTGAAAGATTCGCGCGTGGTGGACTTTGTGACGATTGTGAATGCCGGCGACAGCGAATACCGTGTAGGCGACCACATTGAGCAGAAGGAAGCCGATAAAGTAGCGGCCGACCTGAAAGAGCGCCGCAAGAAGGCGCTTGAGGTCGAACCGTTCTCGTTCTATCTCTCGGCATGGGAAGAAGACAAACACGTCATCGCCCAAGCCAATATTGAGTTGGACGACAAGGGAAAGATCGTTGGCGAAATTGTAGATGCCCGCAAGAACGGCAACTTCGTGCTGGTGCCGCGAGATGAAGTCGACTACGTTGACGTGAGCCCCAAGCAGCTTGTTTCCGTGGCCGCGTCGCTTGTGCCGTTCCTGGAGCATGACGATGCGAACCGCGCCCTGATGGGCGCCAACATGCAACGCCAGTCTGTACCGCTGCTCCGTGCTGCGGCTCCGCTGGTGGGAACCGGCATGGAAGGTGTCACGGCACGCGACTCTGGCGCTGTGGTCCTGGCACGCCGCAACGGCATCATCGACTCGGTCGACTCTGAACGCATTATCGTACGCGTGGAAGGCGAGCATCATCCGACACAGCTGTCACGCGAAGTCGGAAGCGACATTTACCAGCTCACGAAGTTCAAGCGCTCCAACCAGAACACCTGCATCAACCAGAAGCCGGTAGTCAAGAAAGGTGACCGAGTCCTGAAAGGCCAGGTCATTGCTGACGGGCCTTGCACGGACAAGGGCGAACTGGCTCTTGGACGCAACGTGCTCGTGGCCTTCATGCCATGGCGCGGTTACAACTTTGAGGACGCGATCCTGGTCTCAGAAAAGATGGTGAAGGAGGATTACTACACCTCCGTCCACATTGAAGAGTTTGAGATTGAAGCTCGCGATACCAAACTTGGTCCTGAGGAAATTACCCGCGACATCCCGAACGTAAGCGAATCAGCGCTACGCGACCTGGATGAAAGCGGCGTGATCCGCATTGGCGCAACGGTAAAGCAGGGCGACATTATTGTGGGCAAGGTAACGCCCAAGGGTGAAACCCAGCTCACTCCGGAAGAAAAGCTGCTGCGCGCGATCTTCGGCGAAAAAGCCGGCGATGTGCGTGATGCTTCGCTGACATGTCCTCCGGGCATTGAAGGAACGATCGTTGACGTAAAAATCTTCTCCCGCAAAGGGCAGGAAAAAGACGAGCGCGCCAAGGCCATTGAAGCTTCGCAGATCGAACGGCTGGAAAAGAACCTGGCTGATGAAATCCGAATCCTGACCGACGAGCGTTTGAAGCGCCTTGAGGCCATCCTAGGCAATAAAGAAGTCCAGGCTGACCTGCATGATGAGCGCACCAATAAGCGCTTGCTCACCAAGGGAGCAATTCTCGATCGCGAAACGATTGAGCGGATTTCCACGCGCAACCTGAAGCGCATTAAATACGCTGACAAGGACCCGCGCGTCAACGAGCAGATTGACGAAATCGAAGAGATGACCTCGCGCCAGATTGACGTGCTGCGCAAGATCACGAACGAGAAAATCGGCAAGCTGCAAAAAGGCGACGAACTTCCTCCCGGCGTGATCAAGCTGGTGAAGTGCTACGTGGCCATGAAGCGCAAGCTGAGCGTGGGTGACAAGATGGCAGGCCGTCACGGAAACAAAGGCGTGATTGCCCGCATTCTGCCTGAGGAAGATATGCCGTATCTGGCAGACGGCACTCCGGTGGAAATCGTGCTCAACCCGCTTGGCGTACCCAGCCGTATGAACGTGGGACAGATCCTGGAAACACACCTGGGCTGGGCCGGTCATCAACTGGGTGAGCGCATCGCGGAATTCCTGAAAGAGAACTCGCGCGAAGAAACGATTCGCCGCGAGCTCAAGAGCATTTTCAAGGATACCCCGTTTGGCGACAAGATCACGGCGCTGGAAGACGACGAGCTGATGCACGTAGCCAAGACGCTGACCAAAGGCGTGTTCTTTGCCTCGCCGGTGTTTGACGGTTCGCGCGAAGTGGAAATCAAATCGATGCTGCGTGAGGCCAACCTGCCTGAATCGGGCAAGACGGACCTTTATGACGGCATGACCGGAGACAAATTCGAACAGCCGGTGACGGTGGGCTACATCTACATGCTGAAGCTCTCACACCTGGTGGACGACAAGATCCACGCCCGCTCCATTGGGCCTTACTCGCTTATCACCCAGCAGCCGCTGGGCGGCAAGGCGCAGTTCGGCGGACAGCGCTTTGGAGAAATGGAAGTCTGGGCGCTTGAGGCATATGGCGCGGCTTACATCCTGCAGGAGCTGCTTACCGCGAAATCAGACGATGTATTTGGCCGTACCAAGATTTATGAGGCCATTGTGAAGGGCGAAGCCGCCATTGAACCGGGCGTGCCTGAGTCGTTCAACGTTTTGATCCGCGAATTGCAGTCGCTCTGTCTGGATGTGGAGCTGATCAAGACTGAAGGCGGCAGAAAACAGATTGCCGCGGCGGCTGACTAACCCGGCTTCATCGCCCCGCTAGTCAGCCCAACTCAACTCCGGACCGCTTCCGGCCGGGGTTGAGAACAGAGAAAGAAACCAGCAGCAACCGGAAGCCGCAGCGCGGCGCGCGTTAAGCGACGCAGGAGGACACCTTGTACCGTTCAAGTCCATTTGATCTGGGCAACACGATTACTGATTTTGATTCCATCCGAATCAGCCTGGCCTCGCCGGAAAAAATCCGCAGCTGGTCTCACGGCGAAGTGACCAAGCCGGAAACCATCAATTACCGCACCTTTAAGCCGGAGCGCGATGGCCTGTTTTGTGCCCGCATCTTCGGTCCGGTAACGGACTGGGAATGCCTGTGCGGCAAATACAAACGAATGAAACATCGCGGCGTGATCTGCGACAAGTGCGGCGTTGAAGTCACGCTGTCAAAAGTCCGCCGCGAGCGGCTGGGCCACATTGAGCTGGCGTCGCCGTGCTCGCACGTCTGGTTCTTCAAGGGACTGCCTTCACGCATTGGCCACTTGCTGGACATTTCACTGCGCGACCTGGAATCCGTTCTCTATTTCGAGTCCTACGTGGTGGTGGATGCAGGTGAAGCCCCAGTAAAAGAACGCGAAGTGATCAAGGAAGAAACACGCTTCCGCGAGCTCGACCAGCAGTATCGCGCAACGGGCTTCAAGGCCATGATGGGCGCTGAGGCCATCAAGGAAATCCTGAAGCGCGTGGAAGTGGAAGAGCTATCAGTCGAACTGCGCGAGAAGATGAAGCATGAAACTTCTCTGCAGAAACGGCTGAAGTATGCCAAGCGGCTCAAAGTGGTGGAGGCATTCCGCAAAAGCGGCAACAAGCCGCAATGGATGATCCTGGACGTGATCCCGGTCATTCCGCCGGAGCTGCGTCCGCTGGTTCCATTGGATGGCGGCCGCTTTGCCACTTCCGATTTGAACGACCTTTATCGCCGCGTGATCAACCGCAACAACCGGTTGAAGAAGCTGATGGACCTGCACGCTCCGGAAGTGATCGTGCGCAATGAAAAGCGCATGTTGCAGGAATCAGTGGACGCACTGTTCGATAACGGGCGCCGTGGCCGCGTGCTGCGTGGCGCGAACAATCGCCCGCTGAAGTCACTCTCTGACACGCTCAAAGGCAAGCAAGGCCGTTTCCGCCAGAACCTTCTGGGCAAGCGCGTGGATTACTCCGGGCGTTCGGTGATCGTGGTTGGCCCGGAGCTCAAGCTGCACCAGTGCGGATTGCCCAAGAAGATGGCGCTCGAGCTGTTCAAGCCATTCATCTACCATCGGCTGGAACAGACAGGCCACTGCACCACCATCAAGCAGGCGAAAGAAATGGTGGAGCAGCAGGAACCGATTGTTTGGGACATTCTGGAAGAGGTCATCAAAGATCATCCGGTACTCTTGAACCGCGCTCCAACGCTTCACCGTTTGGGCATTCAGGCTTTTGAGCCGGTGCTGGTGGAAGGCAAGGCGATCAAGATCCATCCGCTGGTTTGCACGGCGTTTAACGCCGACTTTGACGGCGACCAGATGGCGGTACACATTCCACTGTCTCCGGAAGCCCAGGTTGAGGCCAGCGTGCTGATGTTGTCGTCGCACAACATTCTTTCGCCGGCGTCAGGCCAGCCGATCACCGTGCCCACACAGGACATGGTGCTCGGACTGTACTACCTGACCAAAGGCAAACCGGGCGCCAAGGGCGAAGGCCGCGCTTTTGCCAACACTGAAGACGTGCTGCTGGCGCTGGAAGCGGGCGAAGTGGAAACGCTAACGCCGATCCGCCTGCGCTATAGCGGTGAAGTCATCGACCTGACCGCGGCTTATGACGACCAGGACATTGTGCACACGGAGCCGGTGAACTTTGAACGCCAGTTCATCAATACAACCGTTGGCCGCACCATCCTGAACGATCATCTGCCGGAGAAAATGCCGTTCATCAACGGCCTGCTCAAGAAAAAAGGCATTGGCCAGTTGGTGAACTACACCTACCTGCGCTTTGGCCTTGAAACCACGGTCAAGATGCTGGACGAAGTGAAAGAGACCGGATTCCGCTATGCAACGCGCGCTGGATTGTCCATCGGCATTGATGACATGGTCATTCCTGAGCACAAGAAGGGCCTAGTGAAGGAAGCCGAGAAACAGGTCATCGCCGTACAGCAGCAATACCTGGATGGCGCTATCACCAACGGTGAACGCTACAACAAGGTGATTGAAATCTGGTCAAACGTAACGGAAAAAGTTGCCGACGAAATGTTCAACAACATGCAGGAGTTGGACAAGGTCGGACAGCTGAACCCCATTTACGTTATGGCTGACTCCGGCGCTCGCGGATCGAAACAGCAGATTCGCCAGCTATCCGGCATGCGCGGACTGATGGCCAAACCGTCCGGCGAAATTATTGAGACGCCCATCACGGCGAACTTCCGTGAAGGGTTGACTGTGTTGCAGTACTTCATTTCCACGCACGGCGCTCGCAAGGGCTTGGCTGACACGGCGCTTAAGACCGCCGATTCAGGCTACCTGACCCGCCGCCTGGTGGACGTGGCGCAGGACGTAATCATCAGCGAACAGGATTGCGGAACTGTCGACGGCATTTACGTGGGATCCATTGTGGAAGCGGGCGACATCATCGAGCCGTTGCGCGACCGCATTGTGGGCCGCGTGTCGCTGGAGAAAATCAAGGACTACGAAGGCAACGTGATCGTGGACGTGAACCAGGACATCACGGAAGAGCTGGCCAGCGCAATCCAGGCGGCCGGAATCGAGCGGGTAAAGATCCGCTCCGTGTTGACCTGCGAATCGAAACGCGGCGTCTGCATCGCATGTTACGGGCGCAACCTGGCTTCAGGCCGCATGGTTGAACTGGGCGAGGCGACGGGCGTGATCGCGGCGCAATCCATCGGTGAGCCGGGCACGCAGTTGACGATGCGTACCTTCCACATCGGTGGTACGGCATCGCGTGTGTCTGAACAGTCCCGCTTGGAAGCTCGCACGGCCGGCAGCGTGCGCTTCATCAATCCCCAGACCGTGAAAGCAAAATCAGGCGATCTGGTGGTAATGAACCGCGCAATGTCAATCGCCGTTGTTGACGACAAGGGCCGCGAAAAAGAGCGCTACTCAGTAGTTTACGGCGCACGGCTCAAGGTCCAGGACGGCCAGCAGGTAACTGTGGGACAAGTCATGGGTGAGTGGGATCCTTACACCTTCGCCATCCTCACAGAAGTCGGCGGCACCGTGCAGTTCAAAGACTTGCAGGAAGGCGTGACGCTCCACGAAGAAGTGGACGAAGTTACGGGCCTCTCCCGCCACGTGGTGGGTGAGTCACCGGACGAAAAGCGCCAGCCGGCAATCGTGATCAAGGCGAAATCAACCCGGCGTTACCTCATGCCGTCACGCGCCCACTTGATGGTGCAGGACGGTGATGAAGTTCATCCCGGCGACGTGCTGGCAAAGATCCCGCGCGAAACCACCAAGACCAAGGACATCACCGGTGGTCTGCCGCGCGTGGTGGAATTGTTTGAGGCCCGCAAGCCGCGTGAAACCGCGATTATCAGCGAAATTGATGGCGTGGTGAAATTCGGCGAGGTCTCAAAAGGCCAGCGCAAAATCTATGTGGTGGCCGACAACGGCACGGAGAAAGAATACTCGGTGCCCAAGGGCGTCCACATCAACGTGCAGGAGAGCGAGCGCGTCCGGGCGGGTGAACCGCTGATGGACGGGCCGCTGAACCCGCATGACATTCTGGCTGTACTCGGCGAGAAGGAACTGCAGGCTTATCTGGTGAACGAAATCCAGGAAGTCTATCGTCTGCAAGGCGTAACAATCAGCGACAAGCACATTGAAGTGATTGTTCGCCAGATGATGCGCTGGGTCAAAGTGGAGGACGTGGGTGACACCACATTCCTGCTGGAACAGCAGATCGATAAGTTCCGCTTCACGGAAGAGAACCAGCGTGTGATCGCCAACGGTGGCCGTCCAGCAACGGGCCGTCCGCTGCTGCTGGGCATCACCAAGGCCTCGCTCTCAACGGAATCATTCATCTCCGCGGCGTCATTCCAGGAGACCACCAGGGTGCTCACAGAAGCCTCAATCCAGGGCGCTGTGGACCATCTGCGCGGACTCAAGGAAAACGTGATCGTGGGCCGCTTGATTCCGGCCGGCACGGGCATGGAGCACTATCGCAACGTGAAGCTGGCTCCGGAACTCGAGCAGGCTGCCGCCAAGGTGCAG
>Ga0207667_10010754_pt1 | contig 10673 bp, 8 predicted proteins | sample KBSCornC52_FD_184301 | JGI IMG/M metagenome (GOLD analysis project Ga0207667, IMG submission 184301) | Corn rhizosphere microbial communities from Kellogg Biological Station, Michigan, USA - KBS Corn C5-2 (SPAdes) (version 2) | ecosystem: Host-associated > Plants > Roots > Rhizosphere > Soil ...
CTCCAGGTGCCCAGTCATGCCCATCTCCATGGTGGTCTTCACAATGGAGCAGATGAACGACCCGAATCGCGAATCCGCATGCTGGATATCCAGCCTGTCGCCGGCGCCGGCTAAGCCCACCGGCAACATGCCGGCGGCATGGATGATCTCCACGGGGGCATAAACGGGGAAGAACGCCACGGCTTTTCCGCCGGGATGCTGCTGCTTCCAGGTTCGCACCGAAGGAAAGGAGAGGTCCTGGAGCAGATCTGATAGCCTATCGAACGTTCGTTCGAGTTCCATGGAGCTATTTTTGACGTTCCGGGATGTCGAAGCTGTGATGCAGGTCACAATGCCATGTGATGGGACAGGATGCCGGCCTGGCGTATCGAAGAATTCATTTCCATCAAGAAACGGGCCGTTATCGTGCTCACAACATCCGCAATTTTGGTCTTGCATCACCTGCTGGAAAACATCAGTTTTCCAGTGCCGTATTTACGCTTCCAGGAGAGGAACAAAAGCCGCGGCCAAACGCCTTTCGTTCGAGGCAATGAGCGTAAAATATTTTGATTTCAACCCTCTCCTCGATAGCCATGGGCAGCGCATGCGAAGGGTGGGACGGGTACCCAGTACATTCTCTTTGGCTGGAGCGGCATAGAAGCAGTAATCCTAAACTTTACAGGAACCATCTACGGCACCAGATTCTTGCCAGCCGCCATTCTGGACTGAAGTCCCAGCATCCCTCTCGGGAGAATCGATGGGGTTTTCTGAGTCTTTATGCCTATGACTAGTGATCGAACACTTTGATCGTGCGTTTCCAGTCTGAACACGAGGCAACTCGTTTGGCGGAATGTGGCTGAGAATGAGTTTTTGTTTTTCCTATACATCAAGTCTGCTGATCACACAACTCTGTGTTCCCGGTCACTGCGTGCTGCTGATGGCAAGAACTAAGATCCTGGCCACGAAGCTGATTTAGCTCGGCGAATAGTGAAGCTAGTGACGAAGTGGAAATGGTAGTCGTCTGTTTCTGCTCATCAATTGGCATCCCCTACCATTTGAGAACCAGCGAACGGTGCTCGATCCATCCGAACGTAAGTGCACCTCTATTCCTGAGTATGTTTGAGGAGGTCACCAATGAGTGGCACTGCTTCGATCCGATGGATACTGGCCCTGGCACTTATTTCCTTGTCGATATTCGCAACCGCAGGATGCGGAGTCCACAGCAATACCGCCGCAGCATCCAGCGCTGGGCCGCTTGTCCAGAACTAGACTTTGTGATTCCATCCCTGCTTTGCTTCACCGGGGGGGTTACCACAAAGGACACGAAGGTACACAAAAGGCAGCGAAATGGGACACAGGCTAGGCTGCGATTGCGTTCATCGCGGACGCAAATCGCGAAACTCATTATGCCTCAGACGCTAAATCGTAGAGTTCGTGAATTCCATGAACATCGAACTTTAGTAGACTGTCCTGAACAGCAACGGCCCGCCGAATAAAGTCCGGGTTATCCGATTCATCTGCTTCCCGCAGGATGGCAGTCAACGCCGGCAGTAGCGATTCTTTGTTCCAAAGCTGTCGTGCCTCTTTGCTATTTTCTACCGCTTTCACTAATGATTCGGTAGCTTCCAGGGTCTCAACCGGATTATCTCTTGCAGCTCGCGCCAGCCAATCCAAGAAGCCATGCAGATTGTGCTTATCTTCATCGGATTCCACGGCTTCCAAGTATTTTCGAGCCATTTCGTGAGTAATGAATGGATATCTCGCATCGAGAAACATTCGATCAGTCAATTTCAATGCTGAGCGTGCTACGGATGGACTTGTAAGGATATGCAAAATGCCTTTTTGGCACAACAGAGTTGAGTCACGCCGTTCGAGATTCGCGATGAAAACCTGAGCACTACCTTCCCATGCCTTTTCTGAATTTCTGCGTTCCAATTTTGATACCAAGGTTTGCCAGTCAACGTGGCCAGCAAGGGATGACAAGGTGAGGAGTCTACTCCAGCCACCCATCGCATCCTCGTGCCCTTCGACTTCGAGTCGTTCGATCCATGGCCTCACCGTTTCATAATGGCCATAATATTGGTGATACAACACCCGTTCTGTGTACGGCCAAAGCCTGTGATCGGTTGGTGTCAATGCGCTTCGAAACAGCTCCCAACCTAGTTCAGGAGTTTTGATGACAGTAAAGGGTAACTCATAAATGAGTAATGCTCGAATAGTCACGCTCTTATCTGCAGCAATCGATCTATGGAAATTTGTTAAAGAAGCAGGGAGCGATCGGCTGTCTGCAAGCAGACGATTTGAAAGGGTTAGTGCTGCTTCGGTTGTCTGTCCTCTCACTGTGTTAATTGCCTTTGTAATTAAATCGAAGTCCTTAAGCGGGTCTTCAAAGGAAGGGCTTGAATTGTTAGATAGCAATGTGATTAAACGCTCAATGTCCTCATCGTCGGTAACGGTACTAGCGACCGCCGAGAATGCGTGTTGGATCCTATGATGGTGCCAGAGTGCTCGCAATGCACCCACATCTTCTAGCCATTTTAGAATCGTTTGACCAAGGCCAATCTTTTCCGGCGTTGTCTTTGGCTCCCACCCTTGAGGCCGCGTATACCTCCCAATTGTGTAAAGTATATGACTCGCTAAACCGCCAATTGTAGCGGCAAGAAATCCAATATCGTCAAAGTCATGGTATATCGGCTTACATAAGACAGAAAACCGCTCAGGATCCAATGAGGCCGCTGTTTCAAGCTGTCGTAGTACCTCGTCTTTTCCACCGACGAAATCGCCTTCCCAAAAATGGGATGGCTCGGTATTTGGACTGTCAAAAAACTTCAAGAGCTTCAACATTCCATGATCAGTCAAGCCCGTTAATTCATCAATGGTGAAGGGAGGGGCTACAAAACCGCCACGAATATACGGCTCTGGTCGCGACTCTATAAGATGGACCGATTTGCGACTCGCGTTTATAAGTGCCTGTGCCTGCTCACTTCGATACGGTGCGGGCATGGAATTTAGAAAAGCACATATCTTGTTTGTGACCCATTTTGTGTTGTCGGTGATGTCCTGATGTAAACTTAGTAACATCTCTTGATTGGCAGACCGGACTTCATCAGGCAAGTAGGGATATGTCGCATTCATCAGGCGAGATAATTCGTATGTAAGAGTGCCGTACTCAAACAGCGCTCGGTCAGTCAATGCTTTGCTTATGCCCGAAATGTTATGGTCAATATTTAAAATAGATTTCTCAATAAAAATGTAACGAAGGGCGAGATCGGCAGAATCCAAAAATAAATCTCTGTGTTGTTGCCACCATGTAGAGTTCTTCCGCACGTGATCTGCAACCACTTCTTCAAAAGCGATAAACAGCAAATCAATTCCGTCAGCATGGCGCGCGCTGTCTGCGTGCTTTCCTTCCCAGGAGGTATGATGTATCAACCCTTCAAATATCTCCTTTGCGAAGTGGTAGTACTCTCCCCTCTGCTCGCTCCATTTGATAATTGATGCCAGTGCTCTGTTAAGTAAGTCTTCAGAAGCCAATAAGCGGTCTCGCAAAAAGGTAGGAGAGCAAAGCTCGTGAGGATGACAGTGCAAATCTTCTCGTGAGTTTAGTCCGATACGACATGGGTCTTCGCAATCGCAGGTGATCCACGACCAGAGCAAATCATCCCCTGTATTGGTTGCTTCTACAAAAAGACTAATCGGCTTCCCTAAAAACTCACGTTCAGTATTCTGATGATCCGACAAAAGCATTTCCAGCAGCTCACGAATTCCAGGAGTAGACCAAATCTTAAAATCTCCCAGCGAACTTGTGATAGACCACCTGGTCCGCCAACTGTTGGCCCAGTTCTCCTTTAAAGCTTGTGTCCACAGATCGATAACTTTATGGGAGTGAATATTCATCCAATCACTCAAACGAGAAACAAATGTCAGCAGGATCTCGGATGAATCCTCTCGTCCGCGAACATGCGGTATCCAATGTTCTTTAAAAAATAAGAACCAATCGGTCGATCTCGCTTTCCACATTAAACGCAAGAATAGATCCGGATGTTTATCGCTCAACTCTCGAATTATTCCCCAATCCTCTTTGCCCGGTTTCAGATCAGCAAGGGATTCTGCGATGAGGCGCTTTAAATGATAAGGAACTTCTGGTTCATTTATGACTGCTCTGACGTGTCGTGAGAATGTTTCTGGGGCTTTGCTCCGGGAGTAAAAGAAAAAAGCCCGAACTGCTGGGCGTATGAAAGGTAATGGGGTGTGCGATTTTATGAATTCATTCAGATTTTGGCCTTGTTCAATTGCGGAGCGCACGGCAAGGACTTCCCCCCAAGTCTGATGCCCAAATTCAAGGATGCCCAAGCGCCGTTCCGCGAGAATTTCAAGACTGCAAAGCGATGCAATCATCTCTGCCTTCTCTGCAAATCTAGCTCGAGGTACTGTGCTGCTACGCGCAGAGAGCTGATCCTTCGCCATCTTATATAGCAATTTGAGAGCATCAACACCGAGAGTTGTGTTCTTGATTACTAGTTCCTCAATAAATATTTCGAATAACTCATAGGCTGTCACCGCTGTCGGGAAAATTCCATGCTCACGAAGGGTTACGTAAAGCTTCAAAATATTTGGGACTGTCAAGAGCGTGCGTGTTTTTAGTGGAACGGAAGCCGGATCAACCGGGATCTCCCGCAATAACGGAGTGACTTGCGTTTCGAAATCCAAATTACCGATTTCGATGGACTGTTCCCATTCGCGGGCTCTCAATTGAGGGTCATACTTGAGGTCAAATTTCCTGCAGGCCACAATCACTGAGATGTTATTAAGCCTGCTGAGCCGATCGACGAGACTTAGAAATAACCCCAACGACGCATGATGCCTGGAAAGAGATAAAACATCAAGAGAATCAATGGCTACCACGACCCGCCGATATTCGGACATACGAGCACAGAGACCGACTACATCCTCGGGCAAGCCGGCTGCAGTTAGATCAGCCTCCAGCTTGGCGTTTTTGTAGTGATCTGCTTTTATGAATAATAATGCGATATTCGAACGGGATTCGATTTCATCGACAACGTCTAACAGGACACAGGTCTTTCCGCTGCCAGGTCCTCCGGTTAATAAAATCGTGCGCTTATGGGCGTCAATGGCATCGAGAGCAATCTGGAGGTGGGGAATGGGAATTCGATGGCCTGCTATATCACGTTGCCAGGGTCTTCCGATACCAGATGCTTGATGAAAGAGTTGGAGTATCTCACCCTCACTTCTTTGGGGGGCCGGTACAAGTCCATGGCGCTCCAACTCATCGATAACATCGCTCCTAGTTAGCGGCCCGCTGGTTGATCCGGCTCTACCTTGCTCCTTCAAAATGAGGGACTGCAACACAGCAATTCCTGCTTGAGCATGAGGAAGAAATTCAGCTAACGCGGTCAGATTTTGTTGCCGCCAGTCTGCAAAATCTTGGGTAGGACCAAATCTAAGCTGAGAAACAAACGAAAAAGTGCCTTCATTTGGCTCAGCCAATATTGTGGCGAGTTCATCCAGAATTTTCTTTAGGTTTTGAGGAGCAGTTGATACGAAAGTTCCGTAGCGGCGATATATTTTTGAGGATTCATGCAATTTCCTCAAGTCGCCAAACTCAGTGCGGGAAATGAATTGGATCTCTGCAGTAGGCTGGTCCTTCCACTGCTGTTTAGCTTTGATTAACTCCTCTTTCAAATCATTTAATGACCAAGCTTTGAAATCTGATTGATTTTTCTTTGTTTGAATGAAAAGTTTTTTGCCATCCGTAAACTCAACGGTAATGTCGTCAACCATCACGCGCTCAGTACTTTCAGGAAGGGTTACAGCCTCTACATCTACCCAGCGGATGTTGGCTGGCTCGCGAAGAAGGCGAATCAACCAATGGGTAGCAACCAGGATTTGGTAATAGTCACCTCTTGATGAAAGAATCCCTGCCTGGCTCACACGATTGTCCCCACGAATCAATTACAGCACAAATCTCTTCAATAGGTCTCAAACAGGTGCGGCCCAGCAAAGGCGGCTATTCTGCGGTGGGGGGCGGCGCTTTTGATTGGTGCCCTCCGGAGGTGCCTTAGCATGACATACAGACGAGTTGCCCTCAACCATGGGCAGGTGTACTGCCGGAAAGATGCAAAGAATTTGGGCCAATCGACAATTCTCTCAGCATGCGAAATTGAACATGGCCAGTTTCGTGCTTTATTTGCTGGGTTATTTTGGCCTAAGATGCAGAATGGTCGAACTTTGCTCAAAAGCTCCGATCATTAATCTCCCTGCGGGGAATACGGGAAAGGAAAGAAAGCGCCATGGAAAGCCAAAGACCTTTTACCACTGAGAACACAGAGAACGCAGAGAAAAGCAAAACTATCACCCAGCAGCGAGCGGAGATGCTAGTACGGAGGATTGGCGAGGCGTGCGATGAGTTGGAGAGGCTGGCGGCGGATAATCCGGAGCTGGTGGGGCGGGTGACGCATGGAGCGGAAGAGCACAAAGACGCTTACATGAGGCTGAAGGCGAGGCTGGAACTGGCCGACGAAGCGCCGCGGTGCCGCTGGGTGAGGCAGGATGGAACGAGCTGCGGGTCTCCGCAGATGAAGAAACACATCTACTGCTTTGCGCACAGGCAGATGATGGAGGCGCGGGCCCTGGCGCTGAGTTTGCCTGCGCCTGAGGATGCCAATGGAATCCAGATTGGGATCATGCGGATACAGAAGGCGCTGATTGAAGGCACGATCTCAACGAAGACGGCGGGGCTGCTGTTGTACTCAATGCAACTGGCATTGCAGAACGTGGGGCAGACGACGTTTGGGCAGGCGAAGACGCAGGAGTTGGTGCGAACGACGGTGGATGAGGAAGAAGCATTCAGCGAAAAAGCAGTCAGCAGTCAGCGCTCAGCATTCAGCGAAAACCAAAATCAACACCAACACCAAGAGCATTTCACCGCAGAGGACGCAGAAGACGCAGAGAACGGAAAGGAGAAAAGCCAAGGCCGGCCCGAGCCGTTTGAGTTCACTTTGCCGCCGGACCTATACAGAATGGACACGCCGGAAGGAAGAGAGGCTTATGAGGCCAGTCTGCGGAAGAGAGCCAGGACATCGGATGATCGGAAGATTCAAGCACCGCCGAAAGCGACGGACGATCGGCAAACCTACGCCAATCTGGGATGAGCTGGGATACTCCGGAGGGGGGTAGGGATGACACTGATTGAAATCGAGAGATCGAACGCGGGGGCGGCCCCAACGATCACCAGCGCCAGCACGACAACCTTTTTTGTCGACTCCGCTGGGTCGTTCACGGTGGCCACTACCGGGTCTCCCAAGCCGACATTGTCCGAGTCGGGTGCGCTGCCTTCCGGGGTGACCTTCGTCGACAACGGTGACGGTACCGCCACTTTGGCCGGCACACCAAGTGCCGGAAGCGAGGGGAGCTATTCGTTCACTATCACCGCAGCAAACACAATTTCGCCTAACGCTACCCAGAACTTCACCCTGATCGTCGCCATCAATAACGGGGGCTAGATCTTAACGGTGGCCCGTGCGGGGTTGGGCAGCGGAACCGTGACCAGCAGTCCGGCGGGTATTAATTGTGGAGCAACCTGTTCTGCACCATTCACTGGCGGTACAGTCGTGACTTTGACGGCCACACCGGATCCCAATTCCACCTTCACCGGCTGGAGCGGGGACTGCTCCGGTACCGCCGCTTGCACCGTGACGATGAACACGGCTCACAACGTGACCGCCACCTTCGCGCCTGCAGTACCCTCGTCCTTTGCCTTGCAGCTCGTGATGAGTGGCACGGGCAGCGGCAGCGTTGTCAGTAATCCCGCAGGGCTGAACTGCAACGCGGCATGCACCGCGTCCTTTCCAACGAACATAAACGTCACCCTGACTGCGACCGCGGCCACAGGCTCAGTCTTTGCCGGTTGGAGTGGCGCTTGCAGTGGCGCCGCTAGTTGTGTGGTCAACATGAGTGCTGCCCGTTCCGTCACGGCGACATTCAACCCAGCGCCTGACTTTTCTCTTGGCCTTCCACCTGGGTCGCAGACCATCACGGCTGGACAGCCAGCACAATTTGTTCTCACCGTGGGTGGCCAGAACGGCTTCAGCGGGACGGTGTCGTTCGTCTGCACAGCAGGCTTACCGCCGCAGGCGTCCTGTTCATTTTCGCCGCCTGTGGTAACGGCAGGTCCAAACCCGGTGAGCACTACTCTGACGGTCTCAACCACCGCGCGGGGAACGGCTGCATTGTGGACTCCTTTCCAGCGCCAAACACGCCCCGTATTCGCATTGTGGCTGCCCGCCATCGCGGCGTTGCTGATTCCGATCACGCAACGGAAGAAACTGCCGTGGCGGCATGCTGCATTCGTTCTGTTGTTTGTTGTTATCTCATTGGCGGTGCTTACCGGCTGCGGAGGTGGCGGTGGTGGGGCGGTCGCTCAGCCTGCTCCCGTTGGGACTCCGGCGGGCAGCTATAGCATTACCGTGACTGCGACTTCGGGAAGCATGTCGCACACGCAAACGGTGAACATGAATATCAGATAAATTTGTAAATTTGCTCAGTAGAGGTTGCGAAAACCTCTACTGAGCATTTGAATGATTGTCGCCGGCAGCTCTCTACGGACTCGGCAGCAGACCGGGAAAATCGGTCACGCATGATTGTTGCGGAGTGTTGTGGGATTATCGCCGCAGATGTTCGTAAGTTGTTGAAAAAGCTGGCGGGGACGACGAGACTCGAACTCGCGACCTCTGCCGTGACAGGGCAGCGTTCTAACCAACTGAACTACGTCCCCAGCCTTTTTCATGAGGTTAGTGGGAAACCCGCATGTTTACTGTGTTCTTACTGTCAATGGATTTGCCTGTTTCAATCCTTTCCACGGAATATATCCGCTTTAGGATCAAATTGGACAGCAAATGGGCAGTAAGCTAAACCGTCCCAGAACCGCTTTCAGGCGCCCTCGACGCAGAACATCTGTCACAATGCTCCGCGAATCAATAATAACAGACGAATGCTGAACTCGTCAGCCCGGCCTGGAATACCCAAAACGTGCTTGATGCCCTTGGCTGGCCAAGGGCCTTCGATTTTGTGCGGAAAGAAGGGAAGAAAAGCACAGATTCAAATTCGGCGGTACAAAGCACGGTACGACGAACAGTCAGTGGCGGCGACGAAGTGGCCATCATCCTCCATGTGTACTCTGCGTCCAGGATCTGACGTTCACAGTTGCGAAATGATGGCGTTGTTCGGCACACGATGGCGCACTTGGCACATGATGGAAGCGCGCAAGACACTGCTAGACTAACGTTGGCTGAAACAGATGCCAGCGTTTTGAAGCGCGATGGAAAAACAGGATGCCGATTGCAGATTTTAAACTCGATGCTGCGGCCACGGCGGAGCAGCTTTGTTCCCTTGAATGCTCAATATGGTCATGGGCAAATGCCTACAAAGTCAGCTTTTCCATATTCGCGTTGAATGAACTGGGAGTGCTGAAACTCATCTCTGCAGACTTCCTCACGGCTGAGCAAATTGCCGCACAGCTTGGTTTAAATGAAGAATTGCTGCAGCCATTGCTGGAACTGCTGGTATCAGCAGGTGTCTTGCACCAAAGCGATCATGGGTTCAGGGCACAACAGGGCATGGAAACCATCCTGCCTCTTCTGGCCATGGAGTCCCGTTTGAGCGCGTCTCACGTCACGGCATCGCAGATTGCCAAAGTAGTTCGAACAGGCCAGGCAGCGGACATCTTTCAAACCGGGAATGTTGAAGAATATCTTCCCGTTTTTACTTCTGCCATGCGCTCCAGCGCACGTACACTGGCTCCGCATCTGCTACGCTTCGGCGACATACGGCAGGCCCGGCAGGTAGTGGATCTTGGCGGGGCTGACGGCTCATTAGCACTGGCCCTGCGGCGCGTTGCTCCTCATCTGTCTATCAGCGTGGTTGACTTGCCACGAATGCAACAGCCTTTTTCAATCCAGATTCGCGAGCATAGCGCCGCAGATGCGATCCAGTTCCATGCTGCGGACCTGCGCCAGCCTGAGTCATTTGTGCATCTGCTGGCGAATGCAGACGTCGTCAACATTTCCAATGTTGTTCATCTGCTCACAATTCGGCAGCGGATGGCCCTCTATCATGCTGTGCGCCAGCATAGCGTTCCAGGCACACGTTTCCTGATTTACGATCAGTTTATCGGCAACAATGAACCTTTCAATGCCACTCATTTCATGACTGTGGATTGGATCATCAATGGCGTCCAATTTCGGGAAACTCCACAAGAACTCTGCGAAGTCCTGGTCGATCTTGGGTTTTCTGAGGCGCGATTCCGTCGCTTCTCCGGTCTGCCCGGGGCTGTAATCGCAGCCCGTGTGTAACTGCGATCCCGTATTCCTCATCTCCACCTGAGCTGACGCCGGTCCCTACACGTGGGTGATAGTCCTTCTCGTTCTATGTTCATCAGCAGGCAAATGATGGCACACCCAAACTTGTCGATTCTGCTCCATACTCAGTTCTGCGTATGAATGCGCTCGCCCAACGCCGGTCAGACTGATGAAAATGCCTGCAAATCACAGCATGAAATGCATCCTGGGCATTGATCTCGGCGGGACCTCACTGCGCGTGGCGCGGGTCGATGCTTTGGGCGGCGCTTTCCTGCGCATTCCGACGCCTGGACGTGCGGAAGCCGAAGCCACAATGGT
>Ga0207667_10010756_pt1 | contig 10672 bp, 11 predicted proteins | sample KBSCornC52_FD_184301 | JGI IMG/M metagenome (GOLD analysis project Ga0207667, IMG submission 184301) | Corn rhizosphere microbial communities from Kellogg Biological Station, Michigan, USA - KBS Corn C5-2 (SPAdes) (version 2) | ecosystem: Host-associated > Plants > Roots > Rhizosphere > Soil ...
GACCCTCGCTTCGATTTCTGCGAGGGCTGCCCGTGTCCACTTCCAGTGATGCTCAATACCGCGAGGAAGGGCTGACGTTCCAGCCCAAATTCGACGCGTCGGGTCTTCTGACCTGCGTCGCGACCGATGCCGCGACCGGCGACGTGCTGATGGTCGCGCATATGAACGACGAGGCGCTGCGCAAGACGATCGCCAGCGGCGAGGCCTGGTACTATAGCCGCTCGCGCCAGGCGCTGTGGCGCAAGGGCGAGACATCTGGTCACACCCAGCGCGTGGTCGAGATGCGGATGGACTGCGACCAGGATGCGATCTGGATTCGCGTCGAGCAGCATGGCGCTGCCTGTCACACAGGGCGGCATTCCTGCTTCTATCGCAAGATCGACGCGGCCGATGGCGACACACGGCTGTCATTTGTCGATGCGAACAGGCAGTTCGATCCGACCGAAGTCTATCGCAAGTAGATTCAATTGATCCATGTCAAAACCGGGCAGCGAAGCCATTGAGCTTCGTTGCTACCGTGGATGCGATGTGCAAGTGTTCCATCTCGTCGTCGAGATGGGGCAATAACGGTGACGCTTCGATTCCTGCCGATACTTTCGCTGCTTGCTGCGATCGCGATGCCGCTCGGTGCTGCGCAGGCGCAAGCGCCGCTGCAAGCGCCGGCCACTGAGCGTGCGCCCGACACTATGGCCGCGCGCGTTCTTGCCTGCGCATCGTGTCACGGCGCCGAGGGCGAGGGCACCAGCGACATCTACTTCCCGCGGCTGGCCGGCAAGCCGGCAGGCTATCTCTACAACCAGCTGGTGGCGTTCCGCGACGGGCGGCGCAAATACCCGCCGATGAACTATCTGCTGGATTTTCTGCCTGACGAATACCTGAAGAAAATCGCAGAGCATTTCGCCTCGTTGCGGCCGCCGTTTCCGCCGCCGGCCGTTCCGACCGTCAGCAAGGAAATCCTCGCCCGCGGCGAATCGATCGCGACAGCCGGCGATCCGCAACGCGGTGTGCCGGCCTGCGCGGGCTGCCACGGCGCGACCTTCGGCGGCATGGAGCCGGCGATACCCGGACTGCTCGGCCTGCGCGCCAGCTACATCAGCGCGCAGCTCGGCGGCTGGCGTTACGGAACGCGGACGGCGGCGGTACCCGACTGCATGCAGATCGTCGCAGGCCTCCTGACCGAAGACGACGTCAAGGCGGTGGCCGCCTACCTGTCGTCGCGCCCGGCGCCGGCGGACCCGTCGTTCGCCAAGCAAGGCAGCCTGCCGATGCCGCTGTCATGCGGCAGCGAGCCGAACTGAAAGGAGATCGCGCAACATGCCGAGAACCTTGAAAGCGCTGCTGCCGGCCTTCGCCGCCATGTTGTTGCTGATCGGCGTGACGCAGGCCAACGCGCAGGATGCGGCGCTGTTGAAGAAAGGCGAATACCTCGCCCGTGCCGGCGACTGCATCGCCTGCCACACCGCGCGCGAAGGCAAGACCTTTGCTGGCGGCCTGCCGATGAAGACGCCGTTCGGCACGCTCTACACCTCGAACATCACGCCCGACCCGCAAACCGGCATCGGCATGTGGACATCGGATCAATTTTTCCAGATGATGCACAACGGGCGCTTCCCCGATGGCGGGCTGGTCTATCCGGCGATGCCGTTCGGCTCCTACACCAAGGTGACGCGCGAAGACAGTGACGCGATCTATGCTTACCTGCGCTCGATCCCGCCGGTGAAGCAGCGCAACCGCGAACACGACCTGAAATTTCCCTTCAACAACCGCTCGCTGATCCTCGGATGGCGCACGCTGTTCTTCAGGGAAGGCGAGTTCAAGCCCGATCCGACCAAATCGGCGGATTGGAATAGAGGCGCTTACCTGGTCGAAGGCCTCGGCCATTGTGGCATGTGCCACACCGCGATCAATGCGCTGGGCGGCAGTTCGGAATCGCAGGCGTTCGAGGGCGGGTTGATTCCGATGCAGAACTGGTACGCGCCCTCGCTGACCTCGAACAAGGAGGCCGGGCTCGGCGATTGGACCATCGAGGAGATCACCGACTATCTGCGCAAGGGCGTCTCGACCCGCGGCGCGGTCTATGGGCCGATGGCCGAGGTCGTCTACAACAGCCTGCAATATCTCGACGACGAGGACACCCGCGCAATGGCTGTCTATCTGAAGAGCCTCGCGCAGGGGACGTCGCCGGAGAAGGCGTCGATACCGCTGCCGTCGGCGGAAAGCAGCCTGCTGCTCTCGCTCGGCAAGCAGATCTACGACCGCGAATGCGCCAGTTGCCATGGCGCGGTGGGGCTCGGTATGCCGCCGCATTACCCGCCGCTGGCCGGCAACCAGTCGATCCAGATGGTTTCTGCCGTCAACGCAATCCGGATGGTGCTCAATGGCGGCTATCCGCCGGGCACGTCGGGCAATCCAATGCCCTACGGCATGCCGCCGTTTGCGCACCGGCTGTCCGACGACGAGGTCGCGGCTGTCGTGACCTATATTCGCACGTCCTGGGGCAATCGCGGCGAGCCGGTCTCGGCTCGGCAGGCCAATGAACTTCGCGCGGCAACGCTGAACTGAGGCGCGTCATGATCAATTCAACCCCGCCGCAGGCGACCACGTTGGGCTCCGACGAAGAGCGCGTCGACGCCATCGTCCGTTCCGGTCCCGGCGGCGCCATCGCGGTCGCCGGTATCGCGACCGCGGTCGTGATCGCGCTGTGGTTTGCGTTCTATCTGTTCGTGTTTCTGCCGCGGAGCGTGTGAGCATGTCGACTGAGGCAGAGCACGGCGTGGGTGAAGCGGTCGCCGCCCGCATCGAGCGGCGCTGGGCGACGCTATCGATCGTGATCGTCGGCGTTCTCGTCGGCATGGCGACCTATATCGGCATCCATCAGGCCACGATGCCGCAGGGCCATGTCGAGACCGCGGACCCGAAGACGCTGCATCTTTCCGGTGAATTCGTCGAAAGCAATCTCGGCAGCTCGGTTGAGGCCGATGGTTCCGTCACCGTGCGCGCGATCGGGCAGCAATATTCCTTCACGCCGCAATGCATCGTGGTGCCGTCGGAAACACCGATCGCGTTCCGCGCCACCAGCGCCGACGTGGTGCATGGCCTTTTGATCGAGGGCACCAACATCAACACCATGCTGGTGCCAGGCTACGTCTCCGAACTGCCGATCCGCTTCAAGACAACGGGCGATCACGTGATGCCGTGCCAGGAATTCTGCGGCATCGGCCATCAGGGCATGTGGGGCAAGGTCAAGGTGGTCGACAAGACCGCCTTCCTCAACCTGATGGCCACGAAACGGAGGCTGACCTGTGTTGACTAACAAGCGGCTCATCCTCGCCCACTTCTGGCTCGCCTTCATCGTGTTCGCAGCGGCGCTGGTGCTCGGCGCCTGGCAGATGTTCGTGCGCAGCCCGCTCAATGCCTGGCACTTCAATCCGGAATTCTACTATCGCTCGGTCACCGCGCACGGCTCGGCGATGGGCTATGTGTTTCCGACCCTGGTCGCGATGGGCTTTGGTTACGCGATCACGGAATCGGCGCTGGAAAAGCCGCTGGTCGGCAGGCGCTGGGCCTGGGCCGGGTTTTTCCTGGTCGCTATCGGCGCCGTGGTGGCGATGATCCCGGTCTCGCTCGGGCTCGCCTCGGTGTTGTACACCTTCTATCCGCCGATGATCGGCAATCCCTTCTACTATATCGGCGTCGTGATGGTCGTGGTGGGCTCATGGATATGGGTTGCGCTGATGTCGATCAACATGGCGATCTGGAAGCGTGAGAATCCGGACAAGCCCGTTCCGCTTCCGATGTTCGCCAATGTCGCCGGCTCCTATCTCTGGGGCTGGACGGCGGTCGGTGCGGCGCTTGAAATCATCTTCCAGATATTGCCGGTGGCGCTCGGGCTGAAGGACACCATCGACGCCGGCCTGGCGCGGGTGTTCTTTTCCTGGACGCTTCATGCAATTGTGTATTTCTGGCTGATCCCGACCTACATCGCCTATTACACGATCTTTCCGCGCGCGATCGGCGGCCGGCTCTACAGCGACGCGATGGCGCGGATTTCCTTCATCCTGTTCGTCGTCGTCGCGATGCCGATCGGCGTGCATCACCTGTTTGCCGATCCGCAGGTCGGCGCCGGCTTCAAGTTCATGCATTCGGTGTTCACCGGCCTCGTCGCACTGCCGACGCTGCTGACGGTGTTCACGATCTGCGCTTCGGCGGAGATCGCGAGCCGCCTGCGCGGCGGGCGCGGCGCGTTCGGATGGGTGACGGCATTGCCCTGGCAAAACCCGATCATGCTGGCGACCGCGCTGTCGCTGGTGATGCTCGGCTTCGGCGGCGCCGGCGGGCTGATCAACATGAGCTATCAGCTCGATGCCAGCATCCACAACACGCAGTGGATCACCGGCCATTTCCACCTGATCTTCGGCGGCGCCATCGTCATCATGTATTTCGCGATCGCCTATGACCTGTGGCCGCATCTCACCGGCCGCGCGCTGGAAAGTTTTGGCTTGATGCGCACGCAGCTCTGGCTGTGGTTCATCGGCATGATCGTCACCACGTTCCCGTGGCACTATGTCGGCATTCTCGGCATGCCGCGCCGCATGGCGTTCTACGACTACGCCAATCCCGCGATCTCGCCGCAGGCGTTTTCGGTGGCGATGTCGGCGGCGGGCGGATTCATTCTGCTGATATCGGGCGGGTTGTTCCTGACGGTATTGATCCGCGGCCAATGGGCCGCGAGCAGCGAGGCGGGCGCCTACCGCTTCAGTGTGCCCCTGCACATGCCGGCGCGGATCCCGGCGGCACTGAACAGCTTTGGACTCTGGCTGGCGCTGATGATCGGGCTCACCGTCGTCAATTACGGCTATCCGATCGCGCAATTGATGGTGCTGAAACAAACCAACGTGCCCGCGGTCTATGTCGGAGCCAGCCGATGAGCGAGCAGCCGCTGTTTTCACGTCGCAATCCCTGGTTCAGCGTCAGCGTCGGCGTGACCGCTGCCATTGCGGTGCTCGCCGCGATCATCGGCCTGATCTGGTTGCCCTTGACGCAGCCGGATCTGAAACTGAGCGGCATCTGGGACGCGATCTGCAGTGCTGCCGGCGTGCCGAGGGTGTCTTCGCAAGGAAACGCGATTCAGCCCGACTTCAAGACTTCGAATGTCGTGATGACCTCGGAGATGCTGACAAAACCCAATCAGGTCTCGATCGGCCGCGGCGCGACCTTGGCGCAGCGCTGCGCGATCTGCCACGGGCCGCAGGGCGTCAGCGACGCCAATTCGCCCAACCTCGCCGGGCAGTTTGCCGCGGTGACCTACAAGGAACTGAACGACTTCAAGGCCGGTGCGCGGGTCAACGTAGTCATGAGTCCGTTCGCGGCCACCATGAGCAACCAGGACATGCTCGACGTCGCCGCCTACTACTCCTATTTGCCGCGCGTACCGTCGAACCATCTGGACCCGAAGGTTGCGGCGCCTCTGATCGTCACGACCGGCGCGCCGATGCGTAACGTGCCGCCCTGCGGCTCCTGCCATGGCGACATCGACAACAAGGCCGGCAGTCCATGGCTCGGTGGCCAGTCGGCGGTCTATATCAAGGCGCAACTGCAGGCGTTCGCGGCCGGGAGTAGGCGCAACGACATCAGCCAGCAGATGCGCAATATCGCCCGCCAGATGACGGCGGAGGAGATCGACCAGGTCGCGCGCTATTACGAGGCGCAACCCTAGCAGAGCGTTTCGAGTGAAGTATGCCCTTGGACCTGATCCGAGGCTGGGTACCGCTTCACGTCGAGAAAGTGCGTCATGACGAGGGCGCGCGGAGCGTTAACCCGTTATTAACCATAATTGCCGCAGGGTGACGGTGGCCTTGGCGATCGGGAGCTCGTGCAGGCCGAGAGGGGTCGTTTCGCGGGGAGCGGGGCACCAGGCATATGTCGGTCGACACAATAAACGCCACGGCTGCGGTAGGTGTTGATCCCACGCGCGTGAAGATTGCGGGTTCGATCAAGCAGGCCGCCTCGACCACCGGCGCCAGCTTCGAATACCTGCTCACGACAGCGAAGATGGAATCCAACTTCAATCCGAAGGCATCCGCCACGACCTCGTCGGCGCGCGGGCTGTTTCAGTTCATCGACCAGACCTGGCTCGGAACGGTGAAGGAAGCGGGCAGCCAGCTCGGCTACGGGAAATTTGCCGATGCCATCACCAAGAACCCTTCCGGCAGTTATTCGGTCAGCGATGCCTCGGATCGGGCCGCGGTCCTGAAGCTGCGCGACGACCCCGATGCGGCCTCGTCGATGGCGGGGGTGCTGACCCAGTCCAACAGTTTCAAGCTGACCGGCAAGATCGGCCGCCGCCCGACCGACGCCGAGCTCTATATGGCGCATTTCATGGGAGTCGGCGGCGCCAGCAAACTGATATCGGGCGCCGAGGACAGCCCGAACGCCAACGCCGCGCAGATGTTTCCGAACGCGGCGGCGGCCAACCGTTCGATCTTCTACGATCGCTCGGGCGCCGCGCGGAGCGTTTCCCAGGTCTATTCGGTGCTGACTTCGCGCTACGCCAGCGCCGCCAATTCGCAGGCGACGCAAACCGCGATGGCCGCCGTCGGCGGCGCCGTTCAGCGCAGCGTAGCGGTTGCGAGTGCGGTTCCGTCAGTGTCGATCGACACGGCTGCTTACCTCTCGAGTTTTCCGGATTCGCGCGCGGTGACGCCGGTGACCGCGACATCGTCGGCCGATCTCAAGACCGCCTCGGCGCAGCCACAGCCGATCTTCCGCTCGCTGTTCCAGGCGGGCGACCGCGCAGAGCCGATCTCATCGGCCGTTCAGGAATTGTGGGGCAGCCGCTCTTCGCTGACCTCGGCTGCGCCAGCAACCTCGGTGTCGGCCGCGTCAAATGCGGCGACGACATCCTTATCGGGGCAAACGCCCGAGGTCCGTCCGCCGGGCCGGCTCGATCTCTTCAGCGATCGCAACGGCACCTTCAGCTGATCCTCATGGTGAGGAGGCGCACTTGCGCCGTCTCGAACCATGTGGCGCCGACGTGCCCGAGGCCATCCTTCGAGACGCGGGCTAGGACGCGCTCCTCGGGATGAGGACCACGCCCGAATTACCCGTCTCCGCACCCTTAACAAAACGTCAATAAAACCAGCCGTTTATGGTGAACCCTTTGTTAAGCGTCATGGTTTATTTTCTCTTGTAGTGGCACCGCGTCATGGTGCCGTCACGGGTTGCGTAAGCCGGCAGGACCATGATCGTTCGGCAGTTCATCAGTTGGATACGTACCGCTCCGGCAGGCGAGCGGGCAGAGGCGACGCGGTCTTTGGCGCGGGCCTGGTTGATTTCAGATCTTTCCGAGGACGATCGCATCGCCGCCGAAGGCGCGCTGCTGATGCTGCTCGACGATCCGTCGCCGCTGGTTCGCCAGGCGATGGCGGAAGTGTTTTCGCGCAGCTCGGACGCGCCGGCCGCCATCGTGCAGGCGCTGTCGCTCGACCAGACCTCGATCGCGCTGCCGATCCTCGAACACTCTCCGCTTTTGATCGACGCCGACCTCGTCGACATCGTCGCGACCGGCAACGGTGAGATGCAATGCGCCATCGCGCGCCGCATTAATCTGCCGCCGTCGGTGTCGGCTGCGATTGCCGAAGTGGGCTCCGCGGCCGCAGCGCTCGAATTGATCGAAAACGCCTATGCCGAGCTGGCGCCGTTTTCATGGGACCGCATCGTCGAGCGTCACGGCCATCTCGCCGCGATCCGGGAATCGATGCTGGTGCTGGAAGGCCTGCCTGCCGCCACGCGGCTGGCGCTGGTCGCGAAACTCTCCGATACGCTAGCGCAATTCGTCGTTTCGCGTAACTGGCTCAGTCCCGACCGGGCAGGGCGGATGGCGAGCGACGCGCGCGAGCGTTCGACCGTCAATATCGCGGCGCGTTCCGGCGGCGAGGACATGCAGGGGCTGGTGCGGCATCTGCGCGCCACCGGGCAACTGACCGCCGGCCTGATCCTGCGGGCGCTATTGTCAGGTAATCTCGAACTGTTCGATTCGGCGCTGGCCGAATTGTCCGGCCTGCCGCTGGCCCGTGTCTCGGCCTTGCTGCACGACCGCGGCGGCGCCAGCCTGCAGGCGCTGCTGATTCGCGCCGGTTTCCCCGAATCCACTTTCGCCGCCTTCCGCGTGGCGCTCGAGGTCAGCCACGAGACCGGATTTGTCGACACCCTCGGCGGCGCCGCGCGGTTGCGCCGGAGCATGGTCGAGCGGGTGCTGACCCATTGCGAGACCGATCGCCAGGCCGCCGAACCCCTGCTGATCCTGCTTCGGCGCTTCGCGACCGAGTCGGCGCGCGAAGAGGCTCGCTTGTTCTGCGACGAATTGGTCGCCGAGGATGCCAACGGGCACGACCTGATCGCGGCGTAGTTCGCCACTTCCACACATTAGCCGTCGTCCCTGCGAACGCACGCGAACGCAGGGACGACGGCTTGTTCACTCCGCCGGAATGATGCTCGGCGCAAGAATGGCTTCGAGATGTTCGGGGCGGTCGCGGTTGGCGTAAGCGAGGAATTCGTCGGCGATACCGCGCAACTGGCGGCTCAGCGCGGGCGCCATGACATTGGTGTCGAGCTTGGTGCGCTCGCGCACGATCGCCTGGATCGCGTTGATGTGATGGGCGATCAGGTTCGCCGGCACCTTATCGAGTTCCGGTGCGTGTTCGATGATGCGGCACAGGCTTTCGGCGGCGACGCCTGCGGAAGCAAAGCCAAAAGTCGCAGCATCGCCCTTGATGTCATGGGCAGCGCGAAACAGCTCTTCGCGATTGTCGTCGGTAAAACCCTCGTGCAGGATCGCGGCGTGCGCGGCGGACAGGCGATCCGCTTCGATGGTCATCCAGTTCTTGAATTCGCCCGACAGTCCCGCCAGCGCCTTTTCCGCCCGGGCGACGGGATCGTCGAGATCGGATTCCGGAACGCGCAGCAATACCTTGCGCAGCGGATTGGGCTGCGTGATGACGTGATGGTCGGCGAAGGACTGGACTTCCAGTCTGCCCGGTTTTTCTTTCGCCATGGTGCCTTCCTTCAAGCTGCGCTAGACGCTGGATCGCGCTTTGTCGAGCAACGACGGCTGCTGCATGACTTCGACCTCGCCGCCGACGCGCCGCTCGGGACCGATATAGGCGTTGTTGGTGTTGCGCCGGCGATCAGGGCCGAAATAGGTCTTGGTCTTGATGAACGGGCGCGGGTTGGCGACGACGTTGAGGATGCGCTGGTACAGCCCCTTGGCCGAGATCGGCTTGGCCAGAAACTCGGTGACCCCGGCGTCGCGGGCCACCGTGACGCGGCGCTTTTCCGAATGGCCGGTCAGCATGATGATCGGCGCGTAGGGGTTGCCCTTGGATTCCGGCTGCCGGATCATCTGCGCCAGTTCGAGGCCGTCGAAGATCGGCATCGACCAGTCGGTGATGACGATATCGGGAACGTAGTGGCTGTACATTTCGAGTGCGGTGGCGCCGTCCTCGGCCTCATAGGCCTCGCGCGCGCCGAACGAATGCAGCAGCGTGCGCAGGATGCGGCGCATGTGCGGATTGTCGTCGCAGATCAGAAATCGCAGCTTGTTGAAGTCGATGCGATACATGGTTCGGCCCTAAGCGCATACCGCGGCCAAAACGGTATACCTGGCGTTAACCATATCGCGCCGCCGGTTAACGAATGGTTGCAAACCGCGCTTGGGACGGGGCCGCAGGGCTGAAATTAATGCCCAAACTGCTCGCGCAGGATGCGTTCCTCGAGGCTGTGGCCGGGGTCGAACAGCATCCGCATCGAGATCGTCTTGTCGGACAACACCTCGACGCGGCGGACGTCGCGCACCTCGTCATGGTCGGCCACCGCCGCGACCGGGCGCTTGTCGCCCTCGAGCACCTCGATCACCACGAAGGCGGTGTTGGGGAGCAGGGCGCCGCGCCAGCGCCGCGGCCGGAACGCGCTGATCGGAGTCAGCGCCAGCAATGCGGCGTTGATCGGCAGGATCGGTCCCTGAGCGGAGAGATTGTAGGCGGTCGAGCCCGCGGGCGTCGCCACGAGGATGCCGTCGGCGATCAATTCCGCCATGCGCTCGTGCTCGTCGATCAGGATGCGCAGGCGCGCCGCCTGATAGGTCTGGCGAAACATCGCGACTTCGTTGATGGCATGGTGCAGGTGCACCACGCCGTGGACGTCGGTGGCGCGCATCAGGAGCGGGTTGATCAGGGATTCCCGCGCTGCCGCCAGCCGCGTATGCAGGTCGTGGGTGGTGAATTCGTTCATCAGGAAGCCGACGGTGCCGCGATGCATGCCGTAAATCGGCTTGTCGGAGCGCATATGGGCGTGCAGCGTCTGCAGCATCAATCCGTCGCCGCCGAGCGCGACCACGACGTCGGCATCGCCGGCATCGTGATTGCCGTAGATGTCGGTCAGTTGTTTCAGCGCCGCCTGCGCCTCCGTGCTGGCGCTCGCAACGAACGCAATCCGGTCATATCGCTTCGGGCTGGCCATGAAACGCGTACTCTAAAGCTTCGGTGCAGCCTCGATATAGCATCCGCAGGCGAAACGAAACCGGTCGATCGCCGGTGGCGACCCGTCCGATGGCCCTAAAGGGAGGTCTAGTTAACCGAGGCAGGCTCTGTTGGCCTGAGATGTTTCTCGGGCTTCC
>Ga0207667_10010759_pt1 | contig 10671 bp, 8 predicted proteins | sample KBSCornC52_FD_184301 | JGI IMG/M metagenome (GOLD analysis project Ga0207667, IMG submission 184301) | Corn rhizosphere microbial communities from Kellogg Biological Station, Michigan, USA - KBS Corn C5-2 (SPAdes) (version 2) | ecosystem: Host-associated > Plants > Roots > Rhizosphere > Soil ...
CAGAGACGATGATGAAGTGGAAGAGGACTGAGAAGGCGTCAACCTGAATGGTGCCTGAGTAGGCGTGGATGGTGCCGAAGGAGATCTGATACCAGCTTGCGAGGCCCGCGAGCACGGTGCCGATAATGCCAACCCAGCCGAGAGGCTTGCGGCTGGAGGCAGGCTTCAGCATCGGCTCGGCCAGCATGATGAGGACGGCGGCAATGGTAAGGACGAGTTCGGGCAGCAGCGCGACGAGGTTTGGCGACATTTATCGGGCCTCCGTTCGGGTGAGTGTGGAGGCGTTCACGGTTGGGGGTGCGGTGTAGGTTGCGGCCACGGCAGGAGAGCTTAGGGTCGGGGCTGTCTGGACAGCTTGCTGGGCGAGGTTGGTCCCTGCACCGTCGATCGCGCGCATCCAGAAGGGCGAGGCGACGCCCATGGCGAGCATGACCAGGGCGAGCGGCCAGAGCGTGAGGTGCTCGCGGAGATCGAGATCGACAGCGGGCATCATGGTGGACTTGCGTCCGAGATCGCCGTAGAAGATGCGCTGGATCATCCAGAGCATATAGGACGCGGTGAGAATGACGCCGGTGGTGGCAACGACGGTCCAGCCGGTGTGGTTCCGGATGGCGGACTGCATGGAGCCGGAGAGGACGAGGAACTCGCCGACGAAGCCGTTGAGCATGGGCAGGCCGACGACTGAGAGCGCGGTGATGACGTAGAACGTGACCATCCAGGGGAGCTTCTGGGCGAGGCCGCCGAGCGCGCGCATGTCGTAGGTCGTGTAGCGCTCGTAGAGCACGCCGAGCAGGATGAAGAGGGCCGCGCCGCCGATGCCTTCGTTGAGCGTGGCGTAGATGCCGCCGTCGATGCCCGCGATGGTGAAGGAGAAGATGCCGAGAACTACGAGGCTGACGTGGCCGAGCGTGGCGAAGGCGGCGAGGCGCTTGAGGTCGTTCTGGACGAGGGCGATGAGTGCTCCGTAGACGACGCCGATGGCCCCGAGCGCGATCAGCAGAGGGGCGATGTGGCGGGACTGGTCGGGGAAGATGCCGAAGCTGAAGCGCAGGATGGAGTAGAGGCCGAGTTTGCCGGCGAGGACCATGACGGCGGCGGTGGGGGCTTCGAAGATGGCGTCCGAGAGCCAGCCGTGCAGCGGGAAGATGGGGACTTTGACGGCGAAGGCCCCGAGGAAGGCCAGCGAGGCGAGCCAGAGCGCGGCGGAGTTGGTGGAGATGCCGTGCGTCGCGGCGAGCTGGATGAGGGTGGGCACGTCGAAGGTGCCGGTCTGCGCATAGACCCAGAGCATTCCGACGAGCAGGATGGCCGAGGAGATGAAGGTGTAGAGGAAGTATTTGAGCGCGGCGCGGCGGCGGTTCTCGGTGCGGCCGAAGATGGCGATGAGGACGACCATCGGGACGAGGGAGAGCTCCCAGAATCCGTAGTAGAGGAAGAGGTCGAGCGAGACGAAGACGCCGAACATCGCGACCTGGAGGAGAAGGAACTGGATATAGAAGAGCTTGCGCCGGGTGTCGATGACACGCCATGAGATGAGTACGCCGAGCGGCGCGAGGAAGCCGGTGAGGACGACGAGCCACATGGAGAGGCCATCGACGCCGAGGTGGTAGCGGATGGCGGGTGAGGCGATCCAGCTAATGTTCTGGTCGAACTGGAAGCTGCCGCCGGCGGCTGAATAGTTGTAGTGCGCGGGCAGGTGCAGCGTGGCGATGAAGGTGACGAGGGTGACGGCGAGCGCGCACCACTGCATCAGCTTGCCGCGGTCGGGCAGGAAGGCGAGGAGCACCGCGCCCGCGAGCGGGATGAAGGTGATGATGGTCAGGATGGAGTGGTCTATATTCATTGGTTTAGGTTCATTGGTTTATCGAATCCATAGTGTGCGTCCGAAGATCATGACGAGCAGGACGGCTGCTGCGCCGAGTGCGAGCCATCCGGCATAAGAACGGATGTTGCCCGACTGGGCGCGATTGGCGACGGCCCCGGTTCCGCGGGCAATCGCTGCGGCAGCCTTGCCGGAGCCGCTGACGATGCCGGCATCGACGAGCGTCTCGAGAATCAGGCGGGTGAACATGAGCAGCGGCGTGATGATGAATGCGCCGTAGAACTCGTCCATGTAGAACTTGTTGTCGGCAGCGGCGTAGAGCGCAGGGAACCGCTGGGCGAGCGCAGCCGCCGTGCCGGGCTTCCTGCAATAGAAGAGGTACGCGAAGTAGAAGCCGATGGCGGCTACGAGTACAGAGATGGCGGCCAGGCCGAGTTCGAGTCCGTGGTTCGCGGTGGTTGCGGCTTCGGCGACGCCGTTTAAGAAGACAGGGTCGAGGAAGTGCTCGAAGCCATTGTTGCCGCCGAGCGCGGCGGGAATGCCGACCCATCCTCCGATGACCGAGAGAATGGCCAGGATGACGAGCGGGAGCAACATGATCCAGGGGGACTCGTGTACGCCGTCGGCGTGGTGCGAGTGGTTGTTCTCGGGGTCTGCGACCATTACCGCGTGTGCGCCGGAGTGCGCGTGGACGGCGGCTCCGTGGGCGTGGAGATCGTGGTTCTCGCCGAGGCGGTTCTCAAATCTCTCCTCGCCGAAGAAGGTCTTGAACCAGAGGCGGAACATGTAGAACGCGGTCATGCCTGCGGTGACCAGGCCGACAAGCCAGAGGAGGATATTGCCCGAGGCGAAGGTGCGGTAAAGGATCTCGTCCTTTGAGAAGAAGCCGGAGAAGGGAGGCACGCCGCAGATGGCGAAGACGGCGGCGGTCATCGTCCAGAAGGTGATGGGGATGCGCTTGCGCAGGCCGCCCATGTTGCGCATGTCCTGCTCGCCGCCGAGGGCGTGGATGACCGAGCCGGCAGCGAGGAAGAGCAGCGCTTTGAAGAAGGCGTGAGTGAGCAGGTGGAAGATGCCGGCGGCATAGGCCCCGACTCCGCAGGCCAGGAACATGTAGCCGAGCTGCGAGACCGTCGAGTAGGCGAGTACGCGCTTGATGTCGTGCTGCACCATGCCGATTGAGGCGGCGAAGATGGCGGTGGCCGCTCCGACGAGAGCGACGACACCGAGGGCGCTGGGGCTGCGGTCGAACAGCGTGTGGCAGCGCGCGACCATGTAGACGCCCGCCGTGACCATCGTGGCCGCATGAATCAGCGCGGAGACCGGCGTGGGGCCTTCCATGGCGTCGGGCAGCCAGACGTAGAGCGGGACCTGGGCGGACTTACCTGCCGCGCCGACGAGCAGCAAGAGCGCGATGGCGGTCAGGATGCCGCCATGCCATGCTGGGTTGACTGAGATCGCGTCAAAAACGTGGGTAAAGTCGAGCGAGCCGAAGTTCCGGACGAGCAGGAACATGGCGAGGAGGAAGCCGAAGTCGCCGATGCGGTTGACGATGAAGGCCTTTTTGCCTGCGTTGGCGGCGGAGTCCTTCTTGAAGTAGAAGCCGATCAGCAGGTATGAGGCGAGACCGACGCCCTCCCAGCCGACGAAGAGCAGCAGGAAGCTCGATGCCAGCACCAGTACCGACATGAAGAACATGAAGAGATTCATGTAGGCGAAGAAGCGCCAGTAGCCCTCTTCGTGCGCCATGTAGCCGACCGAGTAGAGATGGATGAGGAAGCCGACGCCGGTGACGACGGCGAGCATCACGAGCGTAAGGTGATCGACGGTGAAGGCAAAGTTGACCTGAAAGCCGGTGATGGCGATCCAGGGGCCGCTCGTTGCGCTGATAACACCGGGCGCGCCGGAGGCAAGCATCGCTGACCACAGCCACACGACGATGGCGGCGGGAATCGCGGTTGCAATGAGCGCGATGGCGGAGACGAGGGCGCGGGGCAGTCTGCGTCCGAGCGTCCCGTTGATGAGGAAGCCGGCGAAAGGAACGAGCGGAATCAGCCAGAGATATTCAGAAGGCATAGAGGTCACGATTTCATCAGGTCGATCTGGTCGACGTTCAGTGTCTGGCGCGTGCGGAAGATGGCGATGATGATGGCGAGGCCGACGGCGGCCTCGGCAGCGGCAACGACCATCACGAAGAAGACGAAGATCTGGCCGCCAATCTGATGCCATTCATGCGCAAAGGCCACGAAGGTCAGGTTGACAGCGTTGAGCATCAGCTCGATCGACATGAAGACGGTGATGAGGTTGCGCTTGATGAGGAACGCGCCTACGCCAATGGAAAAGAGCACGGCGGCGAGGATGAGATAGGCGGCGATAGGGACTTCAGCGTGCATCGACTATTGCTCCTTTCGCGCGAGCACGACGGCCCCGAGTATGGCAACGAGGATAAGGACGGAGGTGACTTCAAAGGGAAGCAGAAGCTTGGTGAAGAGGACGGCGCTCAACTCGGAGATGTTGCTGGTGACGTGGCTCAGATAGCCGCCGATGGCGGTCGAGCCTAAGGCGTTGCGCTCGGTCAGGAAGACGAAGCTCAACAGGCAGAAGATTGCCGCGGCTCCGGGGATGCCGGCCAGGTAGGCGGCGCGGCTGCCGGTGGTTCGCTCCTCGGCACCCGCGTTGAGCAGCATGATGACGAAGACGAAGAAGACCATGATGGCGCCGGAGTAGACGATGACCTGCGCGGCGGCGAGGAACTCGGCCCCGAGTGACCAGTAGAGGACGGCGAGCGAGAGCATCACGACCACCAGCGACAGGGCGCTGTTGATGGGGTGACGCTGCAGGAGCAGGTTCAGTGCTCCCGCTACCGCCAGCGCGCCAAAGATGATGAAGAGTGCGAGGTGCATTTGATCTGCCAGGTCTTTCCTGAATCATTTGAAACGCTAAATGCAGAGGTTTTGGGCCATCTGCGATTGTAAAACAGCCTCTCCGCGCTGACCGGCATGGTTCAGTTTGCGAAAAGGTACCTCAGGGGCTAAAGCCCCTCACTGCTTTCAGAGCTTCTCTGGCACGGGTAAACCCGTGCCCTTAAGCAAAACAAATCAAACTGAGCCACTAAAGTCCTTCATTGCTTTTCAGAGCTTCTCCGGCACGGATAAATTCGTGCCGGAGCAAAACAAATCAAACAGCGCCACTGCTTGCCAGCCGTGATACGGCCACTGCTTGCTAGCCGCGATACGCAAGCGCAAGGCTGGTAACGACGATGTTCGCCATCGCCAGCGGTAAAAGAAACTTCCAGCCGAAGCCCATCAGTTGGTCATAACGGAAGCGCGGAAGCGTGCCGCGCACCCAGATATAGAGCAGAAGGAACGCAAAGACTTTGGCCACGAACCAGAGAATGGGGAAGATGGCCGCGAGTATCGGGCCGCCGAAATCGGCTGGCAACAGATGGCCCAGCGGGCTGGACGCTCCGCCGAAGAACATCAGCGTGGCCACGCAGCTTACGGTAATCATGTTGGCGTACTCGGCCATGAAGAACATGGCGAACTTCATGGAGCTGTACTCGGTGTGGTAGCCGGCGACGAGTTCGGACTCGGCCTCGGGCAGGTCGAAGGGCGAACGGTTGGTCTCCGCATATGCGGCCATGATGTAGATGAAGAAGGCGACGAACTGGAAGCCGCCGAAGAAGTTCCAACTGAGCAGTCCGTGCGCGCTCTGGCTGTTGACAATGTCGCGCAAGGAGAGTGACTGCGCGCGCAGGACGACGCCGATCAGCGAGAGGCCCAGGGCAAGCTCGTAACTGATCATCTGCGAGGTGGCGCGCAGGCTGCCCAGCAGCGAGAACTTGTTGTTGGATGACCAGCCCGAGAGCGCAATGCCGTAGACGCCGATGGAGGTGATGCCGAGGATGACCAGCAGGCCGATGTTGAGGTCGGCGATGTTGAACATCTCGACACCCTTGACGGTCTGCATTCCGCCGAAGGGGACGACCGCGATGGAGACCAGCGAGCAAGTGAGCGCGATGATGGGAGCGAGGATGAAGAGCGGGCGCTCGGAGGCGAGCGGCATCAGGTCTTCCTTGAGGAAGAGCTTGATGCCGTCGGCCAGCGGTTGTAGCAGACCGAACGGACCGACGCGCGACGGGCCCCAGCGGTTCTGCATGTGGCCGAGGACTTTGCGCTCCAGCAGCACCGTGTAGGCGACGGCCGTCAGCGTGATGACGAGCACGACGACAATCTTGAGGACGCTGAGCAGCAGAAATGTCTGGAACGGTGATAGGTGGCTCATTCGTGTTTAGCTTTTAGCTCCTGGCTTTAGCTCATCTGTTGCACGGTTTTACTGGTTGGTCAGCCGGCTGCGGTTTCAATCTGTGTAAGGCCGGAGGCGTACTGGCTTTGGTGCCGGTTGAGTTGCGAAAGCGCGTCGGAGTAGCGCCCCAGTGTGCCCGAGGTGAATAGGGTGTCATTGGCGGGAAGCACGAGGTCGCGGCGATTGCTGATCTGAACAAGGTTGTTCGCGGCTGCTGCGGGTTCGAGATGCTGGTCGTTGCCACTGAGCAATTGAAGACGCAGCAGGTTGTAGCCGGGAACAAGGCGCTGTATCTCGTCGAGGATGGCGAAGGGGTCGAAGGGGCTGAGCCTGGGTTCGAGGTTGTTGGCGGTCAGCCAGACGGCGTGACGGTCGGCCTCTCCAGACTGCGCGCCGCGGGACTGGCCCATGTCGGCGCGGGTTCCAGACAGCCCTTTGCCGAAGGGGACGAGCTTGTGCACGTCAGCGCCCATCTTGTCCGCGATGCGGACGATCATCTCGAAGTCGGTGCGGACGCCGGCGCGGTCGCCTGCCTTCGAGACCAGTTGCAGGTCGCCGTAGCTGTTGGTGACGGAGCCGGACTTCTCGTAAAGGTTCGCTGCGGGCAGGATGACGTCGGCGAGTTGCGCGGTTTCGGTGAGGAACATCTCCTGCACGACGACGAAGGTGTTTTTGAGCGCGGCGGGATCGACGCTGTAGCGCGCGATGGGGTTGGAGCCGACGACGTAAAGCGCGGCGAGTTCGTCGCGTTCGGCTGCCTCGAAGATTTGGAGTAGATCGAGGCCGGGTGTGGTTGGGGCGTTGTGCTCGGCGAAAGCGCCTGGGTTGGCGACGGGTGTGTAGCCGGGGAGCAGATCGGGGAGCAGGCCCATGTCGGCTGCGCCGCGCGAGTTGGCGTAGTCGCCAAGCAGCGCGAACTTCGCGCCGGGGACGGCGAGGCCGAAGTCGATGAGCTTCTTGAGGCTTGCGCCGCGCAGCTCAGAGCCGATGAGGATGAGCAGGTTCGGTTCGCCCTGAACCGCTTCCCGGAAGGCGCTGAGCGCGTTGGCGTCGGCTACAGCGCTGGAGGCTGCTGCGTCGTCTCCAGTGAGATAGCTGGCCAGCGCATCGTAGCCGAAGGGAGCGAGGTGGAGGAAGGACTTTGCCTGGCGGCGGAGCTTGATCTCGGCGCTGTTGGCCACGTAAAGACGCGTGCGATTGTTGCGGACGGCGGTGCGGATGTTCCACGCGGTGCCGGGCGCTTGTTCGGTGGGATCGCCGCCGATGAGGAGAATGGCCGGCGCAGTGAGGGTGTCGCGCAGGGAGGCGGTTCGGCCTGTGTGGCCCGCAAGCGCGGCGGTGAAGGCCACGTAGTCTGCCGTGCGGTGGTGGTCGATGTTGTTCGTACCGAGCACGGTGCGGGCGAACTTCTGGAGGAGGTAGGCTTCCTCGTTCGTGATGCGGTTCGAGCCGATGACGCCGATGCTCTTGCCGCCGCGCGTATCGCGCAGCTCGCGGAGCTTTGTGCCTGCAAAGGTAAAGGCCTCCTCCCAGGAGACGGGCTTCAACTCGCCGTTCGCCTGGCGGACGAGCGGCTGGGTGATGCGCTCGGCGCGGTTGGCGAAGTCGAAGGCGAAGCGGCCCTTGTTGCAGAGGAAGTCGCCGTTGATGCCGGATTTGTCGCGGTTGTCGCCGCGGACGATCTCGCTGCCGTCAGAGGTGGAGCGAACGCCGAGGGTGGTCTTGCAGCCATCGCCGCAGTGCGTGCAGACGGTGGAGACGTGGTTCATCTCCCAGGGGCGCGTCTTGTAGCGATACGCTCCGCTGGTGAGCGCGCCGACAGGGCAGGCGTCGATGCACATGCCGCACTGCTCGCAGTCGAGATGCATCAGGTGGTCGGGCGACTGGTCAGCGGGGATATTAGCAGCGATGACCGACGACGCACCGCGGTTCTGAATGCCGAGCGCGAAGACATCCATGCCTTCGCCGCACATGCGCACGCAGCGGTAGCAGAGGATGCAGCGCGGGCGGTCGAAGTAGACGGCGGGGGACCACTGCTGCTCTTCGCGGTGGTTCTTTGGCTCGGCGTAGAAGCTGTCCGCCGCGCCGTACTTGAAGGTCATGTCCTGCAGCTCGCACTCACCGCCTGCGTCGCAGACGGGGCAGTCGAGCGGGTGGTTGCCGAGCAGCAGTTGCAGCGTGGCCTTGCGCGCCTGGACGATCTCGGGAGTCTCGCTCTGCACGACCATGCCTTCGGTGACCGTGGTGGTGCAGGCGGTCTGGAGCTTCGGCATCTTCTCGATGCGGACGAGACACATGCGGCAGGCTGCCTGCAGCGAGAGGCCGGGGTAGTAACAGAAGGCGGGGATCTCGATGCCGGCGGACTTGCAGGCTTCGATGAGCAAGGTGCCCGCGGGTGCGGTGATCTTTTTGCCGTCTACGGTAAGGGTTACATCTGGCATCTGGTTCCTTATGCTGCTTTGCGAATTCGCTTACGCGGTTGCGCTTTTACCTTTGGGATCGTGATGTCGAGCCATTCGACGACATAACCGATCACGCCTTCCTGCTCGTCCTCAAAGGGAAGCGCAACCGACTTGGTTGCAGGCTCCGGGATAGGTTCACCGTCATGGGCCATCCCCTCAAAGTGAAACTCAAGCGCCTCTTTCATCATGGCGCGCATCTCTTCCAGCGTCTTTCCCGTGGAAACGCATCCTGGCACATCGGGCGCAAATCCAGAATAGTTCCGTTTGCCGCGTTCATAAATGACCATATATCGCTGTTTCATTTGATACCCGCCTGCTTCAGGATACTGTCGCGCGTCTTCGGTTTCAGTTCATCGGATGGATGTCCGGGAATCGTGACGCGTCCCGGCCGAATATCGTGTACAAACTGACGATGGCTCCCCTTTTGAGAGTAGAGATACCAGCCGTTCTTCTCAACCAACTTGATTGCATCGCGTACCTTCAGTGTCCGGCCCCCACAAGCTGCTCAACGGTGATGATGGGCGTCCCGGCCTTGTGGCCTTCGATGTAGTCTTCAAACTCTTTGCGGAATTTTTTGACGAACCCCAGCGTGGGCATCGCAGCAGCGTCGCCGAGCGGGCAGAAGGTGCGGCCCATCATGTTTTCGGCGAGATACTGGACGTTGTCGACGTCCTTCTTCGAGCCGCCGCCGTTGTAGACGCGGGTCAGCGTCTTCTTGATCCAGTCCGTGCCCTCGCGGCAGGGGATGCACCAGCCGCAGCTTTCGTGCTGATAGAAGGCGATGGTACGCAGGGCGAACTCGACGATGGAGACGGTCTCGTCGAGCACGACGATGCCGCCCGAGCCGAGCATCGTCCCGGCCTTGCCCATCTGGTCGAAGTCGAGACCAACGTCGATCTCGTCGGCAGTGAGGACAGGACACGAAGCGCCACCGGGGACGACGGCTTTGAGTTTTTTCCCGTCCTTGATGCCGCCCGCTACTTCGTAGATGGCGCGCTTCAGGTTGTAACCCATGGGCAGTTCGTAGACTCCGGGGCGCTCGACGTGGCCGGAGATGCCGAAGAGGCGCGTGCCGCCGTTGCGCTCCGAACCGAGCTTCGCGTAGGCCTCGCCGCCCATCAGGAGGATGTGTGGGGCGGAGGCGATGGTCTCGGCGTTGTTGATGACCGTGGGGCCGCCGTACAGGCCGACGACGGCAGGGAAGGGCGGCTTGATGCGCGGCACTCCGCGCTTGCCTTCAAGCGACTCCATGAGGGCAGACTCTTCGCCGACCTCGTAGGCGCCCGCACCGGTCTGCGTGATGATGTCGAAGTCGAGGCCGCTGCCGAAGATGTTCTTGCCGAGGAAGCCCTTCGCGTAGGCGTCGGCCACGGCCTTTTCGACAATTTTGAGCAGGTAGCGATACTCGCCGCGCAGATAGATGAAGCCGAGCTTCGCGCCGATGGCGAGTCCGGCGATCATGGTGCCTTCGATGACGGCGTGCGGGTCTTCGAGGAAGATGACGTGGTCCTTGCAGGTTCCCGGTTCGGACTCGTCGCCGTTGACCAGCACGTACTTTGGCTTCTCCGAGGTCTTTGGAACGAAGCTCCATTTCATGCCCGTCGGGAAGCCTGCCCCGCCGCGCCCGCGCAGGCCGCTGGCCTTCATCGTGTCGATGATCCAGGCCGGCATCTTCTCCGGCCCCTCGGCGAGGGCCTTCTGGACGGCCTTGTAGCCGTCAAGCTCCAGGTATTTGTCGATGTTGGCCGCGCCCTGGCCAAAGCGGCGGCTCAGCACGCGTACTTCATCGGGATGGCTGACGAGGGTAGGCATTATTTTTCGTCCTTTCCCTGGCCCTTGCGGTAGGTGTCGAGAATCTCGTCAACCTTGATGGTGGTGAGGTTCTCGTGGAAGTCGTAGTTGACCTGCATGGCGGGCGCCCAGCAGCAGGCCCCGATGCACTCGACCTCTTCGAGAGAAAAAACGCCATCCTTCGTAACTTCCTTATGGCCGATGCCTAGCTTGTGCTTGCAGTGGTCGAGAATCTCGTAGCCGCCGCGCAACATGCAGCTGATGTTGGTGCAGACCTGCACGTTGTACTTG
>Ga0207667_10010761_pt1 | contig 10670 bp, 9 predicted proteins | sample KBSCornC52_FD_184301 | JGI IMG/M metagenome (GOLD analysis project Ga0207667, IMG submission 184301) | Corn rhizosphere microbial communities from Kellogg Biological Station, Michigan, USA - KBS Corn C5-2 (SPAdes) (version 2) | ecosystem: Host-associated > Plants > Roots > Rhizosphere > Soil ...
CGATCTCGCGTCCGCGCCCGCGTCAGACGAGGCCGAAATGGCCGTCCTGGGCACGCACGGATCGCAGACGTCCGCGCCGCGGGCGCCCACCCATTTTGGGGACGGGCGCGCCCCGATCGATCCGCGAACGGCGCGCAGCGAAAATCGAGGCTCGCATGACGCTCGACCCACGGGCGCGCTTTCGAGTCGCAAGGGAGACGGACATGGTCGCAGGCAGGCGCACGGGCGCGGCAGGGCTGGCGCTCGCGGCGGGCCTGCTGGCCTGCGCGGCGGCGCAGGGCGCGGAGTACCGCATCGGCGCCGCGCCCGCCTGGGTGCGGCCGGCGGCGCTGCCGGCCATGCCGCGTCCGCAGGCCGACGCCGGCAACGTCGCCCACGGCCTGCGCTACGACCTCATCGACGACCAGGTCCGGCTCGCGCCGGGCAGCCGCGGCCGCTGGCACCACGAGGTCAGCGAGGCCGTCACCGACAAGGGGATCGACGCCCTGAGCCACCACGAGATCGCGTTCGACCCGTCGTGGGAGACGCTGACGCTGGTGCAGCTGGACGTGATCCGCGACGGCCGGCGCACCTCGCGCCTGCACGCGGCGCAGGTGAAGGTGCTGCAACGCGAGCGCGACCTCGAATCGCGCATCTACGACGGCCGCAAGTCGGTGGTGCTGGACCTGCCCGACGTGCGCGTCGGCGACATCGTGGAGTTCGCCTACGCGCGTGCCGGCATGAACCCGGTGTTCCAGGGCCACCATGCGAGCGACTTCGACCTGCAGTGGGAAGTGCCCGTGGCACACGTGCACCGGAGGCTGTCGACCGCGCCGGGGCTGGGCGTGCGCGTCGCGCCCCTGAGCGGTGCGCCGGCGCCGCAAGTCTCGCAGGCCGACGGCTTCGACGAGCGCACGTGGGACCTGCACGACGTGCCCGCGCTGCGCATGGAGGCGTCGGTGCCGGGCTCGTACAACCCGTACCCGTGGATCGAGTGGAGCGACTTCGCGACCTGGGGCGACGTCGCGCGCTGGGCCGAGCGCCTGTACCCGGTGCCCGCGCGCCTGAGCCCCGAACTGCAGTCCGCCGTCGACGGCATCGCGCGCCAGGCGTCGCAGGACGACGAGCGCGTCGTCGCGGTGCTGCGGCTGGTGCAGCAGCAGGTGCGCTACCTCGGCGTGGAGATCGGCGCCGGCACGCACGCGCCGAGCGCGCCCGACGTGGTCTGGGCGCGTCGCTGGGGCGACTGCAAGGAGAAGGCACTGCTGATGGTGACGATGCTGCGCGCCCTCGGCATCGACGCCAGCCCCGCGCTCGTCAACACCGATCGCCAGGCCGACATCGCGCGCGACCTGCCCAGCGCCGGCTCGTTCGACCACGCCATCGTGCGCGTGCGCCACGGCGGCCGCGACGTGTGGCTCGACCCGACGCGCGCGCCGCAACAGGGCATGCTGGCCACCGTGACGCAGCCGGACTACGCGCGCGCCCTCGTCCTCGACGGGCGCAGCGACGCCCTCGCCGCGATGCCGGCGCACACCGCCGCCGCGCACGCACGGGACGTGCGCATCGATGTCGACAGCCGCGCCGGCTTCGACCAGCCCGTGCGCTACGACGTGCGCACCACCTACCGCGGCTCATCGGCCGACATGGTGCGCGACACCCTGGGCAACGGCGAGCCCGCGCAGTTGCAGCGCAGCTACCTCAACTTCTACGCGGCCAGCTATCCCGGCATCCGCGTCGCGGCACCGTTCGAGGTGCGCGACGACCCGCGCGCCAACACCGTGGTCGTGACGGAGCACTACACCGTCAAGGACTTCTGGCCCGACGACGGCCAGGGCGCGCACCAGGCGCGCTTGCGTGCGCCGGAGATCGACAACGAGCTGCAGGCGCCCGCCGAGCCGATCCGCAACATGCCGCTCGCGCTGCATGGTCCGCAGTCCCTGCGCGAGCACGTGCGGGTGCAATTGCCGATTGCCTGGCCCGACCACAAGATGGACCAGTCCGTGACCGACGACGCGTTCAGCCTGCGGCGGTCGGTGCGCGTGCACGGCCGCGAGCTCGACACCGACTATGTGCTCGAGATCACGAAGGACCAGATCGGCGCATCCGCCGTCGCCGACTTCGCGGCCCACATCGGCAAGGCGCAGGACCTGCTGGGCTTCAGCCTGTCCACCGCGCATTCGGGCGACTGGAAGGACAAGGCCCCCACGATCGCCGGGCTCGCGCTGGTGCTGCTCGCGGCGGGCTGGTCCCTCCAGCGCAACGTCCGCGCGCTGCTGGCCAGGCGCGCCGCCGCGCGCACGGCCGGCGACGTGGGCGCGCACGCGCCCGCGGCCAACGATTCGCGCCAGGACCTGGCGGCCTGAGCGTCGCCGTCGCACTGCGTTGCGTTGCCGCGCCGCGCAGGGCGCGTGCGCGCCCGCTCAGGCCTCGACAGGCCCGGGAATGACGGCGCCCGCCCAGGGCGCGTGCAGGCGCCATCCGAGCGATTCGTAGAGGGCGCGGCCCTGGTCGGTGGCCACGAGCGCGCCCGCGTGGCGGCCGTGCGCGTGCGCGAGCGCCTGCAGCGCGTGCATGACCGCGCGTCCGAGGCCGCGCCGCTGGTGCGCCGGGTCGGTCACGATGCGGTCGTAGATCGCCAGAGGGTCATGCAGGCCGACGTGGCCGGAGGCGGCCGGCGCGCCGTCGGGGGCGGCGATGCGGACGTGGGCGCGGCCCGTGCGTGCGCTGTCGTCCTCGACGTGCAGCACGTAGCCCGCCGGTACGCCGGCGCCGCGGGGAAACGGGCGGGCCCCGCAGGTCATCATCCAGTGCGGGTCCTCGATGCGCCAGTGCGCGGGCAGCAGGGCGCGCAGCTCGTCGGAGGTGGCGCAGGCCTTGAGGAACACCCAGGGCTGCGCGATCGTCTCGCCGAGCTCGCGCAGCGCGGGCGATCGATGCGGGAAGACGAAGCGCGCGGCCTGCTGCGGCAGGCCGACGTCGATGCGGAAGCCGTCGGCGTGGGCGACCGGCGGCGGCGCCTCGCGGCTGTGGGCCCAGCCCCGGATCCAGGCCATGAAGATCGCGTGGTGCGCGAAGCCGTGGGAATCGTTCGACATGGCCGCGATTATCGCGACCGGCGGCGCGTCACAGGATCATCGGCGTGCAGCGATGCAGGTCGACGGGCGCTTCGCACAGCACCGCGTGGAAACGTTGCAGCACGGAAGGTGCCATCCGCGCCGCCTCCGGCGACAGGTAGAACGCGTAGTCGCCGACGCGCCCGTGCGACATGAACACCTCCGCCGCGGGCGGTTCGCCGGCGTTGCCGTAGGCATCCTCGAGGGCCAGCACGAGCTCCGCGGCTTCGGATTCGTGCGCGCCACGGCGGTCGAACTTGATGCAATGCCAATCCATCGCCGGCTCCTTGGAAGGCGGTCGTCTGCGCCGCTGGCAAATGGCATGCCCGTCCGGTCGGCCGGCTGCTGCGACAATGCGCCGGCGCCCCGGTGGTGAAATTGGTCAGACACTCGGGACTTAAAATCCCGCGCCCTCACGGGCATGCCGGTTCGAGTCCGGCCCGGGGTACCAGCCTGGCGCAAGAGCCGCACCGCGGTGCGAACTGCATGCGCGCTCGCGGCCTCGCCGCGACTCTCGCGGCGGGACGGCGCCGCCCGGACATGCGCAATCGAAACATGGCGTTGACGGTGCTGGGCCGATGGCGACCTCCGGCCTGACCTGGTGCGGCCGAGGCGGCATTGCGCAGCATCCGTGCTGTCGAGCCGCGAGGCGACGTGCACGCTGGCACCTTCGCGCCCTGCGCCACAGGCGGCGACCCGTTGGCCCAGGCCGCGCGACGCCCCGTCCGGATGCCGGGCGTCGCAACAGCCCGAACGTTTACAAACAACTTCGCGCCCGCGCCGCGCGAGCGACCCTGTAGAAAGGCGACCTTGCGCGCGTTGGGCGCATTGAGACGAGAGGGTACAACGATGATTCGACACGACGCGATGGCGCGCATCGGCGCGCTGATGGCCTGCGCTGCGCTGACGGCCTGCGGTGGTGGTGGCGCCGATGGCGCTGAAGCCCAGGCAACACCGACACCGGCCCCCACGCCCGCGCCGACGCCGACTCCCACCCCCGCGCCCGCGCCCGCGCCCGCGCCCACGCCGGCCCCGACGCCCGCCCCGAGTCCGGCGCCCACACCGGCGCCCGCACCGACACCGGCACCGACGCCGGCTCCGGCGCCCGCGCCCGCACCCACGCCTGCCCCGAAGCCCGCGCCGAGTCCCGCTCCGACGCCGGCTCCCACGCCCGCGCCGAGCCCTGCGCCGGCACCCGCACCGACCCCGACTCCGACTCCGGCACCCGCGCCGGCTCCGGCGCCCACTCCGGCACCTGCACCCGCACCTGCACCTGCACCTGCACCTGCACCTGCACCTGCACCTGCACCTGCACCCGCCCCGAGCGGCGCCCCCGTGGTGCTGTTCACCGATGTCCCCAGCGGCCCGGTGAGCGGCGGCGAGAACAATCTGGGCGCCTACCTGTCGATCTTCGGCCGCAACCTCGGCAACGCGTCGGGCCTGGGCTCGACGACGAAGGTCACGATCGGCGGCGTGCCGGTGGCCAACTACCGCTATCTCGGCCCGTCGAAGGTCGCGTCGCGCCTGGGCATGCAGGAGATCATCGTGCAGGTGGGGGCGCTCGGCGGCAAGCCGCTGGGCACCGCGCAGCCGATCGTCGTGACGGTGGGCAGCAACGCCAGCAATGGCGACATCACGTTCACGCCGAACCCGGGCCACATCCTATTCGTCGCGCAGAACGGCAACGACAGCACCGCCGTGGTCGACGACATCGCGCACCCGTTCCGCAACCTGCAGGTCGGCCTGGCGAGCACCGGCGCCTACGGGGCCATGCACCCCGGCGACCAGATCGTCGTGCGCGGCGGCACGTGGACGGACGTCACCGGCCTGGACGACAGCTGGGTGCGCTTCAACGGCAGCGACGCCAGCAAGAAGGGCACGGCGCCCACCGGCGTGGCCCGGACCGGCTGGATCCACATCACGGCCTATCCCGGTCCGATCAACGGCAACCGGCCCGAGGACGTCCACTACGTGACGCCGGCGGGCCACCGCGGCGGCATCCAGGGGCCGGGCTCCTCGTACCACGGCGTGGCCGGCGAGTACGTCGCGATCTCGAACCTGCACCTCGAATCGAACGCGACGGCCACGCGCGACGGGGCGCCCATCAACATCCAGTACGCCGCGGGGCCGTGGCGCATCGTCAACAACGACCTCGGGCCCTGGCCGTCCACGCTCGCGTCGCCGGGCAACGCCAAGGCCGGCGGCATCAGCGGCGAAGGCGTCGGCGTCGTGATCCTGGGCAACGACATCCACGACATCGCCTGCGCGCAGGGGCAGGCGACCAATCCCCTGGAGAACCACGGCATCTACATCGACGACGACGGTTCGTACGACATCGGCTGGAACGTCATCGAGCGCATCACCGGCGGCAACGGCCTGCAGATCTTCACCAACGGCGGCTTCTCCTCGGTGACCAACAACGTCGCGTTCCACCACAACGTGGTCGACGGCGTCGGCAAGCACGGCATCAACCTGGCCGACGGCACGGGCGCCAACATCCGCGTCTACGACAACCTGGTGGCCAACACGCAGTATTCGGGCCTGCGCTTCAACACGGTCGACCTGTCCGGCGCGAAGGTCTGGTCGAACACGTTCTACAACACCAGCATCACGGGCATCAAGAACGCGTACGGCGCGGTGTCCAACGACTGGGGGCTGCCCGCCGGCTCGGTCACCTTCGTGGACAACATCTTCTACACGGCCAGCGGCAAGACGAACCTCGGTGGCGACGTCGGCTTCAACGGCCTGGAAGGGGCCTGGCTGAACAACCTCTGGTTCAACGGCAGCGACGCGGTGCCCGCCTTCGCCGTCGCCGCGGTGCATGCGGACCCGAAGTTCGTGGCCGCGGGCACCGACTTCCACCTGGCCACCGGCAGCCCGGCCCTGGGCGTGGGCAGCACCACGGTGAGCGCGCTGGTCAAGGACGACCTGTACGGCACGCCGCGCAAGAGCGCATTGGACATCGGCGCTGTCGCCAAGCCCTGAGCGCGGCTCGGCGCGAAGCCCAGCGTGCGCCGGGCGGAAGTCGGCTCAGAACGGCGGCTCGATGCTGCCGCCCACCCGCTCCACGATGGCGCGGCAGCGATGGCAGACGTATGAGCGCGAGCCCGCTGCCGTGTCGAAGCACGCGCCAACCACGGCGCGGCTCCAGCGCAGCCCGCGCGCGCCGATGGCGCTGATGTAGGCGGCCATGTTCTCCTCGGCGTGCAGGCCGCCGCCGTCTTCCTTGATCGTCATCTGCCCGCGAAAATTCGGCTCGACGATCGTCACACCCCACGAACGCAGGAGCGCACGTTCAGCCTCCTGCCAGGCGGCCGACGAATTGATGCCGGCGATGAACGACTTTTCGCCGCGCAGCTCGATGTGGGCAATCTCGATGGTGACCCCCCGATGGCGCGAGCGCAGCTTCTTGACCTGGTTGGCGTAGTACGACAGCGCTTGCGGCTTGTCGAGCCGGGACTCGAGGAAGGTGGACATGGCAGCGGGCTCGCGAGGGGTGGTAGCCGCACCGTAGCGGCTGACGAACGCCTTTTCAACGGCTCCCCCTAACGTGTCGGATGCGCCCAGGGGTATGCCTCGTTCCTCATGCACCGGCGTGCCGGCCGATCACCACTTCGTACGGCGCCATGCCCGCCGATGCGAACAGGGCGAGCGTCGCCACGAGCCAGCCGTTGCGTTCGTGGAACGCGACGTCGTGCAGCCAGTCGCGCGCGGCGGGAACGCGTTCGGGCGCGCTGCCGACGAAGGCGAAGACGTCGTCGCGTCGCCCGCGTATCAGGTCGCGCATCGGCTGGGTGTCGCAGCAGTCCAGCCCGCGCTCGGCGACGGCCAGCGCGTAGGCCCACTTGGCGATCGCGTGCGCATAGGCGGCAGGGTCGGGCAGGCTCGGGGGCGCAGCGACCGTGCGGCGGGCGATCGTGCCCAGGGCCAGCGTGCACGCAACCACGTCGATGCGTGACGGCCTGGCCGCGCGCTCGACGCCGGCCAGCAATCCGGCGCGTTCGAACACGGGCAGCGAGAACGTGCGCGGGAAGGCCTCGACGGACAGCGTGACAGGCGCGCCGCTGCCCCCGTCGAGCGCGACGGGCGGCAGGCGGCTCGGGCCCTTGGCGCGTGCCCGGCGCCGCTTCAGGGCCAGCAGCGTCCGGGGCACCGCGAACTCGCGATCGAGGGTGAGCTGCTCGAGGCGACCGGTGAGCCGCCGGCAGGGCTCGCAGACGGCGTCGCGCAGCGTCAGCCGGCCCCCGAGCGCGCGCGGCACGAGGTGCTCCTCGGTCAGTGCGATGCCGGGGCCGCCGGCCACGAGGCAGTACATGCAGCGTCCCAGCGGCACGGGGCGCGCGCGGCGCATGTCCGTGGACGGCCGCGCGCGCGCAGTGCGCGCCGCGCGTGCGAGGGCGGATGCGGAAGGCGGCACGAGCGCGGGCGGAATCAGCAGCGCATGTCGCGCACGTCGACCTGCAGGCCCAGCCAGCGTTGCGCGAACGACGCCAGCACGTGCGGCGAGCCGCTGCTCCAGGCGCGCAGGACCGACGGGCGCGCCGCGTCGGCGTCGGCCGCGCCGCGCGCGACGAGTTCGTCGGCGAAGCGGGCCGTCTGGCGCGCGATCGCCTCGGCGGTGTCGACCAGCTGCACGCCGGGCAGCGCGCGCTCGAACAGGGCGTGCGCGAACGGGTAGTGCGTGCACCCGAGCACGGCGACGTCGACGCCGGCGTCGCGCAGCGGCGCGCAGTAGCGCTGCACCAGCACCTCGATGGCGGCGTCGTCGGCCGATTCGATGGCGTCGGCCAGGCCGGGGCAGGGCTGCAGCACGAGCTGGGCGCCGCCGGCGTGGGCCTCGGCGAGGCGGCGGAACTTCTCGCTGGCCAGCGTGCGGGTGGTGGCGAGCACGCCCACGCGGTGCGCGGCGCTGAGGGCGACCGCCGGCTTCACGCCGGGCTCGACGCCCACGACCGGCAGCGTGGGCCAGGTCGCACGCAGCCGCGCGACGGCGGCGGCCGTGGCGGTATTGCATGCGACCACGACCATCTGCGCGCCCTGTTCGCACAGGAAGCGTGCGATGCGCTCGGAGCGGTCGCACAGGAACTCCTCGGTGCGGTCGCCGTACGGCGCGTTGGCGGTATCGGCCGCGTAGAGCAGCTCGGCGTGCGGCAGGCGCTGGCGCACGGCCTGCATCACCGAGAGCCCGCCCACGCCGGAATCGAAGATGCCGATGCGCACCGGCTGGGGCGCGGCGGACGGCGAGGCAGGAACGGGGTTGGCGTGGCGCGACATGGCCCCGAAGTCTATTGGAATCCTGGAGCGTTTCATCTAAAATAGCACGATCGTTCGTTTTATTCTCGTATAGTTGCTTCGGGAAGAAGGCTGCCGCTGACGCGAGCCCACTAGAATCGTCCCGTATTCCGTTTACGTTAACGTCAATTGCCCCTGAGGAGTTCTGCGTCATGAAGGTTCTGGTGCCCGTGAAACGCGTCGTCGACTACAACGTGAAGGTCCGCGTGAAGTCGGACGGCACTGGCGTCGACATCGCCAACGTCAAGATGAGCATGAACCCCTTCGACGAGATCGCCGTCGAGGAAGCCGTGCGGCTGAAGGAGAAGGGCGTGGTCACCGAGATCATCGCCGTGTCCTGCGGCGTCACGCAATGCCAGGAGACGCTGCGCACCGCCATGGCCATCGGCGCCGACCGCGCGATCCTGGTCGAGACCGACGCCGAACTGCAGCCGCTGGCCGTGGCCAAGCTGCTCAAGGCGCTGGTCGACAAGGAACAGCCGGGCCTGGTGATCCTGGGCAAGCAGGCCATCGACGACGACTGCAACCAGACGGGCCAGATGCTGGCCGCGCTGGCCGACCTGCCGCAAGCCACGTTCGCCTCCAAGGTCGAACTCACGGCCGATTCCGTCACCGTCGCGCGCGAAGTCGACGGCGGCTCGGAGACGCTGAAGCTGTCGCTGCCGGCCATCGTCACCACCGACTTGCGCCTGAACGAGCCGCGTTACGTGACGCTGCCCAACATCATGAAGGCCAAGAAGAAGCCGCTGGAAGTGGTCAAGCCCGACGCGCTGGGCGTGGACGTGGCGCCGCGCATCAAGACGCTCAAGGTCAGCGAGCCGCCCAAGCGCGGTGCCGGCGTGAAGGTGCCCGACGTGGCGACGCTGGTCGCCAAGCTGAAGAACGAAGCCAAAGTACTTTGAGCCCGGAAATTTGAGCCCCACGGTCGCTTGCGCTCCCTGCCCCCGAGGGGCCGGCCGCGAGCAGCCCGGCAGCCGGATCTGCCGCTCCCTTGAATCTCCGTTGATACGCATGTGCGGCAACGCCGGAAGCTGCGGCCGCCTCGCGCAACGAACTGTCCAGGATTTCACATGACCACTCTCGTCATCGCAGAACACGACAACGCCGCGCTCAAGGGTGCGACGCTCAACACCATCACCGCCGCGGCCCAGGTGGGCGGCGACGTCCACGTGCTGGTCGCCGGCGCGAACGCCGGCGCCGTCGCCACGGCGGCGGCCGCCGTCGCGGGCGTCGCCAAGGTGCTGCACGCCGACGGCGCATCGCTCGCCGAGCAGCTTGCCGAGAACGTCGCCGCGCAGGTGCTGGCCGTGGCCTCGGGCTACAGCCACATCTTCTTCCCGGCCACCGCGCACGGCAAGAACGTCGCCCCGCGCGTGGCCGCCAAGCTCGACGTCGGCCAGCTGAGCGACATCAGCAAGGTGATCAGCGCCGACACGTTCGAGCGCCCGATCTACGCCGGCAACGCCATCGCCACGGTGCAGTGCTCGCAAGCCGTCAAGGTCGCCACGGTGCGCACCACCGGCTTCGACCCGGCCGCCGCGACCGGTGGCTCGGCCGCCGTCGAGACCATCGCCGCCGTCGCCGATGGCGGCAAGTCGACCTTCGTCGGCAAGGAGATCGCCAAGCTCGATCGCCCCGAGCTGACCGCCGCCAAGATCATCGTCTCGGGCGGCCGCGCGATGGGCTCCAGCGAGAAGTTCAACGAAGTGCTGACGCCGCTGGCCGACAAGCTGGGCGCCGCGCTCGGCGCCTCGCGCGCCGCCGTCGACGCGGGCTATGCCCCCAACGACTGGCAGGTGGGCCAGACGGGCAAGATCGTCGCGCCGCAGCTGTACGTCGCGTGCGGCATCTCGGGCGCGATCCAGCACCTGGCCGGCATGAAGGACTCGAAGGTCATCGTGGCGATCAACAAGGACGAAGAGGCGCCGATCTTCTCGGTGGCCGACTACGGCCTGGTCGCGGACCTGTTCGTGGCCGTGCCGGAAATGATCAAGGCTCTCTGAGCCTGCACGACGACCGAAACGACCAGGGGCGCTCGCCGGAGGCGCCCCTTTTTTTGCCAGTGTGGAGACCAAGATGACCTACCGTGCCCCCGTCAAGGACATGCTCTTCGTGATGAAGGAGCTGGCCGGCATCGACGAACTGTCGAAGATGCCGGCGTTCGAGGACGCCGGCTTCGACACCGCGCAGGCGGTGCTCGAGGAGTGTGCCAAGTTCAACGAGGACGTGGTGGCGCCGCTGAACGTCGAGGGCGACCGCAACCCGTCGTTCTTCAAGGACGGC
>Ga0207667_10010762_pt1 | contig 10670 bp, 7 predicted proteins | sample KBSCornC52_FD_184301 | JGI IMG/M metagenome (GOLD analysis project Ga0207667, IMG submission 184301) | Corn rhizosphere microbial communities from Kellogg Biological Station, Michigan, USA - KBS Corn C5-2 (SPAdes) (version 2) | ecosystem: Host-associated > Plants > Roots > Rhizosphere > Soil ...
AAGGCACCGTAGTCGGTGATGTTGGTGACCTTGCCGAAGAGGCGCGTGCCCTGCGGGTAGCGCCGGGAGATGCCGATCCACGGGTCCTCGCCCAGCTGCTTCAGGCCCAGCGAGACGCGGTTCTTCTCGGCGTCGAACTTGAGGATCTTCGCCGTCACCTCGTCGCCCACGGAGAGCACCTCCGTCGGGTGCTTCACGCGGCGCCACGCGAGGTCCGTGATGTGCAGGAGCCCGTCGATGCCGCCCAGGTCCACGAAGGCGCCATAGTCGGTGATGTTCTTCACCACGCCCTTCACGACCGCGCCTTCCTTCAGCGTCTCCAGGAGCTGCTGGCGCTCGACGCCCGCGGTCTCCTCCATCACGGCGCGGCGCGAGACCACGACGTTGTTCCTCTTCCGGTCGAGCTTGATGACCTTGAACTCCAGCTCCTTGCCCTCGAGGTGCGAGGTGTCCTTCACGGGGCGCAGGTCCACGAGGGAGCCCGGGAGGAAGGCGCGGATGCCGTTCACCATGACGGTGAGGCCGCCCTTCACCTTGCCGGACACCATGCCCTTGATGATCTTCGCGTTGGCGAGCGCGTCGTCCAGCTCCGACCAGGCGGCCAGCTTCTTCGCCTTCTCGCGGGAGAGCTTGGTCGCGCCGAAGCCGTCTTCGAGGGCCTCGATGGCGACCGACACGAAGTCGCCGGGCTTCACCTCGATGTCGCCGCGGTCGTTCTTGAATTCCTCGGTGGAGATGGTGCTTTCGGACTTGAGGCCCGCGTTCACGATCACGACGTTCGGGTCGACGGAGATGACCTCGGCGGTGATCACTTCACCGATGCGCATCTCCTGCCGGGAGAGGCTTTCCTCGAAGAGGGCGGCGAAGCTGTTTTCTGCGGCGGGGTTGGGTTGGGTTGAGGTTTGGGACAACATGAAAACCTGGCTTTCGGAAGAGACGGCCTCGCGGCCGTTGTGGATGAACGCCCTGCGGCCGGCTGCCACGCCAACCGCCTGACACCTTTGGGTTTTTCCCGCCCGGGGGCCGCCCCGGCTACGACCGGGAAGACCTTTCGCGCCACCAGCCCAGGACCCGATCGACCGCCTCGTCGACGGAAAGCGTGCTGGTATCGAGAAAAAACGCGTCGGGATAATGCCTTAGCGGCGCCACGGGGCGCGACGCGTCGCGCGCGTCGCGGCGCCCGAGCTCCTCCACGACGTCCTGCATTTTGGCATACATTCCCTTTTCCTTCAACTGCTTATATCTCCGCTCGGCACGGGTGGCCACGTCCGCGGTGAGGAAGACCTTCAAAGCCGCGTCCGGGAAGACGTTGGAGCCCATGTCGCGGCCGTCCGCGACCAGCCCCGGAGCGCGCCGGAAGGCCCTCTGGCGCGCGAGGAGCGCCTGGCGCACGGCGGGGCGGGCCGCCACCCGGGAAGTGGCCGCGCTCACCTCTTCGGTCCGCAGGGCCTCGCTTACCTCCGCGCCCGCGAGCCGGATGCCCCCCGCCTCGAAGCGGACGTCCATGCCGCGGGCGACCTCAGCCAGCGCCGCCTCGTCGTCCAGGTTCGTGCCCGCCCGCAGGGCTGCGAGCGTGGCCAGCCGATAGAGCGCGCCGCTGTCCAGGTAGTGGAAGCCCAGGGCCGCCGCCACCTTCTCCGCGACCGTTCCCTTCCCGCTCGCCGACGGCCCGTCGATCGCGATGACGGGTGCCTCCCGGGCGATCGCCGGACCGGCCATGGTCAGGAGACGAGCGCGCGGAACGCGTCGAAGTAGCCGGGGAACGTCTTCGCGACGCAGCCGGGGTCGAGGATGCGCACCGGCCGCGGGCCGAACGCGGCGAGCGAGAAGCACATCGCCATCCGGTGGTCGTCGTAGGTCGCGATGTCGACGCGCGCCTTGGGGCCCGCGCCGGACGCAAAGCCCCGGGGCGGGTCGATCGCGATCGCGTCCGCGCCCTCCTCCACGCGTGCGCCGAGCTTCCGCAACTCCGCCGCCATCGCCGCGATGCGGTCGGTCTCCTTCACGCGCCAGCTCGCGATGTTGCGGATGCGCGACGGGCCGTCCGCGAAGAGGGCGAGGACCGCGGCGGTCATCGCGGCGTCCGGGATGAGGTTCATGTCGAGGTCGAACGCCTTGAGCGCTCCCCCCGAGGGCCGGCTCGCCTCGATCCCGTCCTCGCCCATGGCGATCGTGGCGCCCATGGCTTCGAGCACCTGGGCGAAGGCGACGTCGCCCTGCAGGCTCGCGCGGCCCACGCCCTCCACGCGCACGGGCCCCCCGCCCAGCGCCCCCGCGGCGAGGAAGTACGAGGCGGACGACGCGTCGCCCTCCACGGCGAGCGTGCCGGGCGAGCGGAAGGCGCTCCCGGCCGGGATCTCGAAAGCGCCCCAGCCTTCGCGGCGGACGTGGACGCCGAAGCGCGCAAGCAGTCCCAGCGTGAGCCCCACGTAGGGCCTGGAGATGAGCTCGCCCACCACGTCGATGCGCGCGCCTTCGCCCGACCAGGCGAGCGCGATGAGGAGAGCGGAGAGGAACTGGCTCGACACGTCGCCGCGCACGCGCACCCGGGTGGGGCCGGCGCCGCGCGCGCGCGGGCCGATCGCGAGCGGAGGAAAGCCCGGCTTCCCGCGCCAGTCGATCCGCGCGCCCGCCTCGCGCAGGGCGTCGACCAGGTCGCCGATCGGCCGCTCGTGCATGCGCGGCACGCCGGCGAGCTCGTAATGGCCGTCCGCGAGGGCGAGCACGGCGGTGAGCGGGCGAAACGCGGTGCCGGCGTTGCCGAGGAAGAGCTTCGCCCGCTTCTCCGGGAATCCGCGCGCGGCCCCGATGCCCGTCACCTGCAGGTGCTCGACGCCGCCCCGCTCGTCGACACGCACGCCGAGCGCGCGGAGCGCCTCCCGCATGACGCGCGTGTCGTCCGAGTCGAGCACGGCGACGAGCTCCGTCGTGCCGGCGGCGAGGGCCGCGAGGAGGAGCGTCCGGTTGGAGATGCTCTTGGAGCCGGGAAGCCGCAGCGTTCCCGCGGCCCGGTGCACGGGCGGAAGGTCGAGGAAATCCACGCTATTCGCTCGCCGCGGTACGGCGATTCCCCGCGCCCCAGGCATGGCGCGCGGTCCGGGCCTCGGTCATCAGGCGCTCGAGGCCGGGGCCGTCGCCGCGCGCGATGAGCTCGCGGAAGACGGCGAGCCGCGCGCCGTAGCGGTCCAGTTCCTCCAGCAGCGCCGCGCGGTTCTGGAGCGCGATGTCGCGCCACATCTCGGGCGAGCTCGCGGCGATGCGCGTGAAGTCGCGGAAGCCGCCGGCGGCGAAGCCCAGCAGGTCCTCCGCATCGTCGCGCCCGGCGATCTCCGAGACCAACGCGAAGGAAAGCACGTGCGGAAGGTGGCTCACGGCGGCGAAGATGCGGTCATGGCGCTCCGCGGGCATCGAGGCCACGCGCGCGCCCGCCGCCTCCCAGCACGCCTTCACGAGCTCCACCGCGTCCGGCGCCGTCGCGGTCGCCGGCGTGAGGACCACGCGCGCGGCGCGGAAGAGGTCCGCCACCGCGGCCTCCACGCCGCTCGCTTCTCGTCCCGCGATCGGATGCCCGGGGACGAAGCGCGGGAAGCGATCCCGCAGCTCCTCGCGCGCGAGGGACACCACCTCGCCCTTGGTGCTCCCCACGTCCGTCACCACGGCGTGCGGATCCATCGCGAGCGCCACGTCGTGCAGGACCGGCCCGATCGAGCGCACCGGCACCGCGACCACGACGAGATCCGCGCCCTTCGCCGCGTCCGACGCGGAAGCCGCGGCGGTGTCGATCACGCCCAGCGCCGCCGCGCGCTCGAGGGCCTGCGCATCGCGGTCGAAGCCTGCGATCGCGGCCACGGCCCCCGCGCGGCGCAGCGCCAGCGCGAGCGAGCCGCCCACGAGCCCCACGCCGATCACCGCCAGCCGCTTCAGGCGCCGCACGGCGGCTAGGCCTTGCCGAGCGCGCGGGCGAGCGCGGCGAGGAAGCGCGCGTTGTGCTCCGGGAGGCCCACCGTCACGCGGAGGTGGTCCGGCATCCCGTAGTTCGCGAGGGGCCGCACGATCACGCCTTCGCGCAGGAGCGACTGGTAGACGCGCGCCGCGTCGGCCACCCGCACCGTGACGAAGTTGCCGTGCGGCGCGATGTATTCCAGGCCCAGCCGCTCGAGCCCCGCACGCAGCTCCTCCAACCCCGCCGCGTTCACCACCCGGCATTTCTCCACGAAGGCCGTGTCCTCGAGCGCCGCGCACGCCGCCACCATCGCGAGATGGTTCACGTTGAACGGCTGGCGCACGCGGTTCATCAGGTCCGCGGCATCCGGGCTCGCGATGCCGAAGCCCACGCGCAGCCCCGCGAGCCCGTACGCCTTGGAGAGCGTGCGCGCGACGACCAGGTTCGGGAATTCGCGGACCCAGGCCGCGGTGGGCGAGCGCAGCGCGTCCGGCAGGTACTCGCCGTAGGCCTCGTCCAGCACGACGAGGACGCGGCGCGGCAGGCGCTCGACGAAGCGGCGCACGTCCGCCCAGGGAGCGAACGTGCCGGTCGGATTGTTCGGATTGGCGACGAAGACGGCCTTCGTGTCCGCCCGGACCGCCTTCGTCATCGCGTCGAGATCCGTCCCGTAGCCACGCGCGGGGACCTCGATGCCGCGCGCGCCGATCGCCTGCACGACGAGCGGATACACCAGGAAGCCGTACTGCGAGTACACCGCGGAGTCGCCGGGCGCGAGGAAGGCGCGGGCCGCGAGCTCGAGCACGTCGTTCGAGCCGTTTCCCACGACCAGCGCCTCCGGGGCCACGCCCAGCTTCGCGGAGAGCGCCGCCACGAGCTCGAAGCGGTCCGGATAGTAGTGCACGTCCGCGAGCGCACGCTCGATCGCTTCCTTCACGCGCGGCGAGGCGCCCAGCGGGCTCTCGTTGGAAGCCATCTTGAGGATGCTTGCGACGTCGAGCCCCAGCTCGCGCGCGGTCTCCGGGATCGACTTGCCCGGGACGTAGGGCGAGATCGCGCGCACGTACGCGGGTGCGAGCTCGCTCGGGGTCACAGCACGGCCATCGGATAGGAGCCCAGCACCTTGAGGAAGCCCGCGATGCGCTGGACCTCGGCCAGGGCCTCCGCCACGTTCGCGTCCTCGCGATGGCCCTCGATGTCCACGAAGAAGAGGTAGTCCCAGAGCGCCACCCGCGACGGGCGCGACTCGAACTTCGTCATCGAGACGCCGCGCTGCGCGAAGGGCGTGAGCATCTCGTAGACCGCGCCGGCGCGGTTCCTCGCCGAGAGGACGAGCGAGGTCTTGTCGCGGCCCGTGGGTCGCGGCTCGTAGCCGCCCAGGACGAGGAAGCGCGTGGTGTTGTTGGGCTCGTCCTCGATGTTCGGGGCGAGGATCGCGAGGCCGTAGTGCTCCGCCGCCATGTCGCCCGCGACCGCCGCCGAGCCCTGCTCCTGCGCCGCGCGCCGCGCCGCCTCCGCGTTGCTCGCGACCGCCACGCGCTCGGCGTCCGGGAGGTGCGCGTTCAGCCACTCGTGGCATTGCGCGAGCGACTGCCCGTGGGAGAAGACGCGCCGGATCGCGGAGAAGTCCTTCGGGGCCGGCCGGCCCGCGACCTTCATCATGAGGTTGTGGTGGATGCGCACGACCACCTCGCCGCAAACCTTGAGCGGGCTCTGCGGCATGAGGTCGAGGGAGCGGCCGACCGCGCCCTCCGTGGAATTCTCGACCGGCACCACGCCGAAGTCCGCCGCGCCCGACTCGACTTCGCGGAAGACCTCGTCGATCGCCGAGACGGCGACCGCGTCCGCGGCGAGGCCGAAGTGCTTCACCGCCGCGCGCTCGCTGAACGTGCCGCGCGGGCCGAGGTAGGCGACCGTGATGGGCCGCTCGAGCGCGAGGCACGCCGACATGATCTCGCGGAAGAGGAGCGCCGCGGTCTCCCCGGAGAGGGGCCCGGGGTTCCTCTCCTTCACGCGCTTCAAGACCTGCGCCTCGCGCTCCGGCCGGTACGCCTGGCCCACCTTGAGCGTGCCGATGGCGCGGGCGAGCTTCGCGCGCTCGTTCAGCGCCTCGAGGATGCGCTCGTCGACGCGGTCGATGGCCTCGCGCAGGCGCTCGAGCTCGCCCGCCTGCGCCGCGGCCGCCGGCTTCGCCTCGCTCATGGGGCCTCGCGCTCGAGCGGCGCGATGGAGCGGATCGAGAGGACGCCCGGGATGCGGGCAATGCGTGCCACGACCTCCGGGGCGGCGGCGCTGTCGAGATCGACGAGCGTGTACGCCATGTCCCCCCTCGACTTGTTGACCATGTTGTGGATGTTGAGGCTCGCCTGCGCCATCGTAGTCGAAATCTGTCCCACCATGTTCGGCACGTTGGCGTTGGCGATCGCGATCCGGTGCGGCGACTCGCGCGCCATCTCGACGCTCGGGAAGTTGACGGCGTTCCGGACGGTGCCCTCCTCGAGGAAATCGCGCAGCTCCTCGGCCACCATCACCGCGCAGTTCTCCTCCGCTTCCTCGGTGGAGGCGCCCAGGTGCGGGAGCGCCACGACGCCGGGCACGCCCTGCAGGCGCGCGCTCGGGAAGTCGCACACGTAGCCGTGCAGGCGCTTCTCCGCGAGCGCCGCGACGATCGCCTCCTCGTCCACCACGGCGTCGCGCGAGAAGTTGAGGAGCACCATGCCGCGGCGGGCGCCCGCGAGCCGGGCCCGATCGACCAGGTGGCGCGTCCTCGCGTTGAGCGGCACGTGGAGGCTCACGAAGTCCGAGCCCTTGAGCACCTCCTCGATCGAGGCGGCGCGCCGGACGGAGGCCGGGAGCCGCCAGGCGTTGTCCACGGTGATCTCCGGGTCGTAGCCCAGGACCTTCATGCCGAGGCGGATGGCGCTATCGGCGACGAGCCCCCCGATCGCGCCCAGCCCGATCACGCCGAGGGTGCGGCCCGGAAGCTCGTAGCCGGCGAACTGCTTCTTCCCCTCCTCCACGCGCTTCTCGAAATCGCCCGAGGCGGGCAGCGCCTGCACGTAGGCCGCCGCCGGCACGATGTTCCGCGCGGCGAGGAGCATCGCCGCGATCACGAGCTCCTTCACGGCGTTCGCGTTGGCCCCCGGGGCGTTGAAGACCGGGATTCCGCGCCTGCTCATCTCGTCCACGGGAATGTTGTTCACTCCGGCGCCGGCGCGGCCGATCGCCTTCACCGACGGCGGGATCTCCGAGAGCTGCAGGGCGTGGGAGCGAAGGAGGATCGCGTCCGGATCGGCGAGCGCCTTCCCCACGGCGTAGGCGGGATGCGCGAAGCGCTCGAGGCCGCGGGCGGAGATCGCGTTGTAGCAGGCGATACGGTACTTCTCGCTCATGAGGCCTCGGGGCGCCTCAGGCGTGGGCGCGGCGGAATTCTTCCATGAAATCCACGAGCGCCTCCACGCCCTCCACCGGCATCGCGTTGTAGATCGACGCGCGCATGCCGCCCACCGAGCGGTGGCCCTTCAGCTGCGAGAGCCCGCGCGCCTCGGCCTCGCCGAGGAACTTCGAATCGAGCGCGGCGTCGCGCAGCGTGAACGGGACGTTCATCCGCGAGCGGTCCTCCTTCGCGACCGGGTTCGCGTAGAAGTCCTGCGAATCCAGGTAGTCGTAGAGAAGCTTCGCCTTCCGGATGTTCACCTGCTCGATGCCGGCGAGCCCTCCGCGCTCGAGGAGCCACTTGAACGTGAGGCCCGCGAGGTACACCGAGAACGTGGGCGGGGTGTTCAGCATCGAGTCCGCGGCCGACTGCAGCTTGTAGTCGAGGACGTTCGGGGTCTCCGGAAGCGCCTTCCCGACCAGGTCCCCGCGCACGATCACGACCACCAGGCCCGCGGGGCCGATGTTCTTCTGGGCGCCCGCGTAGATGAGGCCGTATTTCGAGACGTCGAGCGGGCGGGAGAGGATGTGCGAGGACATGTCCGCCACGAGCGGCGTATCGCCGGTATCCGGCGTCCAGTGGTACTCCACGCCGCCGATGGTCTCGTTGGTGCAGACGTGGAGATACGCCGCGTCCTTCGAGCGCTTCCAGGTGGCCTGCCTCGGGACGTAGGTGAAGTTCCGGTCCTCGCCGGAGGCCACGACGCGCGCGTCCGCGAACTTCCTCGCCTCCGAGATGGCCTTCTTCGACCACTCGCCCGTGTTCACGAAGTCGATGGCCTTGCCCCCGCGCAGGAGGTTCATCGGGACGGCGGAGAACTGCAGGGTCGCCCCGCCCTGGAGGAAAAGCACCTTGTAGTCGGCGGGGATGGCGGCGAGCTTCCGGAGGTCCGCCTCGGCCTCCGCGGCGATCGCGACGAACTCCTTGCCGCGATGGCTCATCTCCATCACGGACATGCCGGCCTCGTGCCAGTTCACGAGCTCCCACTTGGCCTTCTCCAGCACCTCGACCGGCATGGTCGCGGGGCCCGCGCCGAAGTTGAAGATGCGCGCGGCGGGCTTAATGGACGCCGTCGGCATCGCCGTTCCCGTTCCCGGCCCCCGCAGCGCCCTCGCCGCCCGCGGCGCCGTTGCCGTTCGACTGTCCGTTGCCGTTGGCGTGGCCGTTGCCGTTCTCGCCGTTCTCCTCGTCGCGATCCATGATCCGCTCGATGCCGGAGAGCTTCTCGCCTTCCGAGAGGTTGATGAGCGTGACACCCTGCGTGGAGCGGCCCATCTCGCGGATCTCGTTCACGCGCGTGCGGATGAGGATCCCGCCCGAGGTGATGAGCATGATCTCGTCCTCCGGCGATGCGAGGGTCGCGGCCACCACCTTGCCGTTCCGCTCGCTCGTCTGGATCGCGATCATGCCCTGCGTGCCGCGGCCGTGGCGCGTGTACTCGACGATCGGCGTGCGCTTGCCGAAGCCGTTCTCCGTCGCCGTGAGCACGCTCTGGCTCTCGTTCTCCGCCACGAGGAGCGCGATCACGTGCCCGCCCTTGGCGAGGTTCATGCCGCGCACGCCGCGCGCGCCGCGGCCCATGGGCCGCACGTCGTTCTCGTCGAAGCGCACGGCCTTCCCCTCGTCCGAGAAGAGCATCACGTCGTGCGTGCCGTCCGTCACCGCCACGCCGATCAGGCGATCGCCTTCGTCCAGGTCCACGGCGATGATGCCGGAGGGCCGGGGGCGGGAGAAATCCGCGAGCGCCGTCTTCTTCACCACGCCCTGCTGGGTCGCGAAGAACACGTAGGAATCCTCGCGGAACTCCTTCACCGGGAGGATCGCGTTGATGCGCTCGTCCTCGTCCATCTTGAGGAGGTTCACGATGGGCTTCCCGCGCGACGTGCGGCTCCCCTGCGGGACCTCGTAGACCTTGATCCAGTAGACCTTGCCCTTGTTCGAGAAGCAGAGGACGTAGTCGTGCGTGTTCGCGATGAAGAGCTTCTCGATGAAGTCGTCCTCGCGCGTGGCCGTGGCCTGCTTCCCCCGCCCGCCGCGCTTCTGCGCGCGGTACTCGTCGATGGGCTGGCTCTTGATGTAGCCGGCGTGGGAGAGCGTCACCACCACGTCTTCGGGCGTGATGAGGTCCTCGATCTGGAGCTCCTCGCCGTTCACGACGATCTCGCTCCGGCGCTTGTCGCCGAACTCCCGCTTCACTTCCGCCAACTCGTCGCCGATGATCTTCGTCACGCGCTCGGGCTTGGCGAGGATGTCGAGCAGGTCCTCGATCGCGGCGATCACCTCGCGGTATTCCGAGAGGATCTTGTCCTGCTCGAGGCCGGTGAGGCGCTGCAGCTGCATCTCGAGGATGCGCTGCGCCTGCACGTCCGAAAGGCGGTATCCCCCGGAATCCGACATGCCGAACTCCTTCGGGAGCGCCTCCGGCCGGAATTGGTCCGCGGAAGCGCGCGAGAGCATCTCCTCCACGAGCGCGGAGCGCCAGGTGCGCAGCATGAGCTCCGTGCGCGCGACCGCGGGCGTGGGCGCCGCCTTGATGATCGCGATCACCTCGTCCACGTTGGAGAGCGCGACCGCGAGGCCCTCCAGCACGTGGCCGCGCTCGCGCGCCTTCCGCAGGTCGAACACCGTGCGGCGCGTCACCACCTCGCGCCGGTGGCGCAGGAACGCCTCCAGGCACTGCTTGAGGTTGAGGAGCCGCGGCTGGCCGTCCACCAGCGCCACGAAGTTCATGCCGAACGTCTCCTGCAGCTGGGTGAGCTTGTACAGGTTGTTCAGCACGATCTCCGGGACCTCGCCGCGCTTGAGCTCGATCACCGCGCGCATGCCGGACTTGTCCGACTCGTCGCGCAGGTCCGCGATGCCCTCGATCCGCTTCTCGCGCACCATCTCGCCGATCCGGATGAGGAGCTGCGCCTTGTTCACCTGGTAGGGGAGCTCGTCGACGATGATCGCCTGCCGCCCGCCTTCCTTGCCGATGTCCTCGACGTGGGTGCGCGCGCGCATGACGACGCGCCCGCGGCCGGTGAGGTAACCCTCCTGGAGCTCGCCCAGGCCGTAGATGATCCCCGCCGTGGGGAAATCCGGCGCCGGGATGATCTTGATCAGGTCCGCGATCGGGGTGGACGGGTCCTTCAGGAGCTGGAGGCACGCGTCGACCACCTCGCCCATGTTGTGCGGCGGGATGTTGGTCGCCATGCCGACCGCGATGCCCGAGGAGCCGTTCACGAGGAGGTTCGGGAAGCGCGCGGGCAGGATCAGCGGCTCCTGCTCGCTCCCGTCGTAGTTCGGCCC
>Ga0207667_10010765_pt1 | contig 10668 bp, 10 predicted proteins | sample KBSCornC52_FD_184301 | JGI IMG/M metagenome (GOLD analysis project Ga0207667, IMG submission 184301) | Corn rhizosphere microbial communities from Kellogg Biological Station, Michigan, USA - KBS Corn C5-2 (SPAdes) (version 2) | ecosystem: Host-associated > Plants > Roots > Rhizosphere > Soil ...
GGCCTCTCGCTGTGCCGGCACCTCGTCGAATCGCGGCACCTGCCGACGATCTTCCTCACCGCGCGGGGCGAGGCGACCGACCGCATCGTCGGCCTCGAAATCGGCGCGGACGACTATGTCGTGAAGCCGTTCGAGCCGCGCGAACTGGTGGCCCGCATCCGTTCCGTGTTGCGCCGCGCGAACCGCTCGCCCGCTGAGGGCGAGGAGGAGTTATTCACCTTCGAAGGCTGGACGCTCGACCCGCTGAAGCGCCGCCTGACCGATGCGGAAGGCGCCGTCGTCGCGATTTCCTCGGCGGAGTTCCGGCTGCTGATGGCCTTCCTCGAACACCCGCGTCAGGTGCTTGACCGCGACCGCCTGCTCGAGATGGTCCAGGGCCGGGAAGCGCACCTGTTCGATCGCGCCGTCGATAACCAGGTCAGCCGCCTGCGCCGCAAGATCGAGGCGGACAGCCGCAACCCGCAGCTCATCCAGACGGTCTGGGGCGGGGGCTACATGCTGGCGGCCGAAGTGCGCCGTCGGCCGAACTCCGGCACATGAACGAAGATCCGGTCGCCCTGCGGCGCCCCCTCGAGTGGCTGTGGCCCCGCTCGCTCCGCGGGCAGGTCCTGCTCGCGATCGCCCTGGCGCTGTTCCTGGCGCAGGGCCTGGGAGCGCTGCTCCTCTATCGTGCCCAGCACGAACGTATCGAGGGCGCCCTGGTGCACAGCGCGGCCTTCCGCCTGATCATCGCCGCGAAGGGCGAGCCGGACGACAATGGGCCGCCCCTTCCGGCTCGCATGGCGGGGCGGCACCGGCTGCCCGGCGGCCGGCTCGAACTGACCAACGCCTCGCCGGTGCGCTCGGGCGAACGGCGCGAACACGAGGAAGAGGCCGAACTGCGCCAGATCCTGGCCGAACAGGACGTGCCGGTTGCCGATCTCGTCGTGTTCCACCGGCCGATCAGCCAAGATCCGCGCGCCCTTGCCCGCTACTGGCGCGTAAACGGTGCAGGCTCCACGCCGCCGGACAAGGTGCTGATCGCCGGGTTGCGCCAGCCATCCTCCCCGCAGTGGTTGGTCACACGCGTGTTCATTCCTCCGGCCGAGCGGCTGATGCTGCAATCGCTGTTCGGGCAGACGCTGTTCATCTATGCCGTCCTTGTCGGCGCGATGTGGCTGCTCCTGCGCCGGATCACCCGACCTCTCGCAGCGCTCACCAACCGCCTCGAACACTTCGCCCAGACCCGCGATGCCGACGGCCAGCTTGCGCCCGAAGGGCCCGACGACATTGCCCGGCTGATCGAGGCGCACAACGCTATGGAATGGCGGATCAGTGCCCTGCTGGATGAGAAGGACGTGATGCTCGGCGCCATTGGCCACGACCTCAAGACCCCGCTGGCGGCGCTACGGGTGCGGATCGAGACGGTGGAGGACGCTGTCGAGCGCCAGCGCATGGCCGGCACGATCGAGGACATTGCCCGCACGCTCGATGACATTCTCTCGCTGGCCCGGGTGGGCCGGCCGACCGATGCGATGGAGATGACCGAACTGTCTGCCCTCGTCGCATCGGTGGTGGAGGAGTTCGAGGACATGTCCGATCCGGTGGAGCTGGGCGAAACGACCCGCATCGCTCTGCCGCTGCGGCCGACCTGGATCCGCCGCGCCTTGCGCAACCTGATCGGCAATGCCGTCCGCTACGGCAAGGTCGCCCGCGTCAGCCTGGAGCGGCAGGGCGAAACCGCGATCATCCGCATCGCCGACGACGGTCCGGGCATTCCCGAGGACAAGATCGCCCTCATGCTGGAGCCCTTCACCCGGGGCGAACCTTCGCGCAATTCCGAGACCGGCGGCGCCGGGCTTGGCCTCACCCTTGCCCGCGCCATTGCCGAGCAGCACGGCGGCATGCTCGAACTGGCAAACCGGATCGGGGCCGATGGCAGCATCTGCGGTCTGGAGGCCACCTTGCGCCTGCCCCGAAGGTGGTGATGGGCCGCTAGCGCAGCAGCCCGCCCATCAGCCCACGCGCGAAGCGCCCGAGTGCGGCGCCGCCGATCTGCGTGGCGATCGTCCCGACCACGGCGCTGGCCGCCGAAGCCATCGGCGAGGCACGCGATTTCCGCCCGGTCAGCTCCGCCGCGATGACCGAACCGGCCGAGGCCGCCACCGCGCCCATCGCCGCCTTGCCTGCTTTGCCCCACAACGAAGGCGTCTGGCGCGGCTGCGCCCGCTGCGCCTCGGGGCCCTGTTCGGCCACCACCTGCGCGGCGGCGGCGGCGTCCTGCGCCTTCTGCTGCAGGACCTCGGCCGCGCTATCCCGGTTCACCGCCGTATCGTACTTGCCGGAGAACGGGCTGATCGACTGGATGATCGCCCGCTCCTTGTCAGTCACCGGGCCGAGCCGCGAACGCGGTGGCGCGATCAGCGTGCGCTGGACGACGCTGGGCGCCCCGTCCGGATCGAGCGTTGAGACCAGCGCCTCGCCCACCTTCAGCTCGGTGATGACCTGTTCGACCTTGAGCTCCGGGTTGATGCGGAAGGTTTCGGCCGCGGCCTTGATCGCGCGCTGGTCGCGCGGAGTGAAGGCCCTGAGCGCGTGCTGGACGCGGTTGCCGAGCTGCCCAGCCACCTTCTCGGGAATGTCGATGGGATTCTGCGAGATGAAGTAGACCCCGACCCCCTTGGAGCGAATCAGGCGCACCACCTGCTCGATCGTATCGAACAGCGCATCGGGCGCATCGTCGAACAGCAGGTGGGCCTCGTCGAAGAAGAACACGAGAGTGGGCTTCTCAGGATCGCCGACCTCGGGCAGGGCCTCGAACAGCTCGGACAGCAGCCAGAGCAGGAAGGTGGAGTAGAGCTTGGGGCTCTGCATCAGCTTGTCGGCAGAAAGGACGTTGATGTAGCCGCGCCCCTGCTCGTCCGTCTTGATGAAGTCATTGATCTCGAACGCCGGCTCACCAAAGAACCGGTCCGCCCCCTGACTTTCGAAGGCCAGCAGCTGGCGCTGGATCGTGCCCACGCTCGCCTTCGAGATGTTGCCGTACTTCGTCGCGAGGGCGCTCGCCTGTTCGGCGCAGGCGATCAGCACCTGCTGGAGATCGGCGAAGTCCAGCAGCAGCAGGCCATTGTCGTCGGCATAGCGGAAGGCGATGTTGAGCACGCCCTCCTGGGTGTCGTTGAGCCCCAGCAGCCGGGCGAGCAGCAGCGGTCCCATTTCCGAGATCGTGGTGCGGATCGGGTGGCCCTTTTCGCCATACAAGTCCCAGAAAACCGCGGGATTGTCGCGGTAGCCATAGTCGGCGATGCCCAGGTCCTTTGCGCGCTGCTCCAGCGCGTCGGCATGCTTGAACTCGTGGCTGCCCGGCATGCAGATGCCCGACAGGTCGCCCTTCACGTCAGCAAGGAACACCGGCACGCCGGCTGCCGAGAACTGTTCGGCAATGGTCTGGAGAGTCACGGTTTTCCCGGTCCCGGTCGCCCCGGCCACCAGACCGTGCCGGTTGGCCCGGCCAAGGTGGAGGACTTGCCGTTCGCCGTTGCTGGCAAGGCCGAGGAAGATATCGTCCATGGGCAGTGTTCTCCGCTGCGGGCCGTGCGGGCCGGGTCGCGGGGCCAGCCTAGGCCGCCACAGGGGCCTTTTGCAACGGGGCTGCAAGCGCACTACAAGCCGGCGCTCCATGATCGCATCGCTCCCGCCCGGCCCCTGCATCCTGTTCGACGACGGCCGGGCCGAAGGTGCTCGTCCGGCCCGGTTCTATGCCAGCGCGGCCGAGACCATCGTCGCGCGCGAAGCGGCCGAGGTGGAACCCGCGTTCTCCCGGATCGAGGCGCTCGCCCGGTCGGGCGCTCACCTTGCCGGATACCTTGCCTATGAAGCTGGTCTCGCGCTTGAGCCGCGCCTTGCCGGGCGGGCCGCGCGGCGGGGCGGAGCGGGCGGGCCGCTGCTGTGGTTCGGCGCGTTCGACGGGTACGAGGAAATCGCGCCGGGCGACGTGCCTGGCTGGCTTGCCGCGCGCGCCCGTGGCGAGGCGAGTCTTTCGCCGCTCGATCCGGCATTGTCCCCCGCCCGCTACCTGCAGGACTTCGCCCGCGTGCACGAGGCGATCCTGGCCGGCGACATCTACCAGGCGAACCTCACCTTCCCGCTTGCCGGCACCTGGCGGGGCGATCCGCTGGCGCTTTACGCGCGGCTGCGGCGCCCATCTGCGGCGGGGCACGGTGCCCTGCTGTTCGACGGCGCGCAGTGGCTGCTGAGCCTTTCGCCGGAGCTGTTCTTCGCCCTGTCCGCAGACCGGCTGACCGTGCGGCCGATGAAGGGCACGCGTCCCCGCCACGCCGATCCCGCCGCCGATGCGCAGGCCGTGCGCGATCTGGCGGAGTCCGCCAAGGACCGGGCCGAGAACCTGATGATCCTCGACCTCATGCGCAACGATCTCTCGCGCGTGGCCGAGCCGGGCTCGGTCCGGGCGGAGCGGGCCTTCGCGATCGAGACCTATCCCACCGTGCACCAGATGGTCTCCACCGTCCGCGCCCGGCTGCGGCCCGGGCTTGGCGCCGTGGACGTGCTGCGCGCCCTGTTTCCCTGCGGCTCGATCACCGGCGCGCCCAAGATCCGCGCGATGGAGCTGATCGACGCGGCCGAGCGCGATGCCCGCGGGCCCTATTGCGGGGCGATCGGGCGAATCGATCCGCCCGGCGCTCAGGGGGCTGGAGGCGCGGCCTTCAATGTGGCAATCCGGACCCTGCGGCTGATCCCCGGCGAGAACGGGACCGGCCGCGCGGTGCTCGGCGTCGGCTCGGGGCTGGTGGCGGATTCGGATGGCATGACCGAGTGGCGGGAGTGCCTGGTCAAAGGGGGTTTCGTGCGGGCATCGGGCGGTGGATTCGACCTGATCGAGACCATGGGTTTCTCCCCCGACGACGGCATTCCGCTGCTCGAGCTGCACCTTGAGCGGCTGCGCGCCAGTGCGACCACGCTCGGCTTCTCGTTTGATCGCCACGCCGTGCGCAACGCAATCCAGGCCCTGTGCTTCGAGCTGGAGGAGCCCGCGCGCGTGCGCCTGTCAATTGCCCGCAGCGGCGCGCACGCGCTGGAGGCGGGGCAGCTGCCGCCCGCGCTGGGCCGCGAGGCCCGCTGCGTGGTCCTGCGCTTGCCCGTCGATGCCGGTGACTGGCGACTGGCGCACAAGACCACGGATCGCTCGTTCTATGCAGCCGCCCTGCGCGCCGCGAAAGGCGCCGGCGCGGACGAGGCCCTCCTCGTGCGGGACGACGGACTGCTGACCGAGGGAAGCTTCACCAACCTGTTCGTGGAACAGGGCGGCGTGCTGCTGACTCCGCCGCTCGGACGCGGCCTCCTCCCCGGCGTGCTGCGCCGCTCGCTGATCGACAGCGGGAAGGCGCGGGAGGCCGACCTTGCGCTCGAAGACCTTGCCGCCGGCTTCCTCATCGGCAATGCGGTGCGCGGGCTGATGCCGGCCCGCCTGAAGGACTGACCATGACCTCCGCCGTAACCCGGACCAGCGCCGCCCTTGCGCGGATCGCGCCATCCGGCACCAACGCGATGACCGACCGCGCGATCGAACTGCGCGCCGCCGGGCGCGACATCCTCTCGCTGTCGGTCGGCGAGCCCGATTTCGCCACCCCGCCGCACGTCGTCCAGGCCGCCATGGATGCGCTCGACGCGGGCGATACACGCTACACCGCCGTCGCCGGGACCCAGGCCCTGCGCGAAGCCGCCGCGCTGCACTTCCACCGCGATCTTGGCATAGCGACCGAGGCGGCGCGGGTGATCGCCAGCAACGGCGGCAAGCAGTCGATCTTCCTCACCCTCCTCGCCACGCTCGATCCCGGCGACGAGGTGCTGGTGCCGAGCCCGTGGTGGGTGTCCTATCCGGAGATCGTCCGCTTCGCCGGGGCCAGCGTGATCGACCTGCCGACCACGGCGGCCGGCGGCTTTCGCATCACCCCGGCCCAGCTCGAGGCGGCGATCACCCCGCGCAGCCGCTGGCTGCTGCTGAACAGCCCGGGCAACCCGACCGGCGCGACCTACCCGGCCGAGGAGCTGCGCGCCCTGGGCAAGGTGCTGCGCCGCCACCCGCAGCTGCTGGTGCTGAGCGACGACATCTACGCGCCGCTGCGCTACACCCCCGGCGCTCATGCTACCCTGGCCGCCGAATGCCCCGACCTGGCGGACCGCGTGCTCACGGTTTCGGGCGTATCCAAGAGCCATGCGATGACCGGCTTCCGCATCGGCGTGGCGACCGGGCCGGCCTGGCTGATCGCCGCCATGGGCAAGCTGCAGAGCCACGTCTGCGGCAATCCCTGCTCGATCAGCCAGGCCGCCGCCGTCGCGGCCTTTGCCGGGCCGCAGGACTTCCTGGCCGACTGGCGCGAGCGGTTCCGGGCGCGGCGTGACCTGTGCGTCGCGGCGATCAACGCGATCCCCGGCCTCACCACCCCGGTCCCGGACGGGGCGTTCTACTGCATGATCGACGCGGCCCCGCACATGGCCCGGTTCGGAGACGATACGGCGCTGGCCCTGCACCTCCTCGAACACGGCGTCGCTGTCGTCGCCGCCTCGGCCTTCGGCGGGCGCGACGGCTTCCGCATCAGCTTCGCCGCCGACGAGGCCAAGCTTGAGGAAGCCTTCCGCCGGATCGCGGCGGCCCTGGCATGAGCGGCCTTTCCATCCTGTTCGAAGACGGCGAAGCGCTGGTTATCGACAAGCCGGCCGGCCTCCCGCTCGACCAGCCCCGCGCCGGCGGGATCAGCCTGGAGGATCGGCTCCCCGAGCTGCGGCTCGGCTTCCACCGCCCGCCGGTGCCGGTCCACCGGCTCGACCGCGATACCTCGGGTTGCCTGTTGCTGGCCCGCAATCCAAAGGCGCTGAAGCGCTTTGCCGCCGCCTTCGAGGCGCGGCTGGTGGAAAAGCGCTATCTCGGGATCGTCGCCGGGCCGATTGCCGGGGAGGAAGGCACCATCTCGCTCTCGCTCAGCAAGATCAGTTCGGCCAAGGAAGGCTGGCGGATGATCGCGGCGAAAAAGGGCAAGCCCGCGATCACGCACTGGCGCAAGCTGATGGAGCACGGCGGCAACACCCTGGTCGAGTTCCGCCCCGAAACCGGCCGCACTCACCAGATCCGTGTCCACGCCGCCCTCGCGTTCGGCCACCCGCTGCTTGGCGATCCGATCTACGGCACCGGCAAGGGCGCAGCCCGCACGATGCTGCACGCCGCCGGCCTCATCATCCCGCGCGAGGGCAAGGAGCCGGTGGTGGCCGCCGCGCCCCTGCCCGCGGACTTCGCAGCGCTTGGTTTCGGCGAAGGCTAGGGTCAGGACCGAGGCTCCCTAAGCCTTCAGCGGCAGGTTCATGTAGAAGCAGGCGTGCGAATTGGCGCCGCCGTCCACCGAGATCGCCTGGCCGTTAACATAGGCGCCCGAATCGGCGATCAGCCACAGCACCGCCTCGGCAATGTCCGCCGGCTCGCCAAGGCGGGGGCTGAGGTGCTGCTCCAGCACGGCATCGCGCACCGGGCCGAAGAACCGGGCCGAACCCGCCACCATGATGACGCCGGGCAGCAGCGCGTTGCAGCGGATCCCCTCATGCCCGTGCTGGGCCGCGACGTATTGGCTGAGGGCGATCAGCCCGGCCTTGCTCGCGCCATAGGCGCTGATCGTCCCTGCGCCCCGGATCGCGGACCCGGAGGAGATGTTGACGATAGCCCCGCCGCCTCGCGCGCGCAGGGCCGGGATCGCGTGCTTGCATGCCAGCATCGAGCCGCGCAGGTTGACCCGCATGGTCTCGTCCCAGACCTCGATGTCCATGTCCTCGACCCGGCCGTCGCGCTTGACCATCGCCGTATCGGCGGCGTTGTTGACGAGCGCGTCGAGGCCGCCCAGCCGATCCACGGCCATGGAGATCATCGCCTCCACCGAAGCGGGGTCGCCAAGATCGAGGTGGCAGGCCATCGGCGCGTGGGCCGAGGTTGCCGCAAGCTCGCCGGCCAGCGCCTGAGCTCCCGGCAGGTCGATGTCGGCCAGCAGCAGCCGGGCGCCTTCGCGGGCCGCCGCCCGCGCCATGGCCGAACCCAGCGCCCCGCCGGCCCCGGTCACGATCACGGTCTTGTCGTGCAGCCTTGCCATGGCGACCTTCCCTCTTGTCGGTCCGGATGTGTGTCGCCGCCGGCTGCGCCGGGCAAGTTCAATCGCGGCCCGCCATGGTGTAAGCGTGCAGACATGGCTGCAATCATGATCACCCGGTCCATCTCGATCGACAGCGAGGAGCTGGTCGAAAGCTTCGTGCGTTCCAGCGGGCCGGGCGGTCAGCACGTCAACACGACCGACAGCGCCGTGCAGCTGCGCTTCGACGTGGCGGCCTCACCCGGCCTGCCCGACCGGGTAAAGCGCAAGCTGGCCGATCTGGCCGGTTCGCGGATGACGCGCGAGGGGGTTCTGGTCCTGCAGGCCGAAGGGACCCGATCGCAGCTGCGCAACCGGCAGGAGGTGCGCGAACGGCTTTTCGCGCTGATCCGCGAGGCGACGGTGATCGATCCTCCCCGCCGTCCGACCAAGCCGAGCAAGGCGGCCAAGGCCCGGCGGGTTGACGCCAAGCAGCGGCGCGGCTCGATCAAGGCCGGGCGCGGGAAGGTGAAGGTGGACTAGGGGGCCAGCAAAGTGCCGGACCCTAACCGTTGCGGCGACGCCAGATCGCCACGGTTGCCCAGCAGCCCAGGGCCAGCAGGAGGATCAACAGCCAGAAATCGGGAGTGGAGAGCGCCCGCTCTACCACCAAGCGGGATCGCACGAAAAACAAGCCAAGACCCAGCCGCCTTAATTTAATAGTCAACCGGGGTATTGTACGGATATATATGTTCTTTTCGTACTCCCTGCGTGGAACTGCAATCGTTTCTATTGGCTGTCTGGTTTACCGGCTCTTTATGCCGGTACATGGGACTTCCAAATGGACCTGCAAAAATGTTACAATGCGGTATTGGAGTTAACTATCATTAACGGTCGCAGAGGCGGTACTCGGGCGAGGTCCGGAGCCGTTTCATCCGGAATGAAAGCTTTTGGCCGGCGCATAATTCAACCTCGCGTACAACAGGGTGGACTGCTTATCTTCTTTCCGGATCACGACATGAACGAAATTTCGCCCGATGACGGTTTGGCCATCGCGTCGCTTTTGGCGGCGATTCTCGACATGGATCGGTCCGTTCACGCCGAATTCGGGCTTGGCCTGCTAAGCCACGAGTTCCGGCTGATCGCCCAGCTGTTTGGCAAGGGCCGGTCCACCGTGAAGGATGCCACGCTCTCCTCGCGCCTCTCCAGCCGGGCCTTCTACGAGCTCCTGTAACGGATGACTGCCGATGGCCTGGTGCGGATGGGGCCGCACCCGGTTGACGGGCGGGCCAAGTCAATCCGGCTGGACGAAGCCTTTGGCGCCCGGCTGATCGCCCGGCTGAAGGCTCATGCCGATCCTGCCGGGCGCGGGCGCCCGAACCCGGCCGAGCCGGCAGGATCCCGGCCTAACGGCCGGGGCTAGGCGCGCCCTGCGGTGCGGGCGCGGCTCCGGCGGCGGGCGGCGCTTCGCTTTCGATCCGGTCGGCAGCCGTGTCGAGCCCGCGCGCCTCGCCCTGCGTGATGCCGCCGGGCCCGGGCTGATTGTCCGCCTTGTGACAGGCGGACAGCGCCAACAGGATCAAGGGTGCAAGGCGTCGCATCGGCCAGGGCTCCCGGGCCAGGGCGGGCAACACCACGGCCGCCCGCCCCTTTCCTCACATCTTCTTTTCGGCCTGGTCGATGGCCTTGTCGGCCCCTTCCCCGCCGGCGGCGTTGAAGTCCGCCGCGGCGGCAGCGGCATTCGCGGCGGCATCGGTGGCCGCTGCCCCGGCATTGGGATCGGCCGGCTTGGTCGCCTCCGCGCCGTTGTCGGGCACCGGTTCGGCCGCGACCGAGTTCAGCGGCTCTTCCGCCGGCATCTCCGCGTTGTCGGGCGTGGCCTGCTCGTTCGCGTCGTTCGAGGACCCGCAGGCGGACAACGCAAGCGAGGCGGAAACGGCAAGGGTGAACAGCGCGAGTTTCTTCATGACGGTATCGGGCCTCTCAGTGGTGGTCTTTCGTGGCTGCTGATTAGCCAAAGGCAGGCCCGGGGGCAAACCCGCAAAGCCCCGGACGGGCTGACTTGAAGTCATATAAAGAAATCTTTATATGATGGCCGCAATGAAGCTCGAACCCACCCTGCGCGCCCTGGCGGATCCTACCCGGCTCAGGATCATGCGGCTGCTCGCCGACATGGAGCTGGCCGTAGGCGAACTGGCGCAGGTGCTGGGCCAGAGCCAGCCGCGCGTCTCGCGCCACGTCCGGATCCTGTGCGACGCCGGGCTTGCCGAACGGCGGCGGGAAGGGTCCTGGGCGTTCCTGCGCATCGCCATCGGCGAAAGTCGTGCCCCGCCGCTGGGCGCCGCCGTCGCGCGGCTGCTCGCCGCCGGCGAGGGTGAGGACGCGGGCTTTGCCGCCCGCTGCGCCGAGGACCGCCGCCACCTGGCCGCGATCCGCTCGGCCCGGGAAGCCCAGGCCCAGGCCTATTTCGCCCGCCACGCCGCCGAATGGGACACGCTGCGCTCGCTCCATTCGCCCGACGGCCCGGTAGAGGCGGCGCTGGAGCGGGCGCTCGGCGGCCCGCTCG
>Ga0207667_10010769_pt1 | contig 10666 bp, 6 predicted proteins | sample KBSCornC52_FD_184301 | JGI IMG/M metagenome (GOLD analysis project Ga0207667, IMG submission 184301) | Corn rhizosphere microbial communities from Kellogg Biological Station, Michigan, USA - KBS Corn C5-2 (SPAdes) (version 2) | ecosystem: Host-associated > Plants > Roots > Rhizosphere > Soil ...
TCTACAACGAGCGCCTCGGCACCGGCCGCACCGGCTTCACTGCATCGCCGATCCTCGTCGACGACAAGCTGTACATCGCCAGCGAAGAGGGAGACGTCTACGTTGTGAAGACCGGCCCGAAGTTCGAAGTGCTCGCCACGAATTCGATGGGAGAGGTGTGCAGCGCTACGCCCGCCGCGTCCGAAGGCACACTCTACTTCCGAACACAGGGGCATGTGGTGGCGATCGGGAAGTGAAAAGCAGCTCTATCCGCAGATGACGCAGATGCCCGCAGATGAAATGCAAAGGCCTCATCCACAGATTACGCAGATTTTCACCGATTTGAGATGCAAAGAACAGACATGTGAGTTATGCGATGTCGGCCAATCGGGTTTGGAAGGGTTTATCAATCTGTGTAAATCTGTGTAATCTGTGGACTCAGTTCTTCCCATCTGCGCAAATCTGCGGCATCTGCGGATAGGGTTGTCTTTCGGGCGATCTTCCTCACTGAACGCTCGTGGCACATTCTTTGACAACGGCATGAGCAGGAGTCGGCGGGGTGAGTGAGGAAATTGGCTGGCGGTTGCGGATTCCCTCTCGTGTCGGACGATTAGACTTCGCGATCAGGATGGTGCGCCACAATGGCCGATTCGGATGTCCAGAAGGCTGGGACTGATGTAGTTTCACTTGCGCAGCCGCTGCACGCGCCGCGTGACGTGTCCGCACGAGTCTCGTACGGCTCGACCTCAACTCAGCAATGGGCGATCCTGGCGCTCGGATTCACCGTCATTACCCTCGTTCGCATTGCGCTGTCCTCTGCGCTGCACGATCGCGTTGCCTATTCGGTCTACTTCGTCGCCGTCGCCCTGGGCGCATGGCTGGGTGGCTGGCGCATGGGCCTGTTCGCGACGGCGCTGGCCGCCTTCCTGACAAAGTTCCTCCCCCTCCCGAACGGACACGAGGTATCGCTCGCCCGCCCTGGCGATCTTGCCGCGTTTATTCTCTTCTTTTGCGTGAGCGGGTGCATTGTCGCGTCCTTGGAGGCGCTTCAGCGCGCGAAGGCGGTGAGCGATCGCCACGCCTCAGCCGCAGATCAGCACTCCCGATCGCTTGAGCGCGAGATGGCCAGGCGGATCGAGGCGGAGCGGGAGCTGCGCCAGAAGTCCGAGGAGCTGCACGTACATGTGGACCAGATTGAGGCGCTGAATTCGAGGCTGCGGCGCGCGATGGCGGAGACTCATCACCGGGTGAAAAACAACTTGCAGGTGGTCTCCGCGCTCGTAGACATCCAGGCTCTCGCTTACGACGACGCCGTGCCGAGAGACGAGCTGGTCCGCGTCGGGCAGCACATCCGGTCGCTGGCGGCCATCCACGACCTACTGACGGAGCGAGCCAGTAAGGGCGCTGATACCGATAGGATTCGAGCCGCCTCCGTCATCGATAAGCTTGCGCCGCTGCTTCAATCGATCGCCAGTGATCGCAAGATCCGATTCGCGGTGGATGATGTCGAAATAGAAGTGCGGCAGGGGACTTCACTGGCGGTATTGATAAACGAGCTTGTCAGCAACGCCCTCAAACACGGACGGGGCGACATCGAGGTAAAGCTCTCGCGCAGCGACGATCTGCTCTCACTCACCGTGACCGATCAAGGACCGGGATTCGGCGCGAACTTCGACCCCGCCCGCAACAGAAGCACCGGCCTGGAGCTGATCGAGAGCGTCGGCCGCCACGACCTGATGGGAAAGATCGCTTACTCGAATGGGCCGAGCGGCGGGGCAGCGGTGACGGTTGAGTTTCCCCGCTTGTCCGCGTAGTATGTATTGCCAGAATTATTCTTGCTCGCTATTGACACCGCAAGATGCTCGCATTATAATATCTCTGTTCCGTCGTTGAATTGTCCGTGTGCTCTCATTGCAGATGAGGACGATGACTGAGATGTTGATCCCAGCTGTTCCTACCACGAATCCGATGCACGCAGCTACGCCGCCGCGATCCTCTGTTGCTGATCTACCTACCGCCGAGGCCTGCCGCACCACAGAGCAACGGTCTCCGATTCCTTCGCGAAGAGTGCCACGCTTCACCTTGTCAACTCCGACTGCCAACTGCCTGCGCCCGTCGAGTTCCGATCTGCGACCCGAACCCGTTCCGTGTTTTTTCTCTCCTGGGGAATGTCGCCATGAGTACCAAATCGACTGTAGAGCTTCAAGCGGCGTTCACATTCGCGTACTTCGCCGCTCTTCAATACGCGAGAAGAATCCTGCCTGAACGACTGCGGGAGGATTGCTGTTGCGATTTTCGCATCTTTATTCACAGCAAAGCGGGCAGCGACGTCCAGCTGATTGACTGGTGCCGATCCAAGCCTGCTTTAGTCCGCCACTGTGCCCGATTGTTTACGGTCGACTGCGCCCGCCGGTATGGCTATCTCAGGGAGGCGCTTGCATGCGAGTGCGCTGACAGCGACGCTGCTCTGACCGAGTGGACATTGCCCGACTGCCGTGAATTTCTGGGCCAGCAGCTCAACCGAGATGCTTTTTGGGAACAACTAGCGCGTATCTGCCACGGCATCTCAGATCTTTCGTTTACGCTGATAGTCCTCCATTACAGAGACGCCCTATCCTACGATGAGATTTCCACCGTAACCGGCATTCAGATAGGAACGGTGAGAAGGAAAGTATCGCGGGCGATCAAACATATTCATGATCGCTGCGATGAGGAAGGAATTACCAGGAACGATCTCGGCGAGTTCATCGCTAGCGATGGTCCCCAATTAAGCACGTGCCTACATCGAACGAATCAGCGATCGACGTGCGATTAACTCACGAAAATAGCACAAAAAAAGCCAGCGGTTACGTCCCATTTTGCGATTTTGATTCGGTATATGGGTGAGGGGTAGAGCAGTCGTACATAAATGGATGGCCGCGCTCCAAATGTGTCTTGCTCAGCTTCGGCCAGCGAACCCCGGTATTGCGATCCCTTCCGAAATTCCAACCACGATGTGACTGCAAGTATGCAGACCAGGATAGAAAGCGGCCGCCATTGAACTGGCAACCGTACGCTCACCTGGGGAAAGGAATGACATGAACGTATTACCAGTTGCTACGCGCCCGCACGGGCGTCGTAGAACATGCGAATGGAACCTTCGATGCCTCGTTGTAGGCTTATTCGCCATCGCCACGATCGTTGCAGCGCAAGCATCTCAAGCGCAGCATGGCCATTGGACGATTGAAGATTACGATATCGAAATAGATGAGGCAACAATCACACCTGCAAATTCCTCTTTGGGATCCGGCGGATTCTGTTACAGGACAGTAGTCAGTGGGTGCCCAGCTCTGTTTTCCCTCACAAATGCAACCGGTGTTGGGGCATATTATACGTTTGCAGCTGACAAATCAACTGAATGGGTGCCCGATGTGGGCAACCCATATGAGGATCCATCGACTTTGTACGGCGGGCTGCAGCTAGGATCGTACTCGGGTACCGACATTGCTGCAACCTTCGAATCGGGTGCTGATGCGAGTTCGTTCATGGACGCAAATTGTTCCGGTAGCCTTGAAGGAACCAGTCGTACTCTCAGCGTTGGGGGAATTAACGCGGAATCCGACTACCCGGACGGCTACGACGATCCTGACCAGTCTCCGGCTCTATATGAGGACTACGACGTCCTCAATCCTGACCCAGGCGGGGATGCGCAGTCGTATACCGGGCACATCTTCCTTCAGACGGACTCGTCAGGGGTCGGCGCTTACTCATCCTGCTCCGGAAATGTCGGGTTTGGCTCTATCTATATGGCTAGCCTTCCACTACCGGACAATCATTCACAGATGCTTGGCAGCCTTAGCAAGACTGGGATGCTTGCCCCGAAGCGCGCTCAAGCTGCGGCCACCGCTAGAAGGCACAAGAAGACACATGCAGACGCACTGGGCGACGGAAGGTTGCGCGTAAAATGAGGGCGTATCCATGCTGGCCGTGAATGCAACCTTCCGGCCAGCGTGGACGCATCCAAAATGCGACCTCTTAGACAAATTTGATTACTTCACTTTCCTCTTGGGAAGCGGAACAAGGTGAGCTACAATGTCGCAAGTAATCGAAGTGATCCGGTCGATATCTGGCGTTCTAGTTACTCTTGCCGTTCTGTCGATTTGCTCGCAATGTTCGCTTGCAGATCCGCCGGTTTCTCCACTTAATTCGTTGGAGAAGCAACAGATTAGTATCGCTCTTCGCAAACGGACGCCCGCCCAAGTTATAGAGGCGCTATCGCTGCAAGTTGACCGCCCAATTCTTGTAGACTCCGATCCAAAAGTGAAGGAAGTTGACCTAGAATTCGCCGGCTCTGCCAAGCAAGGGCTAGACAGGTGCGCCGCGTTATTAGGCTGCACTTGGACAATTAATAAGCGGGGGGTCATCCTATTACAAAAGCAATTTCGCGACACCGAGGACCTGCCACAGATACATTTGAAGGAGATGCGGAAGATGGCACAGGATCTCCTCGCAATTTGGCCGGCAAACACCTCCACAGAGCGTAATTGGTACTATCCGTTTGAATACATACGGATTTGGCCGGCCAAAGCTCTCTACAATTCATTAACAATTGACCAACGTCAAGCGATCCGTGCTGGTCAGGTACTACCCTATGATGCGCTCTCGCAGGATCAGCAGTCACTCCTACGTTTGGGGATTTACAACAAGGTTGTTCACAATTCTCGCGACATCTGGCAGAAGCTGAGCGACCGCATCAGTGGACTTAGTGACAAAGGATACATGATCTGGAGAGCCGCGAATCCTCAAAGGCCCGTGGCTGGCTTGAGTCGCCTGGACTACGTTTGGGCACCGTTTTCTCCGACCACCCTCGAACCCTACGGACGGTCGTTTGTGAAGATCGCAGGCAGCCAACAGCTCGACGAGAATCAGAAGAAGGAGAACAAGTGATGCAAAATGCCTGCAGCAATTATGCGATACGCCTTGCAACATGCTTTACTACCTTGGCTGTTCTCACTCTCGCGTGTCTTGGCGCTGGATCGGCCCAAGAATTGAAATTCGAATCGACGGCAGTGGCACTATCGACACCTGTACGTCTCCGGTTAGGAGCCACCACGCTTAGGAAAACGTTACAATCCATCTCGGACCAGTGCGCGGTCAGAATTCAGTCCGCGGATTACCTAGAAGAACGCGTTATGATCGTTCAACTTGACAAGCTGAGCGCGCGAGCGGCGCTGGACTCGCTAGCAGAGTGCCACGATTGGGTGTGGCGTGAGACAGAGAAGGGTGTCATCGTCGTGGAACGCCCCCACATCCCCGTTCCGTCAAGTCTGCTCGACGTATCGGGGGCTTCCGCCAGGGCGATTCCGCTTGACATGCGACGATTTATTGGAATCGGTCCCCAAGGTTCCTTGCGCGCCGATTACGTATCACAGCATCGGGACACGCCTCGAAACGCTATCGATGCGCTGCCATCATCGATCATGCTGGTACAGCGACTTGCGCCTCACAAAGCAAAAATCCAAGAATCGTTCATCGCGTCTATAACTCCTCGATTTTGTACTGGAAAGAAGGTCCCGTACAATGACTGGGCGCCGGAGCAAAAGCAGGACCTGCTCGATATGTTCGTGCTGGATGCGTTTTGTGATATCTGCAGTAGTACAAAGGGTGCACCACTCTTAATCTGCGGACAATTGTCACCGGAAAGACTTGATGCAAACAGAATGGTCGTCTACTCCAACGGTGGTGACGATCTGATTGTAGCTACTGGAAGGCATTCAGGCGTTTTGGCCTTTGGTGAGACCATCGGACTTTCTAAAGGCGATACGGATCCCCTTGCGGGCATAAGGCATCGATGACAACCGGAAGCAATTATCGATATAAGCACTCTGCGGTCGCCCATTTCAGCTAGCGTATATCAATCGGGTCAGTATCGGATTATGGAATATCAAGTGGACAGCTCTTCTCCACTGCTCGCCCAGATACATTTAGGAGTATTGGCTGTCGCAAGGCAGGGCATTCGCAAAGCAACCAAGAGTGATCACGTGCGGCTTTGTTTCCAATCCAACGAATAGGGTCTACGTAGTGATAGATCGCGCCCCGCGAGTATGAGGCGCCAAGCGGAGGCCGCTTGGCGCCTCGCCCACAAATCATAGTGCGTAGCGGAAAGCACTGAGTCTACATACGGCAGCATGCCGATGGAGGAGATTTAGCCGCGACTAGGGAAGCACTGTACCTATGCCGATCAAAACCGAATAAGGAGCGTTGATGCTTGCTATGTCCTTCCCATTGCTCATAGTGGTAACGACCGTGTTTGGAACATACGCACTCGCCCAGACCAAGGCCTTCACCGACCCTGCGCCGCCAGTCTTACAGAAGCTGGCGGAGATGGCCGCGCCGGAGGCGAAGGCGCAGTCGGGACTGAAGTTCCATGCGGCGCCGAAGCCGCTGGCGGTGGGCGCGGTGACGCACGAGTGGCGGACCTTTTTGGGGCCGACGCACAATGGCATCTCCACCGAGACGCCGCTGCTCAGCAAGTTCCCGGCGGGCGGGCCGCCGATCGTCTGGGAAGCGCCGAAGGGCGAGGGCTATGCCGCGCCTGCCGTGATCGGCGATCGGGTGGTGATCTTCCACCGCATCGAGCAGGAGGAGATCGTCGAGTGCCTGGAGGCCGAAACGGGCAAGCGGTACTGGCAATACAAATATCCGACCATGTTCCGCGACCCCTACGGCTGGAGCGGCGGGCCGCGCTGCCCGCCGATCAGCGACGGCGAGCGCGTGTACACGCTGGGCGCGGAGGGCAAGCTGAGCTGTCTGAAGCTGACCACCGGGCAGGTGGTCTGGAATCGCGACCTCGTAAAGGAGTTTACGCGGGACGAGGAGTTCTTCGGCGTCGGCGCGACGCCGCTGCTCGAGGGCGACAAGCTGATCGTGAACGTCGGCGCGGGCGGCGGGCCGTGCGTGGCGGCGTTCGACAAGCTGACCGGCAAAATGGTCTGGGGCGCGGGCAGCGAGTGGGGCGCTAGCTATGCGTCCCCCATTCCGGCGGACGTGAACGGTAAGCGGCGCGTGTTCGTCTTCGCGGGCGGAAAGAGCAGGCCGCCGACCGGTGGGCTGATCTGCCTCGACCCGGCGAATGGCAAGGTGGACTTCGCCTACCCGTGGCGGTCCCGAACCTATGAATCCGTCAACGCCTCGTCGCCGCTGATCGTCGGCAACCAGGTGTTCATCTCCGAGTGCTATGGCAAGGGCGCGCTTCTGCTGGACGTGAAGCCGGACGGCACGGCGAAAGAGGTCTGGACAAACCAGGCTCTCCAGACCCATTTCATGACGGCGATCTGCAAGGACGGCTATCTCTACGGCATCGACGGACACGGACCGCAGAACGCGCCGATTGTGTGCATCGAGCTTAAGACCGGCAAGGAGATGTGGCGCACCGAGCCGGAGTGGGAGGACTCGGTTAAGACCGCCGAGGGCGTCCGCAAGTTTAAGCTGTCGCAGGGGCTCGCCTCGATGATGCTGGTCGATGGCCGCTGCCTTCTGTTGAGCGAGTATGGCCACCTGGTCTGGCTGGATCTGAACCCTAAAGCGTACAAAGAGCTGGACCGCACGCTCCTTTTCCTCGCCCGCGAGACGTGGGGAATGCCCGCCCTCAGCCGCGGCCTCCTGTATGTCAACCAGAACAACCGCGGCATGGACGACTCAGAATCGCGCATCATTTGTTATGATCTTCGTGGCGAGAAGAAGTAAGTTCGAGCCAAGGACACCACTTCATGGCTAAGAAGGGCGACCAAATCGGGCCGTATATTCTGGAGCAAAGGCTCGGTGCGGGTGCGTTCAAGGAAGTATGGCTGGCATCTAAGACGAACAAGTTCGGCACCAGTTACGTAGCTCTTGGCGTTCTGCGGGGAGATGTGGATGAGGCGGCGCTGATCAAGGAAGCCGAAATATGGCGGTCCATTCCCAGTCACCCGAACGTGAACAAACTAATCGACGTCGAGGATTTCGGCGGACAAGTGGTTATCCTTAGCGACTACGTCGAGGGCGGTACTCTCGCAAAGTATCTTGACGAGCGAGCCGGTGCGCCGGTCGAAGAGAAAAATGCACTGTCGCTCATCCGCAGCATTCTGCTGGGCTTGCACCATCTCCACACCAACAATCCACCCATCGTTCACCGCGACTTGAAGCCCGGCAACGTGCTGATGCGCGGTGATTCTCCGGTTCTTACCGACTTTGGTCTCGCTCGCTGGACAGATGACTCGATGACTCTGAATGTTGCGGGGACGCCGGCGTACATGGCGCCGGAGATGTTCGATCGGCAGTATTCAGCGCAGTCGGACATCTGGGCCGTGGGTGTTATGCTGCACAGGATAGTGTCCGGAGAGATACCGTTCGGCAATGCTTCGATGAGCTTTGTCGCTCTCGCCGATCGCATCCGGGCCGATAGCCCAAAGCCGCTGCCATCAACGGTTTCCGCGGCGACGCAGCGGATCGTAACTCACGCACTGGAAAAGGTCCCGGCAAACCGATACGCATCTGCGCAAGAGATGCTGAATGCGGTTGAGGGTGCTTTGCATCGCGCCGCGCCGGCAGGTACGATTACGACCCTATTCACGGACATCGTTGGCTCGACAGAAATGAAGAGAGGTATGCTCGCCCAGGCACAGGCGCAGCGTGACAGTCTCTACAATTCGCGAATTAAGCAGCCGCACGATCGGCTCGTGTGCGCGCTTGTCGATCGGTACGAGGGTTTCGTTGCGAAGGACACAGGCGACGGATTTCTCATCACTTTCACGAATGTTGAGAGCGCAATTCTGTGCGCGGTCGCCATCAACAACGCCATCTCGGAGGCACGGATCGAGACGCCGTCCGGCGCCCTTCAGATCCGGATGGGCTTGAACACGGGGCATGTCGAGTACCGGAATGGGGACTACATAGGGGCCGTGGTGGACAAAGCGGCTCGCGTTCAAGCGAACGCTCAGCCAGGACAAGTAGCGGTATCTCGCGAAACTTACGAGCTGGTTTCCGGGAAGCTGAATGGGATCGATTTTGCGAGGTCGGAGGCGATCCAGCTGAAGGGTGTCGGACTTGACACCGTGTACATTGCCTCCACGCGCAAAGAAGTCGTCTCACGCCCAGTTGTTGAGCCGGTCCGCCCTACCGTGACAATGAACCCAGTCAAGAAGGCGCGATTGTTCGTTGCCGCCATTCTCATTGTCACCTTGATTATCGCCTTTGGCGTGGTCCAAGTATGTGTCTGGATCGAAAACCGCAAGAAGGAACCGATTGTCAAGGGCGAATCCCTTGCACCGAACCATACTGCCGCGGCTCCGCCAAATTCAGTTAGCGGCATGGCAATCCCAATGGACACAAGGTTGAAATCGAGCCCTCCAGGCAATTCGACAGACAGCGCAGCGGCCAAATCAGATGCGGACGACACGCATCTCAAACCGACGGTACAGTCGCCACTAACCAAAGATTCACCCGACTCGCCGGGCAGTGGGCCTTAATCTGTAAGGGGCGTGTCTCTTGCTGGTAGACGAGCATTGCGCGGTCCCAAGGATGCGCCCGGCTGACTGGCCGCAGCAGAATATGCTCCCGTAGAATAGCCAGACTCACATCAACTGCAACCTTCTCTGTGAGCCGTTAGGTACGAGGGAGCTCGCATCCAGAGCACCCGCATACCCGAACCCCTGAACACCCGTTCTTTACGCTGCAACTACTTTGTGCCGCCGCCGTTCACGTCGTAGCACCAGAGCGTGCCGAGGTCGCGGATGTAGAGCCTGCCGTTGGCTACGACCGGGTAGGCCCACGCTCGCTCCTGGCGCTTGGTCGGCGGGTTGGTCGGGGTAAAGTGGCCTTTCTCGTGGAAGCCGTCCGGAGTTGCCTCAACCAGCGCGACTTCGTTGTTCTCGCCGTGCAGATAGAGCCGGCCGTCGGCGAAGCAGATCGAGCCGGGCCCGACGCAGCGCTCCTCCCACTTCACCGTGCCCGTTTTCAGCTCGACGCAGTTCAGAGTCTGGCTGCCGGTGCCGTAGAGGTAGTCGCCGACCGGCACGACGCCGCCGATGGCGCTGGGCATCTTCTTGCCGAAGTAGACCGACTCCGCGCTGAACGTGCCGCCTCCTGCCGTGATCTTCGCCAGCCCGCCGCCGGTGAGGCCGGAAGCGCTGTAGACATACTCGTGGTAGGCGACCGGAGTGGGGATGTTGCCGCCCATTTTCGTCTCCGCCGTTTTGTCGAATCTCCAGAGGAACTTACCGCTTTTCGCATCGACGCCGACCACGCCGACTTTCAGGAACTGGATGTACTGCTTGATGCCGTCAATCTCCATGATGGTAGGGGAAGCGTAACAGGCCTGGTCAACGCCCGGTATCGCGGACTTCCAGATCGTCTCGCCGGTCTTCTTGTTCAGTTTTACCAGCGCCGCCTCGCTTCCGCCTGGCGTGACGATCACTGCGTCGCCATCGATCAGCGGCGACTCAGAGTAGGCCCAGATGCCAGGCTTGCCGCCGAAGTCGGCCTTCAGACTCTTGTGCCAGCGGACGGTTCCGCTCGCGGTCTCCATGCAGAGGAGGTCGCCGTCGGAGCTGAGCGCGTAAAGCAGATTGCCGTCCACCGTGGGGGTAGATCGCGCGCCGGGATAGTTCGGCTGCTGCTCAGGACTGCCGACCTTCCCGAGCTTCGTGGACCAGATCGCGGTACCGTCTTT
>Ga0207667_10010772_pt1 | contig 10665 bp, 11 predicted proteins | sample KBSCornC52_FD_184301 | JGI IMG/M metagenome (GOLD analysis project Ga0207667, IMG submission 184301) | Corn rhizosphere microbial communities from Kellogg Biological Station, Michigan, USA - KBS Corn C5-2 (SPAdes) (version 2) | ecosystem: Host-associated > Plants > Roots > Rhizosphere > Soil ...
ATTCCGCGGCTTTCCCTGACGCAGCGACCGTCGATATCGACCGCGCCAACAAGGCCCATATGACGTTCAACAGCGGCCCCCACCGCTGCATCGGCTCGCATCTCGCCCGCACCGAGCTGGTCGCGCTGTTCGACGAATGGCTGAAGCTGATGCCCAACGTCCGCCCCGATCCGGCCCGCCGCCCGACCTACCGCACCGGCCTCAGCTTCGCGATCACCGCGCTGCCGCTGGTCTGGAATGTAGGCTAACCAGCATTCCCCCGGCTTGATCACCCACCCGACTAAAGTCCAAACCGCCGCTGGATCAGCGCAGAAAGAGTCCCCAACTGGAGCGATGCAGCTATTTCACTTTAGCGAGCAGGGTGACATCGAGGCCTTTGCGCCCAGGCCGGTTGCCGTCCCGTCCCGGCGAGCGGCGGGCATGGATTGGCTCAATGGTCCGCTGGTCTGGGCGATCGATGATTGGCATCAGCCGATGTATCTGTTCCCGCGTGATTGCCCGCGCATCCTGCTTTGGCCGACAGCAGCCACGACGCCGGAAGATCGTCGCGCGCACTGGACGACATCAAGCCGCATGATCGCCTATGTTGAATCGGGTTGGTCTGCGCGCCTCGCACGAGCCGTTCTCTACCGCTACACATTGCCAGGCGAGGGATTTGAATGCCTCAACGACGCGGGCATGTGGGTCTCCCGCTCCGTTGCGCTGCCGACCGAGGTCGAGGAGATCACCGACCTCCCAGCTTCGCTCGGCGATGCGAACGTCGAGCTGCGCGTTGTGCCCAGCTTGGAGCCCCTCAAGGGGCTCCGGAACACGTCGCTTCATGTCAGTGCTATTCGGCTGCGTAACGCATCGTCTCACGCGTAATAATTCAGCCGCAGCCCGGGACAGTCCCACCGCCCCTTGTACAGCCGCCCGCTCGCGCCGGCGGTGATCCACACGTCCTGCATGTCGGCGCCGCCGAAGCAGACGTTGGTGATCATGGTGACCGGCGCGTCGACGATCGCGGTGGTGCCGTCATCGCTGAAGCAGGCGACGCCGCCGCGCACCAGCGCGCCGACACAGACCCGCCCGCGCGCATCGAGCGCGAGACTGTCCAGCGCCTCGAAATGCGCCAGCCCGCCGAGCGGCCAGCGGTCATAGCCCATCGCATTGGTCGCGAACACGCCCGGACTGGCGATGCGATAGGCCCAGACCCGCCCGCTGAACGTCTCGGCGACGTAGAGCGTCTTCTCGTCGGCCGACAGACCGATGCCGTTCGGCACGATCAGATTGCGCCCCCGATGCGCCTGGACGATGTGCGAGCCGTCGATATGCGCATAGAACAACGCGCCCCAGTCGAGGCTCTTGTCGGTGATCGTGCCGACGTCGGTGAACCAGAAGCCACCATCCCTGTCGAACACCAGATCATTGGGCGCGCGCAGCTTGCGCCCGTCGCATTCGGTGTAGATCTTGGTCACCTCGCCGGTCGCGAGATCGACGCGGTCGATCGAGCCGCCCTTGACGCCATGGTCGCCGGTCGGGGTCATATGCCCGTCGGCGTCGGTCAGCACCGTCATCCCGCCGTTGTTGGCGATGTAGCAGGCGCCGTCCGGCCCGATCGCCGCCCCATTGGGGCAGCCGGGAATATCGGCGATCGGCTCGATCGCGCCTTCGCGGGTGATGCGCGTCAGTCGGCAGTCGCGCTGCTCGACGACCAGCACCGAGCCGTCGAGCATCCACACCGGTCCCTCGGGAAAGCCGATGCCTTCGGCGACCAGCTCGAAATGCGCGTCATGCGCCATACGCCACTGCCCTCCACATCCTTCGCACGAACGCGCTCACTTCCAGTCCGGCGCGAGCACGATGATCATCAGGAAGAACAGGAAGAACAGCAGCGCCGGCACCGACGGCAACAGCAGCAGCAGGATCGCAAAGGCGCGGTTGCCCTTGCCCCATTGCACCCAGCCGCCGAGCAGCGTCGCGCTGGGTATCCCGAGCATCGCCAGCCAGAGCAGGATGTTGAACGAGCTGACGGTCCCGTCCGAAAGCCCCCACATGAAGAAGAAGAGGATGACGGCGAGCGCGATCGCGTTGATCGTCAGGAAGATATAATAGAAGACTTTCAATGGCTTCCCCCTTCACCGGCGCCCCCGCGCCGTCGCCCGGCCGATCATCAGTCGAACCCGGCCCGACAAGCCATTGTGAACCATTGCGGGCCGCAGTCCACCCCGCCGGAAAACCGTCACCAGATGAACGGAATCAGCCGCTTCACCCGCCGCCGATAGGCCGGATAGTCATCCGGGAACTGGCGCATTATCAGCCGCTCTTCCTGACCCATCTTGATCCACAGGCTCGCCGCGATCAGCAGAAATCCGACGAAGGCCTCGATCGTGTCGACCGCCAGCACCGTGCCGATGAACATCAGCAGCACCGCGGTGTAGATCGGGTGGCGCAAGATCGCATAGGGCCCGCGCATGATCAGCTCGTGATCCCTCCTGACGACGACGGCAGCGCTCCAGTTGCGCCCGATCGTCACCCACGCCCAGATCGCCAGCATCAGCCCGAGGATGGTCAGCATCGCCCCGATCCACGCCAGCGCCGTCAGCGCGGACAGCACATGCGCCGCGCCCGATGGATAGGGATTATGGCCAAAGCCGCGGAACAGCAGCAGCGCGCCCGCCACCAGCGGCAGCGTATAGCCCAGCCGGCTAGCCCTGCCCTCGCGCTCGGCGACATCCTTGGTCGCGGCGGCGGTGACCGCCCAGAAACCAAGGAAGATGACCCAGCAGGTGATGATGACCAGCCGCGCCGGGATGTACATGCCGCCAGGATAGGAGCGCCACGCCGCGGAATCCGCGCCAGCGCGACGCACCGTGGCAAATCGGCGATGTGCGCATGCCCTCAGGCCGCGAGCGGCGGCAGCCGATAAGCCTTCGCCCGCGCGTTGACCTCGGCGAGGCCGATGTGGTGCATCGTCACGCGCTGCATGTCGCGCTTGCCCTCGGCGGGTTCGACTTGCTCGGTGCGCGCATGCTGGATCGCGAGATTGTCCCAGACCATCAGGTCATGGGGCTGCCAGCGATGCACATAGACCGCCTCGTTGCGGTAGAGATGGTCGAAGATCTCGGCGATCGCCCGGTCGCTCTCCGCCTGGGACAGCTGATGGATCCGGAAGGCATGATGCTCGGTCACGAACAGGATCGGCTTGCCGGTCTTGGGATGGATCAGGCGCAGCGGATGATCATAGCCATAGCCGCGGTCGCTGTCGCTCGACAGCGGCACCTCGCGATGGCGCAGCGTCAGATCGGCGAGCGCGGCCTGCCGCTCGGCCGGCAGGGTCGCCCAGCCGTGGACCGCGCTGATGAACGACGTGTCGGTTCCGCCATCCGGCAATGCGGCGGCGTGCAGCGAGATGCCGAGGAAGGGCGTTTCGGTGAAGGTATAGTCGGAATGGAACGGCAGCCGGTCGCGGCCATAGGCATTCTCGTTGCTCAGCACGGTATGCATCTTGCCGTCGAAATGGGTCGCGACCTCGCCGAACCAGCCGGTGATCTCGACCTGCCGCTCCGGACTCAGCCGCCCGCCGCCGCGAAACAGCAGCAGCTGATGCTCGTCATAGGCCCCGCGCAGCGCCGCGAGCGTCTCGTCGCCCGGCTTGTCCCCGAGGTCGAGATCGAGCACCTCCACGCCGAAGCCCGGATGCAATGGCCGAAACCGCATGGCCCCTCTCCTCTCCCGGGCAGCTGCCTAAGCGGCCCGCATGTCTCACTCTAGCCCGGCTGGGCGAATTCCCTGGCGGAATTCTGAACCCATGTCCGTTTTCTGCCAATCGAGAATCTGGCGGCCTTGGGACGGTCGACCTACTGCTTTCCCGAGGTCCAACAGGTCATCGCCCAGGGGAGGTTTCCAGTGCGTCTCGATATCGTTCTACCCAACGAACACGACTACATGATCGAGGCGATGAACGCCGGGCCCTATTACGAGGCGATGGGCTGGGAAGGTATCTGGCTCTCCGACCATCTCCTCGGCATCGAGGAAGACCATATCCACACCGATGCCTGGCTCGATATCCTGATCGCCATGGCCCACCTCGCCGCCCAGACCAAGACGATCCGCATCGGCTCGGGCATCGTCGTCCTGCCCTATCGTGATCCCGTGCTGACCGCGCGCATGGTCGCCAGCCTCGATCAGCTTTCCGGCGGTCGCATCGATTTCGGCGTCGGCGTCGGCTGGCTGCGGCGCGAATATCAGGCGGTCGGCTACGGCGACGCCTTCGATGTCCGCGGTCCCTATACCAATGAGATGCTCGACGTGATTCTGACTTGCTGGAAGGGCGGCAAGATCAGCTTCAAGGGCAAATGGTTCGACGTGCCCGAAGTCACCTTCGAGCCGCCGCCCGTGCAGCCCGGCAAACGCGTGCCGATCTGGATCGGCACGACCTCGACCAAGGGTCCGGTGATCGAACGCGTCGCCAAATATGCCGATGTCTGGCACCCCAGCGAAGGCGATCCATACGGCAACAAGCTCACCTTCGAGCAGTTCAAGGAAATCGGCGAGCGGGTCGAGGAGATGTCGGGCCGCAAGATCCCGCGCACCATCCGCATCGGCGGCAATGGCGATCCACAGGAGCGGGTCGACCATATCCACAAATACGCCGAAATGGGCTGCACCCAGGCGGCGGTGTCGTTCTTCGACTACACCAACATCCCGCCGACCTTCGCAGATTTCGACCGCCAGGCGGAAGCTTTCTGGAAGAAGGCGGACAGCTTGCGGAAAGCCTAGCTGAAGACGGCCAAGCCCAGGGAGAAGTCACAGTGCGTCTCGATATCGTTCTGCCCAACGAGCACACCTACATGATCGAGGCGATGAACGCCGGGCCCTACTACGAAGCGATGGGCTGGGAAGGCATCTGGCTCTCAGATCATCTGCTCGGCATCGAGGAAGACCATATCCACACCGACAGCTGGGCCGACATCCTCATCGCCATGGCCCATCTCGCCGCGCAGACCAAGACGATCCGCATCGGCTCGGGCGTCATCGTCCTGCCCTATCGCGATCCGGTGCTGCTCGCGCGAATGGTCGCGAGCCTCGATCAGCTGTCGAACGGCCGCATCGATTTCGGAGTCGGCGTCGGCTGGCTGCGGCGGGAATATCAGGCGGTCGGCTATGGTCGTGCCTTCGACGAGCGCGGCGCCTGGTGCAACGAGATGCTCGACGTCATCCAGACCTGCTGGAAGGGCGGCACCATCAGCTTCAAGGGCAAGTACTTCGACGTGCCCGAGGTGATCTTCGAGCCGCGCCCGGTGCAGCTGGATGGCCGCGTGCCGATCTGGGTCGGCACCAATCTCGTCGCCGGCAAGCCGATGGAGCGCGCCGCCAAATATGCCGACGTCTGGCATCCGAGCGAGGGCGACGTCCACGGCGGCCGCATCACGCCCGAGCAATATCGCGACGCCGGCGAGATGCTCAACGAGATGGCCGGCCACAAGATCCCGCGGACCTTGCGCACCGGCGGCAATGGCGATCCGCAGAAGGTCGTCGACCACCTCCACCGCTTCGCCGAAATGGGCTGCGAGCAGGCAGCGGTATCCTTCTTCGACTACAGCAACATCCCGCCGACCTTCGCCGATTTCGATCGCCAGGCGGTGGCTTTCTGGAAAGCCGCGGAGAGCCTGCGCAAAGCCTAGGGGCAACCGCCCCAGGTCTGCAGACGGCGCGTTGTCCTCTTATTCTGGCGGAGCCTGCGCTGCTTGCTTGGCAGCGCTATGCGCAACCTTGGCAGCCTGCACCGCCTTGTTGAAAGGCTCGATGTCGCCCGGCTCGCGACAGAATTGTGTTGCCGGGCCGGGACCGGTCGCGCCGGTCGTCAATTCGATCCGTTTGATTTTCCAGATGGGCTGATCGCCGCCGCGTTCGCGCTGAAAATCTGCCAGATACGAACCTTCGAAATTCGTCCCGTCGGATGACGTCCAGGCGGCGTGCCATGTACCTCGGGCAAGCTTTTCATTGCCGGCCAGAACGAAGGACGTCGGCTTGAGGATCTCCGCGGCGCGGCCGCTGGCGGCGAGGCCCCGAGCCAGCGGATCGTCGACGCTGGTCAACGGCTGCGCGGCGCCATCCTTCATCCAGCTGTTTCGCTCCGCCTTGGCAGCGAAGGCCGTCGTGATGTCGGCCGGCGCTGCCGCGCCGGCAACGCCGAGATAGGCCTGCATAGCTGCGCCGATCGCTATCCGCGCCTGATCAATCTCGTTCCTTGGCCGTGGCACGCCGGCCAGACAATTCTGGTGCGAGATCGCGGTCATTGTATTGAGGTCCTGGCCGATCGTCTGAGCGAGGTTCTGACTGAGGGCCACGCCCATCGGCAGAACTGCGGCCAGTGCCGCCGCCGACACACGTTTCGCGACGCGGGCAAGGCTGTTGCGGCATGTCATGGCTGCGCGGCCGGCGTGGCACGTTGCGAGACGAACGATCGCGCGGTGGACTTGAAGGCGAGCACCAGATCCCGCGCAGCCGCCGCCAGGTCGGCATCTGTCTTGGGCGGGAATGCGTGCAGGGAACGGCTCTCCACCCCATGATAGACTTTGACCGGCGTCGGCGATGACCCATCGAAGCGTCGATAGATGAAGCTGGTCATCAAGTTCGAGCCCTGGAGGTGGGCCTTCTGATAGGCGACATTGGCAACGGCAAGCTCGGCGTAGCAGGGGGCGGTCGAATTTGACCAGCGCGTCTTCGCCTCGTCGGCCGCCGGCAGATCGAGCGGCTCGTCATGGCGAATGATGTTCGCCGGCGCTTGGTTCATGAGAACCGGAATATTGAGACTGACCAGAGCGTCGAGCTGGACCTCGGGATCGAGCCACGCGGTCATTTGCGCGCGATTCTGCAGGTCCTTGGGAACGACCCACCAATTGTTGATGCTCGGCCCATCGACCATGCTTCGACTGATCGAGTTCATCCGCCTTGCTGGCCAGAGATGCAGCTCGCACGCCGACGCCTCGGCCACACCAGCTTGAGCTGGCGCGGCAACTGCTATCGAATCTGCGACCAGCGGCAAGATCGACGCGGCGATCGCAATCGTCCTCGGCGACATGGCTCTCCCTTGCACGGGAACGTCTTGCAGCTCTGTCCAGCTGTCAAGCGGCGCAGCCGATCGGGCCACGAGCGAGCGCAGGCCGCGTTCAGGCCTCGGTGACCTGCAGCCGTATCGCAAAGGCCATGCTCAGGCCGTCGCCAGCTCGGCGTCAGGCGCCTCGGCGAATTTCGGATAGCCACCGATCCACAGCATCACCAGCGCTGAGACCAGGCACACCGGAATCGAGAAGAGCAGCAGCGTGTAATAGCTCTTGCTCAGATCATACAGGAAGCCGGCAAGCAGCGGCCCGACACCGGCCGACAGGCTGATCGCGAGGCTGGAGACGCCATAGATCGAGCCGAAGGCGCGCAGCCCGAAATGGCGCGAGGTCATATAGGCCAGCATCTTGACCTGCCCGCCCGAGGTCAGCGCGATCGGGATCACGGCGAGGATCCGCATCAGCACGGACTCGCTCGGCGCCATCAGCATCACGCAGGTCCCGATCGGCAATACCGTCAACCCCGCCGTGATGAACTGGCCGGGCATGCGGTTGACCAGCACGCCGCAGATCAGCTTGCCGACGATCGAAAACACGCCATAGGCCCCCATGACGATCGCCGCCTGCTCGCGGCTGAGCCCGCTGCCGGTGAGGATCGGGATCATGTGGATGCCGATCGCTGTCGCCACGCAGAAACCGGTGAAGGTCGCGATGGTCAGCTTGTAGAACACCGGCGAGCGAAAGCCCTCGCTGGCGAGCAGGCCGGCTTCGCGATGATGCTCCGGCGCCACCCCGCTGCGCACCAGCCGGTCGCGCTTGCTATAGAAGAAGAACCAGGCGAGCAGCAGCGTGACGATCGTCGGCGCCCCGCCGATGATCAGATAGGCGCTGCGCCAGCCATAGGATGCGATCAGCAAGGTCGCGACGATCGGTCCGAAAATATTGACCACCGAGCTGCCCGACAGGGTCACCGCCAGCGCAAGGCCGCGGCTGGCGTCGAACTCGCTGGCGACCGCCGCCGACCACACCGGCGCGAGGGCGAACTGGGTTGCGAGCGAATAGGCGAGCCAGAGCATGATCCAGCCGAACGCCGAGCCGTCGGCGGTGCCGAAGGCGCTGAACGCGCAGCCGCTCAGCAATATGCCGGCAAGCCCGATGCGGCGCGGCCCCCAGCGATCGATCAGCCGCCCGACATACCACTGACAGAATACCGAAGAGAGCGAATAGATCATGATCCCGGCGCTGATCTCGGCGCGCGACCAGCCGAACGCCTGCTCCAGCGGCACCATGAACGGGCCGACCAGCACCGGCCCGATCGTGCCGAGCGCGAAGCCCATCATGGCGACGAACGGCAGCTTCCAATGCGCCGCCCATTCCGCCTTCGCGGCGCCCTCGGGCCAGACTTGAGCACCCGCCATCGCCGCCTCCCCTGCCCGCGTCAGATGCGCAGGTCGTATCGGCTGTAGCCGCGGATCGCCGCGCGGGCCACATCGTTCCAGCGGTGGATCACGCCCGCCTCGGCATGCGGCCGATAGGTGAAGGCCTCCTCTTCCGGATAATGCTGACGGCGCGCATCGATCGCATAGCCGATCAGCTGCGCGCGCCGCTCCACCCAATCGGCGTCGTAGGTTTTCGGCTGATTTGTATCGAAGTCATAGCCGGTCGCGCCGACCACCGATGCGCGCGGATGAAAGCCGAAGCCCATTGTCACCCGCGCATCGGGACTGGTGTTGGCGAAGGAGCCGTGGATCACTTGGCGATTGCTGATCGCCACATCGCCCGGCCCGCAGACCAGCGGTACCGCATCGAGCAGCCGCTCGCTGCCCGCTTCCTCGACCATCGCGGCAATATCGACCTTGCCCCAGCTCTGGCTGCCCGGGATGTACCAGACGCCATTCGCCGGGGTCGAGCCGTAGAGCTGCGGCATATAGTTGAAGCCGTGGCTATGCTGGTTCCAGTCCGGGCTGTCCCAATGGGTCGCGCCGTCCTGGTGCCATGAGAAACTCGCGCCCTCGCCCGGCCGCTTGATCACAATGCCTTCCTGGAACGGCACGAAATCCTCGCCGGCAATCGCCGCGGCAACGCGAAGCAGATCGGGATGCCCGCACATCCGCAGATAGGCATCGGAGAATTGCAGCGGCGCGACGATGCTGAACACCACCTGCTCGGGCATGCCGGCGGCCGCCTCGGGCTCGAACATCTTGGTCGTGTGCCGTCCCTGCGCGCGGTCGGTGCCGCCGAACGGATCGCCCAGCGGCTTGGCCCAATAGGCGATCGGCGTGTCGAGATCGGCGCCAAGCGCCGGTCGGCCATGGCGGTCGAGCTTGCTGTCGGGCGTTGCCGGCACCCGCTCGAGCAGTTCGATATAAGCCGCTTCCAGCTCGGCCAGCTCAGCCGGCGCGATCACCCGTTCGAAAATGTAGAAGCCGCAGCGCTCATAGGCCTCGACGATCGCGCTATCCAGGCTGCCATCGGCGGCGAAGCGGATCGGCCCGCGATTGCCGAGCGCCATCGCTCGCGCGTACCCGTCGCGGAAATAGCGCTGCATCGCCGCTTCATGGCTGCCGTAGTCAACGGCGCTCGCCATACCCGATCTCTCCTTCAGGCGGTCTCCAGCGTCGAGACGCGTGCCTCGCGCATCGCATCCAGCGGCACGGTGCGGCTGTCCTTGCCCGAGCGCAGCACCTTGCCCGGCAGCTTGCCGGTATGCTCGCCATGACGAACGATCTCGACACCGTTGACCAGCACATGATCGATGCCGATCGCGTCGGCATAGAGCCGCATCTGGTCGCACGGCAGGTCGTGGCGCGCATAGGTCGGGCCGCGGCCGACGGTCGCCTCGTCGAACACCACGATATCGCCGTGATAGCCGGTCTGGATCAGCCCACGGTCGATCAACCCATAATAGCGCGCCGCCCGGCCGGTCATCTGGTAGACCGCCTCCTCCAGCGTCACCACGCCGTGCTCGCGCACGCCTTTCTGCAGCACCGTCGTCGTGATCGCGAAGGCGTCGAGCCGATCGACATGCGCGCCGGCATCCGACGCGCCGATCAGCGTGCGATCGTCGCGCCACAGTTCGCCGCGCAGCTCGAACGCGTCCTGGTCATAGCCGCCGAAATTGGGCGCGAAGGCCGCCAGCAGATCATCGTCGAGCGCGATGTCGAGCATCACGTCGAGCGGGTCGCGCCCTTCCTCGCGGGCGATGTCGCCGATCAACCGGTCGACATATTTCTTGTTCTTCTCGGCGGCCGCCCCGCGCACGAAGAACTCATCGATCTTGGCGGTGTAGGACATGATCGTGGTCTTATCGACCGCCGCGAGATCGTCACGCAGAAGCTGGCGGAAGGCGGGATCGCGCAGCGCCGCGCGGCGCTCGTCGAGCGGCATCTTGAACAGCTCGCGCCATTGCCCGGGATTGCCCTCGAACGCGCCGCCGGTGGCGAAATTCGCCGAGGCTTCCGGCGTCATCGGCATGGTCAGCGCGATCACCTCGGCGCCGCGCGACCGGGCATAGTCGGTCACCGCCAGCTGGCGCACGGCGCGCTCGCGATTGCCGCTATGGCCGATCACCACCAGCACGTTCCAGTTGACCGGGCGATTGCCGGCGAGCGACAGATCG
>Ga0207667_10010777_pt1 | contig 10663 bp, 10 predicted proteins | sample KBSCornC52_FD_184301 | JGI IMG/M metagenome (GOLD analysis project Ga0207667, IMG submission 184301) | Corn rhizosphere microbial communities from Kellogg Biological Station, Michigan, USA - KBS Corn C5-2 (SPAdes) (version 2) | ecosystem: Host-associated > Plants > Roots > Rhizosphere > Soil ...
CCGGCCATCACGCCGAAAATCTCCAGTCGCCCCCGGGGGCGGATGACGGGATACGCCTTGTTCGCGGGCTTCAGCACGAACTCGTTGCGCTCCTTCGCCAGGTACTTCACGGTGAACTCGTTGTCCACGACGGCGACGACGATGTCGTCCACGCTCGCGTTCGGCTGGACTTCCACCACGAGCATGTCCCCTTCGTGGATGCCCGCATCGATCATCGAATCGCCCTTCACGCGCACCAGCACCGTCTTGGACGGAACCTTCACGAGCCAATCGTCGATCGTGACGAGGTCGTAGCCGTCCGCGATCGCGGGGTTGGGGAGGCCCGCCTGCACGGCCGAATCCGCGAGGCGCCGCTCGAAGAACCGGGCGCCGGGCTTCAGCTGCCGGTCCGGCGTCCAGTCGAGGTAGCCCGCCTCCTCGAAGCGCTTCACGCACTCCGCGACCCACGACTTGGCCGAGATGCCCCAGAGGCCCGCGAGCACCGAGTACGACGGGATCACCTTGTGCTCCGCGTAGTAATCCTGGAGCTTCTCCAGGTACTCGGGGTCGAGCGCGGGCTTCTGGACATTCAACGCCATGGCGGCCGGGACGATGACAGAACGATTGTTCGGAGGCTACAGAACGGACGTTCTGTCTGTCAAGCCGGTCGTCGCGGCTGGATTCCCGCCTTCGCGGGAAGGACGGGGTTATCCGACCAGGTCGATCAACCCCTGGAGCGCGACCAGCACGGACTGCCGGCGGACGGCCTCCCGGTCGCCGTCGAAGACGAACCGGCGGCATTGGGCCGGGCCGCCCCGGTAGGCCCAGGCGAACCAGACGAGGCCCACGGGCTTGGTCATCGTCCCGCCGCCGGGCCCCGCGATGCCGGTCACGGCGACCACCACGTCCGCGGGGCTCGCCGCGAGCGCCCCGGAGGCCATCTCGGCCGCGACGTCCGCGCTCACCGCGCCGTTGCCCCGCAACGTCTCGCGGGAGACCCCGAGCATCTGCTCCTTGGCCGGGTCGGTGTACGTGACGAAGGCGCGGTCGAACCACGACGAGCTTCCCGGGATCCGCGTGATCGCCTCCGCGACCGCGCCTCCCGTGCACGACTCCGCGGTCGCGACCCAGAGCTTGCGCCGGAGGCACGCCTCGCCCAGCGCCTGGGCGAGCCGGGTGACGGGATCGCTCATCCCTGCTCTCCCGCGCGGCCGCGATACCAGTACGTGTAGCGCTCCCCGAAGCCGAACTGGCGATAGAGGCGCCGGGCGGGCTCGTTGTCCACCTTCACCTGGAGGTAGGCGTGGCGCGCCCCGAGCGACCACGCGGTGGCGAGGAGGCTTCCCACCACCGCCCGCGCATGGCCCCGCCGCCGCGCCGCGTCGTCCGTCACGATGTCGAAGAGGCCCGCGCAATCGTCCTCGACGATGGTGAGCCCGGTCGCCACGATCCGGCCCTCCTCGCGCACGGCCACGGGCCGAAGCTGCAGCGGCATGCCCTCCAGGCGCGCGAGATGGGCCGCCCGATGCTCGGGCGGCGATCCCCGCATGCTTCCCACCGCATCGACCCAGGCCGCGAGCGCCAGGGGCTCCGCGCCGTTGCCAGCGCCGGGGGCCGGATCGATCGCCGTCGCCTCGACCGCGGTCGTCTCGAAGCGCCCGTAGCCGCGGCGCTCGAGGTCGGCATCCAGCGAGGCGGGCTCGGTGAACGGCGTGATGCGGAAGATCGCCGGGACGCCCGCCGCGCGGTAGAGGCGCTCGCAATAGGCGATCTTGGTCGCGATCTCCGCCTTCGACGGGTACACGGGGTTCACCGAGCGGGCGCGCTTCGCCTTCCCCTTGAGCAGGCGCAGGAGCCAGCCGTCGTAGACGAGCTGCCCGGGAGGCGCCGAGGAGTTGAGGCCCAGCTCCTCGATCCGCCGGTCGTCGGGCGCGGCCACTTCAGGCGGCCGGCGCGCGGAGCCGCTTGCCGCTCTGCGCGTCGAAGAAATAGAGCTTCCCGGGCTGCACGGAGAACGGCATCGCCTCGCCCGCCGCCGGCGTCGCGTGGCCGTCCACGCGCGCGACCACGGGCGCGCCCGCGAAGCTCGAATGCACGAGCGAATCGGCGCCCAGCGCCTCGATCGTCTCGACCTTGAGGTGGAACGGGATGCCGCCCTCGCGCCCCAGCGCGAAGTGCTCCGGCCGGATGCCCACGACGAGCGACTCGGGCGCCGAGCCCCGCAGCGCTTCCGGAAGCGGCACGCGCACGCCCTCGCCGGCCTCGACCTCGCTTCCCACGCGCCGCGCGGGAAGGAAGTTCATCGACGGCGAGCCGATGAAGCCCGCGACGAAGCGCGAGGCCGGGTCGTCGTACACCTGGATCGGCGCGCCCATCTGCTCCACCGTGCCCGCGTTCATCACGACCATCCGGTCGGCGAGCGTCATCGCCTCGACCTGGTCGTGCGTCACGTAGACGCTCGTGGTGCGAAGCTCCCGGTGGAGCTTCTGGATCTCGAGGCGCATCTGGACGCGCAGCTTCGCGTCCAGGTTGGAGAGCGGCTCGTCGAAGAGGAAGGCCGCCGGCTGGCGCACGATCGCCCGCCCCATGGCGACGCGCTGGCGCTGGCCGCCGGACAGCTCGCGGGGCTTCCTCTGCAGGTACGGCGTGAGCTCGAGGATTCCCGCCGCGCGGCTCACGCGCTCGCGGATCTCCCCGCGGTCCATGCGCCGGATCCGCAGGCCGTAGGACATGTTCTCGTAGACGGTCATGTGCGGGTAGAGCGCGTAGTTCTGGAACACCATTGCGATGTTGCGGTCCTTGGGCTCCACCTCGTTCACGCGCTTGCCGCCGATCCGGATCTCTCCCTCGGTCGCGGTCTCCAGGCCCGCGATCATCCGGAGCAGCGTCGACTTGCCGCAGCCGGAGGGCCCCACGATCACGATGAAGTGCCCGTCCTCGATCGCGAGGTCGGTGCGATGGATCACCTCGGCCTTCCCGAAGCTCTTGCTCACGCCATGAAGCGAGATTTCCGCCATGTCCCCTACTTTTCGGTGTCCACGAGGCCCTTCACGAACCACTTCTGCATGAGGATCACCACGAGCGCGGGCGGCATGAGCGCCAGCATCGCCGTGGCCATGATGACGTTCCACTCGTTGAACGCGTCGCCCCCCGCGATCATGCGCTTGATCCCGATCACGACCGTGTACATCGACTCCTTCCCCGTGATGAGGAGCGGCCACAGGTACTGGTTCCAGCCGTAGATGAAGAGGATCACGAAGAGCGCCGCGATGTGCGTCTTCGAAAGCGGCAGGATCACGTCCCAGAAGAAGCGCATGGGCCCCGCCCCGTCGATCCGCGCGGCCTCGGCGAGCTCGTCCGGGATCGTGAGGAAGAACTGCCGGAAGAGGAAGGTCGCGGTCGCCGAGGCGATGAGCGGGAGCACGAGCCCGGGGTAGGTATCGAGGAGGTGCAGGTCCGCGGCCACCTTGAAGGTCGGGATGATCCGGACCTCCACGGGGAGCATGAGCGTCACGAAGATCATCCAGAAGAAGAACTTCCGGAGCGGAAAGCGGAAGTAGACGATCGCGAAGGCGGAGAGGATCGAGATCACGATCTTCCCCACGGCGATGGACACCGCGACCACGAAGCTGTTGAAGAGCATGGTCGCCACCGGCGCGGCCGACCCGCGGCCGGAGCCGGAGCTCAGCGCCTGCCCGTAGTTCTCGAGGAGGTGCGTGCCCGGATAGAGCGCCATCGGCACGTGCACGATCTCGTCGAAGGTCCGGGTCGAGGCGACGAACGTGACCCACAGCGGAAAGGCGACCACCACCACCCCGAGGATGAGGATCGCGTGGGCGAGGAGATCGGCCACCGGGCGGTTCTCGACCATGAGGGCGGTGGTGGAATCGTTCATCCGGATCGCTCCTCGGCCACGTCAATACTGGACCTTGCGCTCGACGAACCGGAACTGCACCACCGTGAGCGAGATCACGACGAGCATGAGGACCACCGACTGGGCGGACGAGCCGCCGAGGTCGGCCGCGCGCACGCCGTCGTAGTAGACCTTGTAGACGAGGATCTTGGTCGCCTCGCCCGGCCCGCCCTGGGTCGTCGCGTCGATCACGCCGAACGTCTCGAAGAATGCGTAGACGATGTTCACCACGAGGAGGAAGAACGTCGTGGGCGAAAGCAGCGGAAAGACGATCGTCCAGAAGCGCCGGAAGGGCGTGGCGCCGTCGATCGCCGCCGCCTCGATCATCGACCTGGGGATCGACTGCAGCCCCGCGAGGAAGAAGAGGAAGTTGTAGCTCACCTGCTTGTACGCCGCGGCCATCACCACGAGGAGCATGGCCTGGTTCTCGTTGATGATCCAGTTCCAGTTGATCCCGCCCTTCAGGAGATAGTACGGGACGATGCCGATCGAGGGCGAGAAGAGGAAGGCCCAGAGCACGCCCGCGATCGCGGGCGCCACCGCGTAGGGCCAGATGAGGAGCGTCTTGTAGGCCACCGCGCCGCGGATCACGCGGTCGGCCATCGCCGCGAGGAGGAGCGCGATCGACATCCCGAGCGAGGCCACGAGGAGGCTGAAGACCGCGGTCACCCGGAAAGAGGCGAGGTAGTGCGAGTCGTGGAAGAGGTCCCGGAAATTCTGGAACCACACGAACTCGCTCGAGAGCCCGAACGCGTCCTGCACGAGGAACGAGTAGTACACCGCCTGGATCGCCGGCCAGAAGAAGAAGACCACCGTGATGGCGATCTGCGGCGCGAGGAGGGCGTACGGCAGCCAGGCCGACTTGAAGACGACGCGCTTTTCCATTCAGGCCGCCGTGCCGCCCCCGGCGCGTCGAGCGGCGACCCCGTCCGCTCCTGCGCGCCGAGGTGATCGGGCGCGGAATCGCAAGGCGTCCCGATCAGCGCGCGTTGGCGGCCTGGAACTTGCGCAGGATCTCGTTCCCGCGCTTCTCGGCCTCGTCCAGGGCCTCCTTCGCGCTCTTCTTGCCCTCGAACGCGGCCTCCAGCTCCTCCTCGATCACCTCGCGGCCCTGCACGAAGTTGCCGAAGCGCAGGCCCTTCGAGTTGGCCGTGGGCGGCTTGTTCATGAGCTGCTTGATCGCGACCTCCGCTTCCGGGTGTTCCTTGTAGAAGCCGGATTTCTTCGTCATCTCGTAGGCGGCCATCGTGATCGGGAGGTAGCCCGTCGAGACGTGCCAGTCCATCTGGTTCTCCGGCCTCGAGAGGAAGTTGAAGAACTCGGCCACGCCCTTGTAGACGTTGGGCGTCTTCCCGCCCATCACCCAGAGCGAGGCGCCTCCGATGATCGAGTTCTGCGGCGCTCCCTTCACGTCGTCCCAGTACGGGAGGAAGTGCACGGACCACTTGAACTTCGCCTGCCGGCGGATGTTCGCCTGCGCGCCGGTGGACGAGGTGAGCATCGCGCACTCGCCGCTCGCGAACTTGGCCTCCCCCTGGCTCTGGCGCCCGGCGTAGGTGAACATGCCGCGCTTGGCGAGGTCGGCCAGCATCGAGATCTGCCGCACGTGGAGCGGCGTGTCGATCGTGAACCGGGCGTCCAGGCCCGCCATGCCGTTTTCCTTCGTCCCGATCGGCACGTTGTGCCACGCGGAGAAGTTCTCGATGTGGGTCCACGAGGGCCAACCGGTGGTGTAGACGCACTGCTGTCCCGCGGCCTTCAGCTTCTCGGCGGCGGCGACGAACTCCTTCCACGTCTTCGGGGCGTGCGCGGCGCCGTCGAGGCCGGCCTTCTTGAACGCGTCCTCGTTCACGTAGAAGACCACCGTCGAGCTGTTGAACGGGAAGGAAAGCATGTTGCCGTGCGGGTCGCTGTAGTAGCCGGACACGGGCGGAAGGTACGCCTTCGGGTCGAACGGCGTGTCCGAGTCCTTCATGAGCTTGTAGACGGGGATCACCGCGCCCTTGGCGGCCATCATCGTCGCGGTGCCCACCTCGAAGACCTGCAGGATCGCGGGCGCGTTGCCCGCGCGGAAGGCGGCGATCGCCGCCGTCATCGACTCGGGGTAGCTCCCCTTGTAGACGGGGACCACCTTGTAGCGGCTCTGGCTCGCGTTGTACTTGTTGGCGAGGTCGTTCACCTTGTCGCCGTTGAGGCCTGCCATCGAATGCCACCACTGGATCTCGGCCTGCGCGAAGGCGTTCGGTGCGGCGAATGCGAGGAGCGCGGCGAGCGCGGCGAGCGAATTGCGGATCATCGGGTGTCCCCTCCAAGGATGGCCGCGGGCGATTCTGGGTTGTGGCTCTCGCGCCCGCGTGACCGGTCCAATGGTACAACGAATGGAATGCCGGTTTCCGGGCGGCGCGGCTTCTCAGCCGCCGGAGAGCGCGGCCACCACGAGCACCTCGTCGTCCGGCGCGAGGGGCCGCGCAAGGCGGGATTCCTGGGACCGGTTCACGAAGATCTTGATGTGCGCCCGGATGGCGTCCTGCTCGTCCACCACGCGGAAGCGGATGCCGGGATAGCGGCGGTCGAGGTCGCGCAGGAGCTCGTCCAGGGTCGCGCCCTGGGCCTCGACCTCGCGGCGGCGCGCGGTGTACTCGGCGAGCGGCGTGGGAAGCACCACCTTCACGCGGCGAGCGCTGCTTCCACGGAGTAGACGTGCGGGAGGTGGAGGCACAGGCAATCCCAGCGCTCGCCCTCGTCGAAGCTCGCCCAGACCTCGCCGCCGGTCGTGCCGAAGTAGAGGCCCACCGGGTCCAGGGGATCGGCGCCCATGGCCTGGCGCTTCACCGTGTACCAGGCCTGCGCGCGGGGAAGCCCTTCGTCCTGGCGCTCCCAGGTCGCGCCCCGGTCGCGGCTGCGATAGGCCGCGGGCTTGCCCTCGATCGGCACGCGCGGCCATACGGTCCCCCCATCCATCGGGAAGACCCAGAGCGTCGCGGGGTCCCGGGGATGGAGCACGAGCGGGAATCCCACGTCGCCGATCTTCTTCGGCATCGCACGGCCGATCCGCTCCCAGCGCGAGGCGGGGCGGTCGAAGCGGTAGATGCCGCAGTGGTTCTGCTGGTAGAGGTCGCCCGATCGGGGGTGCACGCGCAGGCAATGCACGTCGTGCCCGTACTCCGCCTCCGGATCCGGCAGGAAATCCGCCGCGCAGCCCCGGTTCATGGGCGACCACGTGGCTCCCGCGTCGCGCGACTCGAAGGCACCGCCGGCCGACATGCCGATGTAGAGGTGCCGGGGATCACGGGGGTCGAGGTTGATCGAATGGAGCGTGCCTCCGTCCGGCGGCGCCTCCTGCAGGCCGCCGATCCACGTGATGCGGTCCGGGTGCTCGTTGAATCCCGCCACACCGTCCCACGTCCGGCCGCCGTCGTCCGAGACGAAGAGCCCCTGCGGGGAGGTGCCGGCGTACCAGCGCCCCGGGGCGTCCGCGGGCCCGGGCGTGAGCCAGAAGACGTGGCTCACGGAGAAGCCCTTCGCTCCCCCGGCCGCCTTGGGGAACGCCGGCGGCCTGGCGCTTTCCTTCCACGACTTTCCGCCGTCCTGCGAGCGGTAGACCGTGGGGCCCAGGTGGCCCGCGCGCACGGCGGCCACGATCGTGCGCCCGTCGCGCGGATCGAGGACGGCGTGGTTCACGATCTGGCCGAGGAAGTGCGGCCCTTCCATCGACCAGGCGCGGCGGCGGCGGTCCGACTTCAAGACGAAAAGACCCTTGCGGGTGCCTACGAGGACGCGAAGCCCCGGCATGGCTGCCTCCCTGGGGGGATTTACTGCTCCTTGCGGATGAGCGACTTGAGGGAGCCCAGCAGGCCGCGCTTCTCCTCGGCGGTGGGCTCCTCGGGCGCCTTGTGCACGGCGTACTGCGGCTCGACCTTCGGGCGCGCCGCGGCGCCGGCGGCCGGGCGCGCGGAGAGCGAGGAGCGCTTCACGACCTCCGCCCACTGGTTGGGCCGGCCGATCAAGTACTTCGCGAACTCCTCCACGCCCTGGTCGTTCATCTCGGTGGCGAGGAGGTTGAAGAAATCGACGGTGAAGCCGCCCACGTTCTTCGAGACGATCTTCATCTTCCCGGTCTCGTGGTCGCCCTCGACCTTCGCCTGCACGCGGAAGTCGCACTTCACCTTGAAGACCTCGTGCGTGATCACCTTCCGCTCGTTGCGGAACTGCTCGCTCTTGTGCTCGATGTTCGACTGCCAGAGGGTGTCCCGGAACTTCTCCATCTCGTCCGGACCCTTCTTCACCGTGAGGATCTTGTCCGACCAGCAGCGGTACCCCACCTGCACCTCGCCGTAGTAGTCCTTGTCGATGAAGTGCTTCGAGCGGAAGTCGCAGAAGAAATCCTTCACGACGAGCCCTTCGATCTTGCCCACCGTGGGAAGGTCGAACGAGAAGGGGCTCGGCATCTGGACGACGTTCAGCTGCTTGCCGAGGTCGTTCAGGTACAGGAACGTGCGGCGCAGCGCGTGGTCCACCGCGACCGCGGTGGCGCGCATGCTTTCCGTCCGGTCGACGTCCTGCGCCTTGAGCGCGTCCGCCTGTTTCTTGAGATCGTCTAAGAGTCCCACGCAAACTCCCTAGGATTCAGGCTGTCCGGGACGGATTTTAACGTATGATCCCCGCGGAAACCAAAAGCCGGAGCCCAATTCCATTTCAGATGAAGGCCATTCTCGCCTTCGACCAGGGCACCACCAGCTCCCGCGCGATCGCCTTCGGGCATGACGGCCGGATCCTGGGGAAGGCACAGCAAGAATTCCGCCAGATCTTCCCACAACCGGGCTGGGTCGAGCACGATCCCCTCGAGATCTGGCGTTCCCAGAGGGACGTGGCGGCCGCGGCGCTCGCCTCGGGGGAGTTTTCGCCCGGAGACGTCGCCGCCATCGGCATCACCAACCAGCGCGAGACGACGCTCCTCTGGGATCGGTCCACAGGGCGACCCGTTGCAAATGCAATCGTGTGGCAGGACCGACGCACCGCGTCCCGATGTGACGCGTTGCGACAGGCGGGCCACGAGCCCCTTTTCCGCCAGAAGACCGGCCTCGTCCTCGACGCGTACTTCTCCGGGACGAAGCTCGCGTGGCTCCTCGAGCACGTCCCGGGGGCGCGCGCCCGGGCCGAAGCGGGCGAGCTCGCATTCGGCACCGTCGATTCCTGGCTCGCCTGGCAGCTCTCGGCAGGCCGCGTGCACGCGACGGACGCGAGCAACGCCTCGCGCACGCTCCTCTTCGACATCCATGCGCTCGACTGGGACGACGAGCTCCTGGGGATCCTCGGCATCCCCCGGTCGGTGCTTCCCCGCGTGGTCCCCTCGAGCGCGCCGTTCGCCGAGACGGCGTGCGAGGGCCTTCCCCGGGGCATTCCCATCGCGGGCATGGCGGGCGACCAGCAGGCGGCGCTCTTCGGGCAGGCTTGCCTCGTCCCCGGCATGGCGAAGAACACCTACGGCACCGGCTGCTTCGCGTTGATGAACACCGGGGCGCGTCCCGCCGAATCGAAGAGCGGGCTCGTCACGACCGTCGCGTGGAGCGGCGCGCGCGGGACCGCCTACGCGCTCGAGGGCAGCATCTTCATCGCGGGCGCGGCGATCCAGTGGCTGCGCGACGGGCTGGGGATCATCGCCAACGCCTCGGACATCGAGGCGCTCGCCGCGAGCGTCCCGGACGCGGGCGGCGTGCACTTCGTCCCCGCGCTCGCGGGGCTGGGGGCCCCGTACTGGGATCCCCGCGCCCGCGGGACCGTCCTCGGCATCACGCGCGGCACCACGCGCGCGCACCTCGCGCGGGCGACCCTGGAGGCGATCGCCTGCCAGAGCGCCGATCTCATCGCGACGATGGCCGCCGACTCCGGGATCGCGCTGAAGGAGCTTCGCGTGGACGGCGGGGCCAGCGCGTCGGACCTGCTCATGCAGCTGCAGGCCGACCTCCTGGGCGTGCCCGTCGTGCGCCCGCGGGTGACCGAGACCACGGCGCTGGGCGCGGCCTACCTCGCGGGGCTGGGCGTGGGCTTCTGGAAGGACACGGACGAGATCGCGGCCCTCTGGGCGCGCGAGCGCGTGTTCGAGCCGCGGATGGCGCGCACGCAGGCGCAGGACCGCCTGGGGGCGTGGAAGCGCGCGGTCGAGCGCTCCCGCGACTGGGCGGCCGATGGATGACGGGCTAGGTTTCCGGCGGGTCGAGGCGCAGGAAATGGCGCCGGTAGTGGCGCAGCTCCTCGATCGATTCGTGCACGTCCGCGAGCGCCTCGTGGCGCCCCTCCTTCGCGATCCCCTGCAGGACCTCCGGGCGCCAGCGGCGCGCGAGCTCCTTCAGCGTGGAGACGTCGACGATCCGGTAGTGGAGATACTGGTCGAAGGCGGGCATGTAGCGGGCCATGAAGCGGCGGTCCTGGTGGACCGTGTTCCCGCAGAGCGGGGCGGTCCGCGCGGGCACGAGCGGCTTCAGGAAGTCGACCAGGCGCGACTCGACCTCCGCCTCGTCGAAGGTGGAGGCGCGCACCTTGTCCACGAGGCCGGACTTGCCGTGGGTCGCCTTGTTCCACGAGTCCATGGCCTCCAGCACCGCGTCCGGCTGGTGCAGCACGTACACCGGCGCCTCCGCGATCGTGTTCAGCTCGGCGTCGGTCACGACCATCGCCACCTCGAGAATGCGGTCGCGGTCGGGAACGAGGCCCGACATCTCCATGTCTATCCAGACCAGGGGGGTCCTGTCCTGCGTGACTTGTGCCATGAGA
>Ga0207667_10010787_pt1 | contig 10657 bp, 7 predicted proteins | sample KBSCornC52_FD_184301 | JGI IMG/M metagenome (GOLD analysis project Ga0207667, IMG submission 184301) | Corn rhizosphere microbial communities from Kellogg Biological Station, Michigan, USA - KBS Corn C5-2 (SPAdes) (version 2) | ecosystem: Host-associated > Plants > Roots > Rhizosphere > Soil ...
GATGCTCCCAGCAGCGGTGGCGACCGTTCCATCTCGCATCTCGAGCAAAAGGGCCGAAACCTCAACTTCAGCGATGATGTGAGCTCCGATGAGAGTGGCTACCAGTTCCCCTATACGCAGGTGCGCGGCAAATTCCCTCTGCAGTTAGACCAGGTAGTTTCGATCAAAGATGGCGAGGACAAAGACACCAAAATTGTCCAGGCGAAAATCGGAGTCAAGATCACGGAACCATGCTTCGACACGCCTTTGTACATCATGGGCATCCGTAAAGGTCAATATCACGACGACCTGCCGGCCACGCTGCGGTATGAGCGTTACGGCGAGGGCTGGCACCTGACAAAGATCCTCCACTGACAAGCTGGGATTCTGCACTGACAAGTTAGGTCCTGCACTGACAAGCGCGGATTCCACCCATTGACTCGCACTCGGGCGGATCACCAGGCTCGTGTTCAGCGCTGCTTAGTCGAGCTCGCATTCGTTCGCGTCCGCCACCCAGGCCTGCGCCGAGTGCTAAAATAGCAATTTCCCACTGAACGCGAGTTTCTTTTCATACGGCGAACGGGAATCCGCGCGGGAACACGAAATCGCAGGGCAAGGAGAATCATGGCAGTCACGGGTGCGGGTCTGGAAGGTGTTGTCGCGGCTGAGTCGAAGATTTGCTTCATCGACGGCGACGCGGGCATTTTAAGCTATCAAGGCTATAACATTCATGCGCTCGCCGATCACGCGACGTTTGAGGAAGTTATCTACCTGTTGTGGTACGGCCGCCTGCCCAAGCAGGGCGAACTGGATCAGTTGAAAGCGTCGCTCGTGGCCAACCGCGGGATCCCCGCCGAAGTCACGGCGTTCTTGAAAGCTAGCGGCAAGTGTGTTCCGATGGACGTGCTGCGGACCGCTGTCTCGATGTTGTCGCTCTACGACCCGGACGAAAAAGATACTTCCATCGAAGCCAGCGAGCGCAAGGCGGTACGTCTGATGGCCCAGACCGGCACCATCGTCACCACCTTTCACCGGCTGCGCAAAGGCCAGGACGTCGTTCCGTCCGATCCCACGCTGAGCACGGCGGGGAATTTTCTCTACACCTTGACCGGCAAGCGCCCCGACGAAGTAATGGAGCACGTCTTTGACATCGCGCTGATTCTGCATGCCGATCACGAATTCAACGCTTCCACTTTTGCGGCGCGCGTGGTGGCTGCGACTCTTTCCGACATGTATTCCGCCGCGACGGCAGGCGTGGCTGCGCTCAAGGGACCGCTGCACGGCGGCGCCAATGAAGATGTGATGAAGATGCTGCTCGAAGCCGGCTCGGCCGACAAGGCCATGGATATGGTGAAGACCCGCCTGGCCAATAAAATCAAGATCCCCGGTTTCGGCCACCGCGTGTATCACACCATCGACCCGCGCGCGACGCATCTGAGCGCGCTCTCCGAGGAACTCGGCAAGCGCACCGGTCACGTGGACCTCTACCTCACCTCCAGCCGGATCGAGAAGTACATGAAGGAAACCAAGAATCTGAACGCGAACGTGGACTTCTATTCGGCTTCCACCTACTATTCGCTCGGCATTCCCATCGACCTGTTCACGCCCATCTTCGCCGTCAGCCGGATGTCCGGCTGGACCGCGCACGTGCTCGAGCAATATCGCCACAATCGTTTGATCCGCCCGCGCGCGGAATACATCGGCACTCCGGTCGGCCAGCCGTGGGTCCCGATCGCCGAGCGTTAATCGCTAAATGGGGACAGACGATATTTCCGCCAACGGCTGCGCACGAAAGGTGGGATAGTCACTGACGGAAATGTCGTCTGTCCCCATTTATGTACGATCTCTCTTTCTTCCGGCAAAATCTCGACGCGATCGCCACCCGGCTGGCGGACCGCGGCTTCACGCTCGACGTCGAAGCTTTCCGCCAACTTGATACCGAGCGGCGCGCCGCGCTCACTGAATCCGAACAGCTCAAGGCGCTGCGTAAAACCGAATCCCAGGAAATCGGCAAGCTCATTAAAGCGGGCCAGGACGCGGCGGAACGCCAGCAGAAGGTTCGCGAAATGGGTGATCGCGCTACCGCGCTCGAAGAACGCGCGAAAGAGCTCGACGACAAGTACCGCCAGTTGCTGGCTGGTGTTCCCAACATGCCTCACGCTTCCGTGCCCACGGGCCGAAGCGCCGAGGACAACGTCGAAGTGCGCCGCTGGGGCACGCCGCCAGAGTTTTCTTTCACGCCTAAAGCCCATTGGGACTTGGGACCCGATCTCGGCATCCTGGATTTCGAGCGCGCCGCGAAAATCACGGGAGCGCGCTTTGCTGTCTACTGGGGCCTCGGAGCGAAACTCGAACGCGCCCTCATCAATTTCATGCTGGATGTTCACACCCAGCACCACGGCTACACCGAAGTGCTGCCGCCATTCTTGGCAAACACCGCCAGCTTCTATGGAACCGGTCAGTTGCCGAAGTTCGAGGCGGATTTGTTCAAGCTTCAGGGCACGGATTATTATCTGATTCCTACAGCCGAAGTCCCGGTGACGAATCTGTATCGCGACGAAACTATTGAATTCGATAAGCTCCCCATCAAGCTGTGCGCTTACACTCCGTGCTTCCGGAGTGAAGCCGGCTCCTACGGGCGGGATGTGCGGGGGATCATTCGACAACACCAATTCCAAAAAGTGGAACTCGTAAAGTTCACACCCCCGGAAACCAGCTACATCGAGCTCGAAGCCCTTACCGCGGACGCCGAAGATATCTTGCAGCGTCTGGGCTTGGCCTACCGCACGGTGGTTCTTTGCACCGGCGACATGGGTGCCAGTTCGGCCAAGACCTATGACATCGAGGTCTGGCTCCCGGGCCAGAATGCCTACAAGGAAATTTCATCCTGCTCCAATTTCGAGGCGTACCAGGCGCGACGCGCTTCGATCAAGACCAAATCCGGCAGCGGCAAAGCCGATTTCGTCCACACGATCAACGGCAGCGGACTCGCGGTCGGCCGCACTTGGCTGGCGATCCTTGAGAATTACCAGCAGGCCGACGGCAGCGTGGTAGTGCCCGAAGCCTTGCGCCCGTACCTCGGCGTCGATGTAATTCATAGCGCCTGAAATCAGACACATTCATCGGCCGCGGCGCGCCAGTTCCCAGCTAGATTTCTAGGGGAAGGGAGGCTAGTGGTCGGCGTTAGATAGCCCGTCATAGGCGACTTGCCGACAACATATCAAAGCGGAAAGTTCCGCAAAGAGTAGCTCCCGAATGGCTGACCACTCGGGAGCTATCCACTCTCTACTAGCGAGAGTGCAGTGCGCAACATCCTCCGACTTGCGCGGAAGCGAACTCAGCAAGTCCTATTCAGGTTTTCGGCAAGTACGGCCGCATCCTGGTTTACTAAGGCTTATTGCACACGTTCTGCTGATACAACCTGGAGTCGAGTCCGGCCGGTCCCGGATTACATGGAATCGCACTCAAGTACGTGTAGATTGCAACCAGATCGCGATCCGTCATGTTCATATGCGTCGGCCATGGCATCACCTGGAGCAGATTCCCATCGAACGGCGGCCCGAGGCAGTTGAAGGGGCTGTTCGCGGCCGTACACCTCGGGTGAGTAAGATCTAAATCCCATCCATGCCGCATGATCTGCTCGAAAGCTGAGAAGGTGTGCCCTCCTTCAGGCAGGCCGGTATAATCCGGCGTCAGATTACGCGAGTAGAGGTGCGGAATGCCTCCCGGACCGGGGAACGGACCGAAATCTCGGCCTCCCGCCAAATAGGTTGTCGGATCCACGACTACCTTTCCGGCAAACGGCCCATCTGGCGGCATCAGAAGATACGGATTTCCGGGAGGCGTGTATTCGACGCCAGGATTGAGCGTATGACAGCCATTGCAATCTGCCTGCGCGTTGACGATGTAGCTTCCGAGCCCTACCAAAGCCCGGTCCTTTCCTTTCAGATTCAGCGGGACTGGCGCGATCGCGAAGCCCTGCTGAATTTTCGAGTCTTCATTGTTCCCCTCATCGGCATGGACGCGTGGGGGGCGGAACGACATTCCCGCCAGAACAATCGCGCCGACGAACGCGACCGCGCCTGCGGGCTGAATATATTGTTTCAAAGGCCCCAAAGTATTGATTAGTGATCTGAATGTTGCTTTCATAAGCATTCTCCTCGGGTGAATCTAGCACCAGTCCGCTTAAAAGCGATATGATTTCGACATGAGCATCTACTCAGTTCAAATGAGCGCGTAAACCATTCAAGGTGGAGAACTCCCATGCCTGGTAACGGAAGCGGCTGCCTGCGGTTTGGGCCATTCGAGCTTGATTCCGTCGCTCAAAATCTCCTACTCGACGGTCGCGCGGTCAAAATACAACCTCAGCCACTCCGTGTGCTTAGTGTTTTGGTCGAGCACGCTGGCCAAGTTGTCACTCGTGAGCAGTTGCGAGATGAAGTTTGGGGTGAGTCGACTTTCGTTGAGTTCGACCAGGGGCTCAACTACTCCATTCGGCAAATCCGGCTAGCCTTGCGGGATAAAGCAGCGAATCCCACCTACATTGAAACCCTGCCTAAACAGGGCTACCGGTTCATCGCTTCTGTAACTGGACCAGAACTGGAGGAGCCTGAGCATCCCGTTGCAAACACGGACATCAGTCCAACTACCGACCTGAACCCCGACACGGAGCAAGCGGTAGCTAAATCTGCGCCGGAACTTTCGGGCAGAAACAGACCAAGCCGCCGAACCTGGATATGGGCTGCGGGAGCGGCGATTCTGGTCGCGTCCGGCGCCGGGTGGATGCTCTTGGGTCCGAAATCGTCAGCCGCTGCACGGGGTGTCGATTACTCACCACTCACCAACTTTGCGGATTCGGCTGTAGCCCCTACGCTTTCCCCGGATGGACGCATGCTGGCGTTTATCCGCGGCGAAAGCACTTTTGAAGGACCTGGTGAAGTGTACGTCAAGCTTCTGCCCGATGGGGACCCCGTTCAATTAACCCACGGCGGCACCGGCAAGGAAGGACCTCTGGCCTTTTCTTTGGATGGCAGCCGGATCGCGTATGCCGAAGGAAGTAGCGCGGGCGATGTTTGGACCGTACCCGTCCTGGGTGGCGACCCGGCCCGGTTCATGGCTCATGCTTCGGCTTTGAGTTGGATTCAACTCTTCCCCGGCCAGCCGCGCGTGATGTTCTCTTCCATCCCGGAGCGAGGGATCCACATGGGAGTTTTTGAATCCACGGAGAGCCGGTCGGAGATGCGCACAGTCTACAGGCCGGCGGGACCATACGGGATGGCTCATCGATCTTTTCTATCGCCCGACGGGCGAAGCGTGCTCATTGTGGAAATGGATCTCGGCAGTTGGCTGCCGTGCCGCGTGGTTCCTTTTGACGGCAGCTCCCCGGGAACTCGGGTGGGTCCGCAGCCTGCGCAGTGCACCGATGCCGCATGGTCTCCCGATGGAAAGTGGATGTACCTGTCCGCCAACACCGGCGATGGGTATCACATCTGGCGTCAACGCTTCCCCGACGGCACACCCGAACAGGTGACATCCGGCGCCACTGAGGAGCAGGGTCTCTCCTTTGCTCCGGATGGCCGCTCTTTTGTAACCTCGGTGGGTCTGAGTGAGAGCACTCTGTGGGTCCACGACGCTCTCGGCGACCGCCAGATCACCTCCGAGGGGTTTGCGTTTCTGCCATCGTTTTCCGGGGACGGCAAGACACTTTACTATCTGGTGCGGTCGGGCACCAGCCGGCGTTTCGTCAGCGGTGAGTTGTGGTCTGTCAGCTTGGTCACGGGGCGCACTACACGAGTGCTGCCGGATTACCTGATGGAACACTATAACGTCTCACCGGACGGAAAGCGCATTGCGTTCCTGAGCGTCGACGAGGCCGGACACTCGCAACTCTGGCTTGCGCCGCTGGACGCGAGTTCGCCGCCGCGCCGCCTGGCCGCGAAAGAGTACTCCATTCGTGTGCTGTTCGATCCCCATGGGGGCGTTCTGTTCGTGGGCGGCGAAGCGGGACGTTCCTACCTCTATCATGTGAATGAGGACGGAACTGGGCTTCGAATGCTGCTCCCCGGGCCGATAGCGTTTCTCTACTCGATTTCACCCGATGGAAACGCGGTTGCAGTGTGGACCGCGAGCGGCGACGTGGACGTCGATAGCTACGACGGAAGCACGCAAACTTTAATCTGCAAGGGCTGCGGAACAGCCGGAGAAGAAAACCGAGGCGTGACCCCCGCGCTTGTGAGTTGGTCTCCCGATGGCAGGTTTTTGTACGTCCATTACACCCGCAAGCGCCAAACCTACGCCGTTCCCGCTGCGCCCCGGCCAGGTCCTGCCGCCGTTGCCTCCCGGAGGACTTGCAAGTCTTAGCGCTGCGGCGAATCTTCCGGGCGCGAAGACCTTTCCCGAACCGCGGGCTTTCGGCGGCGCGGATCCCTCCGTCTACGCTTATCCGCGAGTGACGACGCATCGCAACATTTACCGCATTCCAGTCCCCTGAAGGACAACTCGCGATTCGGGAAGTGACTGGTGCAATTTGTCGCAATCCTGCACAACTGGTCAAGAAACGGATTTGCGGGAAGCCGAGGGGAACTTTGACGTAAAACGCGCCAAGATTGAAAGAAATTTTTCCGATGGCGTATGAACGGCCGGCCATACGTCACTTCCCTTTTTGAAGATCGCTGCGGCAGATAAGTTCCGGATGCGCCGATGTTGCCCGAAGCGTTGCGCCCGTGCCTCGGGGTCGACGTGATTCGCAGCGCCTGAAATCGGACACATCGCGTGCTTACCAGCTAATCAATTATTTGGAAGTTACTGATGAAACGTTGCAAGAAAGTCCCGCATCTCTCGAAGTACGTCACTCTCGTTTGAGAGAAAGATGGAGTGCGACGCATGTGGTATTCGAACAACATGCGCCGAGCGGACAGTTTTCTCTAAAAAATCCGCTTGTGGGCCTCCGTTGGCGAAAATCGCGAGCACAGGCACGCGAATGTCCACATATTTTTGTTCCCCTGACAGGACCTCGTCCGCAGCCGTCGACTTCCGACGAGGACTACCGACCCCTCCCGTTTGGGTGACTTCGAAATTCTGGCGCAATTCGGACTCGGGCATTGCTATCCCCAGCGCTCGCGACTGCCAGGCGCGATAGGCTGTGAAACTGGCGCGATCGGCGGCATCCGGCTGTGGGTTCATAGGCGGCGGCACGCTTTGGAGAATCGTTTGGGTACGCTGCAGGTCTCTTGCAAATTGAGGAAGGTCGGTGTCGAGCAGCTCTCGGATGAGCTGTTTCAGGTCCCCGGCCTGTTTGCCTGGCTGCAACTGGCCCAGCTTCTTTTGCAGATCAAGCGAATCGATGAGAAACTCCCCGCGAGAGGGATCGTAGAATGCTTACGAATATGCCGCTTCGAGATAGATAAGACCGGAAACTTTTTCGGGATGGCGTGTCCCAATAGAACTCAGCTCTTCGCCGGCAATGGAGTGGCCTACTAGCACGGCCCCGCTGAGTTTCAGTGAATCAATAACCGCAATTACATCGTCCCCAAGCCGGTCCGCAGAGTACCCCGAAGCAGGAGCGGTGGAGGCCCCAAATCCGCGCCGCGTAATACCATACAAGTGGTACGTCCCAGCAAGCTTGGGCGCGAAATCGTCAAAAACGTGGGCAGTGCCTCCCAGCCCAGCTAACAACACAATCGGACGGCCTGACCCTCCCCAATCCAAAACTTCGAGTGAGACATTTTTATCGACCGTGACGAATTGAATGCTGTGCGGGGATGGGTCATGCCACCCTCCGGCGTCCTGAGCGGAGCTCGGGCGAGCGAGGAATAAAATAAATATCGCGATGATGGCCAGCGTGGCTGATCGAGTACGAGTGATCACGAAGCCTCCCAATCGGATTTTCGACCAAGTTGATTATATCTAGGCCCTGATCAGCGGCCGCCGGACACCCGCAACCTGCCGCCGCGCTCAGCCGGCGGGTGCGATGCGGAAGTACACATACTCATGCTGCATGCCGCGCTTGGAGTCGCGGTGTACGTAAAAGATCCCGCGCTTTCTGTGATCCAATGTCATCGAAAGAATTTGGTATTCGGAGTAAGTCAATCCAACTCCATCACCCGTAGCTTCCGCAACGTAAACCTTCACCGGTCCCGTCTTGCCTTCCTTTCTCAGCGTGCCGGGCTCAGTGATCGCGATGTGCCCCACGCCGCCGTCATCGGTGTGATCCATGACGGTTCCGTCTTTGGTGCACAGGCCCAGCAACAGAGATCCCCCTCCAGGGGGGAGAAAGTCGTCCCAGGATTTCAGGAAGTTATGCTCCGGGCCAAGGATGTCCCGAATCGGCATGCTGGTCATGGATGCCTTGGCGCGACGCCAAGTTGTCTGCGCGTTGCGCCGTTCCAGGTATCCGCCTACGAAGCCGTTGCAGTCCAGACCTATGAATTGCTGTTTTACGAAATCCTCCAAGGCAACGTGGGTTTTTTGGTAGCGGTACCGGTCCTGGAGCAAGAGCTGGACTTCTTCTGGATATCCTTTGCCGCTGAAGGGCGCCACCAGGCCGTAGGAAAGCTCGGTGTATTCATGCTCCCCGGTTTCTTCGACGCCGTCAATGCGCTTCACCTTTACCTTGATCTTCGTGTGTCCTTTCACTGCGGATGTCAGGTCGTCCTGATACGGATGCACGATCTTTCTGGCGCCCACTTTTCCGTCCGGTCCGGGAGGAGGAAGCGGATTCTTGGCCGGGTCGTAGGACCCACCCAGACGGTAGCTCAACACACTCGTGCGCACCCATTTGCCCGCGTCAAATGACGCCGGGTTCTCAGACGAAAAAATGAAGACGTCCAGTTCTTTGAACTTCTGTAAGTAATCTTTAGGCGTCATGATTTTTGAGCATACCTCCTGACAGGAATCCGGTGCCCTGACCTCCGGCTCACTAACCGAACTCAGCGTAACATTCGGTCACTTCGATTTTGGGTTGGGGTGCCCGCGCATACGCTACCGGTCGCAGACGGCCTAACATCGCAGGTATTGACACTCGATATTGATACTAGATGGGTGACCTCGGCGATTCATGGTGCTACAATTTGGCCGTCGAACTTCACTAAGAACACCGATTGGGCTGAACATTTGAAGTGAAATTTAGCATGCATAGAAAGGAATCAGATGAAGATTTATGCGTTCGCTCTTCTGGCGCTGTTGCCGTTAATGCCAGTGCGGGCAGACGATGCTCCCGCTCGTGCGCGGTTGCTTGGCACATGGCAGGAAACGGACGGCTCCGGCAAAGTGACTTCCGTTTGGGTTTTAGAGGCAGACGCCGATTCGCTTCACGTCACAAATTCGCAGGGGGATCAGAAGCTTTCCGAAATCGACTGCAAACCGGCGGGAGCTGAGTGCGAAGGGACGGATTCCGGGAAAAAAGTGAAAGTTATGATGTATTTCAACGGGCCCGCGCTCGTCCAAATGGAGACCGCAGGATCGGATGTAATCAAGCGGCGATTTACGGTCACCGACAAATCCGACATGATGGAGCTTGACGTAATGCCCCTCACTGGGCATGCGAAACCAGAGACTCTGCATCTAAAGCGGACGGCTGTAACGGCAGGCAAATAGTCGCGCTGGAAAGCCGCCTCCTCGAATTCACGAAAGCGGTCTCCGGCCGCCGGCCATGCGCGTCGCGCCATCGGTTTTCGGTGGTAAGTTAGCCGATCGCGAAAGCCTTCGCGCTTGTACTACGGGCTGACGGAAGCTGGTTTCTCCACTCCAGTAGAATGGTCGCCTTGCCAATGTAGATCTCTCCACGCTCTGCGACGAGCACACCCAGCACGAGTTCGCGACGCCGAGGCTACTTTGACCACGATGGTCGAAGATGCGTATGTCAATCATATTCCGGTGACGACGGGAGGGAATGGCGGATGTGCATCCGATCCGCGCCTCCTCGACCAGCAGCTGGACATCGGCGGGCACCGACTTCGGGTCCGGGAGATTGGCATCCGGAATATGGTCCAGTTCGCGGCCATAGTCCTCGGTCCGTGGCTGACGGGGCAAGCGAGATTGCTCCGCGATATACGAGATTTCAGCAGACGACTCTCACGTACGAGCGCAGACATCCGGAACTGAAGAAAGGTGCATTGTGGTTCGGCCTCGCTCCTAAGTCGGCAACCCGTCCATCACGGGTCCGAACTGGTTCGACCTTTCGGCTGGATTCCGAATCGCCGCTGCTGGTAACTGCATGGAGTCCGAAATGCGTCGCCCGTGCCTCGGCGTCGACTTGTTTCGCAGCTTTCGGAATCAATCACATGGCGGTTTCATCGGACGCAGCGGACGGCTTCTGGTGCCTAGACTCTTGGGTGACGGGAGGCGAGTCGATGTTTGGTTTGAATGTGCCTGGTTTTAGAAAGTCGGTAGTGCTGCTGGTGGCAGCAGCGGGGTTGGCTTACGGGCAGCCCGCGCTCACCAACATACAAGATATTCTTTATCGCGCCGATGGAACGCGCTTCAGCGGAACGATGTTCATCACCTGGAGCAGCTTTCTAGCGGGCGATACATCGAATATCGCCACCGCGAATCTCACGCTGCCTATCGTCAATGGGGTCCTGAACGTCAAGTTGGTGCCCACCACGACGGCCTCGGCAGGCGCGCAATACAACGTCACGTATGCGAGTGGTGGCGTGAACCAATTCACCGAAGTGTGGGC
>Ga0207667_10010799_pt1 | contig 10651 bp, 9 predicted proteins | sample KBSCornC52_FD_184301 | JGI IMG/M metagenome (GOLD analysis project Ga0207667, IMG submission 184301) | Corn rhizosphere microbial communities from Kellogg Biological Station, Michigan, USA - KBS Corn C5-2 (SPAdes) (version 2) | ecosystem: Host-associated > Plants > Roots > Rhizosphere > Soil ...
CCCCGCTCGCCTTGATCCGGTCGATCGCACCCGCCGGCGGAAGCCCGCCCGCAAGCACCACATGGCCGACACTATGCTGAGCGCAGACGTCGATCAGCTCGCTCAGCTGCGGATGCATCGTGATTAGGTTGACCCCGAAGGGCCGCTGCGTCCGCTTCTTTGTCTCGGCGATTTCGGTGTCGAGAAGCTCAGGGCCCATCGCCCCGCAGGCGATCACCCCAAAACCTCCGGCGTTGGAGATGGCGGAGACGAGGTTGCGTTCGCTGATCCAGCTCATCGCGCCGCCCATGATCGCCCATTCGCAGCCGAGAAATTCCGTGCCGCGGTGCATCAGCTCTCGAAGGCGAGCGTGGCCCGCGCCCGGATGCACGGGACGCGGGTCCGAGATCAGGCCCTCTCCGCTCACGCCGCAGCCCCGGCCTGCTCAACCTCTCCGTCGAGGCCAAACGCACTGTGAAGCACGCGCACTGCGAGCTCGGTATAATCTTCTGGAATCAGAACCGAGACCTTGATTTCCGACGTCGAGATCGCCCGGATGTTGATGCCGCGCTCGGCAAGCGTCCGGAACATCTGCGCGGCGATCCCGGCATTCGAGCGCATGCCTATCCCGACCGCGCTCACCTTCACCACTTCGGTGTCTGTACTGATAGTGCCGAAGCCGATCGCTCCCTTCACCTTCTCCAGCTCCGCGACCGCGTGATCGAGCGAGGCTTTGGGCACAGTGAAGGTCAGCTCGCTCTCCTCGCCTGCGCGCGGCGCGATCTGGATGATCATGTCGACGTTGATGTTGGCGTCAGCGAGCGGGCTGAAGATCGCCGCCACCGTCCCCGGTTTATCCGGCAGTCCCGTCAGCGTGACGAGCGCCTCATTCTTGTCGTGGGCGATGCCGGTGATCAGCTGGCGTTCCATATTGAATTCCTCGATTTGCGTATCACTGACGATCAGGGTCCCGGGCTTGTCCTCGAACGAGGAGAGAACCTGCAGCGGCATGTTGTAGCGCATGGCGAGCCCGACCGAGCGGGTCTGAAGCACCTTGGCCCCGACCGACGCCAGCTCGAGCATTTCCTCGTAGGTAATGGCTTCGAGCTTGCGCGCGCGCGGGACGATTCGCGGGTCGGTGGTGAACACACCCTCAACATCCGTGTAGATGTCGCAGCGGTCGGCCTTGGCCGCGACCGCAAGAGCGACCGCCGACGTGTCGGACCCGCCGCGGCCGAGAGTCGCGACGTCGCCCGCCTCGGTCACGCCCTGGAAACCGGGAATGACCGCGATCCCGCCCTGCTGGAAGACACGTTCCAGGACATCGGCCTCAATGTGGTCGATCAGCCCTGCGCTGTGCCCGCTGGCCCGGATCGGAAGCTGCCAGCCCATGTAGGAGCGGGCGTTCGCCCCCATCCCTTGGAGCGTGATCGCCAGAAGCCCCGAGGTCACCTGCTCGCCGCTCGCCACGACCACGTCATATTCGCGCGGATCGTAGAGCGGCGCGGCCTCACGGCAGAGCTGCACCAGCCGGTCCGTCTCGCCGGCCATCGCGGAAACGACGACCGCGACCTGGTTGCCGCGGTCCGCCTCGCGCTTCACCAGCGACGCGACGTGGCGGATGCGCTCGATACCGGCCATCGAAGTGCCGCCGAATTTCATCACGATTCGGGCCATGAAAAGTGAGCGTGTCCTTGGGTTGAAAGCGGCGTCCTGTTAGGGGGGGTGGATGGCTGAGACAAGCATCGTTCCGGAAGAGGTCCGCCAGTTCGCCAGCCACGCGGGCGATTGGTGGGATCCGGATGGGTCCGAAGCGATGCTTCACAAGCTCAACCCGGTGCGGCTGAAATACATCCGCGATCAGGTCGACCAGCATTGGGCTCTGGACGAAACCTCGCTGAAGCCGTTTGAGGGCAAGAGCGCACTCGATGTCGGGTGCGGAGCTGGGCTGCTCGCGGAACCGCTGGCGAGGCTCGGGGCGAAGGTGACGGCGGTGGACGCGGCGCCGGAGCTGATCGAGGCCGCCCGAGCCCATGCCGCGGGCCAGGGGCTTGAGATCGACTATCGCGCCGCGGCGGTCGAGCAGATCGAGGGGCAGTTCGACCTCGTCACCGCGATGGAGGTGATCGAGCATGTCGCCGACCCGGCGAGCTTCCTTGCCGCTATCGCGGCGCGGCTGGCGCCGGACGGGCTTCTGATCCTTTCAACACCCAACAAGACGGCTCTGTCGAAGTTGCTGATGGTTGGCGCGGCCGAGGCGTTCGGCGCGGTTCCGAAAGGCACGCACGATTTCGACAAGTTCATCGCGCCCGGTCGGATGAAGCAGCTGCTGTGCGATGTCGGCCTCAAATGCCTCGATGTAGAAGGCATCGCCTGGTCGCCCACCCGCGGGCTTCACCTCAGCGAGGATTTACGGCTGAATTATCTGGTGAGTGCGGTTCGAGCCTGAACTGCCGAATGTAAAGGTCTATTCTCCGCGAAGCTCTTTCAAGTCAGCTCGAAATGCCTCCTGCCATGCCTCACCTTTCTGTCGGAACGCCCAGCCAGCATCCTGAATCTCAGCGACTATTCGGGAAACGAGACTTTCCAAGTAAGTGGTTCCGAAATCTCAATTGCCCAGCCTCGCGGGGCGAAGTGGGTGAATTGATTTCTAAGATCAGTGTGAAAGCTCTTGAGGCGTCGAAGCTCGCCGTCGGTTATCGAAATCCCATTCTCGTTACTGCGGTTACCCGCAGAATGTGGTTTTCGAACTTGTTTGAGAAGAGAAGGTAAATCGAGAAGGTATGTTGCCGGCGGCTTGGCATTCGGATCGTTTCGGGAAGCCTCAAAATATGAAAGCCATTCGGCAGCGTTCTTTTTTGTAACCGCTCCAACTGGAGCAGCCGTCGTCACCAAATGGCAAATGCAAGCGCCTTGCAGGGCGGAGTGCATCCCCAACGATAGCCATTTCCAAACTTGCTCATCCTCAGCAACCAGCGCGCGGCAGCGGAGAGCATGTCGTACAGAAGCCGCCACATCCTCCGCCTCATCTGTTCGAATCCAGTGAGGATCGATCAAAAATCCACCCGATCATAATGCTGCGGGGGGACGATAACCTCCATTCGCTCGCCGAGCAGGGGGCGGAAGCAGGGGCGCGATTTCATCACCGAATACCAGTCCTTGCTCTGCTGGTGCCCGCGCCAGTCGAGCCCGCCGAGATAATCGATGACGCTCAAATGCGCCGCCGCGGTGAAATCGGCGAGACTTAGGCCCGGCCCGGCCAGCCAGCGGCGGTGATCGAGCAGATAATCGACATAATCGAGATGGCTGTTGGCGACCCGCATCGCCTCGCGGAGCACGCGCGTATCGGGCGATTCGCGGCTGACGAGGCGCTTCCTCATTCGCTCATGCATCAGCGGCTCGACGGCCTCGTGGTAGAGCTTCTGGTCGAACCATTCGGTGAGCCGCCGGATCTCGGCGCGGAGCTGCGCATTGCCGTGAATCATCGGCATCCGGTCCACCGTCTCGTCGAAATATTCGACGATGGGCTGCGACCCGATCAGGGTCACGCCAGCGTCCGTGTCGACCATCACGGGAGTCTCGCCGGCGGGGTTCAGGTCGACGAACTCGTCGCGTTTCTCCCACGGATTTTCGCGCACCAGCTCATGCGCGATGCCCTTCTCGCCGAGCACGAGCCGGACCTTGCGCGAAAACGGACAGAGCGGGAATTGGAAGAGCTGCCACATGGAAGGCGGGAAGCTTTAGCGGGTGCGCGAACGAAGTGAAGCCGTCATGCTGAACTTGTTCAGCTTCCATGAACATGACCGTTGGTGATCACATGAGGCCGCAGGAGTTCATGGATCCTGACCTTCGTCAGGATGACATTATTGGCCCGTATACTCCGGCTGAGGCATATTCTGCATCGCACGGTCGATATCGTTGGCCGCCCGCGACAGATCCCCGAGCACCTGCGGAAGAGTCGTCGCAACCGCTCGTTGTGCGGCCCGAAGCCGGGGGCCGGCCTCGGCAACTCCACGCTGCAAATCCCGGTCGAAATTCGGATTGCTCTGCCGTGCCACGTCGCGGATCGTGCGGTGGCGATCGGCCCAGTTCGGCTGCCGCCCCTCGGCTGCGGCTTCGACGTCACCCACCGGCACGTTGAGAAGCGCATTCGACAAAGCTTGCGTCATGTTCACAAGCCGGTCGGTCGCATTCGGATCGAGCAGCTGGGGCGGGATCTGCATCCGCGGCGGTGCGGGCTGCGCGATCGTCGGAGCGGCGGCGAGCAGCAGCGGAGCGGCGAGAATCAGGGTGCGCATGCGCAATTCATAACACGCGCTAAAGCACAATCAAATCAGCGTTGTAGCAGCCATACGAAAGCAGCCGCGCCGGCCACGATGCGATACCAGGCGAACGGCGCGAAATTGTGCTTGGAGATATAGTGGACGAAGGCGCGAACCACCACGATCGCGACAATGAAGCTGACGACGAAGCCGACGGCAAGCGTGCTCATGCCGACTCCGCTCGATCCCGCCATGAACTCGTGGCGGTGCTTGACGAACTGGAGCGTGGTCGCGCCGATCATCGTCGGCACGGCAAGGAAGAAGCTGAACTCGGCCGCGGTGCGCCGCTCGACGCCTAAGGACAGCGCGCCCATGATCGTCGCCGCTGAGCGGCTGACGCCCGGGATCATCGACAGGCACTGAGCAAAGCCGACGCCGACCGACGTCCCGACGGGAATTTCGGCGACTCCAACGATGTTGGTCCGCTTTACCAGCCTTTCGATGACCAGGATCGCGATGCCGCCAAGGATCAGAGTTACCGGGACGACCAGAGGATCGCCGAGCAACGCCTCGATCTGTTTAAGGAACAGGAACCCGATCACTCCGGCGGGGATAAAGGCGATCACGATATTGCGGACAAAGCGCCACGACAGCGCCTTGCGCTCAAAGAGGCCGACCAGCACCACCCAAAAGGTTCGCCAATAAAGGACGACGATCGCAAAAATGGCGCCCAGCTGGATGACGACGTTGAACGCTGCCCACTTGTCCGGGTCTTCGCCAAGCAACGCGGTCGCCAGCATCAGATGGCCGGTCGAGGAAACCGGCAGGAATTCCGTTATCCCCTCAACGATTCCGAGGATGATCGCCACGATAATCGCGGGCACCAGCTCAAGCCCCCTGCTGGACCGCACGAGCCGCCCAGCGGCCGCCTTGCCTGAACCGCACCAGCCACTGCGGCGCGATGGCACCGAGGGCGGCCGGCTCGATCCCGAACGCTTCGAGGCCCTTCATTCCTGCGCCGGGCATGTTGTCGCGCTGAAGCATCTTCCACTGATCGCGGCTGAGCGGCGCCCCGGGCAGGAAACCGAACCAGGAGAGGAAGGAAGAGGCGGCGTTCGGCATGTCGAGAAGCTCCGGCTCGCGGCCGGCCGAGCGGGCGCAGATGCGGTAGATGTCCTCCATCGACATCGCCTGCGGTCCGCCGATCTCGAACGTCTGACCGCCATAAGTGGCGGGGTCGAGCGCGGCGATGGCGATTGCCTTTGCGAGATCCTCCACGAACACTGGCTGGAACTGCCGCTTGGCGGCGATCACCGGAAGCACCGGCAGGCTCGCAAGTGCAGCCAGGCGATTGGTTAGATCGTCTTCGGGCCCGAACACCAGCGAGGGCCGGATGATGGTGACGTTCGGGAAAGCCGAGCGGACGGCCTCTTCGCCCTCACCCTTCGTGCGGCCGTAGATCGCCTCGGCATCGGGATCGGCGCCGATCGCAGAGATGTGGACCAGCGAAGCCGCGCCGGCGTCGCGCGCCGCCTCCGCGACATTGCGCGCACCCTCGACGTGGACCGAATGCATCGCCCGGCCGAAAACGCCGGTGAGATTGATCACCGCGCTGGCGTCCTTCACCGCCCGGCGAACCGAACGCCGGTCGGTCACGTCCGCCCGCTCCAACCCCCACTGCCCGACAGGGGCCAGCGGCTGGAGGAAATGCGCCGTACGGGGGTTCCGGCAAGCGACCCTCACCCGAACCTCGCGCTCGAACAATTCCTCGCACAAATAGCGGCCGATGAATCCGCCGCCGCCGAAGACGGCGACGATGTGATTGTTGCGGTTGATCATGGCCTCGCCACTAGCGTTTCACGCTCGGTTGACAAGGCGAAAGCAGCGCTCCACATGGCGCGCCCTACCACTCATCGACTTGCTTGCGTGCCCAGGTGGCGGAATTGGTAGACGCACCAGCTTCAGGTGCTGGCGCTCGCAAGGGCGTGGAGGTTCGAGTCCTCTCCTGGGCACCAATTTTCCGATGCGTCGTCGAAGAGGAAGGATTTCCTCTGCAAGTTGACATACATCAGTTTGGCTTGCGGGTTCAGTCCACGACCGGAACGAGACCGTGTTACCCAACGTTACGTCCTTCTCTGCCGCACGAATGCGAGCCCGATCCGGAGTGTTGCACCGAATCCGCTCGATGGAGGATGGATGGGGCGAACTCCGACGCGCAAGGTCAATCGGCGTGAACTGCTGGCGCTGGGGGCTCTCGGGACGAGTGCCGCCGGGGTAATCGCTCATGACGGTCTCCTGGGCGCACCGGGGAGGACCATTACGAATGCCCTGCCTTGGGCCGACGGACTCACGGATGCTCCGGAGCCAATCGAAGAAGGCGGGTGGCACTACCTCAACTCGGGCGAAGTGGCGTTTCTGACAGCTGCGGTCGATCGCCTCATCCCTCCCGATCCGACGGGTCCGAGCGCGTCGGAAGCCGGAGTAGTCGTTTTCCTCGATCGGCAACTCGCCGGCGCGTATGGCAACGGGGCTCACTTTTATCTGGAAGGGCCGTGGGCAAACGGGGCGGAAACCCAAGGCTATCAGAGCCGCTTCACTCCGGCCCAATTCTATCGGCACGCAATCGCCGCAATCGAGCAGTCGGTCGGGCACAGCGACAATGGCAAGGCATTCAAGGATCTGCCTGCAGACCGGCAGGACGCACTGCTCAAGCAGATGGAGTCCGGCAGTCTCAAGCTGGACGGACCGATCACGTCCAAGGCCTTTTTTACAATGTTCCTGCAGAACGTCCTCGAAGGCTATTTTTCCGACCCGATGTACGGCGGGAACAAGGACGGCTCCGCCTGGAAGATGATCGGATTTCCGGGCGCTCACTACGATTATTCGGAATGGGTAACGGCCTATAACCAGCCGGTGCCGGTGCCGATGGTGAGCCTGCTTGGCCGCCGCGCCTGGGATCGCGGCTGAGGTGGCCAAGACCCTTCCGAAGGTCGATGTTGTCCTCGTCGGATTCGGCTGGACCGGTGCCATCCTTGCCCAGCAACTCTGCGACGCCGGCTTGAGTGTGCTGGCTCTGGAGCGGGCTTCGTCACGAAGCACGCCAGTCACGTGGGCAACGACATTCGACCAGGACGAACTGCGCTACATGTGGCGCCACCACCTGTTCCAGAACGTCAAATATTCGACCCTGACGTTCCGCAACAACGTCAATCAGACGGCGCTGCCGATGCGTCACCTCGGGTCGTTCCTGCCGGGCACCGGCGTCGGCGGCGCTGGAATCCACTGGAACGGCCAAATCTGGCGCTGGCTGGAAACCGACTTCAAGCTGAAGAGCCACAACGAGCAGCGGTACGGCACAGCCGCGACCGCAGACCTGACGCTCCAGGACATGCCGCTGAGCTACCAGGAGATCGAGCCTTACTACGACATGTTCGACAAAATCTGCGGCACGTCGGGGCAGGCAGGAAACCTCAAAGGAGCCAAGCAGGCCGGCGGCAATCCGTTCGAGGGCCCGCGAAGCATGCCTTATCCGACGCCGCCGCTGCCGATGACGTTCGGCCCCAAGCTCTTCGAACAGGCCGCGGCCAGCATGGGGCTTCACCCCTTCCCGCACCCGGCCGGCAATTTGTCGGAGCCGTACACGAACCCTCTGGGAATGCAGCTGGGCAAATGCACCTTCTGCGGCTTTTGCGAGAAGTTCGGCTGCGGGAATTATTCCAAATCGTCCCCGCAAACGACGCTGATCCCCTATATCCTCACGAAGCCCAACTTTGAGCTTCGAACGGAAGCCGAGGTGTTGAAGATCGAGCGCTCGCCGGACGGGAAGCATGCGACCGGAGTCACCTACATCGACACTGCAGGTGTCGAATATTTCCAGCCAGCCGAAATCGTCGCACTGACCGCTTATCAGCTTCACAACGTCCACCTGATGCTGCTTTCGGGAATCGGACAGCCGTACGACCCGGCTTCCGGCCAAGGGGTTGTCGGCAAGAACTACTGCTATCAGACGATGAGCGGGGTCGACCTGTTCTTCGACGACAAGCTGCTCAACCCATTCATCGGCTCAGGGGCAATGGCGTCGGTGATCGACGACTATAACGGAGACAACTTCGACCACTCCGGGCTCGGGTTCCTGGGCGGCGCCTACATAGCGGGAATGATCACCGGTGCGCGCCCGATCGAGATGGTTCGGGTGCCGGACGGAGTGCCCAAATGGGGGCTCGAGTGGAAACGAGCAGGCACAAAATACTTCCTGCGCAACATGGGGCTGTCGGTCCACGGATCGAGCTACCCGCAAGCCGGAAACTATCTAAGCCTTGATCCTACTTACAAGGATCAGTTCGGGCGTCCGATGCTACGGATGACGTTCGATTTCCCGCCGAACGACCTCAAGATGGCGAAATATTGCACCGATCGCGCCACCGAGATCGCGCAGAAGATGGGCGCGACCCACGTCCATCCGAAGCCTCGCACGGGGCCCTATGACATCACCCACTACCAAACGACCCATAATGTCGGCGGGACGATGATGGGTGAGAACAGAACGAATAGTGTCGTCAACAAATATTCGCAGAGCTGGGATGTCCCGAACCTGTTCGTCACCGGCGCCGGCCTTTACCCGCAGAATCCCGGCTACAATCCGACGGGTACGCTCGCTGCGCTGTCATTCATGACTGCCGACGCGATCAAGACTAGATATGTGAAGGCGCTCGGCGCCCCATTGGTCGCTGCGTGACGGTTGCGTGGCCGCGAAGTGTGGGAGGGAAAATCCTCGCCCTCATTCTCGCGCTCGTTTTTCTGCTGATCCTGATTTCCCTCGCCTCTTGGCTGTGGTTGCGATCGAGCGAACCGAACATCGAGGATCCGCCGCCCGCGCCGTTGAGAATCTTGAGCCAGCCGATCCCGGACGGTCCCAATGCAGACCTGTTACGGCGCGGACGGTACCTCAGCATCGTCAGCGACTGCGCCTCCTGTCACACGCGCGGAGGCGGGCGGCCGTTCGAAGGCGGGCTTGGGCTGAAGACGCCGTTCGGGATTATCTATTCAGCCAACATCACCGGTAATCCCTCGGCCGGCATCGGCGACTGGACGCCAGCCCAATTTTACGGCGCGCTACACGATGGGAAGGATGATGAGGGTCATCTGCTGTATCCGGCGATGCCCTACACGCACTTCGACATGATTCCGCGTGCCGACAGCGACGCCATCCTGGCCTATCTAAAGACGGTGCCGGGGAGTTCGTACGCGCCCCCTGCCAACCGACTACCGTTTCCGCTCAACATTCGGCTGGCAATGCTCGGCTGGAACGCACTGAATTTCAGGCCACATCCGTTCAAGCCGGATCCCAGTAAATCGGCGACCTGGAACCGAGGCGCGTATCTGGTGCAGGGGCCGGAGCATTGCGGCGCCTGCCACACGCCCAAGAACTTGCTTCAGGCGGAGCAACAGGATCAGGCTTTGCACGGCTCGGCGATCGAGGACTGGTTCGCTCCTGACCTCACCGGAAATCCGCGCACTGGGCTCGGCCGCTGGAGCGCGGCCGACATCGTCGAATACCTAAAGTCCGGGCGGAATTCGCATTCGAATTCTGCCGGCCTGATGTCGGAAGTTGTCGCTTACTCGACGTCTCTGATGTCCGATGCCGACCTTGCCGCAATCGCGACATACCTCAAGTCGCTGCCCGCAAGCCCCGACACGGCCGCAGGAGCGCCCGACGCCACAGCGATGCGAACCGGTTCGGCCATCTTCTTCGACGAATGCACGGCATGCCATCTCGTCGGCGGCAAGGGACAAAGCGGGATGTTTCCGCCGCTTCCCGGCAGCGCCGTTGCGCAACAGCGCGACCCGACGGGGCTCATCCACCTGATTCTCGGCGGGGCACGCACCGCCCCCACGGCGTCGAAGCCAACATTCCAGTCGATGCCGAGCTTCGCGTGGAAGCTCAGCGACCAACAAGTGGCGGACGTCGCTACCTACGTACGAAACTCCTGGGGCAACAAGGCTCCCCCGGTTAGTGCACACCAGGTGGCCTCCGTTCGGTCCAGCCTGCAGCTGCGCAAGCGCGAGAGCGCGCGATAGAGGAGGCGCCGCACGGGCCGGAACAGCCGTTGGAACGGCATCGGCGCTGGTCGCTTGAGCAGAGGCCATGAAACTCAATGTACGCTGGACCGTCGGGGACGTAGCCGAGGAGGGATTCGAAGCGCTTCGCCTCTCGCTTTGGGGCGCGGACCGGCTGTTCTCGCGAGAAGCCGAATTCCACGTGTGCGTGAATACGATTCCGCTCGAGGAGGCGAGGTCGCCGACTGGCGATGTTCCGGAGAGGGTTCAATGGCATTGGATGGACCGCAGCGTTCCTTCCGTGCTCGATCCGTTCCTTGATTCGTCGATGAGTGAAGGGACGGCGTGGAAAT
>Ga0207667_10010800_pt1 | contig 10649 bp, 10 predicted proteins | sample KBSCornC52_FD_184301 | JGI IMG/M metagenome (GOLD analysis project Ga0207667, IMG submission 184301) | Corn rhizosphere microbial communities from Kellogg Biological Station, Michigan, USA - KBS Corn C5-2 (SPAdes) (version 2) | ecosystem: Host-associated > Plants > Roots > Rhizosphere > Soil ...
CTATCCGGGCGGGAGCGCGAGCGGCTATGATCCATATTTCTTGCTCGAGCTCGGCATCCAGTGGAGCCTCGGGCGCGCCCTGCTCGGCGCCGAAATCGTGACCTTGATCGACGGAGCGTCCGGCTTGAACAAGCAAAAGGTCGAGGACAGCTCGGCCTTCGGCAGCACCAACACGCTGCCGCTGTTCGGGCTTGGTTTGCACGGCGGCTATAGCCTGTGGTGACCGCCACACTTGCTCTGCGCTGAGCCCCACGTTTTTGCCCCGCCGGCAGCGGACTCCGCACCACGGCTGCACGCTGAATCGCGCACTTTCAGCAGCTCCGCACTTTACTCGTCCCAAAGACTGACTCACGATTCCCCAGCACGAGCTGCAGCTTTTTTCCACAGACCGAGGGCAGAGCGATGACCGAGAAGAATTCGATCGAGACGTACTCCGCTGAGAATCGGACCTTCGAACCGAGCGCCGAGTTCGTGGCAAAATCGCGGATCGCCTCGCGCGCCCATTACGACGAGCTGTACCAAGAAAGCATCGCGTCGCCGGACACGTTTTGGAAGCGAGAGACCTCGGAGCTCGTCTTCCGCAAGCCCTGGTCGGCTTTATGTGAGTGGGAGCTGCCGCACTCCAAATGGTTCGTCGGCGCCGAGCTCAACGCCAGCGAGAGCTGCCTCGATCGGCACCTCGGCACCGCCAACCAAGAAAAGGCCGCCATCATCTGGGAGAGCGAGCCGGGCGAAACCGTCACTTGGACGTACGGCGAATTGCACCGGAAAGTGGTCGAGTTCGCGGCCGTACTGCGCGGCCTCGGGGTGCGCAAGGGCGACCGCGTCGCGATCTACATGGGCATGGTGCCAGAGGTCGTGGTTGGCATGCTGGCGTGCGCGCGCATCGGCGCGCCGCACACGGTCGTGTTTGGCGGGTTCGCGGCGGAATCACTGCGCGACCGTATCAACGATTGTCGCGCCAAGGTGGTGCTCACGCAAGACGGCGCGCTCCGCCGCGGCCACGTCGTGCCGCTCAAAGCGACCGTCGATCGCGCGCTCGAGGGCACGCCATGCGTCGAGAAAGTGCTGGTCTTTGCCCGGCTCGGCGAGCAGAGCGAAAGCACGCTGAAGCCTGGCCGCGATCTCGATTGGTACGAAGCGGTGAAAGGCGCCAATCCCGCGAACGGCGCGGCCGAGATCGTCGACGCCGAGCACCCGCTCTTCATCCTGTATACGTCCGGCTCCACGGGTAAGCCAAAGGGCGTACTGCACACTACGGGCGGCTATCTTGCCGGCACTCACCTCACGACCAAATACATCTTCGATTTGCAAGACAACGACGTGTACTGGTGCACGGCCGACGTGGGTTGGATCACGGGTCACAGCTACATCGTGTACGGCCCGCTCTCGAACGGCGCGACCTGCCTCTTGTACGAAGGCGCGCCCAATCAGCCGGATTGGGGCCGTTTCTGGCAAATCATCGACAAGCACCAGGTGACCATTCTGTACACCGCACCGACCGCGATCCGCGCCTTCATCCGCGCGGGCAACGAGTGGCCGGCGAAATCCAAGCTCAGCAGCCTCCGTCTGCTCGGCAGCGTGGGCGAACCGATCAATCCCGAGGCGTGGATGTGGTACCGCGAGCACGTCGGCCGAAACCGCTGCCCGATCGTCGACACCTGGTGGCAGACCGAGACCGGCGCGATCATGCTCACGACCCTGCCCGGCGCGAACTTCACCAAACCGGGCGCGACCGGCCTGCCCTTTTTCGGCGTCGTGCCGGAGGTGGTCACGCAAGAGGGTCAGAAAGTGCCAGCCGGTGAAGGTGGGCTGCTCGTGCTGAAAAAGCCCTGGCCCAGCATGCTGCGCACGATTTACGGCGACGACGAGCGCTATCGGCAGGCCTATTGGAGCGAGATCCCGGGCATGTACTTCACCGGTGACGGCGCGCGCGAGGACAAGGACGGCTACTTCCACGTGGTCGGTCGCATCGATGACGTGCTCAACGTCTCGGGTCATCGCATCGGTACCGCCGAAATCGAGAGCGCGCTGGTCGCGCACCCCGCGGTGGCCGAAGCCGCCGCCGTCGGTCGCCCCGATGATTTGAAAGGCCAAGCGCTGGTCGTGTTCGTGACCTTGAAGCCGAACCACGCGCCGTCGCCGGAAATGAAGAAACTATTGGCCGAGCACGTGGGAAACGAAATCGGCAAGTTCGCGCGGCCCGACTCGGTGCGCTTTGCCGAGGGCTTACCGAAGACGCGCAGCGGCAAGATCATGCGCCGACTACTGAAAGACATCGCCTCGGGCAAAGAGACCAAGGGCGACGTGTCCACGCTCGAAGATCTGAACGTGCTCGCGAAATTGCGCGAAGAGTAGCGCGCCACGCCTTGCCACGCGCGCGGCTCGGCCGCGGTTTCGCGCGGCGTCTCGGGCCGTGGCTCCGGAGCGCCCGGCCGAGCTTGGCGCACGAGGCGCTCCTCGACGCCGAAGGCTGAGCCGCACTGGGCGCCGCCGCGTGACCATCAAACCCAAAACCCATGCGAGCTCGCGAGAATTTTGGGGGGCGTGGGCGCGGTGCGGCGCAGGTACGGGCGCGGTGTGACTCTGGCAAGCTCGCGCTGAACGACGCGCCGAACGAAAAACCCCGGAATACGGCGGATTATCGGCAGCGCCGGTGTGCGACGGCAGCTGCCAAGCTGCGGCCAAACCGGTTAAGCTCGCGCGCCGTGCGCCCCATCATCATCGCCGCCGGCCGCGGTATGCGCCTCGGCCACAACACGGACGAAATTCCGAAGACGCTCGTGCCGGTTCTGGGCCGGCCGATGCTGGATTGGATTTTGGAGGCCTTGGCGAGCGCCGGCTTCGCGCGGAAAGACGTGGTCTGCATCTCGGGCTACGCCGAAGACGTGCTGCGCGCGCGTTACCCCGAGTTCACGTTCGTGAAGAACGAGGACTTTGCCAACAACAACATCTTGTTGTCGCTCTTGTGCGCGCGGGCGTACTTGGGCGACGGGTTTTTGTCGACCTACGCGGACATCGTGTACGAAGGCGAGATCGTGCAAAAATTGGTCGCTTCGTCGGCCGACATTTGCCTCGGCTGCGACACGGCCTGGCGGCGACGCTATCTGGGCCGCACGCAGCATCCGGAAAGCGACGCCGAAAAGCTGCGCGCGGATGGTGCGCGCGTCTTGGAAATAAGTCGTACCATCCCGAGCGAGCGCGCGGACGGCGAGTTCATCGGCGTGATGAAGCTGAGCGCAGACGGCGCGCGCGTCTTCCTCGACGCCTTCGACCGCGCGGAGCGGAGCTACGGCGCCGGCGTTTTCCGCGAAGGCCGCACGTTCCAGAAGGCGTACCTTCTGGATCTGCTCCAGGAAATGCTGGAAGCCGGCGCCGTGATGCAGCGCGAGAACACGCACGGCGGCTACATGGAAATCGACACCGGTCAGGATTTGGCGATGGCCGAAGCCTGGTGGAAAGCGAGACCGTGACCGCCCGCCAAGTCAGCGCCGCGCAGCTGATCGCCGAGTTCGAGCCACATCTCGCGTCCGGCGCGCCGTGTGCGCTGGCCTTCGACGCCGATGGCACGCTCTGGTCGGGCGACGTGGGCGACGATGTCTTTCGCTTCGCGGTCCGTGAAGGGCGATTGCGCGAAGCGGCGCGCGCCGAAATCGAACGCGAAGCGCGCACGCGCGGCTTCGAGGTGTTCGCCGATGTCAACGCCACGGCCGAGCACTTGTTCGGCATGTACGTCGCAGGCCGTTATCCCGAGCGCGAAATGTGTGAACTGATGACGTGGTGCTACGCGGGTCACAGCGAGCGCGAAATGCGCGAGCTCGCGCGCGAGGCATTGCACTTCACGAAGCACCCCGAGCGCTTGCACCAAGAGCTCGCGCCGATCTTGGAATTTGCGCGGAGCCGCGCCGTGCGTACGATCGTGGTTTCGGCGTCGCCGCGCGCCACGGTGATCGAAGCCGCGAGCGCCTGGGGGTTTCAGCCCGAGGACATCGCGGCCAGCACGCCGCGCGTGACCGGCGGCGTGCTCGAGAGCGGGATGAAAAGCCCCGTTCCGTACGCAGCCACCAAGGTAGAGGCCGGCCGCGCGCTGCTCGGCGGAGCGCGCTGGCTCGGGAGCTTTGGCGACAATGTGTTCGACTTGGAGATGCTGCGCGAGGCCGAATTCGCCGTGGCCGTGCGCCCGAAACCAGCGCTGGAAGCGCGCCTCGGCGAAATTAGCGACGTGCTGCGGCTTTGCTTCTGACGGCTCGAGAATTCCGGGCGCTCGCCCAAATTTTAGCAGTGCTGAAGCGCCCCGCGGATGCGCGCTGCCGTTGTTCTGCGCCGGCCTTCGCGCTACTGCTACGCGGCCGATGTCCAACTCTTTCCGCGTTTCGTCGCTCCTTGGCTGCCTCTGTACTGTGCTCGCCGCGCTCGCGCTTCAGGCCTGCGGAGGCAGCGAACCGCCGCCACAAGCTCCGGAAAAGACGGCGGAGCCGGAACAGGAAAAACCGAGCGGCGTATCGATGTCTGCCGAGATCGGCGGCCTGAACGAGGACAAGGTCGACCGCACGTTTCAGAGCGCGCTGAGTGACTTCCAGCGCTGCATCGACGACGGCGCCAAACGCGTGGAGTTTCTGGGCGGCTCGGTCAGCTTTTTCGTGAAGATCGACACGCGCGGCAAGGTCGACCACGCGCACCTCGAAAAGTCGACGATCGGCGATCGCGACACCGAAAAATGCATGCTCGACACCTTGCGCAAGAAGCGCTGGCCGAAGCCGATCGGCGGCCAGCACGGCTTGGCGCGCAAATCCTTCGACTTCGATCCGCCGAACGACGTGCGCGCGCCCACGAGCTGGGACGGCGACCGCGTCTCGGACGGCATCGCCAAGCTGTCGAAGAAGCTCTCCGCCTGCAAGCAGGGCTCGAGCGGCGCGTTCGAGGCCACGCTCTACGTCGGTACGGACGGCTCGGTGATGGCTGCGGGCGTCACACCGCCCGACGAAGCCGGCGAATCCGACGTCGATTGCCTGGTGAGCGCGCTCAAAGGCGCTTCCCTGCCCTCGCCTGGCAGCTGGCCCGCGAAGGTGACGTTTAGCCTGTGACCCACCGCGAAGAAAAGACGTTCGCCATCACGCTGCACTTGCTGGCAGATTTCGCCGACGACTACGCGGGCGACGACGACGGCTTCGCCTGGCACGAGCAATTTCAGCGCACGGTCCGGCCCGCGCTCGTGGCGGCGGTGTTCGACGCGCTGCGCGCGGATCCGCGCTTTCGCGCGGTCGCGGCGCCGCGCGGCCGCGACCCGGAGTCCGCGCTCGATCTGGACGTGAAGTTCGAGCCGCCGGCGTCACGCAAGAGCTGACGCGCGTTACTTCACGGTGAACGCCAGCTGCACTTGCGCGGACGGCGCAGGCGGCGCGTCACCTTCCGGAGCGGCACGGGTCTGCATGCGCTCTGCGCTGGTGCCTTTGCTGCGGAGCGCGGCCAAGAGCGCCTCTGCGCGGTCTCGAGCGAGCTGCCCAGCGCCGGACGGCGACACTTCGAGCGTACTGCCCGCGTGCACGGCGAGCACGCGCGCGACGGCGGCGATCAGCGGGTCGGCCCCCGAAATTAGCTTGGCGTCATCGGCGAACCACAGCTCATTGGCCGCGCTCAGCACCACTTTGCCGGAGACCACGTCGATGGCCACGTCACCGCTCAGCACGCGCTCACCGAGCGCCGAGGTCAGGTCGCGCGTGAGCCGCGCCAGGGACGCCGCGCGCGCGTCACCCGCTTCGAGCTCTTTTTTGCGTGCTTCGGCGGCGTTGAGCGATTTTTCGAGCTCCGCCTTTTGCTCCGCGTACGAGCGCAAATCGTCGCCCACGCGCGCGAGCTCACCGCGCAGCTGGTCGACGAGCCCCGTCGCTTCGTCGCGCTCTTTGACGGCCACGCTGTTTTCGAATTTGGACTCGGACACCGTCTGCTCGGTCACGGCAAGCTTCTGGTCGCGCTCACTCAGTTCGGCGTTCAGCGCGTCGAGCTTGGCCCGCGTTTGCGCGAGCTCGGCCTCCGCGCGCTGACGGCCGGCCAGCTCCACTTCGCTCGCGGATTTCGCTTCTTCGTATTGGCTGGCTGGGACGCACGCCGCCATCAGCCCCGCCACCGTCGCCACCGTCGCCAAGTGCACGATCAAGCGCGGCGCGAGTGTGACCCCTTGGTAGAGCACGCGGAGCGCGCCCGGTTGGCGCAGGACTGACCAGATTTTCTTGATTCGTCGAGAGACGGACATGGTTCCTTCGGTTCCTCAATTCAACACGACGCCGCGCACGCTCATGAAATCGAGGTGCTCGGCCAAGATCAGGCGGTCCACGTCCGCGATGCGCACGAACTTGAACGCTTGCAGCGTGCCGAAGGACCAGATCGGACGAGCGAGCGCGCGCACCGGCTTCAAGTATTCGGGCAAGCGCAGCTCGAGCTTCATCAACAGTGGCGAGTCGAGCTCGCTCACCAGTCGCCCGCGATCGAGCACGATGCCGGTCGGCGAGACCTCGATTCCTCGGTAGCTCGAGCACAACGGCCCGCGCTCGGCGATCACTCGAAAGTCCGTTCTGGCTCTGAGACCAACTCGTCGATCCATGGGCAGATCCTCCAGTCCGACCAATTGTACGCCAATGTAGTCTTAGGTACGCAACTATCTTACCCATGACTTATTGAAGCGACCCGCTTCGGCCCCATCGTCGAGCGAGCGCCCGCCGAAACTTTGGCCGAATCGCGCAGGCCAGGTAGGTCAAAAGTGATGAGCTGGGCTCGATCCCGCACCTTCGGCGGGCTGTCTTTGGTCGCGGCGCTCGCGACCCTGCCGGCGACGGGCGCCCCGGCGGCGGAGCCGCGACCCGCGCTCGATCTGGACCGCATGGCGTTGCGCGGAAGCCGCTTCGTGGCCCCGACGGCCAGCGGCGGCGAAGCCGAGCTCACGATCGACCCCGAGCTGCAGCAGACGGCTGCCAAGATCCTCGACACCGCGAACCCAGTACGCGGCGGCATGGTGGTGATCGACGCGCACAGCGGCAAAGTGCTGGCGTGGGCGGAGAGTGCGCGCGACGGACGGCACCACCACGTGCTCACCACCGCGCGGGTCCCAGCCGCGAGCGTGTTCAAGCTCGTGACGACCGCCGCGCTGTTCGAAACCACGACGCTGAGCCCGAAGGAGCAAGTCTGCATTTCCGGCGGCGTGCACGGCATCGAACGTCGGCACCTGGACGCGCCGCACGGCGACGCGACCGAGTGCGCGCCCTTCCACTACGCGATCGGCTTCAGCAAAAATGCGGTGTTCGCCCAGCTCGCCACGCATCGGTTGTTGCGAGCGGGGCTCGTCGACACCGCACAGGCCATCGGCTTCAACGGCCTCTTGCCGTTCGAGCTCGAGGTCCCGCTCGGCAAGCTCGAAGTGCCGTACGGAGATCTCGAATTTGCGCGCACCGCCGCGGGCTTTCAGGGCAGCACGCTCTCGCCCCTCGGCGGTGCGTATTTGGCGAGCCTGATCGCGCACGGCGGCGAAGCCACGAAAATTCGCATCAGCGAGCCGCCCAGCGCGGAAGCACCCGACGATGACCAGGCCGAGGTCGTGGGCCGTGTGCTGAAGCCGCTCACCGCGGAACGGATCCGGCGCATGATGGAGGTGACGGTGCGCAGCGGCACTTGCCGGCACGCCTTCAGTGACGAAAACGGCCACCCCTACCTCGGCAGCATCCGAGTTTCCGGCAAAACCGGCACGCTGCGGCCCGAGGCCAACGAAGGCATGACCAGCTGGTTCATCGGCTTTGCGCCGAGCCAGAAGCCCGAAATCATCGTCAGCGTGATGCTCGAAAACGGCACGGTCTGGCGACGCAAAGCCAATGAGCTTGCCCGCGATTTGATGCGCAGCTACTTCCACGGCCACGGCCGCGCCTGGATCTCCGATCCGTTCGCCGCACCCGACCCGGGCCGCGTCGCGACCGCCACCGCGAACGAGCGCTGATCCGAGCTTGCGCGCGCTGCCCGAGCGCCGGAGGCTGGATACGGCTATGCTAGTCGGAATGTCGAAGCTCGCGTGCGCCCGTTGGCTCAGGCCGCTCCTGCTGTGCGCGTTCGTGGGCGCTTGCACCGAGCCCGTAGGTGCCACGCGGATCGTCGGCCCAGACGGCACGCAGATGCTGCACGTGCATTGCGCAGACGAGCAGGTGGCTTGCTTCCAACTCGCGGGCGAGCTCTGCCCGCACGGTTATTTCTTGTCACCGATCTTCGATCCGCACGACGGGAATTTTTTGGTTCGTTGTCGAGCTTGGACGGACGAGCGCGTGATCGCGGTCAATTCACCCGCGCAGCCCGCGCCCGCCTCGCTCCCGGTCGTGGTCACGAGCGCGCCGAGCTCACGGCCAGCGCTGCCGGCGGGCGCGGCCGATCAGAGCTGGCCGCCCGCCGAGGTGGCGAAGCCCGCAGAACCGTGGCCCGCACCCAGCGCCGGCGCGCCCGCACCCATCGGTACGATTGGCGACGTCGACAGCAGGTATTGATCGCTAGCCGCGACGGCGGCGGAGGAGCGCCAGCGCCGAAAGCGCGCCCAGCAGCGACCCGAGCGAGCTCGAAACCGGCGCGCCGGGCACGCTGCACCCGCACTTGCCGCTCGCTTTCTCCGCCCCTGCTGCGCCGGCATCTGCGCCCGCGTCAGCCGAGGCCGCAGGCGCCGGCGCCATGCCCAAGCCGAGCGACGGGATCGGCGTGCGCACGACCTCCGTGGGCTTGATTTGGGTGCGGCTCTTGCGCGTGAGATCTTCGGCGATCCAGGTCTTGCGTAAGCCGCGGTAGTCGCGCGGCGCCTTGCCCCAGCGGTAGCGCTCGGGATTGGGGCACTGAATGACCGGCACCCACGGGTGGAAGTTGTTGTACCGGACCTGATACCTGTTGACGCTCGCGGGCTTCACTTCCGTGTCGGCCTCGCCCTTCTTGCCCCTGGGCGTGGCCACGCCGCCCTCAACGGCGCCGCTCGCGGGGCCGATCTTCGGATCGCTGGGCAAGGATTTGTCGTCGTAGCGATAGTGCAAGCGCGACACGACATACTTGTGGCGCGCGAGCAGAGCCTGGCGCGAGGCGACCGTCTGACGATCCTCTTTGGCTTGCTTTTCCTTGTCCTTGCGCTCCTTGGGCTTCAAATCCTTGGTCGCCTCTTTGAATGCGTCTTTCTCTTCTTTGGTCAGCTCGGGCGGCTTCGGGTTCTTTTCTTCCTTCGGCACCGACTGTTCGAAAACATCGCCGCCCAGGCTGAGCAGCTCGGCGATCTGCAGCGGCTCGGTCGCGCACGGCTCGCCGCAGCCTTCCGTCGGCCAGGCATACTCGAGCAAAAACGAGTTCGGACTCTTCTGCGCGATGATGTCCTGGAGTGCCGCGTAAAACTCGCCGATGCGCTCCTTCACCGAGAAGTCGACCTCGACGTTAGTGGGCGGAAACAGGTTCTTGTAATTTTTGGTCTCGTAGCGCTGCTCCGGATCGAGCACGTACACGATCAGCTCCTGCTTATCCGGCGCGTTCAAGAGCCCGACGCGATTCGGAATCGTGTCGTAAGGCTGCTCCGTCCAAAACCGGATCGGTGAAAGCTGCGCGCGATCCCCACCTACCAGCTCGACGCGGTTCGGGTCGACCTGGGCCACGACCACGCGCATGCCGGCCTGCACGTAGGGCAAAACGGCTTGATCGGCGCCCGGGGGCGGCGTGTAACCCTTGCTCTTCAGCCAGGCGCTCACCTGCTCGTCCTTGCCCAGCAGTGAAAACGAGTATTCGCCTTCCTTCTTCTTGGCTTGGACGTCGAGTGACAGCTCTTTGGCGACCTTCTGCGTGCCCTGGGGCATATCACCGCCGCCGAGGAACGCACCGGCGGAATCCGCCTTCATGTTGCGCTGCCACTCTTGCTCCACCGGCCCGGGGTCGCACGGATCTTGCTCCCAATATTCGTGAAAGCGCGGCGCGCTCAGCGCGTCCACGCGATCGACGTACTCGCGTTTGAGCGTGGTCACACGCTCCGCGGTCACATCACCCGGTACGACCAGCACCATCGCGAACGGCTCGAGCGGGCCCTCGTAGTCGGGCATCACGCTCACGGCGGTCGAGTTGCCCTTTTTCATCACGACCATCTGCGTCGAGTGGACCTTGACGTCGGTCGACTTCTTGGACGCCAGAAACCCGGGGAAGGCCTGCGCGGGACGAGCCAACGGCAGCGCGAGAAGCAACCCGAGCAGCGCCGAAAGCGAGCTGTTTTTGGCTTTCATCGCGCGGGAATCTATCAGATTTTTCGTGCAAACCAGCCTGCCTCGCCGAAAAAGTGGCTATGCTTCTGAACCATGTCCGGCTTTCCTCGGCGCGACCTGCTCAGACGCGCGCTCAGCGAGGCACCGGCCGAGGCGCCGCGGCACGGCGTGCGCCAAGCGGCGATCGCGGTGATCCTCGCCGAGGTCGAAATGTCGCTCGACGTGCTGCTGATCGAGCGGGCAATCCGCGAAGGCGACCCCTGGTCGGGACACATGGCGCTGCCCGGTGGCCACGCCGATCCGGCCGATGCGGACCTGGGAGCCACCGCAGAGCGCGAAACCCTCGAAGAAGTAGGCCTCGATTTGCGCGCGTTCGGCGAGCGGCTCGGGCGGCTCTCGGACTCGCCGCCG
>Ga0207667_10010804_pt1 | contig 10648 bp, 8 predicted proteins | sample KBSCornC52_FD_184301 | JGI IMG/M metagenome (GOLD analysis project Ga0207667, IMG submission 184301) | Corn rhizosphere microbial communities from Kellogg Biological Station, Michigan, USA - KBS Corn C5-2 (SPAdes) (version 2) | ecosystem: Host-associated > Plants > Roots > Rhizosphere > Soil ...
CGCTATGGTAAGTTGTGAAAAGATCAGCGCGACCGGGTTTCATTTTTTATAGCCTTCGCTGGAAGTGGCCATAGATGATCTGGTTAAAAAATAATTTTTTGCTACAGATCATCGGTTTCAAACTTTCTTATAACGATAAATAAGTAAGCTGCCAGGTATACCAATGCTATAATAAAAAACATGGTATAATCGGGTGTATTAGACGTTAGCGTGTTAATGATCTTATCGATTCTGGGGAATGGCGTTAATATATCAGTTGTTTCCAGCGGTAAATAGCGACCGGCGTAGTTCATGTACTTATTCATTAACAGCACCAGAATTTGCTCCAGGATCATAGAATAGGCAAAGAAAACACCAATGGCTAATCCACCCCTTTTAAACAATATGGCCATTAATACCGCTACCATAATATAGCTCATGGCCTGCAGAAAGAAATAACCTATATAGTGAAAACCTTCAAAGCTGAAAGGGTTGGTACCATCTGCCAGTCCAAACCCTGCTGCAGTAAGAACAACCATACAGGTAGAGATCAGCGATAAGATGGCGGCCATTAATATTTTTACAACAATGAATTGCTGTCTGGTTAAACCATCAATTATATTCTGCCGGTGTGTTTTATAACTGTATTCATTGGTGATAGAAATGATCATTATTAAACCGGGAATGAAGAGCAGATAACTGCTTACATGTGCTGTAGCCTGCCAAACGCTGGAAAATGAATAGGGTGGGTTGCCCAGCACCAGAGCAGCTATACCCTTAGCCTGTTTTTGAGCATAAATAGTTTGCTGTATACGGAAAACAATATAGTTAGCGCCAAATATGGTAGCTATATACAGGCATAGCAGGATCCAAAAGGCGCGATAGTTTTTCAGCTTCATCCATTCTATTGATAATAACCGGCCCATATTATTGCTTGTTTTGCGTGAGTTCAAAGAATTTGGTTTCGAGGCTTTTTTTGCGGAGTCTGAGGTGGTTAAGCGTTATTCCGTTTTCAAAACAAAACCGGTTTACTGCTTCCAGATCGGCTTTACCGGGAGCAAAAGACGCTTCAACATGCTGCTCATTCATTTTTACCTGAAGCGCGTTGTTATATTGCTGCAATACCTTTAACAGTTGCTGTGTATCAGCAGCGCCCGTTTCCACTATATCTTCAGTAACCAGTATTTCATCCACATGTCCGTATGTGATCAGGGTGCCTTTTTGCAGAATAGCCACATGGCTACAAACTTTTTCTACTTCATCCAACAGGTGGCTGGCCATGATTATGGTTTTGCCTGCCTTATTTAGTTTTTTGATCAGTTCTCTTGTTTCGGCAATACCCATTGGATCGAGGCCATTGGTGGGTTCATCAAACACCAGTACATCCGGGTCGCCCAGCAAAGCCGATGCAATGGCCAGGCGTTGTTTCATACCCAATGAATAGGTGCTGAACTTTGACAATTTGCGTTGTTCAAGATTCACAATTTTCAGCACCTGATCAATATCTGCTTCACCGCGCTGTTTAATAGCTGCTGCGATTTTCAGGTTTTGAACAGCATTGAGGTAATGATAAAAATTAGGCGTTTCAAGTAAGGTCCCTATGTGCCGACGGTGTGCATCTGTAGGCTTTTCATCAAACAACTGATAGGAGCCTGAGCTGGCTTTCAAAATATCCATAACAATTCCCAGCAGGGTCGTTTTTCCGCTTCCGTTAGGGCCCAGTATACCAAATACCGAACCTTTGGGTACTGCAAACGATACGCCTTTCAGGGCTTGGATAGGACCATAGTTCTTATGCAGATTTTCAACGGTAAGAATAGCCATAATGATCTGTTTACAGATGACGGCAAATGCCGGCAGCTGGTTATTGGTCGGGTTACCAGGATATTTATTACTTATCCGGTATATGTTTTTCGTGATACAGGCTTGAAAAATCTCCTACAACCGCCCTGCCGTTGTTGAAAAGCAGCCTGTGTAATTTCAGTGCCTCGATATCGGTGGTCAGTACTTTTCGGTACATGGGATTTAGTGTGCCGCCGGCTTTTCCCGGCTCAGCAGCCGGATCGTATTGAAACGCAGGATCACAAATGGTTCCCCGCGGATACATTATGCCTGGTACACCCTGACCTCTGATGTCAAGCTTGTTCGGATGTTCAAGGCCCAGTGTATGCCCATATTCGTGCGCTGCGGTAGTACCGGTTTGCAACAGATTATCCAGCAGAAAATAGCCGGAATTACAACCTATGCCATCAACAAAAGAGATATTGCCATTTGCGAAATTTTCAATGCGAAAGAAATTAAAGCGGGGGTTATCATTGTACCATATTCTCTCGGGATCGAGGTCGGGTTCGTAAATGCCATCAATATCAAATTGCACATCGTACAGGTTGTTGCCGATCCTGATCTTTGCGGCAGGTTCATTCCAGTGGCTGCTGATATCATTCGCTATCTGGAACGACAGATCTTTAGTGGCTGCATCTCCGTAAAAAAAGAATACAGAATGGATAATGAGCTTTTGTGAAATAGTATGTAGTTCGGCCTCACCCATTGGTTAATTTGAAAATTTGAATCCCGATTGCTATCGGGAGTGAATTTGAAAATGGGTATGGATAAGCGCTCTCAATTGTAATATAATGAATCTCTTTTTCTCTTTCTGTCTTATATCTTCCTGGCATAAAAAAAGCGCAGCATTTCTGCTACGCTATTGTGTATTCTCTCATGTGACGCCTGTTTTAGTTGCGGACAGGCTTACCGCCCTTCAAAACACTTTGAATTCTTTCGAGGGTTTTCTTTTCACCGCACAGCGATAGAAAAGCTTCCCTTTCAAGGTCTAATAAATATTGTTCAGATACCAGGGTTGGTTCGCTAAGATCGCCGCCGCACATTACATAGGCGAGCTTTTTGGCTACGGTTGCATCGTGGTCGGTAGCATATCCTGCGCGCCACATACCATTAATACCGGCATATAAAGCGCCCAAAGCCGAACGTCCCAGTACTTTAATGTCGTTACGTTGTACAGGTGTAACATACCCGCTCTCGAAAAGTTCAATAACACTTTTCTTTGCTTCTGCAAAACGGCGGGCCTGGTTAATAACCACTTCATCTTTGCCTTTGCGTAAAATGCCCAGTTCAAATGCTTCAGGGGCCGAAGTGGCTACTTTAGCCGTGGCTATAGTAAGAAAACGATTTTTCAGCGTGATCGTTTCCGGTTCATCTTCATGCATTTCATCTGCTGCGCGCAGTACAAATTCCTTGGTACCGCCGCCGCCGGGTATCAATCCAACACCCAATTCAACAAGCCCGATATAAGTTTCGGCAGCTGCACATACTTTATCAGAATGGAGGCTCAATTCGCAGGCGCCACCCAACGTAAGCGCGTGAGGAGCTACAATTACCGGAACGGCAGAATACCGTGCCCGCATCATAGTGCTCTGGAACATGCGAACGGCCATATCCAGTTCGTCATACTCCTGCTCAATGGCCAGCATAAAGATCATCCCTACATTGGCGCCGGCGCTGAAGTTAGGGCCATCATTGCCAATAACCAGTCCTTTATATTTTTCTTCTGCCTGTGCAATTGATTTTTGAATTCCTTCCAGTACTTCACCGCCGATGCTTCCCATTTTGCTATACCATTCAAGCCCCAGTACATCGTCGCCCAGATGATAGAGCCGGCACGCGCTGTTTTTCCATATAGTCTGGTTCTCAAAATTCTTCATTACGATAAATGCATCACCGCCGGGCAACATTTTGTACGATTTTGATGCTACATCGTAATAAAGCCTTTTACCATTTTCTATTTTATAGAAGGTTTTTATACCGGCTTCCAGCATTTCATTAACCCAGGGAGCTACGGTATAACCTGCTTCTTTCATTTTCTTTACTGTGCTTTCAACGCCTAAAACGTCCCAGCTTTCGAAAGCACCGATCTCCCAGCCAAAGCCGGCCATCATGGCATCATCTACCCGGTATATTTCGTTGGAAATTTCAGGTATGCGGTGCGAGATGTATGAAAACAGACCATAGTGGAAATGGCGGTAAAACTCACCGGCTTTATCTGCACCGGCACATAAAGCTTTTAACCTGGTTTTGAGATCATCAATAGGTTTGGCGGTTTCAACCGTTGCAAACTTGGGTTTAGACCTTGGTTTATACTCAAAGGTTGTAAGGTCGAGCGTAAAAATTTCTTTCTCTCCTTTTTCACCTTTCTTTTTTGAAAAGAATCCCTGGCCTGTTTTATCTCCCAGCCAGTTATTGGCTACCATTTTATCGAGCCAGGCGGGTATAATAAATGTATCGCGATGTTCGTCGTTCGGGCAGTTTTCATATACTCCCTTAGCCACTTTTACCAGCGTATCGATACCTACCACATCGGCCGTACGGAAAGTAGCCGATTTGGGCCGTCCGATAATGGGGCCGGTTAATGCATCTACCTCATCTATTGTTAAGCCCAGTTTATCAACCAGCTTAAAAATAGCCATGATGCCATATACCCCTATACGGTTCGCAATAAAAGCCGGTGTGTCTTTACACAATACGGTGGTTTTGCCTAAATACAGATCGCCGTATTGCATGAGAAAGTCCACAACAGCTGCATCAGTGTATGCAGTCGGAATAATTTCAAGTAACCGCAAATAGCGGGGAGGATTAAAAAAGTGTGTACCGCAGAAGTGTTTTTTAAAATCATCGCTTCTTCCTTCAGCCATCAGGTGAATAGGAATACCTGATGTATTGGAAGTGATCAATGTACCGGGAGTGCGATATTTTTCTACTTCTGAAAAGATCTGTTGTTTTATGTCGAGCCGTTCTACCACTACCTCAATGATCCAGTCGTACCCGGCTATTTCCTTCATATTGTCGGTGAAATTGCCGGTGGTGATCTTCTTTACTACATCTTTTGTGTAAACAGGAGAAGGGTTACTTTTTATAGCAGCCTGAAGGGCATCGTTTACGAGTTTATTGCGGGCCGCTTTGTTGTTGCTTTCGGCAGCATCTTTCGGCACCATGTCGAGCAATAACACCTGTACCCCAATGCCTGCAAAATGACAGGCAATGCGGGAACCCATTACTCCACTACCCAATACAGCTACTTTTTTAATGATTCGTTTAGTCATAAAAAATAGTTAGCTAAACAACTATTTCCAAAGATAGGATAAAATCGGCAGCTGCCAAGAGGTTTTTATAATTTAGCATACATAAAAAAACATTGCTTAACAATGGCCAGTCTAACTATCTGGCAATCTGTTTAAAATATCAAAAAGTTCATGCGTAGCGACGCTATTAAAATATTTACTGCAGCTGTAAGGGCAGTTCAGCCACAACACCTGTTGCCATCACATATAAGGTGGCAGGGCAAAAACCTGCAACTGGGTGAACAGGTTTTTGAGGCCGGTACTTTCGACAGGATCTTTATTATAGGAGCAGGCAAAGCCAGCGCCGCTATGGCACGTGAAGCTGAATTGATCTTAGGCAATCACATTTATGATGGCATTATAGTAACGAAATATGGTCATAGTTTTCCCCTAAAAACCATCCGTTGTATTGAGGCGGGTCATCCGGTGCCTGATGAAATGAGCGTTCAGGCCGGAAGGGATATTATCCGGTTATTAAAAACGGCTAGTGAAAAAGATCTTGTAATTGCTCTTATCAGTGGCGGCGCATCAGCTCTGTTGGTCGATTGTCCGCCCGGTGTTTCGTTAACCGATCTGCAACAGGTGTTTAATAAACTGCTTCAATGCGGCGCTGCTATCCAGGAAATGAATACGGTTCGTAAGCATTTGTCGGCCGGTATTAAAGGTGGTCAGTTGATGCGAACGGCTTCGCCTGCTACGGTAGTCAGTTTTATTTTGAGCGATGTAATAGGTGATCCCCTGGATAGTATTGCCAGTGGGCCCACTGTTGCCGACAACACTACTTTTACCGACGCCTGGGAAATATTACGCAAATACCAGCTTATTGATCTGCTGCCGGTATCTGTTATCCGTTGGCTGCAACTGGGACTGAATAAGCAGATTGATGAAACGCCTAAGGCCGGTGATGCTGTATTCAATAAAAGCTTCAATTATTTGATTGGTACCAATCGTATTGCATTGGAGGCTGCGGCCACTGCAGCGCGCCAGTTACATTATACGGCCGTAATTGTTACCGATGCCTTGAAAGGCGAGGCGCGCGATAAAGCATATGAGTTGGTACAGCAGGTAAAAAATTACCAGGGAGCGCGGCCAGCCTGTTTATTGCTGGGTGGCGAAACAACAGTAACGATCAGGGGTAATGGAAAAGGTGGCCGAAATCAGGAGTTTGCACTGGCGGCACTTGCTGCGATGGAAAAAATATTTGCTGAAGGAGCGTCTATGCCGGTAATATTAAGTGCCGGTACAGATGGTACCGACGGACCAACAGATGCTGCAGGCGCCGTTGCCGATAGTGCGGTTATGCATATTGCCAAACAGTACGGACTTAACCCTGATACATTTCTTGCAGCAAACGATTCATGGAATTTCTTTCATCAAACATCCGGTCATATTATTACCGGGCCTACGCATACGAATGTGATGGATATTGTGGTAGTCTTGCTAAAGTAATATTGAATGTTAAATGATCAATATCCAATATCGAAGTCTACTTCACCATTGAAAATTGGATATTCGATATTGAATATTCAAAAAGAAGCTCCTGCGTGATAACAGGAGCAGAATTAAAGTATATCGAATGTTCAATGACGAATATCAAAGTCTACTTCAAAATTCAATATTGAACATTCGACATTCAGTATTCATAAGAAGGAGCATGGCTACTTTCCCGATTCTTAAAAGGTACGCATTAATTGGGAATTGAAGTATGCAAAATTTTGCTAATTGTCTATTATCAATTCATCAATTGCTGCTTGTTCTGAGCGAAGTGGAAGGGTTGCTAATTATCAACAGCCTCAGCAACTGCGCTCCAGTCGATATGATGATTTTTTTTCTCAATCATTTGTTGCATGTGCTGTTGCAGCAAATTCGCTAATGGCATTTTTTGATGAACTGCTCCTGCCTGTTGCAATACCAGATTTATATCTTTTAAACCGAGTTGCATGCTGAATGCGGCTGGTTCAAATTGTCTGTTTACAATGATGTTGCTATAGTTTTGATACAGTGGTGTATTGAACATAGTCTGACTAAAAAATGCCCACATTTTCTTTGCATCAATACCGCTGCGGTTGGCGAGGGCTGCAGTTTCTCCTATGGCTTCCATGGCGGCAGCAATAGCAAAATTGCCACAGAGTTTAATGGTGTTGGCGGCAGTGATCACCTCTCCAAAATCCCATACGCCTGCAGCGCCAGCATCTTTTAAGATGGGTTCTGCCTGTTTGCGTAATTTTTCATCGCCCGACAAAACAAAATTCAGCTTGCGTGCCTGAGCAGCTTCGGGTCTTCCAAACACCGGAGATGCCAGATAGTTTGAACCTTTCTGTTTATGTTTTGCAGCAAGTTCTTCTGCCGTTTGCGGTGAAATAGTGCTCATAGAAATGTGAAGGGCGCCAGCTTGCATATTATCGATCAGTCCTTCACTTCCTTCACAAATACTTTTTAATGCCTTATCATCCGACACAATGCTTAAAATGACACCACATTCTTTTGCCAGTGATTGTACATCGGGGCAGGCGGTAGCGCCTTTATCCGTAAGTGGTTTTGTTTTAGACGCTGTACGATTGTAAACAAACAACTGGTGACCGCCTTGTAAAAGGTTTTCGGCGATGGGAGTGCCCAGGTGACCGAGGCCAATGAAGCCAATCTTCATAAAAAAATGTTTAAAAGTTAGATATTGAACATTGATTAAGGAGTGACGCTTAATAAATGTTCAATACTCAACAACATTTTAACTTACGGATGATCCGTTATCAATCGCATCAACAGGATTTACAAAATGCAGTTTACCTGTTTTATCTTCTGCCATTAAAATCATGCCATTGCTTTCGATACCGCGCATTTTGCGTGGGGCGAGATTAGCCACCACAACCACCTGTTTGCCTGTTATTTCTTCAGGTTTAAAATGCTCTGCAATACCTGATACTATAGTGCGTGTTTCAAACCCCAGATCGATCTGAAGCTTTAACAACTTATCGGCTTTCTGAACTTTTTCGGCAGACAGAATAGTTCCTACGCGTAAATCGAGTTTTGCAAAATCATCGTACTGGATCTGAGGCTTGAGGTCTGAAGTCGGAAGTCCGATGTCAGAAGTTGAACTTCCGGCTTCTGACTTCTGACCTCCGGCTTCTGGTTTCACCAGACCTGCTTTTAACTTCTGGATCTGCGCATCTATTTCTTCATTCTCAATTTTTCTGAACAATAACTCAGGCGCACGTAAACTGTAGCCAACGCTTAACAGTTTTGTTTTACCGGCATTTTCCCACTCAAGCATTTTTTCTACCACTTTCATCAGGTGCAGCATTTTCTTTGCCGTGAATGGAAGAAATGGATTGATAAGAATAGCCAGGTTGGCTGTTAGTTGCAAACAAACATGCAGACAGTTATCAATCAGTTTTTGTTTTGATGGATCTGCTTCAAGACCTTTAGCCACTATCCATGGCTCTTTTTCCTGCATGTATTTGTTTCCCTTTCTGGCCAGGTCAATCACATCAAACAATGCATCCCGGAATTTGAAGTTCTCTAAGTTTTCTTCCACCCTTTTCTTTGTTGCTTCAAATTCTGCCAGCGTGTTTTTATCAGTGTCGTCAAGAACATCTGCATGCAAGGCCGGTACTTTGCCACCGCAGAGTTTATGCATGAGCACAAATGTGCGGTTTACAAAATTGCCGAAGATTGAAACCAGTTCACTGTTATTGCGTTCCTGAAAATCTTTCCAGGTAAAATCATTGTCTTTTGTTTCGGGTGCATTGCTGCATAATACATACCGCAATACATCTTCACAACCCGGAAAGTCTTTTATATACTCATGTACCCACACGGCCCAGTTACGGCTGGTAGATACTTTTTCACCTTCGATATTTAAAAACTCATTGGCGGGCACATTATCAGGAAATACAAATCCGCCATGCGCTTTAAGCATTGCAGGGAAAATGATACAGTGGAACACGATATTGTCTTTACCGATAAAGTGTACCAGTTTGGTATCGTCTTTACACCAGTAATCTGCCCATTGATCGGTCAGCTCTTTAGTGGCGGAGATATAACCAATAGGGGCGTCAAACCAAACGTATAATACTTTGCCTTCTGTATCTGGTAACGGTACTTTCACGCCCCAGCTGCTGTCGCGGGTCATGGCGCGGCTTTGCAGGCCGTTGTCGAGCCAGCTTTTGCATTGTCCGTACACGTTGTTCTTCCATTCTTTATGTCCTTCCAGGATCCATTCCTTCAGCCATGGCTCATAGTTCTGCAATGGAAAGTACCAGTGTTTTGTTTTACGTTTTACCGGAATGGCATCGCTTAGTGTGCTGCGCGGATTGATCAGTTGTTCAGGACTTAATGATGAACCGCATCGTTCGCACTGATCGCCATAGGCATTGGGATTACCGCAGATGGGGCAGGTGCCGGTAATATAGCGGTCGGCGAGAAACGTATTGGTTTTTTCGTCGTAGAACTGCTCTGTTTCTTTTTCTTCGAACAAACCATCGTCGTACAGCTTCTTAAAAAAAGCAGCTGCCGTTTCGTGATGTACTTTGTTGGATGTACGGGAATAGATATCGAACGAAACGCCCATTTGCTCAAAGCTTTCTTTGATCAGGGCGTGGTATTTATCAACTATCTGCTGCGGAGTTACGCCTTCTTTCATGGCGCGGATGGTAATGGGAACGCCATGCTCATCGCTACCGCCAATAAATTTTATATCTCTTTTCTGCGCCCGTTGGTAGCGTACATAAATATCAGCCGGAAGATAACACCCTGCCAGGTGACCGATATGTACCGGCCCATTGGCATATGGAAGTGCTGCTGTTACTAAAAGCCTCTTAAAATCTGTCATTCTGATCGTCTTTTAATGTAAAATCCTCTTTCCCGGTACCTGTAACACATATTGTTTATACTGTTATAACAGGATTCAACTATATGAGGCACAGGAAGGGAGAACTGCAAAAATAACTATTCGCAGGCAAGGGATAAAATCGGGAAAATTGCAGTGGAAGTAGGAGTGAATTGGTAAAAGATCAATTAGTTAACAGATGGAAAATTCCCAACCATACTGTTGCAAAAAAGGCTATAAAGAGTACTTCGTCTTTAATTTCGAAAAAACGCTTTTTACGAACGACCATTTGGTAAATGATCCATCCTGTGAAGGCTGCTGTAATGGCAATGGCCTGAATTAACCGTACATACATAGGAATCCCAGTTTTTAAGCATTCCCTTGTCTTTCTGTAATATAAATTTATCACATTAACTCTGAAATTCAAATAATTCCCGGCGGCGTTATACCATATTTTCCTTTTCTGCTTTAATTTACTCTTTTGTATACAATGCATATGAACCGTAAACGCTTCCTGTCTTCATTTTTGGCCCCGCTGGCAATGGCGCCGGTAAAAGGATTGCGGGTTTTTGCCGACGGGCATGAAGATGATTCCCTGGCAGCCATTCGGCCCCGCTATCTTAAACCGGGCGATACCATTGGTATTACCTGCCCGGCGGGCTCTATTACTCAGCAGGAAATTCAACCCGCCATGCTGCAGATGATAGAATGG
>Ga0207667_10010805_pt1 | contig 10648 bp, 10 predicted proteins | sample KBSCornC52_FD_184301 | JGI IMG/M metagenome (GOLD analysis project Ga0207667, IMG submission 184301) | Corn rhizosphere microbial communities from Kellogg Biological Station, Michigan, USA - KBS Corn C5-2 (SPAdes) (version 2) | ecosystem: Host-associated > Plants > Roots > Rhizosphere > Soil ...
AATCCGAGCGCAATCTCGGCTTGCAACGCCCGCGATTCCCCCCAATCCAGCGTTGCTGTGGCGGCGCCTGTTCCCCCCAATAGGCGCCGCCCCTCTCGTTTAATCGTCGTGTTCTCAGGCCATCGCTGGTGCGCCGCACTCGGGGTATTCGGCGCCGTGGGCGCCGTCCGCGTGGGCGATCGATCCGGTGCGCAGGGTACGAGTCCTCCACCACGCGGTCGGCGTCGGCAGATGCCGCCGAACTCGCCGCTGTCGCCCCCTGCGTTCGCGACGGCGTCAGGGTTGCGGGGTGGGTTCTGGTGGGTCGTTCGTTGCTCGGAGCTCCGACTTCGCCGACCGCGGTGACGGGTTCTCGCCGCGCGATGCGCCCAGCCGCGATGCGCCCCGCGGCGATGCGCCTGGCCGCGATGCCCGCACTCGCGACGAGCGGGGTGCGCGCGGGGCGGGGTTCGGGGTGCTCGGGCCGTTCGTGTCCGAGGCGGGGGTGAGCGACGTGTTCGTCAACCCCGACGGCTCGGTGTGGTGCGATCGCGGGAGCGGCGCCGAGCGGGCGGACGGCATCCGCATCCCGTCGGGCGAAGCGCGCGACCTCGCGGTGCGGCTCATCGCACTGGGCGGCCGGCACGTCGACGAGGCGACGCCGTGCGTGGATGTGCGGGTCGGCGCCGGGGTGCGGGTGCACGTGGTCCTGCCGCCGGTCGCGACGGGCGGGCCTGCCATCTCGATCCGGCTTCAGCGGACGCGTCCGCTCAGCTTCGACGACCTGGTCGCCGATTCCTTCTTCTCTGCGGTGAGTGCCGACCGCGTGCGCGAGTTGGTGCTCCGTCGCGCGAATCTGCTCATCACGGGGGCGGGCGGCAGCGGCAAGACGACGCTGCTCGGAGCGCTGCTCGCGCTCGCGCCGGGCGAGGAGCGGATCGTGGTGCTCGAAGACGTGGCCGAGCTGCAGATCGCGCATCCTCACGTCGTCGCCCTCGAAGCCCGCCAGCCGAACCTCGACGGCGCGGGAGCGCTCGGCCTCGACCGCCTGGTGCGCGAGGCCCTGCGCATGCGTCCGGACCGGCTCGTGGTCGGCGAGTGCCGCGGGGCAGAGGTCCGTGAGCTTCTCGCCGCGCTCAACACCGGGCACGACGGCGGCGCCGGCACCCTGCATGCCAACTCGCTCGCCGATGTTCCCGCCCGGCTCGAGGCCCTCGGGGCGCTCGCCGGGCTGTCGACCAGCGCGCTGGCGCGACAGGCGGTCAGCGCGTTCGAGGCGGTGCTGCACGTGGAGCGGTCCGGCGCCGGCCGCCGGCTTGCGGAGGTGGGGCGCCTTCATCTTGACCGCCGGGCCCGGTTGGCGGTCACGCCATGAGGGCGTCGCGCGCTGGCTCCGCGCCTCCGGGGTTCGAGAGCGCGGCGACGGTGGTGCATCGGGTGAGCGTGCTGCTGGATGCCGGGGTGGCTCCCGCCTCTGGGTGGCAGCACGCGGCATCCGGCGTCGATTCGCCGGTTGCGGCCGCGGTCGCCGCCGGCGTCGTCGATGGTGGTGCCGTCGGGCGCGACCTGGTCGACCTCCTGCTCGCCGCCCGCGCTCTGGCCCCGCCGGGCGAGCGGGAGGCCTGGGCGGCGCTCGCCGCGGCCTGGGCCGTCGCCATCGAATCGGGTGCCGCGCTCGCGCCGACCCTGCGCCGGTTCGCCGCCGTGCTGCGTTCGCTGGCCCAGGGGCGACGGAATGTCGAGGTCGCGCTCGCCGGCCCGATGGCGACCGCTCGGATCGTGCTCGCGCTGCCGGCGATCGGGCTGGTGTTCGGAACGCTGCTCGGCTTCGATGCCTTGCGCGTTCTGGTCGCCACGCCCGGGGGCTGGGCCTGCCTGGCCACGGGCGGGTTTCTCGTGGCGGGCGGGGTCCGCTGGAATCGGCGACTGATCCGCGCAGCGCGCACGGTGGACGCGACCCCGGGCCTCGCCCTCGAGCTGCTCGCCATCGCGGTCTCGGGCGGCGCCTCGCTCGAGCGCTCGCGCGAGCTGGTCGACCGCGCTCTGGCCGACGCCGGTCTGCCCGCCCTGGGCGGTGGTGCCGACTCGGTGCTGTCGTTCTCGCGAGCGGCCGGTGTGCCGGTAGCGGCGCTGCTGCACGCAGAAGCAGAGGAATGCCGGCGGGTCGCCGCCGCAGACGGTGAACGACGCGCTGTCGAACTCGGCACGCGGCTTCTGCTGCCGCTCGGCGTCTGCATCCTGCCGGCGTTCATCGCGCTCGGCGTCGCCCCGATCGTGGTGAGCCTCGTGTCGTCCACCGCGGCGTCGCTCTGACCGTCATCCCCGGATGCGCTTGCCCGCGGCGAGCGGTGGATCGTTCGGGACGAGACTGAGCGTGCTCGTGCCACGAGCCCGCGACGGCGGGAGACAGGAAGGCACGAATGCGCGCGATCCGAGACGCGACCCGACACCTGGCGCGGCTGCTGCGCCGCGACGACGGGGCGGCCACCGCCGAGTACGCCATCACCATCATGGCCGCGGTGGGGTTCGCCGGTCTGCTGGTGGCGATCCTGCGGTCGGGAGAGGTGCAGGGAATCCTCACCGACCTCGTGCACCGCGCGCTGACCGTCGCGGGCTAGCGGTCGGCGGTGAGGTGCGCGGCGGTGAGGTCTGCGGCGGTGAGGTCTGCAGCGGCGAGGTGCGCAGCGGTGTCCGGCGAGAGTGGCAGTGCGGTCGCCGAGTTCGCGGTGGCGCTGCCCGCGGTGCTGCTGGTTCTGGCGATGGTGCTGGGCGGCATCCAGCTCGGTGCACTCCAGTTGCGTGTTCAGGATGCCGCGGCCGACGCCGCGCGCTCGCTGGGCCGCGGCGATCCGGCGGCCGCCCTCGCGGCCCGGCTTGCGCGGCAGGTGCCCGGAGCGCGCTGGAGCAGCACCCGTTCCGGAGCCCTGGTCTGCGCGCACCTCGTGGCGTCGGCCGGTGGCCCGGCCGCCCTGCTCGGGCTCACCGTCTCGGCCACGAGTTGCGCGCGCGACGAGCAGTGACCCTCCGCCGCGTCCGCCGCCTCGCTCCCGGTTGCCGGCCGCGCCTCCGCGGCGGCCGATGGTGCCTCCGCCGCTTCCGCGACGACCGCGGCGCCGGTGCCGTGCTGGCGCTCGCTCTGGTGATGGCCGTGGTCGCCATCGGCGTGTCCGGCATCACGCTGGCCGCCGCCCTCACCGCCCGGCAGCGGGTGATCGGGGCGGCGGATCTTGCCGCGCTCGCGGCCGCCGATGCGGCATCCGGAGCGATCGGGGGAGCGCCGTGCGACGTCGCGCAGGGCGTCGCACGGGCCAACGGAACACGACTCGCGGCGTGCGACGCCGATGGTCTGGTGGTCACGGTGCGGGTCGTCGGGGCGTTCGCGGGCATCCCGATTCCGGCGCATTCGACGGCCGGACCGCCGCGGTGAGGCGCCGTGGCGGTCCGAGCAGACTCGGTGTGCGACTGTGTATGGTGTGCCTCGGACGGAAGGGGAGAAGTGCCCGGGACCAAGAAGCTGGTGATCGTCGAGTCACCGGCGAAGGCCAAGACCATCGCGCAGTACCTCGGCGATGGCTACGAGGTGCAGGCCTCGGTCGGACACATCCGCGACCTCATCGAGCCGAAGAATCTGCCGCCCGAGCTGAAGAAGGGCTCGATCGGCAAGTTCTCGATCGACGTCGAGAACGGCTTCACTCCTTATTACGTGGTCAGCGACGCGAAGAAGAAGACCGTCGCCGACCTGAAGCGGGCGCTCAAAGACGCCGACGAGCTCTACCTCGCAACCGATGAAGACCGCGAGGGCGAGGCGATCGCCTGGCACCTGCTCGAGGTGCTGAAGCCGAAGATCCCCGTGAAGCGCATGGTGTTCCACGAGATCACCAAAGAGGCGATCCAGCGCGCCCAAGAGAACTTCCGCGAACTCGATACCGACCTGGTCGACGCGCAAGAGACCCGCCGCATTCTCGACCGGCTCTACGGATTCGAGGTCTCGCCGGTGCTCTGGCGCAAGGTCGGGCCCGGGCTGTCGGCCGGCCGCGTGCAGTCCGCCGCGACCAGGCTGGTCGTCGACCGCGAGCGCGAGCGGCTCGCCTTCGTCTCGGCGTCGTACTGGGACTTGATCGCCACGCTCGCCGCCTCGGCCGGGGCGTCAGATGGCGCCGCACAGGCCTTCGACGCGAAGCTCGCCCGGCTCGACGGCAAGCGGGTCGCCTCCGGTCGCGACTTCGATGACCGCGGCCGGCTGGGCGGCGACGCCGTCGCCCTCGACGAGACCGCGGCCGAGACGCTCGCCGCCGCGCTGCGGCTGCCGACCACGAGCTTCACCGTCACGAGCGTCGAGTCGAAGCCGTACACCCGCCGCCCCGCGGCCCCGTTCACCACCTCGACCCTGCAGCAGGAGGCGGCGCGCAAGCTGCGCTTCTCGGCCCGCCAGACCATGAGCGTCGCGCAGGGCCTCTATGAGAACGGGCACATCACCTATATGCGCACCGACTCGTCGACGCTCTCGCAGCAGGCGCTCGACGCGGCCCGCAGCCAGGCGGCCAAGCTCTACGGCGCCGAGACGGTGCCCGACAAGCCGCGCATCTACGCCAGCAAGTCGAAGAACGCCCAGGAGGCGCACGAGGCGGTGCGTCCGGCGGGCGACGTGTTCAAGACGCCGTCCGAGTTGTCGAGCGTGCTGCGCGGCAACGACTTCAAGCTCTACGACCTGATCTGGAAGCGCACCGTCGCCTCGCAGATGGCCGACGCCCGCGGATCCACGGCGTCGGTGACGATCGCCGGCGCGACGGCGGATGCCGGCACGGCCGAGTTCACCGCATCCGGAACCGTCATCACCTTCCGCGGCTTCCTCTCGGCATACGAAGAGGGCCACGACGAGGAGCGCAACTCGGGCGACAAGGGCAGCGAAGCCGACGCGAGTCTGCCGCCGCTGACCGAGGGCCAGGTGCTCGCCCTGCAGGAGGTCGAGGCCAAGGGCCACGAGACCAGCCCGCCCCCGCGGTACACCGAGGCCAGCCTGGTGAAGTCGCTCGAAGAGCTCGGCATCGGGCGCCCGTCGACCTACGCCAGCATCATCTCGACGATCGTGGATCGCGGCTACGTCACGCCGCGCGGCACCGCGTTGGTGCCGAGCTGGATCGCGTTCAGCGTGGTGCGGCTGCTCGAAGACCACTTCGGCGACCTGGTCGAATACGACTTCACGGCCGAGATGGAAGAAGACCTCGACCTGATCGCCGACGGCACGGCCGACCGGGTCGAGTGGCTCAACAGCTTCTACTTCGGCAGTGACAAGCACCGCGGCCTGCGCACGGTCATCGACAACCTGGGCGACATCGACGCGCGCTCGATCAACTCGATCGAGATCGCGCCCGACATCACCCTGCGCATCGGCAAGTACGGCCCGTATCTCGAGGTCCCGGCCGCCGAGGGCGCCGGGCCTGATCAACAGACCCCCCGCCGGGTCAACGTGCCCGAAGACCTGGCGCCCGACGAACTGACTCCCGAGAAGGCCCGCGAGCTGATCGCGGCACCGGTCAACAGTGACCGCGAGCTCGGGGTGAACCCGGCCAACGGCAAGATGATCGTGTCGAAAGACGGGCGCTACGGGCCGTACGTGACCGAGCTCGAGCCAGAGGCGGAGACCCCCGCCGAGCCTGCGACTCCCCAAGAGATCGTGCACACGGTCGACCCCGCGACCGGGGAAGTGGTCGAGACGTCCGCGCCGGCCAAGACGAAGAAGCCCGCCAAGAAGAAGGCGCCCGCCGCGCCTAAGCCGCGCACGGCATCCCTGTTCAAGACGATGGATCCCGCGACCGTCGACCTGGCGACCGCGCTCAAGCTGCTCGATCTGCCGCGCGTGGTCGGACAGGACCCCGAGACCGGTGCCGATATCACCGCCCAGAACGGCCGCTACGGCCCGTATCTGAAGAAGGGGACGGACAGCAGGTCGCTCGACAGCGAGGAGCAGATCTTCGACATCGAGCTGCCGGCCGCCCTCGAGATCTTCGCCCAGCCCAAGTACGGCGCCCGGCGCCCGTCGAGCGCGCTCAAGGAGTTCGAGGCCGACCCGGTCAGCGGCAAGCCGATCAAGGTGCGCGATGGCCGCTTCGGCGCCTACGTCACCGACGGCGACACCAACGCGACCATTCCGCGCGGCGAAGATGTCGAGGGTCTCGACTTCGACCGTGCCGTGCAATTGCTCGCCGACAAGCGCGCGAAGGGCCCCGCGAAGCCGAAGGCCAAGCGCGCTCCTGCCAAGCGCGCCCCCGCCAAGAAGAGCTAGGCGTGGCGGCGCACGAGCACCCCGGTCTGTTCCTCACCTTCGAGGGGGGCGACGGCTCCGGCAAATCGACGCAGTCGGCGCTGCTCGAGAGCTGGTTGACCGAGCAGGGCCGCACGGTGGTGAGCACCCGCGAGCCGGGCGGTACCGAGGTGGGCGACGAGATCCGCGAGATCGTGCTGCACCGGCGCGGGCATATCGTGCCGCGGGCCGAGGCGCTGCTCTACGCCGCAGATCGCGCGCACCACGTCGCCACCGTGGTGCGACCGGCCCTCGAACGCGGCGACATCGTGCTGCAAGACCGCTATCTCGACTCCTCGGTCGCCTACCAGGGTGTCGGGCGCGAACTCGAGGCCGACGAGATCCGCAAGCTGTCGCTCTGGGCCGCCGAGGGCCTGCTGCCCGACATCACGGTGCTGCTCGACCTCGACGTGGCGATCGGCCGCGACCGGCTCGACGAGTCGCGCACGCGCTACGACCGGCTCGAGTCCGAGGCGGCCGAGTTCCACACGCGGGTGCGCGAGGCCTACCTGGCGCTGGCGGCGGCCGAGCCGGAGCGGTTCCTGGTGCTCGACGCGACCCTGCCGGTCGACGAACTCGCGGCGCGCATCCGCGCCCGGGTGTCGGCCGCGCTCAAGTAAGTTAGCGAGCGAGGCGACCGCGTTCGCCTCGCGCAGCGTGCGCGCCGCAGAGGCGGCGGCGCGCAGAAGGGTACCGGGCGCATGGCGTGGAGCGATCTGATCGGGCAGACCGACGCCATCGCGACCATGCGCGCGGCCGCGGCCGGTGACGGTCTCACGCACTCCTGGTTGATCACCGGGCCGCCCGGGTCTGGCCGTTCCACCCTGGCCTACGCGTTCGCGGCCGCGCTGCTGGCCCGCCCGGGCGACGAAGCGGCGACCGAAGCGCAGGTGGCGGCTCGCACGCATCCCGATCTCGGCGTGCTGAGCACCGAGCGGGTGCTGATCTCGATCGACGAGGTGCGCCAGCTGGTCGCGTCCAGCCAGTACTCGCCGAGCGTCGGCCGCTACCGGGTGATGGTGATCGAAGACGCCGACCGGATGACGGAGCGCACCTCGAACGTGCTCCTCAAGGCCCTCGAAGAACCGCCGGCCCGCACCGTGTGGATCCTGTGCGCGCCCTCCGAGGCGGATCTGATCCCCACCATCCGCTCCCGGGTGCGCAGCGTGCGCCTGCGAGTCCCGAGCGTCGACGACGTCGCCGAACTGATCTCGCGCCGCGACGGCGTGAGCCTGCCCGAGGCGACGCGGGCCGCCCGCGAGGCGCAGTCGCACATCGGCATGGCGCACCGGCTCGCGACGAACGAGCAGGCGCGCTCGCGACGGGCGCGCACCCTGCAGCTGGCCCTCGGCATCCGGAGCGTGAGCGGCGCGGTGATCGCGGCCGCCGAGCTGATCGAAGTGGCGGGCGACGACGCCAAGGCGATCACCGAGGAGCGCGACGCCGAAGAGCGCGAGGGCGCACTGCGTTCGCTCGGCATCGAGGCCGGCGGCACGATCCCGCCGGCGCTCCGCGCCCAGTTGAAGGCGCTCGAGGAGGACCAGAAGCGCCGCGCCACCCGCAGCCTGCGCGATGGGCTGGACCGCATCCTGGTCGATCTGCTGTCGCTGTACCGCGACATCCTGCTGCTGCAGCTCGGGGTCGAGATCGAGCCGGTGAACCTCGCCATCTATTCGGAGATCGCCGCCGCCGCCCGGCTCGCCACGCCGGCGCGCACCCTCGAGACCCTCGACGCGATCGCCGAGGCCAGGATCCGCATCGAGGGGAACGTGGCGCCTGCCCTGGCCCTCGAAGCGGTGCTGGTCAGCGCGGTGCGCACCCCCGAGACTGTTCCCGCACCGTCCGGAAAGGACTCCCTGTGAATCGCACGCACCGCCGCCTGATCGCGGCGCTCGCCTCCCTCTCGGTGGCGGCGCTGCTGCTCAGCGGCTGCACCTCCTGGTTCCGGCCGCCGGCTCACACCAGCTCGACCTCGACCCCGACCGGCGAGAAGGTGGCGGCCGATCTGCAGCCGTTCTACTCCCAGGTGGTGAAGTGGTCGAGCTGTTCCGGCACATTCCAGTGCGCGTCCGTCACCGCGCCGATGAACTGGAAGGACCCGTCGAAGGCGTCGATCAAGCTCGCCCTGATCCGCAAGCCGGCAACCGGCACCCGGCTCGGATCGCTGCTCGTCAACCCGGGTGGGCCCGGCGCCTCAGGCTATGACTTCATCCGCGACAGCCTGTCGTACGCGGTCGACAAGACCCTGCAGTCGAACTACGACATCGTCGGGTTCGACCCGCGCGGCGTCGGCCACTCCACCGCGGTGAACTGCGGCGGCGCGAAGGTGCTCGACCACTTCAACTACGACATCGTGCCGGGCACGCCGGGCACCGATTCCTGGATCGCCGACCTCGAACAGGAGAACGCCCAGTTCGGCCAGGACTGCCTCGACAACACCGGCCCCCTGCTGCAGTACGTCGACACCGTGAGCGCCGCCCGCGACCTCGACCTGCTGCGTGCCGTGCTCGGAGACAAGAAGCTCAACTACCTCGGCTACTCGTACGGCACCTTCCTCGGCGCCACATACGCCGAGCTGTACCCGCAGAAGACCGGCCGTCTCGTGCTCGATGGCGCCCTCGACCCGGCGACCACGGATTTCACGGTCACCGACATCCAGGCCAAGGGCTTCGAGAGCGCCTTCCGCGCCTACCTCAAGGACTGCATCGGCCAGAAGGGCTGTCCGTTCACCGGCACGGTCGACCAGGCGATGACGCAGACCGGGCAGCTGCTCGATCAGCTGCAGGCGAGCCCGCTCACCGGATCCGACGGCCGGCAGCTCGGGGCCAACACGATGTTCGTGGCGATCATCCTGCCTCTCTACAACAAAGACAACTGGCCATACCTGAACCAGCTCTTCACCGAGGTGCGCAAGGGCAAGACCGACACGGCGTTCCTGCTGGCCGACAGCTACAACGATCGCAACCAAGACGGCACGTACGCGTCGAACTCGACCGAGGCCTTCGTGTCGATCAACTGCCTCGACTACGTGAGCGACAGCTCGATCGACACCATGCGCACGCAGGCCGCGCAGTTGTCCAAGGATGCGCCGATCTTCGGCCCGCGCATGGCATACGGCGGCACGAGCTGCGCCAAGTGGCCGTTCGCGGCCACCCGGGTGCGCGGTCCGATCGAGGCGAAGGGCTCTGGCGACATCCTGGTCGTGGGCACTACCAATGACCCGGCCACGCCCTATGTCTGGGCGCAGAACCTCTCGAAAGAGCTCGAGCACGGCCACCTCGTGACCTATCACGGCGAGGGCCACACGGCGTACAACAAGTCGAACTCCTGCGTGAACAACGCGGTCGACGACTACTTCGTGAAGGGCACGGTGCCGTCGAAAGACCCCGAGTGCTAGCTTCGCGCGCAGAATAGATCCATGACGGATGCCGCCGAGCTCGGCCTGCGCGAACGCAAGCGCCTGGCGACCCGGCGCGCGATCCAGCTGGCGGCTCTGCGCCTCGTCAAAAGCCGTGGACTCGACGCCGTCACGATCGACGACATCAGTCACGAGGCCGACGTCTCGCCGCGCACCTTCTTCAATTACTTCGTCTCGAAAGAGGCCGCGTTGGTCGGGGACGGCCCCGAGCAGCCGTCGGATGACGACGTCGACGCGTTCGTGCACGGCGGCCGCGGAATCCTCGCAGACCTCGCGATCAGCTGGCCGAGATCGTCGCCCGCAGGCTGGCGGTCGAGCGCCCGGAACTCGCCGCCGACCCCGCGCGCCTGGCCAGCCGAGCCGAACTCGTCACGATGGTGGCCGTCGCGGCGATGCATCACGCGTGGAAGAGCTGGGCGACCGACCCGGATGCCGCAGACACGATCGCTGACCGGATGCGCTCGTCGTTCCGCGAGCTGAGCGACGTGATCGCCGAACTGCTGCCGCGCTGAGCCCGCCGCGCATCGGTTATGCTTTTCGACGGTGCCCAGCCCGCTCGCCAGAGCCCGCAGAACACCCCGCCGCCTTAGCTCAGTTGGTAGAGCGATTCACTCGTAATGAATAGGTCGTCAGTTCGATTCTGACAGGTGGCTCTGTATCAAGAGCCCTGTCTTGCACCTGGATATTCCTTCTGTCCTCGCCAGATCTCGGCCTTGCCCCGCGAAACGCGCGTCCCCCCGCGCTCGCCTGAACGACCGATTCATTAGACGTGAACAGGCCGAGGCTTCTTTCCCGACCGCCTCTTCGCGGGACCTCGGCTAGTTGTAGTTCCCCGTGAGGTTGTGAACGCGTTGGGCGGGGGTTTGGCCGCCGATGCCGGTGTGGGGTCGATGGTGATTGTAGTGATGGATCCAGTCGGCGTAGATGGCTGAGCGGGCCTCGTCGCTGAG
>Ga0207667_10010807_pt1 | contig 10648 bp, 7 predicted proteins | sample KBSCornC52_FD_184301 | JGI IMG/M metagenome (GOLD analysis project Ga0207667, IMG submission 184301) | Corn rhizosphere microbial communities from Kellogg Biological Station, Michigan, USA - KBS Corn C5-2 (SPAdes) (version 2) | ecosystem: Host-associated > Plants > Roots > Rhizosphere > Soil ...
CTTCTTCGCCGCCCGCTCGCCGCTCGTCAGGTAAAAGACGAGAAACACCAGCGCTGCGAAGACCAGCGTGATGATGGCAAGCGTCGCCCCCATCGAGCTGGCATAGCCGAACTTGCCCTTCTTGAATGCGGTGACCAGCAGGTCCTGCGAGATCACCAGCGTGGCGTTGGCCGGGCCGCCATTCGAATTGAGCGCCTGCATGTAGACGAAGGCATCGAGGGCCAGAATGCCCAGATAGACATAGGCCGTGCGGATCGTGTCGCGGATCATCGGCACGGTGATGCTCAGCGCCGTGCGCACCCGCCCCGCACCATCGACGCGCGCCGCATCGTAGACCTCGGCCGAGATGCCTTTGATCGCCGCCACGAACAGCACCATGTAGAAGCCGACCATCGACCACGCGATGACGAAGATCGAGGCGCCCATTGCCGTGCGTTCGTCGCCGAGCCAGGCAAACGATTTGAAGGCGCTGAACCCCATCGTCGTCAGGATGCCGTTGAGCAGCCCGTTGGACGGATCGTACATCTGCGCCCAGACGATGCCGATGATGATCGCCGGCACCGTGTAGGGGAAGAACGAGATGATGCGGTAGATATCGGAATGAGCGAGGCCCCGGATTTCCCCGCGGGTCACCCCGCCCACCGTAACCAGTGTCGCCAGCGTCAGCGATAGGACGATGACGAGCGGCGGCAGGACGACGACCAGGAAAATGCTGTTTGTCACAGCCTTCAGGAAGACGTCGTCCTGCAGCAGCCTCAGATAGTTGTCGAGCCCCACGAAGTTCATGTGCTTCGAGAAGCCCGACCAGTCGGTCAGCGAGTAGTAGAAGGCCTGCACGAATGGCGAGATCACGAAGATCAAGTAGATCGCGAGCGGGAGCCCGAGGAAGACCAGCATGAAGCTGGACTGCTCGAAGCTCGGCAACGTCCACCTTTTGAGGGCGGGCGCTCTCGCCACCGTGCCGACCGTCATTTCACGACAACCTTGGTGACCGACGAGTCGTTGTAGACGGCGTCGGTGATCTTCTGCAGCCCTTCGGTAAGGGCCGCCACGTCGAGCTTGCCGTCAAGGAAGCTGTTCCAGACGACGAGCTGGTCGGAGTTGGTGCCGTAAAGATCGACGAAGTTCCAGCTGAAGACGTCCTTGCCGGCGTCGGCCAGCAGCTTGTTCTGGGAGACCAGGGCGGTCGACCCGAACCCGTCGGCGGGCACCAGGCCCTTGACGATCGTCGGCGCAAGACGCGTCTTGACGAAGTTGGTCGCGGCTTCCTTCGACAGCATGGTCCGCAGCAGTTCCTTGCCGCCGGCCACGTTGGCACCGGCCGAGGGAATGACGAAGCCTTCGCCGGCGGTGGCATGCAGCGCCGTCTTCGGCATCTTGGGGCTGTCCGTCACGGTGAGTTCCGGCGTGCCCGTCATCTTGAAGCCGTCCTTGGTCGCCTTCTTCATCTCGTTCTCGATCCACGAGCCCGAGGGATAGAGCAGGAAGGACTCATCGTTCGACCACTGCGCCTGCGCCGCGGTGAACTGGGTGCCCGACCCGCCCGGCTTCATGTAACCAGCCGCGATAATGTCGTGCATGGCCGTGAACACGGACTGCACGGCCGGATGCGACCAGCATTTCGGCTGGATGTTGTCGAGGGCGAGACGGACCTCGTCACCGCCTTCCTTGATGGCCGAACCAATCGCCGTGGTCTGGTAGTAGGTCGCCGCTTCCTTGCCCCAGCCGAAGAGGTAGAGGTTCTTTTCCTTGGCCTTGGCGCCGAGTTCCTTGGCTTCTGCCCAGGTGGTCGGCGGCGTCCAGCCATTGGTTTCGAACAGGCTCTGCGAATACCAGAGCGCGTAGAGCGTCATCACGTAGTTGAGCGCAATGAACTTGTCGCCGAAGGTACCGGGAGCCTCGACGCCGCCAAACAGCGTGTCGCGGATCTTGACGCCTTCGAGGTTGGGCGCATCGAGCAGGCTGTTCATGTCCTCGCACTGGTCGATGATGGCGCTCCAGCCGATGAGGTCGGCGCCGGAGTTGTCGATCAGGTCCGGGGGATTGCCGCCGATGAAGCGCGGCTGCAGCTCGGTGGCGATCTTGGTGGTCGGCGATACCTTCACCGTGACCTTCGGATGCGCCTTCTGCATGATGTTGGCGGCAAACTCGACATAGTCGATGCCGTAGCCGCCGTTGAAGATCACCGCATCGACGGTCGAGCCGTCGGCCACGGCGAACGGATTGGCGGCATCCTGGGCAAAGGCGCTGGTCGACATGCCGGTCGATCCCAGCAGTCCGCCGAGCGGCAGGGCCGCCGCGGCGGCCGCCGTCCCGCGCATGAAAGTGCGGCGGTCAATAGTAGTCTTGATGATACTCATTTCTCGTCCTTCCCTTTTTTTGCGTCCAGTTTGGTCTTGGCGGCGGTTCCCCGCCGCATGGCTCAAGGCCCTCAGGCCTCCCGTCGGATCCGGTCACCATAGACGTCCTCGAGCACGCTGTTGTGCTCGTGGCCGCCCGGAATATTCGCCGAAAGATAGACAGGGGGCGTCTTACCGCGCGCCTGCATCGTCTCGGCAACACCGATGGTGATGAGTTGTGCGATAAAAGCTGCAGTAATTGAAGAGACGGCCCCCACGCCGATCCCTCCCGCAAGTTTCAACGAGGCGTCACCATAGGGGGCCAGATTGTCGATGACGATATCGGCGACTTCGCTCAGCCGCTTGCCACTCGGATGCTTGGGCTGCACCCCCTTGGTATGCTCGAGGCTGGTGACGGCGATGACTTTGTGGCCGCGGGCCTTGGCGGCCAGCGCCATACCGACGATCGAGCCATTGACCCCCGAATTGGAGGCGATGATGAAAATGTCGCTTGGGTGGAGATTGGTGAGGGCGAGCAGGTCCTCGACCACCGTCGCGTCCTGTTCGAGGTGGGGCCCGGCGAGCACGGAAAAATCGCGCCCGCCTCTCAGCACCAGCGTGCGGAGCTGGATGCGGTTGGTCGCGATCAGGCCGCCGGCCCGCCCCGCAATCTCCATCGCAAAGGCCTCGGAGTGCCCCGTGCCAAAGGCCTGCACCACCCCACCGGCTTCCAGCGCAGCGGCGATCGCCAGCACCGCCGCATCGATCGGTCCGGTATTCGCGGCCACGCGCTCGAGACGCCCCTGGATCTCCGTCAGGTACTGGTCGGTCTGCTCACTCATGGTCCGTTGGACTCCTTTGTAATCTGGGCCGCCGCGCGCCGCGCCAGCGGCCGCAACGACGCCGCGCCGCGCATCTGCCGGCGATGCGGGGCGACGGCGGCGCCCGAGGCGGCCAGCAGCCGCGTGGTGCGTTCGAAATTCGATTGGGCGATCAAGAGATAAATCAGGTCGACGACGAACAATTGGCAGTGGCGCGCCGACAGATCCGTCGGCTGCAGATAACCATCTGGCGAGGCGGCAACGAGGATGTCGTCGGCGATCCGGGCCAGCGGCGAATCCGGATTGGCGGTCAGCGCCACCGTGTGGGCGCCGGCGGCCTTTGCCCGCTCGAGCATCTGGATGGTTTCCTCGGTCCGCCCGGTATTGGAGATGCCGATGGCCACGCACTCCGCATCGAGGATGGCCGCGCTGGTGAGGCCATTGTGCACCTCGGCCCAGGTGTGGACATTGACGCCGATGCGATAGAGCCGCGCCTTGGTCTCGAGCGCCGTCAGCGCGCTGCCGCCCACCCCGTAGATATCGAGATGCCGCGATTTGGCGATGGCATCAGCCACCCGCAGGGCGGTCGGCATGTCGAGCAGTCCCGCCGTGGTCTGCAGCGACAGCAGATGGGTGTTGAGCAGCGCCCGCTTGATCTCCTCCGGCGGGTCATCGGGGCCGAAAGAGCGCCCGATATCGGCGAGCCAGGCGGCCTCCGCCCCGCCGCGCCCGACATCTTCGGCGATCCCCACGCGCAACGGGGAATAGCCGCCATAGCCGATCATCCGGCAAAACCGCGTGACGCTCGCCGCCGAGGTGCCGGCCCGCTCCGCCAGTTCGGTGATCGACAGGCTCAGCGGGGCCCTCGGATCGTCGATCAGCACCGCCGCAATTTTCGCCATCGTCGCCGGCATCTGCGACCGATAGGTCCTGATCCGGTCCACGACGCTGAACGTCTTTGCGGCGGCGGTCATCTATGCTACCAACCGATCTCTGAAAATTATTCTTAAGATGGCGAGCGTGCGAGTGAAAACAATTCTTACCCAGCAAGTTTGCCGATTGCAAGCAGGCCGTTAGCCGCCATGGGGAAAACCTTGCTCGCGGTCGATGTCGGGGGTTCAACCTCGCGCGCCTACATCGTCGATAGCGCCGGCCACTGTCTCGGGCGCGGCCGCAGCGGGGGCGGCAACCCCGCCTCGACCGACCCGGAACGCGCCGCAGCCGCCATCATCGCCGCCGTTGAGGCCGCCGCCGCCGAGGCGGGTGGCCCGCCCCTCGACCTGGCCGTGGCGCAGCTTGCCCTCGCCGGGCCGCAGGCGCATGTCGCGCTGGGCCGGCTCGACACGGCGTTTCGGGGCCTGGGACTCGCCGGCCCCATCGTCTTCGCCGGCGACCTGCTGGCCATGTTCGCCTCGGTCACGCCCGAGCTGAACGGCTATTGCGTAGTCGCGGGGACCGGTTCGGGCGCGGTGCGCATTCGCAACGGGGCGATCGATCGGGCGGTGGACGCTGTCGGCTGGCTGCTCGGCGATACGGGTTCGGGCTTCTGGCTTGGCCATCACGGCGCCAAGGCGGTGGTCGCCGAACTCGACGGGCGCGGTGAAAAAACCCTGCTCACGCCGGCCTTTCTCGAGGCCCTCGGCGTCCCCTTGACGGAGCAATGGACCGACACGGGCCGGCGCACCTCCCTCAAGCTGTTCGTCGATGCGATCTATGCGCTGCGCCCCATCGAACTGGCCCGCTTCTCGCCGCTTGTCATCGCGCACCGCGGTGATGCGGTTGCCGCCGCAATCATCGCCGAGGCGGAGCGCAATCTGGTCGCCGACTTCGAGACGGCGTTCGACAGGTCCATGCCGGGCCCGGTGGCCTTGGGCGGTGGGGTAATCGCACACCTGACCGGGGTTCCCGCCGCCATCGCCGCAATCGTCGGCGCAGCGGGCCACGAGCCCGATATCCGCCCCGTCGCCGATGGCTCCGTCGGCGCCATCGTGCTCGCGCTGCGGAGCATCGGCATTACCGTCGATGCGGCGATCTTCGCGACGATCCTGGCGTCACTGGCGGAACGCAACGCCAATCGCGTCGGCTGACAGCCCCGGCTTTCACCCGGCCGGTGTTTCCTCAAGCGCATGCATGCGCAGATCCAGCGCACGCGGCAGGGGATGGACGCCGAGGTCGGCCCGGATTTCCGCCGGGGTCGGCGCCCGCCGCAATTGCGCCTCCAGCCGTCCTCGCCGCAACCGGACCCACAGATCCGACAGCAGCGTTTCTCCCTCCCGGATAGTGGCGAATTGCCGGCTCATCAGCAATCGCTCGAGCTCGTCGAACCGCCCGTCATTGGCCGCAACGACCGCCCGTGCGAGGACGATCCGCTCATTGTCCCGCACCTGCGGCGGCAACCCTTCGACGAACACCTTGAGCGCGTCGGATCGCCCCTCGCGCATGAAATGGGTGGCGATCTCGACCGCCAGTTCGGCCGGGGCGTCGCCCGTCTGCCAGGCGCACAGATAGTTGTCTGAAGCGGCATCGGCGTCGGCGCTCAGCAGGGCCTGCAGCCGATAGGCCGGCCAGCTTGGCCGCAGGGCCAGCGACTGGGTCACCTGCGCCCGCGCCGGCTCAACTTCGCCCCGATCGAGCAGCGCAGTGGCGAGGATAAGGGCATGCAGCCACGTCGCGCCCTGCGCCGCGGCGCTGGCTGCGACCCGCTCGATCCACGCCTGCGACACGGCAAATCCATCGGGCACGTCACGAAGGTTTTGGGCCGCGATTGTGGTGCCTTGCGCCAGATCGTCCCAGCAGTCGCCGGGCGCCTCAACGCTGAAATCAAGGCCGGCAGCAAGGGGTCGCCCCAGCAGATGTTCCTGCCGAGCCCCCCAGGGCTGTCCGGCCGAGTAGCGACTATCCACCGGCAGGCGGGCCTGCTGGCGCAAGAAGCCGTCGACCTGCGCCAGCGTTGCAGCGGAAACGGCATGCTCCAACACACCCGCGGCATGGGTCACCGCCGCGCCGTAGTCGGCCTGATGCGCCCTCCCAGGATCAAGCTGGACCGGCGTGAATGCCTCGGTCCATTCCAGTTCCTCCCCGCCGGCGAGGGCGAAGCGCTGGTTCTGCGTCGGGGTGATACCGCTCTGGATCTCGAGATAGCGCCCCTCCCCCGGCCGGGACAGATAATCCATCCAGTTCTGCCCCCCGGCGGCGCTGCCGAAGTAGAAGAACTTGCGGCCGTGCATCTCGCTGGTGCTGGTCTGCGCGAGCCCATATCCACCACCATCGACTGCGAGTACGAAGCGTCTTGCGGCCGATGGCGCGCGAAAGAACACCGACGTTGCGTTCTCCCAGTTGTCCGGATAGGAGGCATCCCAGTCGTGCCGCGGAAAGGCGCACCGGCCGAGGTTGTTGCCGGGCCAGATGTGCTCGATCGAGTAGTCGGCCGGGCTCAGGACGCGCGTGCCCGGCTGCATGGGCACCGCGATATTCGTCCACCAATAGGCCAGTCGGCTCTCGGCCGACGGATTGACGATGCGCCCATGGGCAAAAAGCTGGGCGGCGCCCGCCGGCATGAACAGGTCGATCTGCCAGGTGGCCTCGACGATCCGATCGAACTCATAGAGCCTGAGGATCGGCCCCTCCGGCGTGTCGCTAACGCCCGCGAATACCGGCGCGCAGGTGAACGGCGTGTGCCCCGGAATAAGCCCGTTCCACTCGATGCCGCCGGAAAACCAGGCGTTGAGGGCCGCGAGGTTGGCGGGCTGGAACACCGGATTGCGAAACACCAGATCACGACCGGACTGGAGGTCCTTTAACTCCAGCAGCCTGCCCCCGAGGGAAGGCGCGACAACCGCCCGCAGGCGATCGTTTTCGATCACCAGACACTCGAGTTCGCCGGGTTGCTGGTCGCGATCGTAGTCGTCCGAGACCTGGTAGGGCAGGATCGAGTCCTGCCCCCAGTTGAAGCCGTGCCGACTCTCTTCCGCCGACAGGCCGAAATTGGCCGGCGTCGGGCGATCGGGCATCGGCTGCTGCCAGCGGAAACGCGCCATGTTGCTCGGTCGTCCAAGCCTCGCCATCGGCAGCGCGAGGGTTTTCTTTCTGACCCGGGATAGCCCTGTCGTCACGTTCCGACTCCCATTGCGGTGCCACAAATTACCCGCCGGCGCAGGCAGCGGGCGAGACTAGAGCGTTTCCAGAAAAAGTGCGAAGCGGTTTTCCGGTTCGGAAGCGCGACAAGACAAGGAGTTTGAGCTCTCGTTCCGATTGAATCGGAACGAGAAATGCTCTGAGTGCCTTCAGGCCGGCCGGTCGCGGCAATAAGACAGCAGCAACGCCGTGAGCACCACATAGAGGGCGGTGTGCAATTCGAAGCCAAGCATCACATCGGCCAACCCCAGCGTGACATAGCTGCCGACGAGCACCGCGCAGCCGTAGAGCCGGGCGCGGAACTGGCTGTCGCGGGGCGATCGCAGGCAAACGAGGATCGGGACCACCAGCAGCCCGAGATAGACCAGCACGCCGACGACGCCCATACCCACCGCAAAATTCAGCACCTCGTCGTGCAGGTGCGGCAGATCCGCGAGCGCCTTGTATTCCGGCGGCAGGAGGGGACGGATGGCTTCCATCCGCTGATGCCAGCCGACGCCGAACACCGGCGACTGCCAGAAGGCCTGGATGCCGGCGCGATAGATGGCAATGCGCTGCAGCGTCGCCTCGTCGGACAGGCTGGCGCCCGTCACAAGGTTACGCGCCACAGTAAAGAGCGTTATCGCCCGCTCGTCCGAGAACCTCTCCGCGAGGAAGGCCACGGCAACCCCGCCAACCGCAATTGCCGCCGCTACCCCCGCCAGCGCCACCCGCTTGCGCTCGATCAGCATGACGATGGCCAGCACCACCAGCAGGGGCAGAGCGAGCATCGCCGAACGCGACCCACTCAGGATGGTCACCACCAGCGCGGCAGGTGGTCCAAGCAGATAGATCCAGCGTCGTGGCCCCCGATAGGCCAGCACGCCCATCAGCGACAGGAATCCCAGCACCACCGCAGTGTCGGAAAAGCGGATGGGGTCGGAGTTGATGCCTCCGACGCGGTAGGGGCGCTGCTGCACTTCAAAGACAACGGCGACCACCGCCGCGAACAGCGTTCCGATCAGCGCCAGGTTGGCGACCACCGCAGAATTTCTTGGATTGGCACCCCGGTCATAGAGCGCCGCCAGCGGCCCGTAGAGCACCAGCATGCCGAAATCGAGCGCATACACCAGGTCATGCCAACGGTTCGAACTGATGGCGATGACGGCGATATCGGCAGCCATGATCAGGAAGGCGACGAGGAACACCCGGCCGGCAAGATCGAGCGACGGGCGTGCCGGATGTGGCTGCAACGCCAGATACAAGGCAATGACGATCAGCACCAGCAGCAGCGCGTACGTCGTCAGCATGCCGAGTGCGAAGGGCAACACCAGCGTTGCCGCCAGCATGGTCCGGCGCAGCAGCGTCTCAAATCCGGCATAACTGCGCAATCGGGGCTCCGATACAACCTTCACAGCAAGGCTGCGGCCACGGGCGTGCACGGATAGACCGCCCCAAGGCGGGCTGTCAAATCGCCGGTCGACCGCTCGCCTCCGTCTCCGCCACCCTGGGGGCTGGGCGGCCTCAGCCTTGCTGCCGCCACACGGTCCGCATGACATAGTCGCGATAGCTGAGAATGATCCGCACCACCTTGTCGGAGACGTTGGGCATTGAATAGTCGGCCACGCGCCGCAGGGTGCGATCGTCGCCCCTGCCCTGCGTTTCGAGAATGGCAAGGCCCTGCAGCACCCGCTCCAGATCGAGGCCGGTCATCATCACGGCCGCCTCCTCCATCCCCTCCGGCCGCTCGTGCGCCTCGCGAATGTTGAGGGCGGGAAAGTTGAGGATCGAGGATTCTTCCGTGATGGTGCCGCTGTCCGACAGCACCACCCGGGCCTGCATCTGTAGGAGGACATAGTCGAGAAACCCCAGCGGCTTCAGCAGTCGCACGCCACGATGGAAGCTGACATTTGCCGCATCGATGCGCTTTTGCGTGCGCGGATGGGTCGAAACGATTACCGGCAGGGCGAGTTCTTCGGCAACCCCGTTGAGCAGCGTCGCAAGCTTGCCAAAGTTTACTTCCGAATCGATGTTCTCCTCGCGATGGGCACTGACGAGACAATATGCCTGTGGCTCGAGCTTGAGGCGGGCAAGGACGTCGGAGGCCTCGATCCCTGGCATGTAGTGGGTCAGCACCTCGAACATCGGTGAACCGGTCTTGATCACGCGGTCGGGGGGCAGGCCCTCGCGCAGCAGGTATTCGCGCGCGATGTCGGAATAGGTCAGGTTGATATCCGCCGTGTGGTCGACGATGCGCCGGTTGGTTTCTTCCGGCACGCGCTCGTCGAAACAGCGATTGCCTGCTTCCATGTGGAAGATCGGAATCCTTCGCCGCTTTGCCGGGATGACGGCGAGGCAACTATTGGTGTCGCCCAGCACCAGCAGCGCGTCGGGAGCCTGTTCGGCCAGCACCCGGTCGAAGCGGATGATGATATTGCCGATAGTTTCGGCGGCGCCCCCGCCGGCCGCCTCGAGGAAGACGTCGGGCTGGCGGATGCCGAGATCGGAAAAGAAGATCTCGTTGAGCTCATAGTCGTAGTTCTGGCCGGTATGAACCAGCAAATGCTCGCAATGCTGGTCGAGCTTGGCCAATACGCGCGACAGCCGGATCAGCTCCGGCCGGGTGCCGACGACGGTCATGACCTTCAATTTTTTCATCTCACAGCACCCGGGCGGCGACGGTGTCGGGGTGCTCCCGGTCGAACGTCTCGTTGGCCCATAGCATGACGACCATCGTTTCATCCCCGATATTGGTGATATCGTGCGCCCATCCGGGGATGGTCTCGACCACCCGCGCCTCCTCGGCGGTCGTCACCAACTCATAGGTCTGGTCGGTGAGGATGTGGCGAAAGCCGAAGCGCGCCGCGCCATGCAGCACCAGGAACTTTTCGGTCTTGGAGTGGTGGTAGTGACCGCCGCGCGTGATGCCCGGTCGCGCGGTGAAATAGGAAAATTGCCCGGCGTCGGGCGTTCGCAGCATTTCGACGAACGAGCCGCGCTGATCGGTGTGCGCTGTCAGGGGGTAGGCGAAATCGGCTGGGTCCAGATAGCTGAGATAGGTCGCATGCAAGGCCCGGAGCAAGCCAGTACCCACCGCACCGGTGACGAGCGTCTGCCGGCTGTCGCGGAAGCGCTCGAGCTGCTCGGCCAGCTCGCCGAGGCTGATCTCATAAATCGGTGTCACCTCGGGGCGCGCCCCAGCCATAGCGGGATCGCTCAGCACGGCGATGATCCGGGCGACGACGTCATCGACATAGACCAGCCGCAGCCTCCGCGCCGGATCGCTGATGCCGATCGGCCGGCCGTGGGCAATATTGGAGCAGAACGTCGCGACGACAGAGTTGTAGTTCGAACGGCACCATTTGCCGAAAACAT